>Ga0206804_10308_pt1 | contig 12205 bp, 10 predicted proteins | sample Alteio_BWOrgCont_62_FD_152888 | JGI IMG/M metagenome (GOLD analysis project Ga0206804, IMG submission 152888) | Enriched cells from forest soil in Barre Woods Harvard Forest LTER site, Petersham, Massachusetts, United States -... | ecosystem: Environmental > Terrestrial > Soil > Temperate forest >... | reverse complement strand
CCGCGAGGTCTTTGTAGAAAAAGCGATTCTTTGGGTCCGTGCCCTCCGAGACCTGAATGGCCAGATAACGACCGTCTTCCGTCACGTCGGCGCCAAAGCCCCAGTCCGCATGATCGCGGCGTTCATAGACCAGGGTATCCTCGGTCTGCTTCGCGCCGATGCGATGGAAGTAGAGCTTTTGAAATTCGTTCAGACCCTTTTTCTCTTCGCCGGGTTTGGGCGCATCGTACCGGGCGTAGTAAAACCCACTGCCGTCCTTCTTCCATGCGGCACCCGAAAACTTCACCCATTCGACGAGATCGCTGCGATCCTCTCCCGTCGCCACATCGCGCACCCGCCACTCCTCCCAGTCCGAACCCGCCCGCGACAGTCCATAGGCGAGGAGCGCGCCATCCTCACTCGGGACGTAACCGGCCAGCGCCACCGTCCCATCGGCGGAGAGCGTATTCGGATCCAGCAGAACTCGCGGAGTGGCCTCGAGTTTCTCCGTGACGTAGAGGACGCGCTGGTTTTGCAAGCCACTGTTCCGGGTGAAGAAATACCGGTCGCCCTCATGAAACGGCACTCCAAAGCGCTCATAGTTCCAGAGCTTGGTCAGGCGTTCCTTGAAACGGTCGCGCGCCGGAATGGCGTCAAGATAAGCGAAAGTCACCTTGTTTTCCGCCTCGACCCAGTCCTTCGTTTCGGCGGAATTATCGTCTTCGAGCCACCGGTAGGGATCGGCGACCTTGACCCCATGGTAGTCGTCCACCTGGTCGACCTTGCGGGCAGCGGGATAAGTGAGATGCGCGTCTTCAGCGGTGAGCATGGCAGGGAGAAGGAGCAACGCGGCCAGGGAATATCCGAGGAGGGAAGACCAGGAGTTGCGCATAAATCAAAGCTTCTTCGCGAGGATGAAACTCCGCCCCACCGCAGTCGGTTGAAAATCGGCCCACTCAAAACCCAGTTCGCCGAAGAAGGCGCGCATTTCCCCCGTCGAGTAGCACTTTCCTTCGGTGATGTTCATGAGCAGCGCGGAGTACTCCGCCGCGTGGAGCGGTCCGGTCTTCTCGGCGTTGATATGCATGTCATGCACGATGAGCGAACCGCCCGCGGGCAGCGCGGCGTGGGACTTGGCAAGAAGCTTTCGCACCGTCTCCTCGTCCCAATCGTGCAGCACATTCGAGATGAGGTGAACATCGAATCCCATCGGCCAGTCCTCGGCAAACATGTCGCCGGAGATCACGGCGATTTTCTCCGCGTAACCCCGGCGCGCGATGCTTTCGCACGCGATCCGGTCCACCGGCTTTTTCTCAAACACCGAGGCGCGCAGATGCGGGTGAGCCGCGACCAGGGCGCACGCGTAAATACCCGACCCACCCGCGACGTCGAGCAGCGCGGTGCTGGCGGAAAGGTCGAGCTTCTTCGCCATCGCCGGCCCGAGCAGGACACCACGGCAATCCATGGCCGCGGTGAAGGGCCCGGCGAAGTCTTCCCGCTCCATGGCCTGGGCCCAGGCTTGGGGATCGTAGCTGCCCCAATTGGCCGGTTTGCCAGTCCGCAATACCTTGAGCATGTCCAGAGTCTGCGGGCGATCTTTCATCGACGCATAGTAGGGCGTGAGGTCCCACGGCGACCCCTTGGTCAGGTGCTCCCGCGCGCGCACCGTGAGATGGAAAACCCCGCCCGACTGCGTCGTGAGTCCCAGGGCGTTGAGCAGCGTCATGAGCACATCCGCAGGACGCGGATGAATCTCAAACTGCGCGCAGATCGCGCCCAGGGTCGCGGGGTGATCGGCGAGCCAGGTGAAGAAATCCAGATGGACCATGGCCGCGGCGAGCAGATCGGTCGCGACAATGGCATCCCGGAGGCGGTACAGCGCCAGTGGTTCGGAGATGGGTTCGGAAAGAAGCAGATCGAGGGACATAGGCACTCTCAGCAATGCCCCATCTGGAGGCGTTTGACCAAGCTCAAACGCTTCCAGCCGCAGACTCATTTCCGTCCCACCGCTTCGATGAAGCGTTGCGCCAGCAGATGCGAGAAAATCTCCGCACCCGCCGCATTCAAATGCGAAGGATCGACGCGATATTTCGTCAGGTAGAGTTCCGGGTATTTGGGAGGGTCGCAGAAGTTCAGGATCACGAGATTCCGCGCCTGCGCCGGATCGGGCGCAAAATAGGTCCCCCGCGCAGTGGGAGGAACGATCAGGATCGGCGTGGCTCCGGCCCGCTGGATTTTCGCGATCATCAAGTCGAGAGCCTTTTGCGTCACCCGGTCGCCGGCTTCCCTGACCGGAGGCTTTTTCCGCCGGACCTCGAGATCGCTTTCCAGGGCGGCGGTTTCTTGCGGATCAAGGCCGCGATGGGTGCCGGCCGGCGTCCAGCCGTCGCCATAATCCCCGAGGAGACTCCAATCTTCGGCCGTGATCGGTTCGCGGAAGACCCAGCGATTGAGAAGCACCGAGCCACGACCGAGACTCGTGAAACGCCGAACAAAGAGCAGCACATGATCACAAAAATCCGGCCAACGTTCCCCCACTTCGGCGACTCGATCGCGCCAATGACGGCGCGACTGGGTCGCCACGAACCGTTCGCAGAGCAAGGAAAACCGCGGCCAATCGTGCCAGTACAACTGCTGCAAGGTCTGACGGTTGGCGCGTGGGAGGGTGGTTTGCAGAGTCTGCAGTTCGATGAAGACCCAGCGAATCCCGGTGAGTTTCAAATGCAGGATCTGATCAAGCAGATAGGCATCCTGCGGCGGATACATCCCGGAAATACCCGCATTAAAAGATCGGATAGTGAAGCCCTGTCCGTCGACGTCCCGATCAAAAACCGCCGGAATGATGTTATCCTGCATCCGGCTCGAACCGATGAAGAGCGCGTTGTAGTCGTTTCCGTGCGCCGCCAGGTGCGCCATCTTCTCTCGGACGAGCCAGGGCAGTTCCCGTTTCGGAAGGAGGCGATCGCCGAGCAGGCAAGTCAGAAGAAAGGCGCAAACCGCGATGACCACAATGCCAGCGGACCGTCCGGCCCGCGGCAGAAAAGAGATCCAACGCACCATCTTCAGTTGACTGGTCTGGATCGAAGCCGCGGTGGCTTCATCATTCGTTCATGGAACATGGTTTTGGCATTCGAGGCGGCGCCCACGGTAGGCCAAACCATGGCGGGAACAATCCTCTTCGCGCCTGGTTGGCGCGTCGAAATGGACCTGCACTGATCCGGTTTGTTCTCGAGGCCGCCTCCCCGCGCGAAAATCACTGATAGATCCGCTGCCCGAAAACACCGATATGATAGCGACGCCCCAGCCAGTCGTAGTAGTCGACCACGCTCCGCTGTTGATCATAGGCACCCTTGTCGAGTGGGTTGGTGTAATTGTTGTGCTGATCCTGAAAATCCGCCGCTGCTTTGACCTGCTGGTCTCGCGCCACCGCGTTCTGCGCGGCCTGGGCTTGTTGAATTTGCGCCTGCGCTGCCGTTTTCGTCTGCCGGAAGATGGCCAACCGTTGATCGAAATCCGTGTCGGAGCGTTTCACCCAGGCCTGCGATCCTTGAAAATTAATCTGCAAACGGTCACGGCGCACATGCGCGACCGTAACCACCGTCCCTTTGCCGATCGTTACCGAGCCACTTTGTCGGCCTGAGATCACCACCGGAATACTGAGTGGCGCGTTGAGCACGGCCTGGGCCGGCCGTTTGGTGGAAGCCGCGAGAAGCGGGTTCACGAGCAGAAGGGTTACAACAAGAGAAAAAACGGTTGTTTTCATCGTTGCAGGAGTTTGTGGTTTTCAGTGTAAACACCAGCCATCAGGCGGGGTTGCGGGCTCGGAATCGGGATCGGCCACGATGGGCCACTTTTTCAGTCTCCGTCGGACTCGCGGACGACTTTCCAGCCGTGTTCGTCGTACTGTCTGGTCTTGGAACTCCACGAATACCGATCCTGAGTGATCATATTCCTCGACGAATGGATGATGACCGCAAAATCCCTCCACCCTTGGTGCCGGCGGCGCCGCAACCTCGGGCTTAATGTCCCCCAACTGCATTGGCCCAAATAAACCCACGATCCATTCTTGTGCGTGAAGATGGAATAGGTGCCAAAGTGCGCGTGTTCGCTGAACAAAAGAAAGGACTCGTCGAGGCCATCCCGGTTCAAATCGAGGTGATGTTCCAGTGGCCAAAGATTGAAATCCGCGCTTTTCTGGTATTCGCGGAGGACTTCGTAGTTCGTCCGGCGCTCCTCAATCTCCTGGTCTTCCCGAGATGCAGAAGGCGTCCCGGTATCGCCCGCCACCGCCGACCACGCCAGGATCAAGGTCAGCAAGTTGGCTGCGAGAAAAGAAGGCCAACCGCCGCCGAGGCCACTTCCAGGCGTCTGACAGAATAAGCGCCGCACTGAATCCGCCTGGGACGAGGTTTACGCCGCCGACCGCTTGCTCCGGCGGCGCACGCTGCCGAGGGCGCCGGCACCTGCCAGCAGAAGTGTTGCGGAACCGGGTTCCGGGACCGTCTGCGCGATGAAGCTCGAAAAGTCGCTCACTCGGGTGGCGCCATCGATATCGCCGTAGCTGCCATTGGGATTCGTGGCATCGGGATTTCCGCTCGGCGCGGCGATATAGGAGTTCACGCCAACCAGGTAAAGGGTCCCGCCAATGGTCGCAAATTGGCCGCCGCCGCTATCGCCACTCGCCAGAGCGCCTTCGAGCGGCAGTGCCGTGGGGCTGGAATGCGCCACGCCACCAGTATTGAGACTGCTCAACGAATTGCTCGTACCCGACGGGTTATCGAAGTCGAAGAGATACGAGGTCGAAGGCAGGCTGGAGCTGATTGTCGAGGCGTCGAGCACATCGATCACATTATTCGCGCCGCGACGGGTGCCAGCTCCTCCGGTGGCTCCGGTTAGCCCGGTTCCTGTTAAGCCGTAGCCGATCATGGTGATCGTTTGGTTCAACTCGAGATTGCCAGTATAATAAGCCACTGGCGTCACCCCCGTGACCGGAGAACTCAGACGCACGATGGAAAGATCGTTTTCCTGATCGGTCGAATTATAATTCGGTGCGCTGGTGACGCTCGCGATATTATAGGTATTCCCACCGATGGTGAAGGTGGTGGAACCAGGGACGATGAGGTCGGCCACCACGAGGTGAGTGGCCGTAATGACGTACTCGTTTAGACCCGATGGATCGGCAATGAGCGTACCTCCGAATCCCCCGGTGAATTCACCCGCAGCCTGGTAGGTCGACTGCGCGCCGAGGGCGATGTAATTGGAGTCCGCCACGTCGTCCCGGATGGTAATCGAATGCGCACGGGGAACGAGGACGAGGCAGCCCAAGGCAACGGCGAGACAAGCTTTGGCGAGGGGAGATGGCATGGAAAAACGGGCCGCGCGATGGCGGCCCGATGCGCAACCTATACGCCCGGAATGCTGGTGCTGGCAAGAGGTTGTCGGTGAACACCATGTGAAATGTGAAATCCATTGCCATCCGCGCACCAGCCCACGCAAACTCCGCCCTCACCATGAAATTTCTCACTCCCCTCCTCGCTCTCGCGCTTCTCACTATGTCCACCTTTGCCGCCGATGGTCCGGTTCGTCACGTCGTTCACTTTAAGTTCAAGGCCGAAGCCACACCGGAACAGATCAAGAAAATCACCGAAGAATTTGCCGCGCTGAAGACCAAAATCAGCGTCGTGGAGTCCCTGGAATGGGGCAAAAACATGAGCGCCGAAGGCCTGAGCAAAGGCTTCGAGTATTGCTGGATCGCCAGCTTCAAGACGGCCCAGGATCGCGACGCCTACCTCGTCGACCCCGCCCACAAAGCCTTCGTCGCCCTCCTTAAGCCCGTCCTCGACGAAGCCCTCGTCGTCGACTTCATCCCGGAGAAGTAAGCAGACAGGGAGACAGGGAGACAATCAGAAAATCAGACTGTGAGATGCGGCGCGGCCTGTCTCCTTGTCTGCCAGCCACGGCCCCTCACTTCCGCGTCGCGAGGTACTCAACCAGATCGCGCAGCTCAGACTTGGACAGGAAATCCGTCAGATTCGGCGGCATGGGCGACGGAGCGCGCTGACGATCCTTGATCTGCGCGACCGGCACGGTCACCACCGTCGGCTTGTTCTGGGCATCCACCGTTTCGATCTTCAGCTCCTCGTCGTTGTGACCGGCGAGACGGCCCGCGACGATGCTCCCATCCTTGAGCGTGAGAATCGCAATCTCGAAGCCCTCGGCGATTTGTTTGTCAGGAAACACGATGGACTCAAGAAGGTAGTCGCGATCTTTCCTCGAGGCGATGTGGGTCAGGTCGGGCCCGACCACGCTGTCGCCGACCTCGCACTTGTGGCAGCGCAGGCAGGAGGTCTCGGCTTTCTCCCGGAAGGTCTTCCGACCACGCTCGGAATTCCCGCCCACCAAGGCGATGCGCCATTTGGCGAGAGGATCAGCCGTCGGCAGTGCGGATTCGTACTGGGAAAGCTTGTTTTTCAGTCCCCCGTTGTCGTGCGCGATGGCGGCATCGATCAAGTCGAGTTCGATCTCCCCGGGAAGCTGATGAGCAATGAGCTTGTCGAGTTGGGCGGAGAGCAAGGCGATGGCGGTTGGATCCTGGGCTTGCGCCAGTGCCGTGAGCGCGCCCTGTTTCTCGGCGATGTTGCCCTTTTCGAGGACGTCCGAGATGGCTTTGACGGCGGCGGCAGGCTCGGTCAGAGCGAGTGCCAGCAAACCTTCGCTGCGGATCTGGATATTGCGGTCGTCGATCGCGCGATGCGCGATGGCCCCGAGGCGGGAGTCTTTCAGCACCACGAGAGCCTTGATCGCTTCGACCCGGGTGGAGGCCGGAGACTTTTCGTTGGAAGCGAGCAAGGCCAGCGGTTCGCCGGCGTTCTTCAGCGAAAGCTTGCCGGCCAGCTTGGCGAGCGTTTCCTGGATCGAGGCGGGCGCGTCCCGGAACAGCTCTCCCGCGCTGGCCGTGATGGCGGCGGAAGCATCGTCGTCGCCGCGGTCGGGAATCGGCCTCCACTGGTTCAGCAGGCGATCCTTGCCATCCGGATGCGCCCAGCTCGTCAAGGCGGTGAGGGCGTCCTTGCGGGCACTTTCCGGCATTTGGGAATTCGCTGCGAGTGCCGCGAGGGCTTTCGCATTTTCGGCTTTTCCGAGGCGGTAGTTGGCATTCACCGCACGGTTGAGAATCTGCGCGTTCTTGATCGCGGGATTGGCGGTCAGGGCGGCCAGAGCGGGCATGGCGCCTTCGATCGGCGCATCGTGAATCGCCCGCGCAGCTTCGAGCACAACTGATTCATCGGCATCCTTCAGAGCCTCGGCGACGAGCGGGCTTTGCAACCGGCGCAGGGCCACCACGGCGTCGCCACGCACGGCGACGGAAGGATCGTGCAGCTTGGCCGCGATCTGCTCCGCCGTGGCGCAGCCGACGAGCCCCATCACGCCGCCGTGGCGCAGGATCGGGTCCTTGTCGTCATTCTCCGCGAGCATCGCGAAGAGCGGCTCGACGGCCGCCTTGTCGCCGAGCTTGCTGAGACTGAGCGCGGAGAAGAATCGCACGCGGTTTTCCTTGTCCTTCAAGAGCGCGATGAGCTTGTTCGAGGCAGCGGCGACCTTGTAATCGCCAAGTACCTTGGCGGCCTGCGCCCGCACTTCAAAATTGCCGTCATCGAGCAGCGCGGGGAGCGAGTCGAGCGCGCCGGGCGTTTTTCCCAACTGACCCAGGCCCCAGATCGCGTGTGAGCGAGCCAGCGGGTTGGCGACCTTGGTGTCGGCGGCCACCGCGGCGAAGACCTTGATGGAACCGGCTCCACGGCCGGCGAGTTCGAATTGCGCCGCCTGCCGCACACGCATGTCCTGATGGGCAAGCAACTTCGCGAGTTCCGCGTCAGGACGCTTGGTCATGCCGTCGAAAATCAGCTTCTCCGTCTCCTTTTGGATCGCCGTGTCCGCTTTGGGATCGGTGAACTTGTAGATGCGGCCTTTGCCCACACCACCCCAACTCGCCACCCAGTCGAGCACGTAGAGCGCGCCGTCGTTGCCGAATTGCACGTCGGTCGTGAGGACGCCCTTGACCCAGTCGCGATGCGTCCCGGTGTAATACGCGCCCTTTGGCTCGAGGTGGATTTCATGCACCACGCTGGCCGCCGCGCCACCGCGGAAATCGCTGAGGTAGAAGTTGCCGTAGTATTTCGGCGAGAGACCGGTGCCGGGATTGTAGCTCAGGCCGCTCGGGCCGTTGCCGACATTGATCACACACGGCACGATGTAGCGGATGCTCGGCGCGACGGCCTCTTCGGATTCCTTTTCGCGCATCCACGGGCCGCGATCGGGCAGATATTGGAAGGCCATCCGCCAGCCGCAGTCGCCACCCTCGACCAGATACGTGAAGCGCACCTTATCGCCCGCGTCGGAGTTGTTGTCGCCGGTGAAAAGATCGCCGCGTTCGTTGAAGACCAGGTCCTGCGGATTGCGCACGCCGGTCGTGAAGATCTCGAAATCCGTGCCGTCTGGATTGCACCGCATAATCGAGCCGCTCTCGGTCTGCGCGATGTCCTTTCCTTCCTTCGTGGTGACGTGCAGCGCACGGTCGCCGATGGAAAAGTAGAGCTTGCCGTCCGGACCGAAGCGCAGGCCGTGCATGTCGTGACCGCGCAGGGCGAACTTGATCCCGAAGCCGGTGAGGAGCTTCTCCTTCACATCCGCCGTGCCGGTATCCTTGGTATCGCGAAAGTGCCAGAGCGAGGGAATACACGTGTACCAAACTTCATTGCCGCGGGTAATCAATCCGGCGCCGGTGCCGTCGAGCGCATCGCGAAAGCCATCCGCGAAGATCGTCGATTTGTTGGCTACGCCACTGCCGGTGGTGTCTTCGAGACGACGGATGCGATCCTCGTACTTGGCGAATTTCTCCGTGAACTGCGCGGGATCCGGCACATGCGCGTGCATATAAGCCAGCCGGTCTTCGAGCGATTTCGAGGCGATGTCCTCGTCGCGCCATTCGGCGTGATTGCGGTCGTCTTCGATCCCCTTCTCCTGGCGGAAAGTCTCGGCCACAAACCAATGGCCTTTCTCGTCCTGGGTGAAGCACACGGGATTCGCCAGCAATGGCTCCGCCGCCCACAGGTCGCACTTCAGCCCATCATCGAACTTGAAGGATTTGATCGCGTTCTGCCCTTCGTTGGAAGCTGGCGCGACGCCTTCGGAAGAGGCCCCGCTGCCATGGCCTTCTTCGGCTGCGGAAAGCGAGGCGAGCGGAAGAACGAAGGCAACGAGCGCGGGAGAGAACAACGGATGTTTCATGATCGAGGAAGAAAGGGAGGGCCGAAGAAAGCAGGGTTTGGCCCGGGCTGCAAGCGGCGGGAGAAGGAAGGTTGCCATTCCGAGGAGTTCGTGTTTCGTCCATGCGTGCCCGAAATCGCTGGACCCATTTTCACCGCTCCTCCCGCACGCGCTCCGCGTCTGGTCGACCTGCCGCTCGGGCGTCGGGTCGCAATCGCCGAGTACGGACTTCCCGATGGCGTTCCGGTCATCTTTTGCCACGGATGGCCGGCGTCGCGCCTGCAAGGGGGGTTGCTGCACGCCGATGCCTGCGCTCTCGGCGCGCGGATCATTTCGCCCGACCGCCCGGGAGTCGGCTATTCCCCGACGCACCCCGGCCGCACCTTGAAAGACTGGCCCAAGCTGCTCGACGACCTGGCGGACGCGCTGGGCCTGGAGAAATTTCGCGTCCTCGGCGTTTCGGGGGGCGGACCTTACGCCCTGGCGGCCGCGTGGGGACTGCCGGAACGCATTCCCGCGGTCTCCGTCGCCTGCAGTGCCCCGGCTCTGGCCGACCGGAAGAATCTGCGGCTTTTGAATCCCGGCTACCAATGGCTGCTGCGAACGCAGCGTGTTCAACCGAGCGTCCTACGCTGGCTATTCCGGGCGGCGCGCCCCCTGGCGCGGATCCGTCCGCCGATGTGGTTGCGGCCGTGGATGTTGCGCATGCTCCCGGCGACGGAAGCGGAGACCCTGGCTGACCACGCGATTTTTGAATCCTGTTTTCACAACTATCTCGAGTCCTGGCGCGGCGGGGCGGATGGCCTCTATGGCGACGGGGCGATCTATACTCAGCCTTGGGGATTTCCCCTCGCGGAGGTGCGGGTGCCCGTGCGTCTCTGGCACGGAAAACAGGATCGCAATTTCGACTGGGAGTTGGCCCAGGAAATGGCCGCACAGCTCCCGAATTGTCAGACCTACTTCCTCGAGAACGAGGGGCACTACTCCCTCGCGATCCGCAATCGTCGGGCCATTCTGGCGGATCTGCTGGCCGCCGAGTGAGGCGGAAGAGCCGGGAGCCCGGCGCAAGATGCCTCTCTTTCGAGAATTCGTCTGTTTTGTTAACTTACTTGCTAAGAATCCACGTTTGTGATGATTCTCGCGATACCGCCACATCAGGCGTTCCTACATCTCACCCATCCATGATCACCTCCCGTTCGACCTTGTCTCTCTGCCTCGTCGCCGCCGCGATTTCCGCCCTGGCCTTCCCGGCCAGCGTCGCCGCGCAAGATGCCCCACCCGCCGGCTTCGTCTCGCTTTTCAATGGCAAAGATCTCACCGGCTGGCGCGGAGGGACCACCTTCGATCACCGCAAATTACTCGAGATGACCGAGGACCAGCGCAAGGCGCAGATCGACAAATGGACCGCGACGCTGACCGTCGTGAACGAAAAGACCGGCAAGCCGCACTGGTACACGGAAAATGGAGAACTGGTGAATGACGGCTACGGCGACTACGCCACCACGGAAAAGGACTACGGCGATATCGAACTGTTCGTCGACTACAAGACCGTGCCGCTCGCCGACTCCGGCATTTATCTCCGCGGCGTGCCGCAGGTGCAAATCTGGGACTACACCGAGAAAGCGAAATTCCCTCTCGGCTCCAACCTCGGCTCCGGCGGCCTGTGGAATAACGACAAAACCTCACCAGGCAGGGACCCGCTCGTCCTGGCCGACAAACCCTTCGGCGAGTGGAACCATTTCCACATCATCATGGTCGGCTCGCGCGTCACCGTGTGGCTGAATGAAAAGCTCGTCGTCGATCACGCCATTCTCGAGAATTATTACGACAAAAGGAAGCCCGTGGACCAGCGCCTCCCGATCCTGCCGCGCGGCCCCATCGAGTTGCAAACCCACGGCGGCGAAATCCGCTGGCGTAATCTTTTCGTCCGCGAAATCGGCAGCGACGAAGCGTGCAAGATCCTCGCCAGCCATGGACAGCAAGGCTTCGAATCGATCTTCAATGGCCAGGACATGACCGGTTGGGCCGGCCCGACGGATGTGGTCAAGGTCGAGAACGGCGCGATGGTCTGGCAATTGAAGAAAGGCGGAACGCCCTACTGGAATACGGAACTCAGCGATTTCGCGGCCCGGGTGGACTTCAAAATGCCGCCCGGTGGCAACAACGGCCTGGCCATTCGCTACCCGGGAACGGGTGATACCGCCTACGTGGGCATGTGTGAATGCCAGGTGCTCGACGACAACTACGAGGTCAACAAAGCGAAGCAGGAGGGCTCGCCCCAGCCCATCGATCCCCGCCAGGCTCATGGTTCCGCCTACGGGATGGTCGCCGCGGCCCGAGGCTATCAACACCCAATCGGCGATTGGAATTTCGAGGAAGTCACCGTCAAGGGTCCGACCATCAAGGTCGAACTCAACGGCACCATCATCCTCGACACCGACCTGAGCAAAGTGGACTTGAGCACCGTGATGGCCCACCACCCGCACCCCGGTAAGGACCGGACCAGCGGTTTCTTCGGCTTCGCCGGCCACAACGACCCGGTCGAATTCCGCAACATCTTCATCAAACGCCTCTGAGTCGGTTTCGCTAGGCGGCCTGTTCGGTCGATGGGGTGAAGCTGAGCAATTGAGACATCAGTTCAAACGCCTGCAAATCGTCCAGTCGGTCAACCAACGGCAGATTCCCATCGACCGCCATGTCCAGGCGCTGACGGACAATCTCCGATTTGGAGATTTTTCGGGCCTCGGCTTCGCGGGCGATTTCTTCGTACAAGGCCTCGGGAAGCCTCACCGTCAGGTTTTTCATCGTCGAACCTTAATATGTTGGCGGCGAAATAGCGATTTACCAGTCCTTCGAAAGCGAATCTTTTGGACGGGCGCTACTTTCCCTTCAGCGTCTCGAGGAACGCGATGAGGTCGGTGAAGTCCTCCGACTTGAGGGCGAGGGTCAGGCCCTGGGG
>Ga0206804_10307_pt1 | contig 12209 bp, 7 predicted proteins | sample Alteio_BWOrgCont_62_FD_152888 | JGI IMG/M metagenome (GOLD analysis project Ga0206804, IMG submission 152888) | Enriched cells from forest soil in Barre Woods Harvard Forest LTER site, Petersham, Massachusetts, United States -... | ecosystem: Environmental > Terrestrial > Soil > Temperate forest >... | reverse complement strand
TCCTGATCACTGTATTTCCGGTGCTCATCATCGCGACCGTATTTCATGCGGGTACATGGGTGAGTCGTTTCCTCGAGTTGGCCGCCGTTCGGTTTGTTGGACGCATCTCGTACAGCCTTTATCTCTGGCAGATGCTATTCCTGGATCCGTTTGTAACACCGGCTCGTGGCACTTTCCGCGCGAACAACACACTATGTTGGTGCGCGGCGATTGCCTGTTCGATCGCGAGTTACTACCTGGTCGAAAAGCCGCTGATCTCAGTCGGCCACCGTCTCGCAGCTCGTTCGCAACAATCTCAGATGGTGAACTTCAAGCCAGTGCAAGGTGCAAACGTTTCATAGGCCCGCAGCAGGGCACTTCTGCTATTTCGGTTCTGGCCCGTTCTTTGCCGGCGGCGCTGTCTGCGTTGACGAAGGCTTCCCTGTCGTTGCCGCCATCTGCTTCATGAAATCCTGCACCATCTGGTTGAGCTGCGGCTGCAACTCGGCCATCTTCTGCTGCGTAATCTGCGTGCTCTTGATCGTCAGTTCCGGCGTCTTCTCTATCATCTTCTGCCCTGCCGGCGACTTGTAAAACGTAATAATTCCGTCGAGCTCTTCCTCCGTATAGGTGCTCGCGTACAGGTTGATGAAGTCTGGCTCCAGCGCCTTCCATCCAATCTTCTGATTGACCGCGTCCATAACGCGCTGCTGAAAGTCGGTGATCTGTTTCTTCTGTTCGGGATTTGCCTGGTCTACGCCGGGCATTGACTCTGTAATCTGCTGCACCTGCTTCTTCACGCCGCCCATCAGCTGCTCCATCATCGTGTCCATGTGGAGAAGCATGAACAGCTGTTCGGCTTTGGCACGCTTGGACGCCTCGTCGGCCCTTGCGTAGCAACACCCAACGGTCAGCACCATCAGCAGCACTGCAACGCATCGCTTCATCTCAGCCTCCCTTTCAACTGGTGGCCCGATTACTCGCGCTCTACCTCTTCCAGCACTGCCTCGCTCGCCAGCGGCTTCCGCGCAAAGTAGTACAAGCTGAAGCCGAGCATCGCGAAACACACGACGCTCACCACGTCATTGTGCAGCGGATTGTCCGGCGAGAAGTGGGGAAAGGTCTTGTCGAAGGCCTGAAATGCAACGCCCACCAGTCCCATGATGCCGCCAGATGCGATAAGCCCTGATGCGAACAGGCTTCCCGGGGACACTTCACTCTCTACTTCCGTCGCCGGCGCGTGGCCACTACGCGCGATCGCCTGATCGGCAAGCCAGCGCACGACACCTCCGCAGAAGATCGCTAGCGTCGTGCCGATAGAAAGGTATGCCCCGACCGCAAATGTAAGCGACCGTATGCCAAGCAGCTCCACCCCAATCACCAAGGCGACTCCCAGCAGGACCAAACCCCACGGAAGCTTCCGGCTCAGGATGCCGTTGATGACCGTGGCCATCAGTCGACCCTGCGGTGCCGCAGCCTTCTCACTCCCGATCCCCTGCGTCCACTGAATCTCAACCTGTTGTGTCGCCGGGTTATAGAGATACTTGCCATCCTCGAGCACCGGCGATCCGATAGCGTTCAGCAGAATATAGCTGTGCGGATTCTCAAGATCGCCCACGACAGCCGCGCTCGATGAGGCACTCGCGCGCAGCTTCACCTCATTCCGCGTGAAGTAGCCCTGTTGCTGCACTCCCTCCGGCAGCGCGTTCAGCGACAGTTGTTTCGGCTGCGGGAGTCGGTTGAAGCTCTCAAAGCCCTTGTTCACGAGGTTCAGCGTCAAGCCGATAACGAGCGTCGAGACGATAACGCCGATCATGACGGCTAGCTGCTGCTTCCAGGGCGTTGCCCCGATCAGAAATCCGGTCTTCAAATCCTGCGAGGTATCGCCCGCGTTTGATGCGGCGATGCACACCACGCCACCAATCGTTATAGCCAAGGCGCCAAACGCCGGCGCAGTCCAGCCCTTCACCAGAAAAATCGCCGCCGTTGCCATAAGGGTCGCGATCGTCATTCCGCTGACGGGCGAGGCGCTGGAGCCCACGATGCCCACGATGCGCGCGCTCACCGTGACAAAGAGAAAACCGAAGATCACCACCAATATGGACGCCGCAAAGTTTGCCAGCACGCTTACCTGCGCTCCGGGAACCGGCCTGAAGACCAGAAACGCGAACATCAGCAGTACCAGCAGCACGCTTCCGCCGATGACCACACTCATGGGCAGGTCATGCTCGACGCGCGAACGCCGCAGACCGGCGTCGGTATCTGTAACGCCCTGCTTGGCCCGCATCTGTGCGACACCGGCAGTGAATGCATTGATGATCGTCGGCGCGGTACGCAGAAGTGTGATCAATCCGCTCGCAGCCACCGCTCCCGCGCCCATCGGCCTCACGTACGTCCGCCACAACGAGCTCGGATCCATCATGCTGATCGGAATCGTGCCGGGATAGAGCGGCGTCGTCATGTGCTTCCCAAAGAAGACGATAGTTGGCATCAGCACCAGCCACGAGAAGACGCCGCCTGCCAACATGATCGCGGCCACGCGGATGCCGATGATGTAACCAACGCCCAGATACTCCGGCGTCACATCCGCCCGGATCGACGCCCCCTTCATTAACTGCTGCCCGGTCGGATCGAAGTTGAAGTCCCTCTTGGGCGTTGCAGGAAAGAGAGCCGTCAGCCCTTCATTCTGGAAGAACGCGTAAAGCGCACCGAAGCCCAGCCCTAGAAAAACACGGCTCGCGAAGGACCCGCCGCGCTCGCCTGCCGTGAGCACCTCAGCGCAGGCCGTCCCCTCCGGATAGGTCAGCGTCCCATGCTCCTCCACGATGAGCTGCCGTCTCAGCGGAATCATGAACAGCACGCCGAGCCAGCCACCGAAAAGCGCCAGCGCGAAGATCCGGAACCCTTCCAGATCGAATCCGAGGAAGACCAGCGCCGGCAACGTAAAGATCACGCCCGAAGCAATCGACTGCCCAGCATTGCCGGTCGTCTGAACAATGTTGTTCTCAAGAATCGATGCCCGGCCGAACACTCTTAGGATCGAGATCGACAGCACCGAGATCGGAATGCTCGCCGCGACCGTCAGACCCGCCTTGAGCCCCACGTAGACCGTCACCGCGCCGAAGATGATCCCGAAGATCGCCCCAAGGAGGAGCGCCCGTACCGACAACTCCCTCGGACTCTCCTCTGCAGACACAAATGGGCGAAAGGTCGTGGTGGTTGTGGCCATCAGGCGGAATCTCCTCGCAAACTAAGTCAAAGGCTGCACCGGAGTGTACCAGTGCAGCCTCTAGAAACGCTTTGGCGTCTTCTTGCTTGTTTTGTCCGGGCTACCGCACCCGCATTGTGCGCCCGTGACGCGTCACAATCGCCAACCGCTCACTGCCTAAAATTCGCTTTACCTGTGCCTTGGCGTGCGCTGCCCATGGCCCACTCGGATCCAGCTGGATATACCTCGTCCAGTGCCGCAGAGCCCGCCGCGGCTCCTGCATCCGCTCGTACGCCAGCGCCAGGTTGTAGTGCGCATCCGCATATTGCGGAACCAACTTCAACGCGCGCTCATAGGCGGAGATCGCGTCCGGCAACCGCTGCAGCTCATCCAGAACATTGCCGAGATCGAAGAACGCCAGCGCATACTCCGGATCGGCCTCCGTCGCGCGCCGATACAACGTCTCCGCCTCCGCAAATTCGCGCTCGTTATAGCGGATGGTCCCGAGGTTGATCGCCGCTGCCGCATGGTCTGGCTGAATCTCAAGGATCTCGCCATAGAGATCCTTCGCCTCTGCCAGCGTCGTTGCGTTCTCCTCCAGCCGCACCGCCCGCAGGAACATCTCCTGCGCCTCGGCGGCCAGTGAGTTCGCGTCAACGCCAGCCCGCCGCACCATCGCCAACCCGGTCATCGGAGTCAACTCAAAGTCGAACGCCATCTGGCGGGTCATTGGGTCCACGAGGGCACCACCCTGACGGAAGGCCAGCCTTGACCCACGCGGCACCACCGCAAGCTCCAGCAGCGGGTTACTGAGCCCCGCCACCTTCTGCATCGCGTCGACGGACTGCCGGATGCTCTTAACAGAAATTCGAGTCTCGGCCAGCTCCCGCAGCTTGCGGAGCTGGACTAACCCGTCAAAGGAGTAGTGTTCCGAGGCGGAGATTAAACCCGCCCGCTCCCATGCATTCAACTGTCGATGAGGGAGGCGAAGGATGCGCAGAACATCTTCTCGGCGGTACTGGTTCACGGCGCTCGTCTCTCGGTCAGGAGCGGTCGCCCCACGCGACCAGCTCTGCTCCCGAGTATGAGGTGCACCCGCCCACGCATCAAGCGCAGAATGCCCAACACGTATCTTTTCAGTGGATAACTGGAATCTAATCAGGTTCAATCCGGGATATCCACGGATTCAACACCGACAGAAAAAGACTGGAGCCGACGAACGGACTTGAACCGTTGACCTGCTGATTACGAATCAGCTGCTCTACCAACTGAGCTACGTCGGCCTTGCTTCTCCTCATTCTAACGGCAAAGCGAGGAGACGCCAAACCGCGCAGCTCACTTGGAAAACCCGCTGGTTACTCTAGCTCGTCATGCTCCATACGTCCGGCCAGTGCAACCAATGCGAGCACAGCAATCATCACCACCGTCGTCAACGAGACTGCGATCGTAGGCATGAGCTCTGTCCTTTGGGTTCATCAACTTCTGAGCCAGCGTTGCCTTCCAACTATCTCGTCTGATCTTTACAACACAAATCCCCCGCGCCGAACTCCGCCGAACCTCAACTGTTACGTCTTGTGCAACGAAAGAGGTACGACCTCCGTTCCTCACCCTCGCTGCCGCCGCAGCACAAAGATTGCCCACCGCACCTACCGTTCTTAACGGCAAAAGGGCCGCCCGGCAACAGGGCGACCCTTTCTCTATGGGAGGCAGCTCCAACGGAGGCAAAGCCATCGGAACGCTCTGGTGCAAGAGTATGTTCGGCTCCGGGTGGTGTCAAGACACAATTCCTGCAAATCGTAACGCCATGAAAAAGAAAGACTTATGCAGAAACTAAAGGTTTTCCTCTGTTTTCCTCCCTGATTCTCCTCGGAGCTCCTGCAATCGCGCCTTTGCCTCAGGAATGGGCATTCGGCCCGGGTGCCTTCCAGTGCGGCACCGGGTTCTGGTTCGCCAGGTGAAGGCTCAAAAACTCCGGCTCAGCCGCTGCCGACTTCCCCCGCATCACGCGGATGAGAGCTCGTCCGCCGCCCAAAAACAGCCCCAGCAGCACCGCCGCACCCATCAACACACCCGACAAGATCGCAATGTTGCTCAGCAGGCTGTAGGTCTTCTGCACCTCCGTGTGGAAGACCGGCGCGATGTCGTGGTCGATGCTGACCTCTTGCTTCATGTGCACGTTCTCGAGCAGCTTCTGCGCTTCGCTGGCGGGCAATGCACCTGAGGCCAGCATCACCAGCTCCTGGTCGCGCCGCACCTTCGCGTTCGCAAAGCCCGGGCCCAGACCCGTCACAGCCGTCGACAGCCGCTTCTCAAACGCCTGCGCAATCTGCGGTGTCGGATAGATCAACAGCGTGATCGTCTCGCGGCCATGCTTCTCGTCATAGTTCGCCGTCACGGCCTCGGCGCTCTTGTCCCATCCCAACGAGCTCGCCGGCAGCACGCCGCCCTCAGCCGCATAGCTCTCCGGCCCCAGCGCATAGCGCATCCCGGACGCTGCCAAATGCTCTTCCGGCGCGAAGCTCGGCAGCAGCGGCGCAACGCCGCGGCTTCCCGTCACCTTCGGCAGCACCTTCGCAAGCTCCTTCAGTGCGGGCAAATCCGCCTCGGTCGCTGGCGAAGCGACCACCAGCGTGTCACCAACCGTGAACATCACGACGCCATCGCCCACCGCATCCCACGAGCCGACATTCTTGGCCGTCTTCATCTCCGGACGCACCGCCAGGGTGAACGCGCTGTACGCCCCCGTCCGGTCGCCGAACTCCACCGCCTCGACGCGCATCGTTCTTCCATTGCGCATGTACGTGTTCACCTGCGAGCGCAGCGGACCGCACTCCTGCAGCGCTGCCTTGTTGACCGTCGTCAGTGAGACTGTTCCTGGCTCTGAATTCCCGCCCTGCTGCCACCCACCAAAGCTCTGCGGCAGCAACTGCACTGGCGGCTCCGTCAGCGTCACGCCCTGCCCGCGACCCTGCACCGCACCAGTGGCAAGCGCGCACGCCACAACCCCAATTGCAATTCGAAAACCCGCGCTCATACAGGTTCAGACTACACCCGCCGGCGAAGTGTTAGCGAATCCCACCTAAGGCTCTCGGCCCGCCCCATTCGCGATCGAAGCCCGCTCCGTCGCAGCCGGATGCTTCACCCCATTGATCGTCTTCGCATACCGCGCCACACCCGCATACAGACTCTCCGCCACGCGCTCCCGATACTCCGGCCGCCGCAGCTCATCCGCATCCGTCTGGTTCGTCACAAAGCTGATCTCCGCCAGGATCGACGGCATGTTAGCGCCGATCAGCACCACGAACGGCGCCTTTTTCACTCCGCGATTCTTCAGCCCCTCATTACCCTTGGTTAGCCCACCATACAGCGATTCGTCCACATCCTCCGCCAGCTCGCGTGACTCATCAATCTTGTCCTTCAGCGCAATCTTCTTCACGAGATCGCTCAGCTGATGCACGCTCTGCGTCGACACCGCGTTCTCGCGGCTCGCAACCTCCATCGCCTCCGGGTCGCTTGTGAAGTTCAGGTAGTAGACCTCCACGCCGCGCGCGCTCGCATCCTCTGAGCTGTTCGCATGCACGCTGATGAACAGGTCCGCCTGTGCTTTGTTCGCAATCGCCGTCCGTGTCTCCAGCGGAATGAAGGTGTCATCGGCGCGCGTGTACACGACCTCCGAGCCCAGCCGGTCGTGCAGCAGCTTGCCCAGCCGTAGTGCAACATCCAGCACTACATCCTTCTCCTCAATGCCACCCGCACCCAGCGTTCCCGAATCATGCCCACCGTGTCCGGCATCGATCACGATCCGTCCGATCTTGAGCCCCAGCGCTCGCATCAGCGTCGCCTCGCCATCCGCCGTCGGAGGCGGCGGCTGTGCCGGTTCTGCCGCCACATGCTTACCCTTGGAGCTCTTGGCACCGGCCTTAGTCGTCGATGTCGCACGATCCGCAATCGGCTCCGACGTCGGCCTCCGCGTAGCCTCAATCTTCCCCGGCTGATCGCTGACCGCAGCAATCTCCACGCCGTTGTCCGAGGTCTTGCTCGCCACCGAGTTCGGTACCGGTTTCGACGTCGTCGGCTTCGACGGAATGATCACCCGCGGCTGTGCCACCGCCTGCTTCGAGCTACTCGGCGCACCCCGCGTCGGCAAACCAAACCCCGCACTCCCATCCGTCACCGGCATCGGCGGCAGACCCGAGACCTCAGTTCCTCCACCCGGTGCTACGTTATTCTTCGGCGTCTCAGAAGCCGGCGTCGCATCCTCGGCACTCGCCTGCGCGACCTCCTGATCCTTCGCCGGCGTCTGCTGCTTGCCGTGAATATCAATAATCAACCGGTACGGATTCGGCAGCAGAAACGCCGAATACTCCGCCACCTGGTGCACATCCAGCACCACGCGCGTCACATCGCCCGAAAACTGCGCTGCGCGAATCCGCGTCAGAAACCCATCGTCCGTCACCGCAAAGCTCTTGCCGGCAAGCTGCTGCGCCAGCTTCGCATGATGCAGGTCGAAGAAGATGCGGTCCGGATTCTCCACGCGTGCCGCCTGGTATTCGACCGAATCCCCAAGATCGATCGCCACTCGCGTATAACTCGGCGTCGACCAGTGCCGGATCCCCGTCACCGTCGCCATCTTGCCCGACTTCACAAGCCCCGCATCAACCTTCCCGCTGGCAGGATGTTCGTCATCCACTTGCGCGCCCGGATCCGTCTTCGCTTCCGTCACCTGCGCATCATCCTTCACCGGCGTCGCAACAGTCGCCACCGCAGGCTTCCGATAGTGGTCGCTCGAACCTTCAGCGCTCGCAACATCCGCTGGAGCCTTAGCCGCACGAGCCTCTTTCGCCTCGGCACTCCGCGGATACTCACTCACCAGCAGCGTTCGAACCTTCTTCGCCTCCGCTGCATCATCCGCGGCATCCGGTCCCAGCAGCTCCAGCGCATGTCCCAGAGCGCGCGGCGCCATCGTTCCACCCGGATACGCCTTCGCTAAAAACTCATACTGCCCCGCTGCATCATGCAGAGCCTTGTGATCGCTGAACTCTTTACCCTCTTCAGCTAGCAGCTCCGCCACTTGCTCCACCGCACGCCCCGCGTGCGCATCGCTGGGGTTGCTGTGATAGATCGCACGAAACCCATCCATCACATGCGCATACTCAACCTTGGTGTGTGCTCCCTGCGGCTCCGCCTCGAATACCTCGCGCGCCTTCGTCGCTTTGTCCCACGCGTTCGTCTCTCCACGCGCAGCCGTCGAGACCTGCGGCGTCAATAACATGCACGCGCTCGCGGCTGCTCCCACCCAGCCACGGCCGCGTCCTCTTCCGCTCTGCCGAGACACACGCATACCCACCCTAAGTTTAGGTTCGCCGCGCGACTCTCACGGCGCGAATCCACCGAAGGTACCCGTGCATATACCTGTGACTTTGGTGCCGTTGAACAGCAACATCTCCCGCCTGCGCCGTGGAAATCTCTTTGCGCTAACGGGTCAACTCGCTGACTCTACGCGATCATCTCGCCCACAACCGCCGCCGCCTGCGCCAGCACACTATCCAGCGCAGCCACATCACTTCCACCAGCCTCCGCAAGATCCGGCCGTCCGCCGCCCTTGCCGCCAACCTTCGCCGCAAGCGCGCCGACAACCTTGCCCGCCTGCACGCGCGAAGTCAGGTCCTTCGTCACGCCCGTGATCAGCGTCACCTTGCCCTCACTCGTCGCCGCACCCAGCACCACAACCCCCGAACCCAGTTTTCCGCGCAGCTCATCCACGAGGTTACGCATTTGACTCTTATCGAGCGCATCCACGCGCCGCGCCAGAACCTTCACACCCTTCACCTCGACCGCACTTGCAGCCGCATCCGCCGTCGCCGCACTCGCAGACTTCATCCGCATCTGCTCCAGTTCGCGCCGCAGCTTCTTCATCTCTTCTTCCTGCTGCGCGAGCTTCGATTGAAACGCCGCCGCCGTCGGCTCACCTGCGCCAATCACCTGCCCCGCAACCTTCGCCACATCCGCATCGCGGCGGAATAACTCCAGCGATCCAGTTCCCGTCACCGCCTCCACGCGCCGCACACCGCTCGAAACCGAGCTCTCACCCACCAGCTTCAGCAGCCCGATCTCGCCCGTCGCCGCCGTGTGCGTTCCACCGCACAGCTCCGTCGAGAAGTCTCCAATCTTCACCACGCGCACAAGGTCGCCATACTTCTCGCCGAACAGCGCCATCGCGCCCAGCTCATGCACCGCAACATCAATCGGCACATCCACCAGCGTCTCAACCTTCGTATTCGCGAGCACGTGCGTGTTCACGATGTCCTCAATCTCCTGCAACTCCTCATCGGCCACGCCGGTAAAGTGCGAGAAGTCGAACCGCAGCCGCGTCGCATCGTTCAACGACCCCGCCTGCTTCACGTGCGTACCCAGCACCTGCCGCAGCGCCGCATGCAGCAAATGCGTACCTGTGTGATTGCGCATCGTCGCATGCCGCACACCCGCGTTCACCACCGTGTCCACCACATCACCCACTGCAATCGCGTGCTTCGCTGTTACCTGGTGCGCAAACACTCCCTGCACCGGCTTCCGAGCTCCGCTCACCTCAGCGACCGACGTGATGTGATCGCTCGCATACAGCCAGCCCACATCACCCACCTGCCCGCCCGAATCCGCATAGAAGCTCGTCGCATCCAGCACGACCTCGCCACTCTCACCCGGCTTGAGCTCGGCGACGCCGACACCATCCTTCACCAGTGCCAGCACCCGCGCTCCATCCAGCCGCGTCGCTCCATACCCGCCAAACTCCGTCTTCGGCAGCTCGCGATACACCGGCGCCGCAGTCTTCTGCGACCCACCCTTCCAACTCGCCCGCGCCCTCTGCTGCTCCTCCAGCTTCGCCCGCTCAAACCCCTCGTAATCGAATACGAACCCGGCATCTCGTGCTGCGTCTTGGATAAAGTCCACGGGAAGGCCGTAAGTCTCGTAATACCTGAAAGCCGTCGTTCCGTGAAGAAAGAATGGCTGCATCTGCGGAGCAGTCTTTGCGAAATTGATTAGACGGCTGAGGTGCGTCTTGTAGACCGGGAGGCTAGCTTCGGCAAGGTTAAATTTCGTCGAAATGAACTGCTGCACTAGATCGTCTGGAGCATTCCGCAGCCTGATATTCCGATCATCTAAGAAAGTCGAGAATCGGCTTACCGTGTTTCCGTAATCCTGCCGGGTCTTCGGATCGCTCAAAGTCGAGAGAAAGGCTTTCCAGACACTCTCGTTCTCTAAGGTCTCGGGTGGTCCGAGTCGGACTTCGTCGAAATATTGTTGTAGCTTCTCGGCACCGATCCCCATTACCCGCGCGAACTGTTCCTCCTCCGCGAGCACCACCTTGCTCACGCGCTCCGCCGACTGCTTCAGCTCCGGATACGCCGCCTGCATCTCATCGCGCACCGCAAACACCATCTCATGCAGAAACGGCTTCTCCTGCCCCAGCAGCCGCCCATGCCGAATCCCGCGCCGCATAATCTTGCGCAGCACATACCCGCGCCCCTCATTCGACGGCAGCACACCATCCGAGATCAGAAACGTCGCCGCCCGCGCATGATCCGCAATGATCCGCAGCGAAGGCGCACCCTTCTCATCGCTGATCGCAAGCTGATCAATCGACATCTCGCTCTTAAATCCCGTCAGCCTCTTCGCCGCCGCAATCAACGGCGTGAACAGATCGCTCTCATAATTCGACAGCTTCCCCTGCAGCACACACGCAATCCGCTCCAGCCCCATGCCCGTATCGATCGACGGCTTCGGCAGCGGCGTCAGCGTTCCATCTGCCGCGCGGTCGAACTGCATGAACACCAGGTTCCAGATCTCGATGTACCGCTGATCGTCATGCGGAAACGGCTTGTCCTCGCCCGTCTCACTCCCCGCAACTCCAAGGTCGAAGAAGATCTCCGAGCAGGGTCCGCACGGTCCCGTATCGCCCATCTGCCAGAAGTTGTCCTTCATGCCCATCTCGAAGATGCGTTCCTTCGGCACACCCGTCGCCATCCAATACTGCTCCGCCTCGTCGTCACGCGGCACGCTCTCCGTGCCCTCAAAGATCGTCACGTACAGCCGCGAAGGATCAATCCCAAACCACTCCGGCGAGGTCAGCAACTCCCACGCATATGCAATCGCATCCTTCTTGAAGTAGTCGCCAAAGCTGAAGTTGCCGAGCATCTCAAAAAACGTATGGTGTCGCCGCGTGAAGCCGACGTTCTCCAGATCGTTATGCTTCCCTCCCGCACGCACGCACTTCTGGCTCGTCGTCGCACGCGAGTAGTCCCGCTTCTCTGCGCCGAGAAATACATCCTTAAACTGATTCATCCCCGCGTTCGTGAAGAGCAGCGTGGGATCGTTCGCCGGCACCAGTGAAGACGAGTGCACCCTCCGGTGCCCTTTGCCCTCGAAAAACCGCAGAAACTCCTCACGAATCTGATTGCCGGACAGGTTGCGCATAACCTTCAGTTTATCAGCGCAACCACGAAGCTCCTCTTACCGCATTCATCCTGAACCTGCGTCTTTTCGCTATCATGAGGCACAACGCTTCACCGGGTGGGAGTTCCTTGATGGCCGACGCCGCGACCTCTGAACCACAAAGCCGTCTGCAGAAATTCCTGCGTAAAGACCCCCGCGCCATGCTCACCTCCGTCGCATGGAACTCCCGCAATCTCATGCGAGAGATTCGCGCCCACGCCCGCTTCGATTCCATCACCTGGTGGCCCCGCGGCTTCGTCCCCTCCTATCTCGCCTACTACCCCGATTCGCTGCCCACCTTCCCTGACCTCACCGATCTCTATCGCCGCTGGATCCGCGGCAACAAGACCAACAACAACGGCGACTCAACGCGCTTCATGGCGCTCCTGCTCAACATTCGCCAGCTTCAATCCGAGAACATCCCCGGCGACTTCGCCGAGCTCGGCGTCTGGAAGGGAAACTCCGCAGCCCTTCTCGCTCACTTCGCCGCGCAATCCAATCGCCGCCTCTTTCTCTTCGACACCTTCTCCGG
>Ga0206804_10306_pt1 | contig 12210 bp, 11 predicted proteins | sample Alteio_BWOrgCont_62_FD_152888 | JGI IMG/M metagenome (GOLD analysis project Ga0206804, IMG submission 152888) | Enriched cells from forest soil in Barre Woods Harvard Forest LTER site, Petersham, Massachusetts, United States -... | ecosystem: Environmental > Terrestrial > Soil > Temperate forest >... | reverse complement strand
TGTCTTTGGGCTATAGGGCGGTTTCAGCAGCTTGTCTAGAAGTGAACCGGCAAGAGGGCTTTGAAGGAATACGCCCTTTTGCTTGGAGAAGGTTTTGAATCCTTCGAAGCCGTGATAGGCGCCCATTCCACTGGGTCCTACGCCTCCGAAGGGAAGGTGGTGCTGCGCGAATTGGAAGATGCAATCATTGATCGCCGCGCCACCGGATGTCGTCTGGTCCAGCACTTGGCGAATGCGAGATCTGTCGCTGTCGAAGTAATAGAGGGCGAGCGGGTGCGGTCGAGCGTTGATGAAGGTCAGGGCTTCGTCGAGCGAGGTGTAGGTTACAACGGGGAGGATGGGGCCAAATATCTCCTCCTGCATGATGCGCATGGAGTCGTCGGCGCCGACGATCAATGTCGGCGGAAAGGAGCGGCTTCCATAGGTGTCGGTGGCTTCGAATGGGCCGGCCTGAATAATCTGCGCGCCTCTGGCTCCCGCATCGTCCACGAGTTCCTGCATCCGATTCCATGCTGACTGGCTGATCATGTGCGTGTAGTCCGCGTTGGAGGAGGGATGAGGGTAACGCTTTGCGAGGACTGCCTCGCAGCTCGAGATGAACTCATCCCTCAGGTGGTCGGGCACAAGTGCGTAGTCCGGTGCGATGCAGGTTTGTCCGGCGTTCCAGAATTTTGCAGAGCAGATGCGATCTGCTGCGGTCGCCATTGGATAGGACTCGTGTACGAGCGCGGGTGACTTGCCGCCGAGCTCGAGCGTGACGGGGGTGAGATTCTCAGCGGCGGCTTTCATGACCAGCTTGCCGACGCTGGTAGAGCCGGTGAAGAGAAGATGGTCGAAGGGTAAGGTGCAGAGCGTCGATGCGACCTCTTTGTCGCCGGTGATGACGGCGACGTACTCGTCGGGGAAGGCGGCGGCAACGATGCGGTGAATTACTTCGGCGGTTTTTGGTGCGTGTTCCGATGGTTTGACGATGGCGTGGTTACCGGCGGCGAGCGCGTTGGCCAGCGGGGAAAGAGTGAGCAGGATTGGGTAGTTCCATGCGCCGATGACGCCAACGACTCCGAGAGGCTGGTACATGATGCGGGCGCGGCTGGGAAGAAACTGCCAGCTTGCCGCAACGCTGCGAGGTCGCATCCAGCGACGGAGATGGCGCCTGAGGAAGCGGATCTCGTCGAGGAGGGGGAAGAGCTCGAGGGTTCGGGTTTCGACGGCGGCACGATGGCCGAAGTCTGCGCTGACAGCGACGATCAGGTCGTCCTGGTGGTTGATGATGCTCTGAAGGAGATTGTTCAGGGCTTCGAGGCGCTTTTCGAGTGGGAGAGGAGCGCATCGGTTGAATGTGCTTTTCTGACGATCGAAAATCACGCGCAGCGAATTGAGTACCGCTTCTGAATTCTGAGTACCCATCATCGAAGGCTAACCCCGGGCACGATTTTTGGGCAGAAGTCTTTGGTAATGCTCTAAACTCGCTGCGTTGATGCTTTCGAAGTGGAGAGTTCCAGTGGAGAAGAAGATGAGAGGATTTCTTGCTTCGGTGTTGCTTATAACGGCCGTCGGCTCGACGGTGCGTGCGCAGGCAGGGAAGTCGCCCTATCCCGTGATGGCTCCTTTGGATCAGTACATGATGCCGGAGGCTACTGAGGTTGCGTGGGCGCGCAGTGCTGCGCCTGCGTCGATTTCGGCGAAGGCGAAGGTGTTGGTGTTGCGGCGGGATGGGTATGGGACCGCGGCGGACGGCGGCAATGGATGGACCTGCATGGTGGAGCGTGCGTGGGCTAACAACACGACGTCTCCGGATTACTGGAATCCGAAGCTGCGCGCGCCGCACTGTTTCAATGCGCCGGCGGCGAGGACGTTTCTGCCGATCTATCTGATGAAGACGAAGATGGTGATGGCGGGTGAGAGGTCGAAGGAAAAGATTTTGCAGGCGACGGAGGCGGCGTTCAAGAGCGGAGAGCTGCAGCCGGTAGAGCGCGGCGCGGCGGCCTACATGATGTCGAAGCAGCAGTACCTGGGCGACCGCGACAAAGGGTGGCATCCACACGTGATGTTCTTTACGCCGGGAGATGCGGTGAAGACATGGGGAGCGGATCTGCCGGACTCGCCGCTAATTACGGCGAATGATCCGGAAGAGCACGTGACGATTCTGTTTGTGGTGGCGGACAAGTGGTCGGATGGGACGCCAGGTCCGCCGATGGGGCACTGAAGTAGAGAGCGGCCCGCGGACTAACGCAGTGCGGCGACGCTGATCTCTCCCTGCGCCTGTTTCGTGTCCGTGCCAGTATTCAGGCCGGCTTGCGCGTCCTTGCGTAGTTTGGTGGCTTCGTCGTGGGAGCCGGAGGCGTCGAGGACTTTGGAGTAGGCGATCTCGGCGGCAAAGTATCGCGGAGTTTCCCGGCCGGAACTCGCTTCCAGGAGCGTTAAGCCGCGGGCAGTGTTCTCGCGTGCGTTCGAGATGTCGCCAGCCTGCAGGTAGGCGGTGCCCAGAAGCACGTATAGCCATGCCGTTTTCGGCTGCTGATCTTCGTGAGACTGGTTCCAGAGTTCGAGGGCGCGCTGGTAGTCCGAGACGGCGGTGCGAGGATCGCCATCGAGTTCCGCGATTCTGCCCTCGGTCGTTGCGAGGGCGGCGAGTTCACCGGTCGTGATGTCTTTGGCAAGCTGTGACTCGGCGATGGAGCGCGCCATGTCTTTATGAGCCTCACCACGCGAGTGCTGCTCGGCAGCGATGGTCGCGAGATTGTTCCAGATCATCGCGGCTCCGGCATGATTGTTTGCGTCTTCCAACATATGGACCGACCGAAGCAGCACGTGTTTCGCGGTGTCCATTTGGCCGATCTGTGCGTAGACGGCGGCGAGCGTAGCGAGGGTGGCGGCGTAGTCGGAGGTGTGTTCGCCGTCGCGATTGACGACTGCGAGGGCCTTCTCGTAATTGGCTGTTGCTTTGGTGAACTCTCCGCGCTGTTGATAGGCGTAGCCGAGGTAGATCAGCGCCATGCCCTGATCGGCTGGGGTCAACTTGTCAGCTGCGAGCAGGGAGTTCGCGGTTTGGATCAACTCCGGGAGTTGGCCGCGGCGGATCAAGTCTTTGAGGTTGGCGAGCGAGCTGGTTGAATCCTGCGCGTTGAGGAGAGGCGCGGAGGTGATGATTCCGAGGAGCACACAGAACAGGATTCGCCGCATGGGAGGAACTCCTTTGCGTTGCATTGAACGGCGATCCGCGCTCGATCGTCGGGCCTGGGATGTGCTGGCTTACGGGAGGGACAGAGTGGCGGTTCTCGGTTTGTGATGAACGGTTGGTTGGCGGGGACGAGGCTGGAGTGAGACATACCCTCTCTGTCTCCTCTTTTTCTCAAAATATTGATTTGAGGTGTTTTGGATTAGCCGTGCGGGCGCAAGATATTCAAAGCAAAGATTTTGTAAGCAAATTATTCGAAGCAGGTGGTTTAGGGCGCAGACTGGGTTGGTGGGGCTTGCGGGGATTTGCACGGATTCAGGGCTCGACAAGATTTTTAGGGCGAGAATCCAGTTTGGGCCGGCGGTGATCCAAGGCTCAGCAAGAAGACAGCGAGCGGGCTCTGAATTCGAAGAGGAGTCGTCAATGAGCGTGAATGTCGAGCAGAAGAGCTATGAGATGCCCCCGAAGGAGGGGATCAGCATCGCGCAATTTATAACCGTCACGGACATCCAACGATCACTTGACTATTACGCAAAGATCTTCGGCGCAGAAATTCTGAGCAGGGGCGACGGCAATGCGCCTGGGTATCTTCGGCTCGCGAATATCTGGATGATTATCAATGTGGGCGGCGGGGGGACGCCGGATAAACCGACGGTAACGCTCAGCGTGCCCGACCCGAACCACCTCAGCAGTTTTTTGAATTTCCGGGTTGCGGATATTCAGGCTTGCTACAAGCTATGGAAGAGCCGGGGCGCCGAGTTCATCACGGAGCCGATACCGAAGTACGGCGAGATACGTTGTTATATCCGCGATCCTGACGGCTACATCATCGAGGTCGGACAAAGCACCGATCAGACCTACGGTTAGCGGCCGCTCGCTCTGACATCAAAGGGAGTGCCAAATGGACCACACGCTTAGCGTGAACGTTTTTACTGCGCCGGGGAAGGCTATGGTCGGCGAGCGGCCAAAGCCCTTCGGCGAGCCGCTCGGCTTTGATCCGGCCACGTCGACGTTGATCTTCGGCGAGTACGACGCGGTACTTGTGGACGCCATGACGACGGTGGCTGAGGCCGAGGCGCTCGCGGACTGGATTGCGCTGCATAACCGCAACCTCGAGACCATCTATATAACGCATGCGCATTTCGACCACTTCTATGGTTTGAGCGTTCTGCTCGACCGTTTTCCACGCGCTCGGGCCATCGCAACGCCCAAGGTGGTGGAGGGCATACAGATGTATTTGTCTCCCCCAGTGCAGCAGTTAGCCCGCCGAATGTTTCCTGGACAAGTGCCTACGAAGTTGGTTGGGCCTGAACCCTATGAACAGGGCACGTTCACTCTTGAGGGCCAAGAATTGCGCATCCTCGAGCAGGGGCGCACGGATTGTCCCGACTCGACGTCTCTATACGTTCCATCGATCGGCCTGATCGTCGCCGGCGATGTTGTGTACAACCAATGCCGCATGTACGTCGGCGACACCACGCCCGAGAGCCGGAAGAATTGGATCGCGGCGCTAGACCGGTTAGCGGCGCTGAACCCGGAGATTGTTGTCGCCGGTCACAAGAAGCCTGGCGCGCCTGACTCTCCGTCGGCGATTCAAGACACCAAGCGTTACCTGCAGGACTTTGATCGGCTACAGAAGACCGCAACATCCGAGCGGGAGCTGTTCGATCAGATGACGGAACTGTACCCGCATTGGGTAGCTAATCAGTCGTGGTTGATGTTCGGATTCCCGCAGGGATAGGACGTTACGATGGCCTCCGCTTTTGTTAAGAGGGTCGTGGTGGTTGCGGCGATTGTGGTTGGAGTCGTCGGTGTCATGATGACAACGGTGGCTGCGAAGCGCAACGGGCAGGCGGCTTCACCGAGCGTTGGCAGCGCGGGGATCAGGCTTCCTCCGAGATACCGCGACTGGGCGCTGGTGTCGGTGGCGCACGAGGCAGGAAGCTTCAACGATATCCGCGCGATTCTGGGGAACGATATGGCGATCAGAGCTTATCGCAAGGGGCAGTTGCCGTTCCCGGATGGGACGATCATTGCGCGGGTTGCATGGAGTTATGTGCCGTCGGAGGAGAACGATAAAGTTTTTGGTAAGGCGCAGTCGTTTATTGCGGGAGCGCCGACGAATGTTCAGTTGATGGTCAAGGACTCGAAGAAATATGCGGCGACCGGGGGATGGGGGTATGCCCAGTTCACGAAGGGAAAGGCTGACGCGGTGGATGCTGCGAAGTGCTATTCGTGCCATGAGCCGGTGAAGGCGCGCGATTTCATCTTCACGAAGTATGCGCCGTCGTGAGTTGGGGCGTGGCTGCTCGGCTACACGATTAGACAATCTGGTGACAAAGCGGTGACGGATACCGAGCCGCCAGGAAAGTAAGCTGAGCGGCATGGAAAATGTTGTCGCTAGAAGCACGATGAAGCCGTTTCGCACGATCTCCGCGAGAGATCTGGATCCAGTATCACTGAAGAGTGAGATGGAGGCGTACGGGTACGTTTTCATCAAGGACTTGATACCGACGGGGGATCTGCAGCCCCTGCTCAGTGACATGATCGGGATTGCAACGGATGAGGGCTGGCTGATCGAGGGGACGGCGCCGTCGGATCGGCTCGCGGATCCGGTGAAGGCGTGCTTCGAACCTGACAAGAGGTATAAGCAGGCCGCAAATCGGGCGTTCTGCCTGGAGAGTCTCCACGCGTTGGCGCATCATCCGGCAGTGATGGATGTGATGAAGCGGCTTGTGGGGCCGCACCTTTTAGTTCACCCGAAGCCGATTGGGCGGATCATTTTCCCCAACCTCGAAGGTGCACTTTTGCATGCGCATCAGGACCACTCGGGAATTCAAGGAACCTCCAATAGCTATACCTTGTGGACGCCGATGCATGATTGCCTGGAGGGGCAGGGGACGCTCGAGGTGATGGAGAAGTCACATCTCTTTGGGCTTCAACACACGAAGGGGTACCTGCCGCGGGAAGACGCGAAGGGCGGCGATTGGGTGGGCGGGCGGATCAATGCGGGAGATGCGGTGATCTTTCACAGCCTGACGGTGCATAGCTCCACGCTGAGTACCGCCGATCATTTGCGCTGTTCGATGGATTGCCGGTTTCAGAGCTATGACGATGAGGTCTCACCGTTCGAGATAGTGTTTCCCAATCAGGCTAAGGGCGGGCGAAGCTGGGAGACCACGTATGCGGACTGGGAGCATGACGATTTGAAGTACTACTGGCGCGATTTGCCTTTGCGGATCAAGCCCTCGATGGCAGAGATGGCTGTGCTGGCCGAGACTGCTGACAGTCCTGAAAAGCGACTGCGCTATGCGAAGACTTTGGAACTGATTGAGGGTGAGATTCCGATGATGGTTTCGTGAGTGGAGCGGGGGTACCCCCCTCCCCTGTTTTTGCGCAAAATCTAGATGAAATTGGACTTAGGGGTGGACCTAAACGGGCCGATTTGTGTCCCGGGTGGCGCGGGGTTCTCGTGATGGCCCCTGGGCGTGGGTGGGTTTTGTCAAGCCGGGAGCCCGGTTCGCTCTGACAGTTAGCGGCGCTGAGCCGCGAGATGATTGGTTTAGTTGAACGCGGCGAATCCGTAGAGGAGGGCGTAGACGATGGCGGCTGTGATGATGTTGCCGAGGATAAGCACGCGGGCCGGAACGGGGGTGCGGGGATGGATCTCAACTTGCGCAGTGGGGTGGAACATGACGGCAGTGTTATCTGTCGAGCAGGTGTCAGGCTAGTCCCTGGATGGATTCATGGGGCGGTCATTTGGGTTATGAAGACCTAACACGCGCCGTGTGGATGAGTGATGCCGCCGTTGGACAAGTACGGCGAGTGGCGCTGCGAATCCGCGACCCTGCCGGCTACGTTATCGAGGTCGTACAGAGCAAGCCGGGGGGTTAAGTACGGCTGAGGCTTGGCTGAGACGGGATGGAGCGTTCGCGGCGGCTCCATGTCCAGTGCGATTCGATTTCGACTCGGCCGATTTCCCCGGTGAGCCAGTGGCGATAGCTACTCCACGGCCAATCCTGGGGATTTTCTACGAGGCCGCGTTCGACGGGGTTGCGATGGATGTAGCGAAGTTTCTCGGTGAACTTGGCTTGGCTGAGGACGTTGAAATCGTAGTAGCGGATCTGCCAGAACTGGGAGCGGTGGCCTTTGAGGGCTGTCGAAGTCTGGCGTTTGAGGACGCTGAGCGTTGTGGAGAGAGAGTTCTCTTTTGGCTCACTGAGGAGAAGGTGGACGTGTTCGGGCATGAGGACGTGGCCGAAGACGTAGAAGCCATGACGGACGCGGAGTTTTTCGAGAGTGTCTTCGAAGGTGATGCGGGCGCGGGCGTTGTTGAGGAGCGGAAGCCGCCGGTAACAACTGAAGGTGATGAAGTGATCGTGGCCGAAGGTGTGGTAACGCTTGAGGCGGCTTGGCACAGGGGTTATGGTAGCTCGGGCTGTTGTGGACCCCCACCCATGACGACGATGAAGCTGTCGTCATGAATGGGGCACCCATGGTGTTGGTGGTCCGAACAGGTCTTAGGTGGGCCACCCGCCCGTCGTCATGAATGGGGCACCCCTAATGGTGGCGATCCGGAAGATTTGTTATTGGTGGGCCACCCGCCCTCGAACTGACCCGCGCCCTGGGATAAGTTGTGTCTATGGGTACGACAATAGAGCTGAGGCTCGGGAATCTCAGTGTGGATTGGGGCAAGAACGAGTTCTACACGGACCACCTTTCGCTTTTTCAAGAGGGCGACACCCGCCGATTGCAACTCGATCGAACGGACGAGGATTGCGATCGGGGACATTCCCTTGCGAGACGTCTGAGGGACGTGGTTCCCCGCCTGAACCTCTTGGGGTATACGCTCGATGCCGCCCGAGAGGAATATGAAAGCTTGATGGAGCGCTTTACAGGTGAGGATCGGGAGGTATTGCCTTTCGCCACTTTCTTGAACGTACTGTGTGCCGTGGACATCGGAAGTGTTTCGGCTGAATACGAGGACGATCACTCATTTGGGGAGTTCTTTCGCGAAGAGATAGGCCCCCGACTCGGAGTTGAGGATCTGTTCGAGAATCGGAGTGACGCTTGGGATTTTGCCTACACGATGGAAAACTTCCATCCGTGGCACGTGCTGAGTATGCTCGCGCAGAATAACGCGAATCTAAACATTTTCGTCGTGTGGGACTATTTCCGCCATCTCAAAGCCGGCTGGTCTACGGCTGAGGAGTTTCGGCCGAAACTGAATCCTAGTGATCGGTTTCTTCTCGTAACGGAAGGCAGTTCCGACTCAAAGGTCATTCGGAAGGCATTGGAATTGTTGCGTCCTGAAATCTCGGACTTCTTCTATTTTATCGATATGGAAGAGGGTTATCCGTTTTCTGGCAGCGGTAACCTGGCGAATTTTTGTCGCGGTTTGGTGAAGATCGGTCTTCAAAATAAGACGATAATCCTCTTTGATAATGATGTTGAAGGAGTCTCAAAGCAGGCGGTGCTTGCGGCGGTCGACCGGCCTTCGAATCTCGAGGTCATGCGTTTGCCAGATGTTCCAGAATTACGCAATGTCAAGACTGTGGGGCCGTCCGGCGAGGTAAGTGATGACATCAACGGTCGCGCCGCGTCGATCGAAGCTTACCTAGATTTCGAATGGAATGCCGACCGTCCTGCAATCGTGCGCTGGACGAATTTCGTCGAGTCGCAGAATGCATACCAAGGTGCCCTCGAATCAAAGGCCTTTTATGTGCGCGAGTTTCTCGGCTTGCGAGGCGGATGTGCCGGATATAACACTTCGAAGCTCGAGACTGTTTTGGATAGCGTTGTGCGGATCGCGGGGTTGATTGCGAGATCTTATCCTGCGCGTTCACGATGATCTCATCTCTGCGAATCAAGGGCGGCTCTTGCGAGCCGCCCTTGGGGTTTGTGCTTTCAGTTTTGAGTTGCCAGATTCGAGTTAGTGGGAGTTGACGGTTTGTTCGCCGAGGGAGTGGAGTTCGGCGCTGTTGGCGGCGCGGGTGTAGAACATGTGGCCGCCGGGGAATTCGTGCACGCTGAGTTGCGGCGCGATGGTGGACGGGAGTTGGTTCTGGGTTAAGACGCTGCCCATGAAGGGGCAGCTGAGGTCGTTCCAGCCGTGCATGATGACGACGTGGAGCTTGGGGTCGGCGGCGAGGGCTTCGCGGAGGTCGGTGACGGCGCCGCGGCGGAGGTCAGGGCCCTGGCGGTCCCAGAGACGGCCGACGTCGTAGGAGAGCAGGTTGTAGCGGGCGTCGACCTTCCAGCCGACGGTGACGGTGTCGAAGTTGACCATGGCCATGGTGATGGTGGCCATGCCGGACTCGAGGATGGGGTCAGAGCCTTCCTGCTCGGGTGAGTAGGGGAAGGGATCGGGGTTGGTGACGTTGGAGTCGTAGACGGAGCCGATCTTGCCCTCTTCGCGATGGACCTCGCGGAGGTAGGCGCCGGTTTCGAGGCGGCCGCCGGAGTATTTGACGAACTGCTGGTCGAGGCCGGTCATGTCGGTGACCTTGGAGATCATGGCGTTGGTGAGGGTGGAGTTTTGCGGGCCGGCGATGATGGCGGTGGCGTAGTCGCCTTCGTCGTAGGCGATGACGTCATGCATGGCTTCGGGGGTGAGCTTGCCGTGACGCTCGAGGTTGGAGGCGGTGATGGAGGGGAGGGTGATCATCCAGGGGACGGGCGAGAGGTTGCGGTCTCCGAAGTCGGGATTGAGGTAGGGGCTGACGAGGAAGACGCCGTTGACGCCGACGCCGAGCTGCGTCTGGAGGTAGTGCGTGATGCGCGGGCCGCGGTAGCCGCCGTAGCTCTCACCCATGACGTACTTCTTGGACATCATGCGCTGGTTTTTGACGAGCCACTTGTAGATGGTGAGTGAGAGGTACTCGATGTCCGGGGTGGGGGCGTAGAAGAGTTTTTTGGCCTGGTCGTCGTCGACGAGGGAGCGGGAGAAGCCGGTGCCGACGGGGTCGATGAAGACGAGGTCGGTGAAGTCGAGCCAGGTGCCGGGGTTGTCGGAGAGTGTGGCGAGGTCAGAGGGGGAGTCGCCGGCGTTGCCGAAGGAGACGTGCTTGGGGCCGACGGCGCCAAAGTTGAGGAAGCCTGAGGCCGCGCCGGGGCCACCGTTGAAGGCGAACATCACGGGGCGGTCATGTGCGCCATCGAGAGTGTAGGCGGTGTAGACGACTTCAGCGGTCGGCTTGCCGTCCTTGCCTTCCATGGCGATGGTGCCGACGGTCGCGGTGTAGTGGAGAGTCTTGCCGTTGACGGTGATGGTTTGTTCTACGGACTTGTCAGGCGGGAGCGGATTGGGGAGGGCCTGGGTGCGCTCGGGTGGCTTGGGTGTGCCGGGAGGCGGAGTGGGTGCGCCGGGAGCGGGTGCGGTTTCGGATGAAGCGGCGGGAGTGGATGAGGCGGCGGGTGTGGAGGAGGGATTTTGCTGGTTGCCGCGCTGGCCGCGTTGGGCGGTCGCGGTGGGAAGTGCAGGCAGAGTGAGAGCGAGGAGGATCGCAGGAGCGACTCGGCTGAAGGTCATGCGAGCAATGCTACTTGATGAAGCTCGCGATGCAACAGAGGAGAGCGATGCGGCGCCGCGTTCAGGGTGCGGCTTGTGCGTCAGTGACCCTTGTATTCGACGTAGAGGTCGGGATAGTCGGCCTTGAGTGTGGCGATCTTAGGGCGATCGCAGACCTCGATGTAGGGGTTGTTGGGATTCTTGAGGGCATAGTCCTGGTGGTAGTCCTCGGCGCGATAGAAGGCTTTGAGGGGGACGACCTGCGTGACGATCTTGTGCTTCCAGGCGTGGGCGGCGTCGAGTTGCGCGATGTAGGCTTCGGCGATGCGCTTCTGGTCGTCGTTGGCGTAGAAGATGGCGGAGCGATAGGAGGTGCCGCTGTCAGGGCCCTGGCGGTTGAGAGTTGTGGGGTCGTGGATGGTGAAGAAGACGCGGAGGAGCTGACCGTAGGTAAGGCGCGAGGGATCGTAGACGACTTCTACGGACTCGGCGTGGTCGGTGGTCTCGGCGCTGACATCTGCGTAGTTAGCGGTACCGGCTGAGCCGCCGGAGTAGCCAGCGGCGGTGGAGATGACGCCTTTGACGCGCTCAAAGACTGCCTGCGTGCCCCAGAAGCATCCGCCAGCGAAGACGGCGGTGGCGCGGCCGGGAGATGTGGCGAGCGGGACGTCGGCGGTCGGAGGCACGATGGGGCCGTGCTCGAGGGACTCCGCATTGCAGGCGACGGTGAGGAGAGAGAGGGTTACTGCGAAGGCGGCGTTGATCACAGAACGCAGGCGCATGAATTTAGTATCCCACTTTGCGATGAGAGGCGTGAGGATGCAGTGTTCGGGTAGAGTTTTCTGCAATGGATATGCGTAAGCGGTTGTGTGGACTCGTTGCGATGGGGTTGGTTATAGGCGCGGTCGGAATGGCTGTCGCTCAGGGATCGATGCAGGATACGTCAAAGCCGGTTGAGATCAAGGTGGATTTGGCGAAGAGGGTCGGGCGGTATGAGCCGATCTACCGGTGGTTCGGGTATGACGAGTCGAACTATACGACGGCTCCGAATGGGCGGAAGCTGCTGGGCGAACTGCATGCGATGAGCCCGGTGCCGGTGTACATCCGCGCGCATCATCTGCTGACGTCGGGCGATGGGACGCCGGAGCTGAAGTGGAGTTCGACGGGCGTGTACAGCGAGGATGCGCAGGGCAGGCCGGTGTATGAGTGGAAGATTCTTGATGGGATCTTCGACGCGTATAAGGCGGCGGGTGTGAAGCCGATGGTGGAGCTGGGATTTATGCCGAAGGATCTGGCGGCAAAGTTGCCGAACAAGCTCGATCAGCCGTATCAGATGCACTTTCCCGGCGATGTGCTGGGAGGTGCGTCGAATAATCCGCCGAAGGACTATGCGAAGTGGCAGGCGCTGGTGCAGGCGGTGGTTGCGCATTTAGTGGAGCGGTATGGAAAGGATGAGGTGCTGACGTGGTACTTCGAGGTGTGGAACGAGCCCGATATTTCGTACTGGCATGGGACGCCGGAG
>Ga0206804_10305_pt1 | contig 12214 bp, 11 predicted proteins | sample Alteio_BWOrgCont_62_FD_152888 | JGI IMG/M metagenome (GOLD analysis project Ga0206804, IMG submission 152888) | Enriched cells from forest soil in Barre Woods Harvard Forest LTER site, Petersham, Massachusetts, United States -... | ecosystem: Environmental > Terrestrial > Soil > Temperate forest >... | reverse complement strand
CCCGGAAATCCGCCATAACCGCGAGCCCCACGCCCGCACCAACCGCCGCCCCATGCACCGCCGCCACGATCGGCTTGCCCGTCCGCCACAGCCGCTGCGCTTCCTTATACAGATGCCGCCCACGCTTCGTGCCGCGGTTCACGCCATCCGCCCCGCGGCTGCCAAAGTCGGCGCCCGCGCAAAAATGCTTGCCCTCGGCACAAAGCACGATCGCACGGATCTCCGGGGTGCGGTCATAACCCTCCAGAGCATCGGCAATCTCAGCCACCATGTCGGTGTCGACAAAATTGTTCGGCCCGCGCCGGACCTCGATCGTGGCGACCAGGCCCGATTCCGTGACGCCGATATGCTCGTAGCTTGCCATGGTTCCCTGCCCTTGCTCTTTCGCCAGATTGCGCTGCGTGCGACCTTACTCGTCAGTAAGGACGGAGGAAATGCCCGTGTTCGAACTCTCCGAGGAACACCGCATGCTGCAGGACCTGGTCGCGAAGTTCATCGACCGGGACGTCATGCCACTCGAAAAAGCGGTGCTTGCTCGCGAGATGTCCGGCCAGAAGTCAGCCCTCTCCACCGAGGAGGAGGCTGTCCTGCTCGGCAAGTGCCGCGAGCTGGGCTTATGGGGTCTCGACGTCCCGGAGGAGTTCGGCGGCGCCAACCTGCCCACAGTCGCGCTCATCGGAGTATATGAGGAGCAGGGACGCACCTGCGTTCCGTTCACCTTCCCGCCCGACAGCCCGAACCTGCACATGCTGATGGCGGTCTGCGATCCTGAACAACGCCGGAAATACCTGGAGCCGTACGCACGCGGCGAAGCGCACTCCGCCATCGCCATTTCGGAACCCGGCGCCGGCGGCGATCCAGCCGGCATGATCACACGCGCGGTCAAGGACGGCTCCGACTGGGTGATCAATGGCCGGAAGATCTGGGTTAGCCGCGTGCCTCAGGCGGACTTCGTCATCGTCATGGCCCGCACCGGCGAGGGCAAGCGTCATGAAGGCGTCACAGCCTTCATCGTCGAGCGAGGCACCAAGGGCTTTAATATAGAGCGCGAAATCCCGATGGTCGGCGGCCAGCGCACCTATGAACTGACATTCGACGATTGCCGCATCCCCGCCACGCAACTGCTCGGCCAGGAGGGCAGAGGTTTCGCGCCCATGCAATTGCGTCTGACGGTGCGGCGCTTGCAGATGGGCGCATGGTGTATCGGCATGACGCGCCGCGCCCTCGATATGATGATGGAGCACGCCAAGCAGCGCGTCACCTTCGGCCAGCGCCTGGCCGATCGGCAAGCGATCCAGTGGTGGATTGCCGACGCCGCAATCAAAATCCACGCCTGCCGCCTGATGGTCTACGATGCCGCGGCGAAGGCCGACGCCGGCAAGGACGTGCGCACCGAGGCCTCCATGGTGAAGCTCTACGGCACCGAAATGGCAACGGAAACCATCGATCACGCCATGCAGGCCTTCGGCGCCATGGGCATGGCGAAAGAGCTGCCCTTGCAGCTCATGTCGCAAAGGGTCCGCACCATGCGTGTCTACGAAGGTCCATCGGAAGTGCACCGCATGGTCATCGCACGCCGGCTCTTGCAGGATCGGAGATAGAATATGGGAATTCTCGAAGGCAAGGTCGCCATCGTCACCGGCGCAAGCCGCGGCATCGGCCAGGCCATCTCCGAACTATTCGCCGAGGAAGGCGCCAAGGTCGTATGTGCCGCGCGCACCTTCAACGAGGGCGATCACCGCATGCTGGAAGGCTCGCTGAACCGCACGGTGGAACTGATCCGCGCCAAGGGCGGCGAGGCAAAGGCGGTGACCGCGGACGTCTCCAGCGAGGATGACTGCATCGCGCTGGCACAATCGGCCCGCGATTACGGTCCGATCGATATCCTGGTGAACAACGCGGCGCTCAGCTACTTCCAGCCGATCACCGAGCTACAGACCAACCGCTGGTTCCGCGCCTTCGCCGTCGATGTGCACGGACCGTTCATGCTCGCGAAGGAAGTGCTGAAGGACATGATCCCTCGGCGCACCGGCGCCATCATCAACATCAGCTCCGGTGCCGCCATCGGTCCGGGCCGTGGCCCATATGCCGACAAGGCGGTGCGTGGCGGTACCATGTATGGCGCGGTGAAGGCCGCGCTGGAGCGCTTCACGCAAGGCCTGGCGCAAGAGGTCGCGCAGTACGGCGGCATCACCGTAGCTGCGGTTTCGCCGTCCCGCGTAGTGCCGACACCGGGCACGGTCTATCACAAGCTGGTCTCTGGCATGGACGATCCGAAGGGCGAGCCGCCGATCATGATGGCACGCGCCGCTCTGCTGCTGGCGAGCGAACCGGCCGAAAAGGTCAACGGCCGCGTCACCTACAGCCAGCAGATCCTGAAGGAATTCGCCCGGATCGACAACGCAGTAGGGCGCGGCGTGGACAGCCCAGGGTCGGGGTATTCCCAGATATAGTACCAGCCGCCATTTGGAGTGACCGTTGCACCGTCATGGCCGGTCAGGCCACCCACATCTGTCGCGCATCAAACCACTGAACAGCGTTCAATACGGCAGCGGCCGGTGCAGGTAGCTGGTTCCGATGTTATCTTTCGCGGAGGCTGGCGGACAACCGCCGAGGGCCGCGGAGTAAGGCCGAACGCGCTACGCGCGAAGCGCCTATTACTAGTTCTCCGCGGCCCTCCGCGGTTCTCCGCCCGCCTCCGCGCTGATCATTCGGTTCTCACCGCCAGCACCGGCGCCAACCCATTTTGCCCACCGTCCCAGGTCAGCGCGATACGGCGTGAACACGACCATGACGAAACCGCGCAAGCCTGCCCACGAATGGCTTGCCAACCCAGGCCTATCAACCGGCACGCTCCGATCCGCGTGTTCCGCGTGCATCCGCCTTCATCTGCGTGAAATACCTTACTACTACTTTTTGGAGTGACTACTTCGCACCCCGCTTATGCGCCGGTCCGTGATTGGTGAGGTTCATCGCGGTATTGACCAGCGCCAGATGCGAGAACGCCTGCGGGAAGTTGCCCAACTGGCGCTCTGCGCGCGGATCATATTCCTCCGCCAGCAGCCCAACGTCGTTGGCCAACCCAAGCAGCCGCTCGAATAGTGCGCGCGCTTCCCGCTTGCGTCCCTGCAGCACCAGATTGTCGGCCAGCCAGAAGCTGCACGCGAGGAAAACCCCCTCCCCCGGCGGCAGACCGTCAACTGACTCATGCGTCAGGTACCGCATGACCAGCCCATCAACCATCAGTTCCTTCTGAATCGCCGCCACCGTTCCAACGATGCGGGGATCGTCCGCCGGCAAGAATCCAACGAGAGGCAACAGCAGCAGGCTCGCGTCCAGCTCGCTGCCGCCATAGTACTGCACGAAACTGTTCTTCTCCGGGCTGAACCCGTTCTGGCAAACCGAATCGTGGATCTCCTGCCGTAGCTTCCGCCACTGATCGAGTTTGCCCGGCAGCTTGAACTCCTCGGCGCCGCGGATCGCGCGATCGACCGCCACCCACGCCATTGCCTTGGAAAATGTGAAATGCCGCGGCCCGCCGCGCACTTCCCAGATGCTCTCGTCCGGCTCGTTCCAGATCTGGGCAAGATGCCCGACGAGTTGCCGCTGGATGTCCCAGCTAGCGTTCGGTCGCACCAACCCAAGCTTCAGTTCCTGATAAAGCGCGTCCATCAGCTCGCCGTACACATCGAGCTGCAACTGCGCGCTTGCCGCATTGCCGATACGCACCGGTCGTGCGCCACCGTAGCCATCGAGCCATGGAACCTCCCATTCCATCAGCCAGCGTTCGCCTGCCAGGCCGTATAACGTCTGGATCTGCGACGGCGTGCCGGCGACGCTGCGGCGAAGCCAGGCGCCCCAGGCCTGCGCCTCCTCGCGATATCCCCCATGCATCAGCGCCAGCAGCGTGAACGTGGCGTCGCGCAGCCAGCAGTAGCGATAGTCCCAGTTACGCTGCCCGCCGGGTAGCTCGGGCAGTGACGTGGTGGGGGCGGCGACAATTCCACCGGTCGGATGATAATTCAGCGCCTTCAGCGTCAGCAGCGAACGCACCACCGTGTCGCGCCACTCGCCCTGGTAGAGGCAGCGGGACGACCACGAAGTCCACCCCGCATCTATCTCCTCCAGCGCCTGGTCAGCATCTGGCACCGGTGGATCGGCCAGATGCGACTGCCCGTGTGACAGCACGAACGGCACGCGCTGGCCCGGGGTAACCGAGAAATCGCTGACCGTTGTGAGCTTCTCGCCGCGCAGCTTCGCGCCGCTGTGCAGCACGACGACATCGGGACCCACGACGGCGCGGAAGCCCGTGTGATGCTGCAAACTGGTCACCCAAGGGATGGCGGAGCCGTACCCGAAGCGCAACGCGAGATCGAGCCGCATTGGCACAGTGCCGCTCCGTCCCTCGACGATACGCACCAGCGAGGATCCGCCCGTCGCAGCGGTCATGAAGTCGATCAGCGCGACGCTGCCGTTCTGCGTGTCGAAGATCGTTTCGAGGATCATGGTGCCGGGGCGGTACTGCCGCCGGATGCGGACAGGTTCGTCGGCAGGGGCAATGCGCCAATAGCCGTTATCCGCGGTTCCAACCAACGCGGCGAAACAGGCGGCGCTGTCGAAGCGCGGCCAGCACAGCCAGTCGATAGAGCCATTGCGGCTGACCAGTGCCGCGGTGTGGCAATCGCCGATCAGCGCATAATCCTCGATCCGCGTCGGAGGCCGGGCGGGACCCGGCGTAGGTGGCGGAACGTGCTTGTCGTCCTCGGCCTGTTCGGGTTGTCCCGTGCCGCTCGAACCCGACATCAGGTCGCGCGGCCCCAGGCCCTGCCCTGCTCTGTCGTGCAGTAGCAGGCGGTGCCTGGCGAAACCGGACGTTCCATCGGGCAAACCGTCGGACCGGTGACGCAGGACTGGCTCGAAGGCGAATACTGCGCCGGCGGGTTGTAGCTGGCCGGTGGCGGATAGTACCCCGGCGGCGGCTGGTAATAGCCTGGCGGCGGATAATAGGCCGGGGGTGGGTAGTAGGCCGGTGGCGGGTAGTAGGCCGGAGCACCGAAATACAGGGGGAAGCCGAAACCGACCCACACGCGTGCCTGAGCCGGGTGCGGCAGTCCGGCAACGCCCGCCAGAACGACGCCGAACACTGCCAACGTGAGCGGCCGGCGGATGAGGTTCATTAATCTCTGGGTCATGCTCAGCCTCCAATCCTCACATTGTTGCTGAAGCATGACCCCGCAAGTGCCGGCTTACCGCCCGGCACGACCCTCACGGACCGGTGCGCTGCGCTTGACTTTGCAGGATTTAGTCCTGATACCCGGCTCGATGCGCACCGCTTATCGCGCGCAGGCGCCGAACGCGGCGCCAGCATGAGCCAGCGACTGGACCACACTTGAACGATACCTCGACCGCCCCGGCGGAACCGACCGAACACGCGCCGATCGCAATTATCGAACCGATCAGCGAGGAAGCACCGCGCCCGACATTCGCCGATCTCGGACTATCCGAATCGGTTCTGCGAGCAATCGCCGAGATGGGCTACCGGCATCCGACCCCAATCCAGGAGCAGGCCATTCCGGTCGTGCTGATGGGCCGCGACGTGCTCGGCACCGCGCAGACCGGTACCGGCAAGACCGCGAGCTTCACCCTGCCGATGCTGGATATCCTGACTGGCTCGCGCGCGCGGGCACGTATGCCGCGCAGCCTGATCCTGGAGCCGACGCGCGAGCTTGCGCTCCAGGTGGCGGAGAATTTCGTCCAATACGGCAAGTACCAGAAACTGACACACGCGCTGGTCATCGGTGGCGAGAGCATGACCGATCAGCGCGACGTGCTCATGCGCGGCGTCGATGTGCTGATCGCCACGCCCGGCCGGCTGATCGACATGTTCGAGCGCGGTTCGATCCTGCTGAGCGATGTGAAGATCCTGGTGATCGACGAAGCGGACCGCATGCTGGACATGGGCTTCATCCCCGACGTCGAGCGTATTGTCGGCCTGTTGCCGCGCACCCGGCAGACGCTGTTCTTCAGTGCCACGCTGTTCCCAGAGATCCGGCGGCTGGCCGACGCCTTCCTCTCCAATCCGCGCGAGATCGCTGTATCGCGTCCCGCGTCAGTGGCGACGACGATCACCGAGGGCCTGGCGCTGGTGGCGGAACACGACAAGCGCGAGGCGCTGCGCCGGCTGATCCGCACCCAGAAGGTGCAAAACGCGCTGATCTTCTGCAATCGCAAGCGCGACGTGGACATCCTGTACAAGTCGCTGACCCGCCATAAGTTCGACGTCGGCGCGCTGCACGGCGATATGGCGCAAACCGTCCGCTTCGCCACGCTGGAAAAATTCAAGGCGAACGAGCTGCGGCTGCTGGTATGCAGCGACGTTGCCGCGCGGGGTCTGGATATCGGCGGGCTGTCGCATGTGTTCAATTTCGACGTGCCGATCCATGCCGAGGATTACGTCCATCGCATCGGTCGGACGGGCCGTGCCGGACTGGAGGGGCGCGCATTCACCATTGCCATGCCGGACGATCGGGTTGCGGTTGAAGCGATAGAAAAACTGATTGGACATCCGATACCGCCCGTGACGGTCGAGGGGCTCGATCCCGTGGCATGGTCCGAGGATGATGGAAGGCGCCGGCGTGGGCGTGGACGCGCAAGTCCCGCGCCGAGAGCCAGGGCGCCCGCACGCGAGAAGGCGGAACCACGTCCGAAGGCGGCCTCCTCTCCCCAACCTGCCCCCCCTCCGCGCGACAGGGAGCAGAGTGTCCCCGCTCCCGCGAAGCGGGGCGTTGGACCGCGCAGCGGATCCACCAGGGAGGGCGCGCCGCGCGAAGCACCACGCCGCCGCGACGATGACCTGGGGCCATCGGTGACAGGCTTCGGCGCCGAACTCCCGGCATTCATGCGGTTGCGCCCACGCTCCCCGGCCAAGGAGGAGGCATGAGTCACTTCAAGCCCTTCCAGTGGGATGACGCGCTCCGCCTCGACCAGCAGTTGACCGAGGAGGAACGCGCGATCCGCGACGCAGCGCGCGAATATTGCCAGGAGAAGCTGTTCCCCCGCGTGATCGAAGCGAACCGCCACGAGAAGTTCCATCGCGAGATCATGAACGAGATGGGCGAGATGGGCTTCCTCGGCGCCACGCTGGAAGGCTACGGCTGCGCTGGCGTCAACTACGTCAGTTACGGCCTGATAGCTCGCGAGGTAGAGCGCGTGGACTCCGGCTACCGCTCCGCGTTTTCCGTGCAGTCCTCGCTCGTGATGTATCCGATCTGGGACTTCGGCTCCGACGCGCAGAAGCAGAAGTACCTGCCAAAATTGCGCAGCGGCGAATGGGTCGGCTGTTTCGGCCTGACCGAGCCCGACGCCGGTTCCGATCCCGCCTCAATGCGCACGCGCGCGAAAAAAGTCGATGGCGGCTACGTGTTGGACGGCTCCAAGACCTGGATCACCAACGCGGCGATCGCCGATGTGTTCGTGGTCTGGGCAAAGGACGATGCTGGCGACATCCGCGGCTTCATCCTCGAGAAAGGCATGAAGGGCCTCAGCGCGCCGAAGATCGAGGGCAAGTTCTCGCTGCGCGCTTCGGTCACCGGCATGATCATGATGGACAACGTGCAAGTCCCCGAGGACGCGATGTTGCCCAAGGTGAAAGGCCTGCGCGGTCCATTCTCCTGCCTGAACAACGCGCGCTACGGAATCGCCTGGGGCGCGCTCGGCGCCGCCGAGTTCTGCTGGCACGCGGCGCGCGACTACACCATGCAGCGCATCATGTTCGGCCGCCCCCTGGCAGCGACGCAGTTGATCCAGAAGAAGCTGGTGGACATGCAGACCGAGATCACCCTCGGACTGCAATCGGTCCTGCGTCTCGGCCGCCTCATCGACGACGACAACGCCGCCCCCGAAATGATCAGCCTGTTGAAGCGCAACAACTGCGGCAAGGCGCTCGATATCGCGAGGACCGCGCGCGACATGCACGGCGGCAACGGCGTGTCCGACGAGTACCACGTGATCCGCCATGTCATGAACCTTGAAGCAGTGAACACGTACGAAGGAACGCACGATGTTCACGCCCTGATTCTAGGCCGAGCCCAAACCAACCTCTCGGCATTCGGCGCCTGATGATGATGATTACTCCCCCTCCCCTTACGGGAGGGGGGTTGGGGGGAGGGGGCCCCTGCCCCCACTTCGACGCCTGCGGCGGCTGCACACTCCATCATCTCGCTGACACCACCTACATCGAACACAAAAACACCCTGCTGGCGACAGCCCTCCGCCGCGCAGGCTTCACTGATGTCGTGCTATCCCCACCAGCGCGCACCGGTCGCGGAGAACGGCGCCGGATGGACCTCGCCGTGCGCCGAACACCCGAAGGCGTACAACTCGGCCTCCACCGCGAGCGCAGTACGGACATCGTCGATCTCACCACCTGTCTCGTGCTGCATCCAACCCTGGTCGCTCTGCTACCGCTCCTGCGTGACCTGCTACGACGCCTCCAGGCATTCCGTCGCGAGGCTTCGGTCATCGCCAATCTGCTCGACTCCGGTCCCGACGTGCTGCTGCGCACCGACGCACCGTTTGCCCTATCGGATCGCCTCGCGTTGACCGAATTCGCCCGAGCGCAGTCGCTGCCGCGCATAGCGTGGGCACAGGGCAATGACGAGCCGGAACCAATCGTCGTGTTGCACCCGCCAACGACGATACTTTCCGGCACAACCATAACCCCTCCGCCAGGTGCCTTCCTGCAAGCCTCCGCATCTGGCGAGGCAGCCATCATCGACACCGTGCTGACCGCCCTCCCAGCCAAGGGCCGCGTCGCCGAACTGTTCGCCGGCTGCGGCACCATCACATTCGCCATGGTGCAACGCGCCCGCATCACCGCATGGGAGGGCGACGCACCCTCCGTATCCGCCCTGCGCAATGCGGCCAACCACGCAGGTCTCGCCGGCCGCATCGAGGCAACCCATCGCGACCTCGCACGCCAGCCGCTACAGGCGAAGGAACTCGCGCCATTCGCCGCCGTCGTGTTGGATCCGCCATTTGCCGGCGCCGCATCCCAGGTCGCACTGATCGCAGCGGCAAAAGTACCCGTCGTCATCTACGTCAATTGCAACCCGGCCACCCTGTCACGCGATGCGCGCTTTCTGCACCAGTCAGGCTACCGGCTGCAATCGGCCACGCCCATCGATCAGTTCCTATGGTCCGCACGACTGGAGAGCGTGTGCGTGTTCACTTCGGCTCCGGCGGCTCGACGACCGACGTATCGCGCTCCCATCCCTCATTCTCCAGCTTGATATGCTGGATGGCCACCGCGTTGGCATCAGCATCCAGGTCCGGCAGTGCCACGTATTCGGACACCCAGCATCGGTAAATCTTGTAAGCCAGGACAAGCTGGCCCGCCTCGTTGTAAAACTCCAGCATGATGTCCTTGCGGAAGTCGGCAAGAGCGACTTCGCTGCCAAGCCCCGCGCCGAGCTTCCACACCTTGTTCGCCCAGTCCTCGAACGCCGTATCCTGCGTCACACCGCGTTCCAACGTGATTGCCTCGTACTCAGTTCGCCCAGGTGACTTGCGCGACGTCGAAGGATCGCCACCCTCGCGATGCTCGACCACGTCAGTCGTACGACGAAGCGCACTGACCTTGCTGATGCCGGCAACGTATTGCCCGTCCCATTTCACACGAAACTTGAAATTCTTATACGGATCGTAGCGCGTGGGATTGACCGGAAACTCCGCCATGACGTGTCCCTCCTTTGCGTAACGCCAGGAAGGTTAGCACGACATGTGTGAGGACTGTTGCCCGGACAATGCGCGCACCAATGCCTCGGGGTTCCGGAGGCGCACCTCGCGCTGCGGCGCCGGAAGCTCGATGCCATGCTCCTGATAGAGGTCCCAGAGGTTCAGCATGACCTCGCTGCGCACGTTTGCAGTGCCATTCGCCGGATCCCTGATCCAAAACCGCAGCTCAAGGTCAATGGTGCTGTCGCCGAACCCAACCAGCAGGCAATTGGGCGCCGGTTCCTTCAGGACGCGCGGCACGTCCCGCGCCGCCTCCAGCGCCAAACGAATGGCCTCGTGCGGATCAGAATCATACGAAATACCAACCTTCACGTGCAGGCGGATAAGGTCACTTGAGAACGACCAGTTCGTGACACGCTGGGTGATCAGGTCCTCATTTGGAATCAAATATTCCTTGCCGTCTCGTGTCTCCACCGAGGCGTAGCGTGCGTTGAGCGCGATCACCGATCCGTAGGTGCTATCGATCTCGATCACATCGCCAGGCTTGATCGAGCGATCCATCAGCAGGATGACGCCGCTGACCAGGTTCGACACCACCTTCTGCAATCCAAACCCAACGCCGACGCCGATGGCGCCAGAGAACACGGCGAACGCCGTCAGATCGATGCCGATGGAACCAAGCGCCAGCACCACCGCCAGCGTCAGAAGCGTCATGCGAACCAGCTTGGACGCCAGCACCTGCACCGCCGGGGTCAGCGGCGTGAACACACGCAGGCGCTGGTCCGCCATCCGCGCCACCGCGTTGGCGAGCCAGATGAAGATCGCCAACGTGATGCCACCCTTCAGCACCAGCAGCACGCTCAGTCGGAAATTGCCTATCGGCACTGCCATCGCGTCCAGCAGCCCGACGACTGGATTGATCAGCCCGGCAATGTTCAGCGCCGCGATGACCCAGGCCAGGATCGCAACCGCGCGCGCCAGGCGTTCGTCGCGCACCAGCATGGAACTCAGCCGGATCAGCACCCACACCAGCACCAGGCTTTCCGTGAGCCGCAGCAGATCGGCGCGATGTCCCGTTTCGTTGAACGCCACGCCCGCGAACCACAGCAGCAGCAGGAGGAGTAGCCAGCGAGCCACACGGACGAGCGCCAGCATGATCAGATGCAACGGTCCCACGGCCAGTGGGGCAGCCAGGCTCAGCAACAGGCGTTGCAGCATTGGCGCCACCAGCCGCATCGCCAGCAACAGCGCCAGCACGCAGACAACCTGCGCCAGGAAGGCCGGCACAAGGACGTAGGAGTGCAGCCAGTCAATGCCCTGGTGGAGGACGTTCTGCCAATCGATCGGGATCAGTGACTGCACGCTCCGATAGCGGAGCGGCAACGCGGCGGATTCAGGGCAGCCGGTTCACAGTCGCGTCAGACGTGGAAGCTCTCGCCGCACCCGCAGCGGCCCTTCTCGTTCGGATTGGTGAAGGTGAACCCGGAGGCAAGCGCCTTCATCTCGTAGTCCATCACCGTGCCGATGAGGAACAGCGAAGCCTTCCGATCCACCAGGACCGTCAGCCCCTTGTCCTTCACCACCTCATCGCCCGGGCCCGGTTCGTCGGTCCAGGTCATGTCATACGACAGGCCGGAGCAGCCCTTCGTCTTCACGCCGATGCGAAGCAGCTTGCCCTGCTCACCTTTGTCATACAGCGAACGCAGACGGTCCGCGGCCGCATCGGTCAGCGTCATCAGCGGCGGCAAGGCGCGAGGCTTGCGAGGGGCGGTGGTGGTTGTCGTGCTCATGGTTCGCTCGATATCGGTTTCGGTCAGTACATGTTCAACTGCAGGCGGGCTTCATCGGTCATGCGGCTCGGGTCCCACGGCGGCTCCCACACCGTCTCCACATCGCAGGACGCAACGCCCGGCACTGTCATGACGGCGTTATGCACCTGCTCTGGCAACTCCTGCGCCGAGGGACAAGCGGGCGCGGTCAGTGTCATCTCCACCTTCACCGCGTTCGCGTCCGAAATCTCGATCGCATAGATCAGCCCAAGTTCGTAGATATTCACCGGGATTTCCGGATCGTACACCTCGGCGATCGCGGCAATGATCGCGTCTTCCGTCGGCTTCGGCGCGGTCTCGCCGTCAGGCGTCCAGGAGGTGTGGCTGGCATCACTCACTGCTCGCCTCCTTGCCCCCGTCCAATGCGGCCACCAATGCGTGCCAGGCCAGCGTCGCGCACTTCACCCGTGACGGATATTCATGCACACCGGCCAAAGGTTCCAACCGCTCCATCGACTCCGCCAACGCAGCGTCACAATGCGGGCACGACCCCGTGCGCGCCATCTCGCGAAACGCATCGAACAGCGCCCGAGTATCGTCCTTGCTGCGCCCGATCACCGTCTCAGCCATCAGGTCGGCCGAGGCCACGCTGATCGCGCAACCCCGAGCCTGGAACCCCGCATCACCGATCGTACCATCCGGCGCATACT
>Ga0206804_10097_pt1 | contig 12259 bp, 13 predicted proteins | sample Alteio_BWOrgCont_62_FD_152888 | JGI IMG/M metagenome (GOLD analysis project Ga0206804, IMG submission 152888) | Enriched cells from forest soil in Barre Woods Harvard Forest LTER site, Petersham, Massachusetts, United States -... | ecosystem: Environmental > Terrestrial > Soil > Temperate forest >... | reverse complement strand
AACGCAAGCTGGCGAAGGGCTAAGGCGAAGCCGCCATGCTGACCGCCCGCGGCGCTAAACGCGACACCACGTCCCGTTTCAAGCTTGATCGATGCCTCGACATCCTCGATGACGGCAAGCCTATCGGTCAGCTCGCGTGCGATCTGGGATCGACGCAGGCCGCTTTCACGATCGATGATCAGTCGTACACGATGGAAGCCATGGAGGCCCAACCAGGCGAGCCTCTGGCGGAGCTTCTGCGTCAGAACACCGAAGGACGTGCCAAACTCGCGAGTAAGGCTTTCGCGCTCAAGGATTCAACAGGCCAAACCCTGGCGCTGGCGAAACAGGTGAAATCGAGCTTCGTGGTGGTCCACGCAGGGAACGCATTCGTCCTGCGAAAAGCATCGTTGTTCTCCCCGCCGTATCTCCTCTATCGGACGGACAATGATCAGCCGCTTGGCTCGGTCGGGCAGAAATCGTTTTTCAACCGGACGCTGCACATGGACCTGCCGGCCGAACTCGCTGCGACATGTCAGGTCTTTCTGCTGATGCTGGCATTGCAGCTCGCGACGCAGAGGGCAGCGAACAACGTGAACAACTACAACTGATGCGGATGATTGCGGCAAACGTTGTCTGCTGACAGGACCCTGTCAGTGGCCGCCTGCTATACGGTGGCGCCATGACGTCCAGGGCAACTTGCTATACGGTGACTCCATGACGTCCAAGACAAAAAGCCCCGGCGAGGCCCGGGCTCTCTGGCTGATCTCGGCTGCCCATCTGGTCAGCCATTTCCACCAGCTCGTCCTGCCGCCGCTGTTCTTCCTGCTCCGCGACCGCCTGGGCGTAGACTTCATCCAGCTCGGCCTCGCGGTGACGACCTACAACGTCGTGACCGCGCTGGCGCAGACCCCGATGGGTTACGCGGTGGATCACCTCGGCTCCCGCCGCATGCTGATCTTCGGCCTGTGCCTGTCCGGCATTGCGATCGGGTCGATCGCGATCTTCCCCACCTATACCTGGCTGATCTGCGCTGCGGCGCTCGGAGGCATCGCCAACTCGGTCTATCACCCGTCCGACTATTCGATCCTGGGTTCGGTCATCGAGCCCTCGCGCGTCGGTCGAGCCTTCTCGGTCCACACTTTCGCCGGCTTCCTCGGCAGCGCGATCGCGCCCACCGCCATGCTGTTGGCTGGCACGACCCTCGGCCTGCGGCCGGCGCTGTTCTGCGCGGCGTTACTGGCCCCTATCGTCGCCGTGCCGCTGCTGCTGTCGCGCGGCCTCGATCAGACAGCATCGCAACAGCCGACGGCACAACAGCAGCCCGAATCCTCCATCCGCGTCCTGCTGTCGCCCGCGGTACTCAGCCTGACCGGCCTGTTCTCGCTCCTCAGCCTGTCGTCCGCGGCGATCTCCACCTTCTCGGTCGTAGCGCTCGTCAGCCTCTACGGCATCGCCCCAGCATCCGCCAACGTGGCGCTGTCAGCCTACCTGTTCGCCATGGCCACCGGCGTGTTGGCGGGCGGTTTCATCGCCGACGCCACGCGCCGGCACGCCGAGGTCACCGCCGCGGGTTTCGCCACCGCCGCCGTCCTCGTCTTCAGCATCGGCACCTTCAACCTCGGCGTGATCGTGCTGGTGGCCGCGATGGCCGGCGCCGGTTTCCTCGTCGGCATGATCATGCCTTCGCGCGACATGCTGGTGCGCGCCGTCGCGCCGCCCGGCATGGCCGGCCGCGTGTTCGGCATCGTCACCACCGGCTTCAACATCGGCGGCGCGATTGGCCCTATCCTCGGCGGCTGGTGCGTGCAGAATGGCGCGCCACGCTGGGTGTTTTACAGCTCGGTGTGCTTCATGGCACTGACCGTGATGGCGGTGCTGATCGGCGACTGGCGGTCACGCCGCCGCGCCCTGGGCATGATGATGGTTCAAGCGGAGTAATCGTGATGGCACGCAAGCGGAGCGACGAAGAGCAATCCCTGATCGACCTGGCGCAGCGCGTCCTGCCCGCCGGCAGTTTCGGCAACCTGGCCGGCGACATCGTCATCCGCGAGGGCAAAGGCGCCCGCATCTGGGACGTCAGCGGCAACGAGTATGTCGACTTCCTGCTCGGCTCCGGTCCGATGTTCATCGGCCACTGCCATCCCGACGTGATGGCCGCCGTCGAGGCACAGATCCCCCGCGGCACCACCTACTTCGCCAACAACGAACACGGCATCAGACTCGCCGCCGCTATCGTCGACGCGGTGCCCTGCGCGCAAAAAGTCCGCTTTGTCTCCAGCGGCACCGAGGCCGACGCCTACGCCATGCGCGTCGCCCGCGCCTTCCGGGGCCGCGACAAGATCATGAAGTTTGAGGGCGGCTATCATGGCATGAGCGACTACAGCCTGATGAGCCTCGCGCCGAAGCGGCCCGGCAACTTCCCGCAGGCAGTGCCCGACTCGCCCGGCATCCCCGGCAGCGTGCGGCACGAGATGATCATCGCGCCGTTCAACGATCCCGCGATGGCCGCCAGCCTGATCCACGAGCACCACGACGAACTCGGCGGCGTCATCGTCGAGCCGTTCCAGCGCCTGCTGCCGCCCAAGCCTGGCTTCCTGAAGGCACTGCGCGACGCGACCGCCGAACACGGCATCCCGCTGATCTTCGACGAGGTCGTCACCGGCTTCCGCTTCTCCTACGGCGGCGCGCAGGAGTTCTACGGCGTCACGCCCGACCTGTGCACATTGGGAAAGATCATCGGCGGCGGCTTCCCTCTCGCGGCAATTGCAGGGCGCGAGGACATCATGTCGCTGTTCGACCGCGGCAAGGTCGGCGACGAGCGTTTCCTGACGCAGATCGGCACGCTGTCCGGCAATCCGGTTGCCGCCGCGGCCGGGTTGGCGACGCTGGAGGTGCTGCGGCAGCCTGGCGCCTACGACAAGGTGTTCGCCACCGGCACCGAACTGATGACCAGGATCGGCGCAATGCTGGAAAAATCCGGCCTGCCCGCGCAGGTGATTGGCGTGCCGCCGCTGTTCGATATCGCGTTTGCCGCCGGCGACATCGCCGACTATCGCGGCTGGCTACGCGCCGACACAGCGATGCAGAAGCGCTTCAATGCGCGGTTCCGCGAGGGCGGGATACTGAAGGGCGAGAGCAAGTTCTACGTCTCGCTCGCGCACGAGGCGGCCGAGGTGAAGCACACGCTGGACACCGTGCAGGCGGCGATCGACGCAGAGTTGGCCGAGGCACGAGTGGCGGCGCAGTAGGCGAGCTTCACGGTGTAGGCACTGCTGTTCAGCCGCTAGCTCCTCGCGACAAACCGCAGAGTGACCAAACGCTTTGGCATCAGAAAACCAGCATCGCAAAGGAAGGTTCTCACGCAGATACCAGAAGATGCACGCCGAACACGCAGATAGTGACGCGCTGAGTGATCTATCGGGGCAAGTTATCGGCTGCGCGCGTGCTCATCGTATTGAGCACGCTCGGCGCCGGCTTCCTGGAAAACGCGTGGTTCACGCCTTAAAAAGTATCTGCGTGCTTCGCGTGCATCCGCTCTGATCTGCGTGAAAACCTTTCTTCCTTAATTCCTTGGCAGCCGCGCCACCGTCGGCGCATCCGGGTTCTGCGCCCGATGCCGCAGCAGATGATCGGCCAGCACACAGGCCAGCATCGCCTCGCCCACCGGCACCGCGCGTATCCCCACACACGGATCGTGCCGTCCCTTGGTGCTGATTTCGATATCCGCGCCCGTGCGATCCACCGTCTGCCGAGGCGTCAGGATCGAACTCGTCGGCTTCACCGCGAACCGCGCCACCACCGGCTGCCCTGTTGAGATGCCACCGAGAATCCCGCCAGCATGATTGGATGCGAACGACACCACGCCATCGCGCATGCGCATCTCGTCGGCGTTCGCCTCGCCTGACAACGCGGCGGCAGCGAAGCCCTCGCCGATCTCCACGCCCTTCACCGCGTTGATCGACATCAGCGCCGCGGCAATCTCTGCATCCAGCTTGGCGTATATCGGCGCCCCCAATCCAACCGGCACGCCCTCAGCCACCACCTCGATCACCGCGCCGGCGGACGACCCCGCCTTGCGTACCTCCAACAGATAGGTTTCCCACTGCGCCGCCATCACCGGGTCCGGACAGAAGAATGGATTGTCGTCCACCGCGTCCCAGTCCCACCGCGTGCGATCGATCGCATGAGGCCCGATCTGCACCAGCGCGCCACGGATGCGCACATCGTCGCCCAGCACCTTGCGCGCCACGCCACCGGCCGCCACGCGCATCGCAGTCTCGCGCGCCGACGAACGCCCACCGCCGCGATAATCGCGGATGCCGTACTTTAGTTCATAGGTGACATCGGCATGCCCAGGCCGGAACTGCGCCGCGATCGCCGAGTAGTCCCGCGAGCGCTGGTCCACATTGTCGATCTGCATCGCGATCGGCGTGCCCGTGGTCAGGCCGTCGAAAACGCCGGACAGGATGCGGACTTCGTCCGGCTCCTGCCGCTGCGTGGTGAAGCGCGACTGACCCGGCCGCCGCCGATCGAGCCAAGGCTGAATATCAGCCTCTGACAGTGCGATCCGAGGCGGGCAGCCATCGACCACGCAGCCGATCGCCGGCCCGTGGCTCTCGCCCCAGGTGGTGACACGGAACAGGTGACCGAAGCTGTTGTGGGACACGCGATCAGCCGAGCAGTTCGTCCAGCGTCATTGGACAGGTAGGCGATACCGGTTGTGGCAGCTGACCATCCATCATTGTAGGCAGAGCCTGCAAAGCATCGGCATAGATGCCGGTGATGTTGATATTCTGCCGCATGGAGGCGGCGAACCTCCGCCGCGCCTGAACCCGAAACCCGCGCGCATCGGCCCGCCAATTTTCCGCGTCGCGCGACTGCGGCCAGCCTTCCGCTTTCAGCATGTGCACAAGGGCCTGGAACAACAGCGATTCGACAGCGTGCAGTTGCTCGCGTCCCACGCTCTCGACCTCCTCGATGATATTTGGCCAGTCGGGGCGTTCGTTCACCGGTTCGCCGGCGGCGAGGCGGCGCAGCAGCTCACTTTGACGCTCGCTCCAAAGCAGGATGTCGTCGTCGTACAGATCGCTCATGGTTGGCCGCCTTCCACGATCCCAATGTCCGGCGCGGCGGGGTTCTTCATCCCAACGATATGGTAGCCGCAGTCCACGTGGTGCACCTCACCGGTGACGCCGGATGACAGGTCCGACAGCAAGTACACGCCCGCGCCGCCGACATCGCCAATCGTGACATTCCGCTGCATCGGCGAGTTCAACTGGTTCCAGCGCAGGATGTAGTGGAAATCGCCAATCCCCGCCGAGGCCAATGTCCTGATCGGCCCGGCGCTGATCCCGTTCACCCGGATGCCGATGCCCCCGAGATCAGCCGCCAGGTACCGCACCGAGGCCTCCAGCGCCGCCTTCGCCACGCCCATCACGTTATAGTGTGGCGTCCAGCGTTCAGCGCCGACATAGCTCAGCGTCAGCAGGCTGCCGCCTGGCCGCATCATCGGCACGGCGCGCTGCGCCACCGCCACGAACGAGTAGCAGGAGATATCCAGCGCCTGCACGAAGGCAGCGCGCGGCGTGTCCAGGTAGCGGCCGCGGAGGTAGTTCTTGTCCGCGAAGGCGATGGCATGCACCAGGAAATCCAGCCCGTCCCAGTGCTCGCGCAACGCCGCAAACGCCGCGTCGATGCTGGCGTCGTCGCCTACGTCGCACATGAACAGCCGATCCGAGACACCGATCGACTCTGCCAAGGGACGCACCCGGCGTCCGAGCGCCTCCACCTGGTAGGTGAACGCCAGTTCCGCTCCCTGTGCCGCACAGGCCGCGGCGATGCCCCAGCCGAGGGAACGGTCGTTGGTCACCCCCATGATAAGGCCGCGCTTGCCTTGCATCAGTGTGCCTTGGGTGGGCGCGCTATCGGGCATGGTCGATCCTTCTGGGGTCGAGTCGCCGTGGTCGCATACCGCCACGATAGACGGCAAGAGCCGCCCGAAGCTATCGCCGCGCCGCGACCAGCAGGAAGGGCGGCCTCTGGCGTTCGTCAGCCAGGGCCGGCCGCGCGGCGATCTGCGCATCCGTCGGACCCCATTCCTCGACATGCGTCAAGCTGAAGCCCTGCCGCAGCAGGAGGTTCAGATAGGTCCCGATGGTGCGGTGCTGCTTGATGACCCCCTTGGCCAGCCAGTCCGTGCTGCGGGGTCCCTCCACCAGGTAGCCATCAACCGGCCAGGTCTTTTGGCCACCCATGTCGCTCGACCAGCCAGGGTGTGTCGGCGCGGTGTAGATCGGATGCTCGGCCGAGAACACCAGCGCCCCACCCGGCTTCAGCGCGCGATGCACGACGCCAAACAGCTCCGCCAGATGCTCGACGTAATGTAGCGCGAGCGAGCTGTAAGCCAGATCGAAGGACGCCTCCGGCAGATCGAGACGCTCCAGGTCCGCCTGCGCATAGCTGATCGCCGCATCGGCCGTGTCGGTTCGCGCGCGGGCCAGCATGTTGTCCGACACATCGAGCCCCAGCACCTGCGCCGCGCCGTTCTCGCGCGCCCAGCGGCAGAACCAGCCAAAGCCGCACCCGAGGTCCACAACGCTTTGGCCATGCAGGTCCGGCAACAATGCACGCAACGCCGGCCACTCCGCCGCGCCATCCAGCCCTTCGACCGAACGGCCCAACAGGCTGTACCCGGCGAAGAATTCTGCATTGTCGTAAATGTTCTGGGTCATCGGTCCCTCCTGCCGGACCTGGAATTCATTCGATCTACACCATTGGAGGTCACCATGGCGACGCGTCCGCAATTGACCGTGCGGCAACCATTGCCTATCCTCCGCACGATCTCCGCGCGCCGTGCGAACGATCCACCGCTTCCCAACTTGCAAGATCGCCATGTATGCGGACGACCACATGCCACCTCATTTGCATATTTGAGGGCCGAGGGTTTCGGGCCACCGATGCAATGGAGTGGGCGCGTCGCAACACAGCCGTATTGTGGGATGCATGGCATACGATGAATCGCCGAGGATGAGTATGCAACGCGGCACGCCGAACATCCAAGCGGTGCGAGCCGATAAGGGGCACCGTCTGCTCGTAGTCTGGAAAGGTGGTGAGGAGAGTGCAATCGATGTCAGCGGACACATCAGCACCTACGCGATCTTCGCGCCATTGCGCAGGAACAGCAGGTTGTTCAGGCACGTCGCTGTCGGCGAATGGGGCTGGTGCGTGCGCTGGTCGCAGCAGATGGAGATATCGGCTGATACGCTATGGCGACTCGCGCTCGATCAGGGCGCTGCCTGGCTGCGCGAGTGGCGCACCACTCGCGGCATGACCCAGGCCGAAGCAGCGCATGCGCTTGGGGTGAGCCAACGGATGTGGCGCTATTACGAGGCCGGCGAACATCTACTGCCAAAGACAGTGCGGCTGGCTGGCGCTGGCCACGACGCGTTGGCGGCAGCCGCCTAAGCCGGCAATTTGACCGCTCCATCCGCGGTGCGCTCCACCCCCCCGACCGAAACGACAGCGCCGATCGGCAAGGGGCCATAGATGTGCGGGAACGACTGACCGCCTCGCGAGGATTCCCATCGCACGGTATCCCCAAGCCGCAACAGATCCACCGCCGCCAGCACAAGTCCGTCGACCCCGCTAAAATGCTTGTCCAGCGTTTCCACAAGCTGCGAGCCACACGACAGGTGGATATAGCCGTCGGCAATGTCCGCGGGAGATCCGTGGAACACGCCGTCACGCTGCATCTGCTGCGCCTCCGCAGCCGACATGACCTTGTAGACGATCCGATCCGGCATGGCTCCTCGCTCACTTCCCAATGTTCACTGCTGCTCAACTTGACCCACGACTCCGCAACGCTCAACGTTTGATCAACAAGGAGCCGTAGATGCGAAACAGCCATATAGACATCGCGCCGATTGCCGGCGCACTGGGCGCCGAGATTGGCGGCGTCGATGTCGCGCAGGATCTCGACAATGGCGTGATCAGCGAGATCCGTCAGGCTCTCCTCGACTACGGCGTGATCTTCTTTCGCGACCAGCACCTCGACCGCGATCGGCACAAGGCCTTCACCCGCCGCTTCGGCGATATCTTCATTCATCCGAACTACAACGGCGTCAGTGCCGATCCGGAGATCGTCGACATCAAACGTGAGCCCGGCGACAAGAAGATCGTCGGCGAAGACTGGCACACCGACACCACGATGGTGGCGGAGCCGCCGATGGGCGCGATCCTCTACGCCATCGAAGTGCCGCCCTATGGCGGGGACACGTTGTTCGCCAACCAGTATCTCGCGTACGACAGCCTGTCAGACGGATTGAAGCGCACGCTCGAGAGCCTGAGGGCCGTGCATACAGACCGCATGGTGGCCGGTCCCCAGGCCGGCATGAACGCGCACCGATCGACCAAGGTGCGCGAGGATGCCAACTGGCGCGAAACGATCAGCGTCCACCCCGTGGTGCGCACGCATCCGGAAACCGGTCGCAAGCTGCTATTCGTCAACCGCTCCTACACCGTCGGCTTCGAGGGCTGGACAGAGGCAGAGAGCAAGCCACTGCTGGAATACCTGCTGGAACACGGCCATCGGCCGGAGTTCACCTGCCGCTTCCGATGGGCGAACGGCTCCATCGCGTTCTGGGACAATCGCTGCACCAAACATCTGGCCGTGCACGATGCCGGCCCGTTCCGCCGCATCATGCGGCGCACGCAAATCTGCGGCGACGCCGTGCACTGATCGCTCGCGACGCTGGTGCGCGCAACCTTTCACAGGTCGCGCGCACCCTTGCGAATTACGCCGCTTCCGCCAACTGCCCGTTGATCGTCAGCCCCTTCGCCCCGGCCGACACGTGCACCGTATCGCCATCCTTCACCGCGCCTTCCAGGATCAGTGACGCCAGCGGATTCTGCAGCCCGCGCTGGATCACCCGCTTCAGCGGACGCGCACCATACGTGCTGTCGTAGCCTTCGCCCGCCAGCCAATCCAAGGCGCGCCGATCCAGTTCCAGCCCGATCTTCCGATCGGCCAGCAGCTTGCGCAGATGCTCCAACTGGATGTTGACGATACTCGCCATGTCGCTGCGCTGCAGACGACGGAACAGGATGATCTCGTCCAGCCGGTTCAGGAACTCTGGCCGGAAATGATGCCGCACCACGGTCATCACCTGGCCCTGCACCATCGCCGTCGGCTCGCCATCCGGCTGGGCCGCCAGGATATCCGACCCAAGGTTCGAGGTCAGCACGATGATCGTGTTCTTGAAGTCCACCGTGCGTCCCTGGCCGTCGGTCAGCCGACCATCATCGAGCACCTGCAAGAGCACGTTGAACACGTCCTCATGCGCCTTCTCGACCTCTTCGAACAGGATCACCTGATACGGCCGGCGCCGCACCGCCTCGGTCAGCACGCCGCCCTCGTCGTAACCAACATAACCCGGTGGCGCGCCGATCAGCCGTGCAACGGCATGGCGCTCCATGAACTCGCTCATGTCGATGCGCACCATCGCGCGCTCGTCATCGAACAGGAACTCGGCCAGCGCCTTGCAGGTCTCGGTCTTGCCCACGCCCGTCGGCCCCAGGAACAGGAACGAGCCGATCGGCCGGTTCGGATCCTGCAAGCCTGCCCGAGCGCGGCGCACCGCGTTGGCGACCGCCTTCAGCGCCTCCTCCTGCCCGACCACGCGCTTGCGCAACTGATCTTCCATGCGCAGCAGCTTGTCGCGCTCGCCTTCCAGCATCTTGTCCACCGGAATGCCGGTCCAACGAGACACCACTCCGGCGATCTGCGATTCGGTCACCGCCTCGTTCACCAGCTTGCCGTCGGCCGAAGAAGTAATCTGCCGTTCGATGTCCGGGATCACGCCGTACAGCAGCTCCGACGCACGCGCGAGGTCGCCGCGCCGCTGCGCGATCTCTACTTCGCTCTTCGCCTGATCCAGACGCTCCTTCAGCTTCTGGGTCTCCTGCACCTTCTCCTTTTCGGAGTGCCACGCCGCCGTCAGCGAATTCGACTCGTCCTCGAGCTCGGCCAGTTCCTTCTCCAGCCGCACCAGCCGATCGCGCGATGCCGCATCGCTTTCCTTGCGCAACGCCTCGCGCTCAATCTTCAACTGGATAATGCGACGATCGAGTTCGTCGAGCTCCTCCGGCTTGCTGTCCACTTCCATGCGCAGCCGGCTCGCCGCCTCATCCACAAGGTCGATCGCCTTATCGGGCAGGAACCGGTCGGTGATGTAGCGATTGGACAGTGTGGCCGCAGCCACCAGCGCACCATCGGTGATGCGCACGCCGTGATGCAGCTCATACTTCTCCTTGATGCCGCGCAGGATCGAGATGGTGTCCTCGACCGATGGTTCGCCCACGAACACCGGCTGGAAGCGCCGCGCCAGCGCTGCGTCCTTCTCGATGTGCTTGCGGTACTCATCCAGCGTCGTCGCGCCGATGCAGTGAAGCGTTCCCCGCGCCAGCTCCGGCTTGATCAGGTTCGCTGCGTCCATTGAGCCTTCTGCCCGGCCGGCGCCCATCAGGTTGTGCAGCTCGTCGATGAACAGCACGACCTGGCCCTGCGCTGCCTCGATCTCCTTCAGCACTGCCTTGAGCCGTTCCTCGAACTCGCCGCGGTACTTCGAACCCGCAACCATCGCGCCGAGGTCCAGCGACAGTAGCTGCTTGCCCTTCAGCGCCTCGGGCACGTCGCCATTGACGATACGCAGCGCCAGCCCCTCGACGATGGCGGTCTTACCCACGCCGGGTTCACCGATCAGCACCGGGTTGTTCTTGGTCCGGCGCGCGAGCACCTGGATGGTGCGGCGGATTTCCTCGTCGCGTCCGATGACCGGATCGAGCTTGCCCTCCCGCGCCAGCGCCGTCATGTCGCGCGCGTACTTCTTCAGCGCGTCGAAGCTGGATTCGGCGTTCGGGCTGTCGACCTTGCGGCCCTTGCGAATGTCGTTGACCGCCTTCTCCAGCGCCTGAGGCGTCGCCCCAGCCTGGCGCAGCGCGCGCGCCGCCGGCGTGTCGGAGGCAGCGATCGCCACCAGCAAGCGGTCCTGCGCCACGTATTCGTCGCCGGCCTTGCTCGCCTGCTGCTGCGCTGCGTCCAGCAACCGCACCAGGTCAGGCGTGATCTGCGGCTGCCCCGCGCCGGAGCCCTGCACCTTCGGCTGCCGCGCCAGCTCGGCCTCGACCGTGGCGAGCGCGGCCTTGGCATTACCGCCCGCCGTATTGATCAGCCCGGCAGCGGCCCCTTCCTCATCATCCAGCAGCGCCTTCAGCAGGTGCTGCGGCGTGATCTGCTGGTGGAATTCGCGAATTGCAATCGTCTGGGCAGCCTGCAGGAATCCACGCGCCCGCTCGGTGAATTTCTCGATGTCCATCTATTTTATGTCCCTTCATAGGCGACAGGTCCTGACCCGTCCCTGGTCAGGCAACGGATAAGTGACCCTTTGGCAATCCAATTGGGTCCAGGCAGACTGCGACTCAAGAGGGCACGACACATGCGCATCGAATACCTGTACCGCTACCCGGTGAAGGGCCTGACCGCCGAGGCGCTGGATTCCGCCGAGGTCGAGTCGGGTGGTTGCATCCCCTGGGACCGCGCTTTCGCCCTGGCACAAGGCGACTCGGGCTTCGACCCAGACCAGCCGGCCTGGCTGCAGAAGCAGAATTTCATGTGCCTGATGAAGAACGCCCGCATCGCCGCGCTGTTCTCCTTCTTCGATCCCCGCTCAGGCATGCTGGCGATCCGCGCGCCCGACGGCTCCGCGGCGGTGGAGAACGCTCTGACCGAATCCGGCCGTGAGCGAATCGGCGCCTTCCTCGTCGGCTATCTCGGCGAGGAGGCCCGCGACACCCCGCGCTTCCACTACGTCCCTGGCCACAGCTTCTGCGACCAGCGGCACAAGGTAGTCAGCCTGAACAACCTCGCCAGCCTCCGCGACTTCGAGGCAAAGGTTGGCGCCCGGCGCCATCGCCGCCGCTTTCGCGCAAACATCTGGTTCAGCGGCGCTCCCGCCTGGAGCGAGCGCGACTGGATCGGCCAGCACATCCACGTAGGGGGCGCGGTGCTTCGCGTGACCAAGGGCACCACCCGTTGTCCCGCCACCGAGGTAAATCCCGAGACGGCGCAGCGCGACGCAAACCCGGTCGCCGAACTCCGCGACCTGTACGGCCACGTCGAACTCGGCGTCCACGCCGAAGTAATCGAGGGCGGCAAGTTCGCTGTCGGAGACTCAATCGAATTGTTAGGACAATGAAGAGTTGATCGCGCTTTTGTGAGACG
>Ga0206804_10304_pt1 | contig 12269 bp, 5 predicted proteins | sample Alteio_BWOrgCont_62_FD_152888 | JGI IMG/M metagenome (GOLD analysis project Ga0206804, IMG submission 152888) | Enriched cells from forest soil in Barre Woods Harvard Forest LTER site, Petersham, Massachusetts, United States -... | ecosystem: Environmental > Terrestrial > Soil > Temperate forest >... | reverse complement strand
TGTACTCGCCCACCGAGGCACGAGCCGCCCGCTGCGCATCACCCTCCAGCAGCGCCGCGCTTAGCCCGACTGTCTCCTGCCCTTTCAGAACCAGAGGTTCCAGCCGCGACAAAGTCAGATACATCGCCCCCAACGCTCCGCTATCTATATGCTCAGCCGGATTCGTAATCCCCACCAGGTCGAGCGGCGTATTGCCCTGGTCATCGACACCAAACGCCGAGAACCCCACTGCCTTCTCGCGCCCCACCGCAAACAGCACATTCGCCGCACCCGTTACGCCTCCCTGCGCTTCCGGGATGAACAACGGATTATCGGGCCGCGTGTACTCGCTTGCCCAATACGCAAACTCGTTGAAGTAGATATCCGGCGAAACGAAGTCGAGCGACGGCGCACCCGCGCGCCACACATCCATCGAATGCGGCAGCGGACCTCCGCTGTTGTACTGCCCCGGCTCATAGTTCGGACGAATCAGCGCCGCGTTCGCATACATTGGCAGCGGGTACTCCGCCTTCCCTGCGGCCGCCACGCGTTCAATGTACGTTGCATACTGCCAGGCCATGAAGAGATCGTCCGTCAGCGGCGTCTTTCCGAAGACCTCCTGCCACGTGCCCTTCATCTTCCCCCCAGCCGCCTCCCACGCCGCGCGCAACTCTGGATTCAGCGACGCTCGGCGCTTCTCCAGAAAACTCATCAGCGCTTGTGGCACCTCAGCCGCAAACGCAGCGTTCGCAACCTCCGAGTGGTCGCGCGATTGAGGAATCACCCCAACCTCGTTCTCCACCTGCACCATCAGCACCGTATGCCGCTCACCGTCAACGTCGTGCAGATGATGCATCAGCCTTGCAAACGCACGTGCATCCGCATCCCGAACTACTGCGCTGAACGGAGAGAGCCGCTCCGTGTCACGCCCATCGCTCGTCTGCACACGTGGAAAGCGCGTGAGATTCGTCTTCACCCACCCAGGTGTATAGCTCGAGTACGTGTTCTTCCACGCGCCGAACCACAGCACCACCAGCTTCAGATTGTTCGCCCGCGCATCTTCGAGAAGCCCGTCCACAACAGTGAAATCGAACTTCCCTTCTTCCGGCTCGATTGTCTCCCACGCAACCGGCAAAAGCACCGTGTTCATATGCATCGCTGTTAGCCGCGGCCACACGGACTTCATGTATGCGACGCTCGACGAGCTCGAGTTATGCAACTCTCCACCCAGAATCAGGAAAGGCTTGCCGTCAACAATCAGCTGCGTCGCCTCCCCGCGCCTCTCAAGACGAGGAATTCCGTCAGCTGACGCTGGCTTCGCACCCTGCGCATCGCATATCAGCGCCGGAGCAACCGCGAGCAAACAACACGAGAGCCAGGTTTTCATCCTGAAGTGGGCCAATCTCTTCACCTGTCGATAGCCTACGGTCGATCCGGGATTGACACATAGACATAAAACGACACACCGCCACCAGCAGTCGGTGACGGTGTGTCGTCTCGTCTAGAACTTCAACATCGCTCCCAGCCACAGCACTCTTGATCCCGAGTCAGGACCGAAGAACCCGCCAGGAGATGCAGTTCCCGTAATGATGCCGAAGTTATTGCTGGTTCCCAGGGCGCAATTTTGACCGCTACCCGTGGTCGGGTCAGCAGTGGTTGCGCTGCCAGGGCACGTCACGTTCGGATTCGCGAAGTGCGGTGTGTTCGTGAGGCCGATCGCATCTCCCCGCAGCTCGAACGTCATGAACTCCTTAATGCGGAAGTCGCGCACGATGCTTAGGTTTGCGAGGAAGTAGCCCGGCCCGCGGAACTCATCGCGGTTCGTGTTGCCGTAGTGAGCGTTCGCTGGACTTGTGATCAGCGGCGCCGCAAAGGAACCCGCACTAAAGTAAGAGCAGCTCGGGTCGCCCTGAGCGCAGGTCACGCCCGTCCGCGGCGGCCTTCCCTTGTACACGTGATAATTACCCACGAGATCCGCTGTCTGTCCCGAACCATTCGCACCCAAATTTCCGCCGGCGCTTACGGTAAACGGCACGCCGCTCATTGCACTGATCACCGGGTTAATCAGCCATCCTCCGAGAATCGCGCCCCCAACGCCACTCTGCAGCCACGGCTCTCCCTTCCCGAACGGCAGTGCGATCGTTCCCGAGAGTTCGAAATTGTTGGTTCGGTCGAAGCCCGCAGGGCCATAGTTCTTCTGGACATACGCTGGATACGGGAAGGACAGACCTCCGAGGTCTTCGTTCTCCGCATAGTCCATGGCCTTGGACCAGGTATAGCCGATCCTCACATTCGAGCCATCAGGGAACCGGTACTTCAGGCTGGTTTGCAGTGAGTCGTAGCGGCTGTGCAGATACGGTGCCAGCACGTTGATCGTGCCGGTATAGTTCGCGCCGTATCTTTGGCTCAGAATGCCACTGGCGCTGCTCGTGCCCGGAGGCGATGCATTCGCGTTGTAGTTAATCACCGGCCGATTGTCGTACGTGCCGACATAGCCGAGAGTGTACGAGACATCCCTCTTGAGTTCCTGTTCCACTGCAGCGTTATATGAGCTGATATACCCGCGGTTGAACGGATTCGGAATCGTCGTCGTACTGATGTTCGTCGGCAACGGAATTACACCGGAAGTGATAGTCGGCAGCGGTGCCAGCACAATTCCAGTAGGAACCGAATAGCTCCCACCTCCAAGTCCCGTACCGTTCAAACCGGTCAAGCTTGCTGCAGGAATAAAGTTCGCCGTGTTCGCTGCAGTGTTGGTATCGAGCAGCACGGCGGGATACGCATTCCGAAGGACGTGCCAGGTGTACGCATCGGAGCTCATTCCATACCCCGCGCGCAACACAGTCCGTGGCGTGATGCTATAGACGGCACCAACTCGCGGCAGGAACTCTCCGATTCCCGTATCGATTCCATCATTCCTCGGCACACTGCCATATCCGCCGATCAGGACCTGCCCAGTCTGCAGATTCAGATAGCGAAGTCCCTTGCCGTTGTCGCTATATCCGAAGGGGTAAATCTCCCACCTCAGACCCAGTGTGAGAGTGAGCTTGGAAGTCGCCCTGTACTGGTCTTGCAAGTACCAGGACCATGTCGACCACCGCAGCGCGTTCGGATTAAAGAGCGCTCTGGCTTTGCCCGTTCCGCTTGGCAGTCCCAACAGGAAATCCGCCCACGAGTTGAACCACGTTGGGGCCTGGGCTCCTGTGACATTGTCTGACGTGACATAACCGTTGAATTCGAACGACCCGCGCGGCTGCTGGAACGTTCCACCCTGCGGCTGGAAGTGATTAATCTGCGAGTGGCTCCACTCAACACCGCCGCGGAATGCGTGCTTGCTCTTGATCCACGTCATGTTCGCACCGGTCACATACTGCTGATCGCGGAACAGGAATGGATTCGCTGGCTGAGCATTCCCCATGTTTGCGCCCGTGACCGTACTGTTGCTGGGAGACGCTAAGTTCGTGGGGAAGATAAAGCCAGGCAGACCGTAATAGAGTGACGGATCGCCAACGGTACCCGCGTTGTTCGTCCCCGGAATTCCCAAGTCATTAAGACCTTTCGCCGAGGTCAGATCGAACGTCGACCCAAGACGCTGCCTCGTGAATCCGAAGTTCCAATCAAACAACAGGCTCGAAGTGAAGGTGTGCGTTGCGCCCAGGCCGACCTGCTGAACGAGACCCGGCGCATTGCCCAATTGTCCGCCATTCGTCGCATCGCCATTCGCTGCTCCCAGCAGTGGCGGATCGAACACCAGCGTCTGCGAAAAGCTGTAGCGGCCGAACACCCTCGTCTTCTGGCTAATGTCATAGTTGATCTTGGCATCCGCGTTGTTTCGGTTGAAGTACGCGGTCCCCGAGCCGATCCAGTTATTCAGCCCGTTTGTAGTGCTGAACTCCGACCCAATTACCGGCTGCAACAGCTTGATCATCGCCGTCGCCGCTGGATCAATCTTGTTCGCGCAGATGGTGTTCAACACACCATTGCAGGAAATCTGCTGCTTGTTCGCGCCTTGAGCATTTCCCGTCGTGGGATCGTAAATGATCGGGTTTCCGGGAAGATTTCGGAAGTCGCCCGTAAGCATCGCGGGCGTGGGCAGCGTCCTCGTATCAGGTCCCGCTAATTGACGCTGCGTTACTCGCTCAAAGTCGCCGAAGAAGAAGAGCTTATCCCGCACGATCGGGCCGCCGATCGATCCACCAAACTGGTTCTGATTGTTCCGGTTCTTCTTCGGATAAAGCGTTGGGTTTGTCTGGAAGTAGTTTCTCGCCGCGAAGTTCTGGTCCGTGTGGTACCAGTGCCCGTCGCCGTGGAACCGGTTCGTGCCCTGCTTGATGATCACGTTCACCGCGGCGCTTCCTGCCAGGCCTTGCTCCGCGTTGAATGCATTCGTCGTTATATTCACCGTCTCAATGGCATCTGAAGGCGGAACATAGGCCACATTGGCTGGCAGCCACGGATACGCGTCCAGCGCGCCGTCGATGCGGGTTCCGATTCCCTGGTTCGAAAGCCCGTTGATATTGGTGTTGATCGCTCGCTGCGGATTGCCCGAGAGCGAGTTCGTCTCCGCGGTCAGACCTGCACCCGTAACCGTACGCAGCAACTCCTGGAAGTTTCCGCCCTGCGAACCCATAATCGGCAGAGTCGCTAGGTCGCGCGTACTGATATCCGTGTGCACATCGGCGCTGTCCGTCTGCAGAAGCGGGGGCGCCGTAGTGACGGTGACCTCCGCCGCCACGTTTCCAACCTTGAGCTGCGCATCCACGCGCCTGATCACATTCACAACGATGGCCACGCCAGGAGTCTCCTGTTTGGAGAAGCCCTGACCCGTAATCGTTACGGTGTAACTCCCTTCCGAAAGGTTCGCGAACCGGTAAATTCCAGCCGAGTCTGTCGTCTGAACCTGTTGATCTCCGGTCTGTTTATTGAGTACAGTCACCTGCGCTCCGGGCAGGGCCGCACCGCTCGCGTCGGTCACATTTCCAGTCAGCGTTCCGTAAAGCACCTGCGCGGCCATCGTCCCCATGCCCAGCGCGAGCATAGCCATCGCTACAACCGCCGCGGCACATGCCCGAACCACTCTCCGCCCCAACCTCGAGCGCCTCCCGGCAGGGACCGGGAAATCGAGATTCTGGCTCTGAGGCGTTGAAAACTTTTGTCCCTGAAGAGTTTCGTAAACTGATTTCGCCTGCATCATGCTGTCCTCTCAATAATCCGCACCAGAATGGCTCAACCGCGAACCCGTGAAGGTGTGCACAGCCCCTATTCAATGCTTTCGAATGGTGGCCAGCGCAATCTTAATTACGCGCCTCGAAAGATAGTGAACCTACAGAACGGCTGACATGGTACAGATGTACCACTGACTCCAGGACATACCCCTCACCCGGCGAGGTCTCACCCAACATCTAGCCGCCTTCGCCAAGCTGTATCCTCACGACGTGCCTCCCGCCCAGCCGCTCCACGGCGGAGTCATTCGGAGAGCGAGTAAAGAAAGACAATTAGAGGTCGCAAAGAAGGAGACCGCACAGATGTCCGACAACCGTACCTTCGCCCGCCTCTGGTTCGACGAGGTCTGGAACAACCAGCGCGAATCCGCCATCGACGAACTCCGCGACCCCACCGGCCGCGCCTTCGGCTTCCCATCCTCCACCTCCCAGCTCTCCCACGACGAGTTCAAGGAAGCCTACCGCCAGTTCAACCGCGCCTTCTCCAACATCCGCGTCACCGTCGACGAAGAGCTCGTCCAAGGCGACCGCATCGCCTGCCGCTGGACCGCCATCGGCACACACACCGGCGACGCCCTCGGCTTCCCCCCGACCCACAAAACCGTCCAGTTCTCCGGCTCATCCTTCATGCACCTGAAGAACGGCAAGCTCCACGACGCCTGGAACTTCTTCGACTTCACCGCCGTCATCCAACAACTCCGCCAAGCCTAACTCTCCGCCTCCGTCGCCACCTCGACCTCCGCCGGCATCCCCAGCGCGTGGTCGACTAGTACTATTCGCACTGGCAATTCTGCTAGTTCCCCCTTCGACATCGTGTTTATACAGTTCCTCGCAAGGCACTTCCTTCGCTGATCTCGCCTGAATCAGACGCTGTTCGCACCTTTGTTCAATACAGAACAGAAAAGAGTGGCCAAAATGAGGGCAATATCTGCCTTAGTCAGCCTCCTGATTGGCGCGGCCTTCTCCCCATTGGCAAGTGCGCAGGAGGTCCTGCCGTTCCCGCCCACGCCTTCCGCCTCCACTGCGGGGCTGACGATGCAGGACTCCGTCTACAAGAAACGTGTTGACCCCAGGCGCCTGCCTCCTGATGCGCCGAACATCCTGATCATCCTCATGGATGATGTCGGTCCGGGCCAGGCCTCGACCTACGGAGGCGAGATCAACACGCCGACCCTCACACGTATCGCGAATCTGGGTATCTCCTACAACCGGTTTCATTCGACCGCAATGTGCTCACCGACACGCGGGGCGTTGCTCACCGGACGTAATCACACGCGTATCTCGAACGGTCAGATCGCCGAACTGGCTAACGACTTCGACGGCTTCAGTGGCAAGATCCCTAAGTCGGCCGCCACCGTAGCCGAGGTGCTCAAGGATTACGGTTACAGCACCGGAGCCTGGGGCAAGTGGCATAACACGCCCGCTGAACAGACGACCTCAAAAGGGCCGTTCGACTTTTGGCCCACCGGCTATGGTTTCGAGTATTTTTACGGCTTTCTCGCGGGTGAGGCCTCGCAGTACGAGCCGCGCCTGGTGCGCAACACCACGGTCCTCGACCCGCACACCTATGAGCATCCCGGCTATCACCTCTCCGAGGACATCGCCACGGACGCCATCAAGTGGCTGCGAGAGCAGCAGGCCTATGCGCCTGACAAACCATTTTTCATGTATTGGGCGCCAGGCGCCGCGCATGGCCCGCACCAGGTTCCCAAGGAATGGGCCGACAAGTACAAAGGCAAGTTTGACGACGGCTGGGATAAGTACCGCGAACGTACCTTCAAGCGCGCCAAGGAACTGGGGTGGATTCCGCAGAACGCCCAACTTACCCCGCGCCCGCCAACGCTTGCCTCGTGGGATTCGATTCCCGAAAACGAAAAACCATTCCAGCGCCGCCTGATGGAAGTCTATGCCGGCTTTGTCGAACACGCCGACTACAACGCGGGCCGCGTCATTGACGAAATCGAGCAGGAAGGGAAGCTGAACAACACGCTCATCTTCTACATCTGGGGTGATAACGGAGCCTCAGCCGAAGGCCAGAACGGCACCATCTCCGAGCTTCTCGCGCAGAATCAAATTCCGTCTACGATCCAGCAACACATCAAGACAGTGAATGATCTGGGCGGCCTTGACGTGATCGGATCAGCGAAGACAGACAACATGTATCACGCCGGGTGGGCCTGGGCGGGCGGTGAACCATACAAGTCCACCAAGCTCGTCGCAGCGCATTTCGGCGGCACGCGCCAGCCCATGGCTGTTTCGTGGCCGGCAAAGATCAAACACGACGGCATCCCGCGTCCGCAGTTCCATCACGTCATCGACATCGTGCCGACGATCTATGAGTCGGTTGGCATCACACCGCCTCGCGTAGTCAACGGTGTTGATCAGATGTCGATTGATGGCATCAGTATGGTCTATACCTTTGCCGACGCGACAGCGAAAGGGCGCAAGACAACCCAGTTCTTCGACATCATGGGCAGCCGCGGCATTTACCACGACGGTTGGTTCGCCGACACGTTCGGGCCGCGCACTCCATGGGTACCGGGAAGGCCTGCGGGCATCGACAAATGGAATCCTGAGAATGATGTTTGGGAGTTGTACAACCTGGATGAAGACTGGAGCCAGGCCAACGATCTCGCGGCGAAAATGCCGGAGAGGGTCGCGTACATGAAGAACCTCTTCTTGATCGAGTCCGCCAAAAACGAGAATCTGCCCATTGGCGGAGGTTTGTGGACGCCGGTCTTCCACCCGGAAGACGCACCCTCCACACCGTATACCGAATGGACCTTCAGCGGCCCCATTACCGGCATGCCCGAGTTCACAGCGCCGAAGCTCGGAAAGTTCGACAACACCGTCAGCATGGATATAGAGGTACCTGAGAATGCCAACGGCGTCCTGTACGCCCTCGGCGGATTCTCCGGCGGCCTCTCCTTGTATGTGAAGGATGGTGTCCTCCACTACGAGTACAACCTCTTCGAGATCGACCGCACGAAGATCGATGCAAAGGACAAACTGCCGACTGGCAAAGTGAAGATCGATGTCGAGTCGAAGTTGGTCGCTCCCAAACCCGGCGCCCCGCTGGACGTCACGCTGAAGGTAAATGGTCAGGTAGTGGCGCAAGGCCGGGTGCCGATCACCGCAGCGCTGATGTTCACTGCGAACGACTGCCTCGATATCGGCAGCGACCTCGGCTCTCCTGTGTCGCTCGCCTATTTCGACCAGGCACCGTTCGCCTTCAATGGAAAGATCGTCACGACCAAAATCTCTTATCCAAAGAAAGCAGACCAACACACCCTTTCTGCTTCCCCGGACGAGGGACAGTAATAGCACTCCGGCTGTCCGCCGCTGCCAGTTGAGAACTACATTTCACCTGGCCGCGACTCACAGCGTCGCTCGTCGGCTCAGAAGGATTTCCGCTCCTAGAAGTTTTGCTAGTGGAAGAGCTGACGCGGCACTTATAGGGTCCCCTGCAGATGCGTCCGTTGCGTGCATCGCGATTAGCTACTGAGGTTTACATGCAAAATATTCGATTGTTGCTTCGCTCACTCGGCTGCATCGCAGCCTTCGCCCTCATAACGACCACCGGCTGCAACAGCAAATCCGAGCCTTCGGCTGCCCCAACTACTCAGGCACAAGCCCCGCCGAAGATGAAAATGACCACGGACATTCCGCCGGAGATCACCACGCCGGATTCCGTCGAGACATCTATCGGAACGCTCAAGTTCTCCGATGGCTTCCCCGATGACAAGACCACACAATTGGTTTACGACAACCTCGACTTGACCCACGCTGAGCAGGCTTACTTGAGTGGTATACCGGGTACCTCAATTCAAGCGTTCCTTCCCGCGGCAAAGAAATTCGGCGGCGTCGATGGCAACGTGATGATCTTCGAGGACCGAATGGACTCGAAGGCGCTCTGGCTCACGCCGAACAACTCGAGTGTTTACTTCTACACCTGGATCGACACCACCAAAGGGCCGATTGTGATGGAGACCCCGCCCAACGTACTGGGCATCTTCGACGATCATTGGTTCCGCTGGGTTGGTGACTATGGCAATGCCGGACCGGACAAAGGCCAGGGCGGCAAGTTCCTGATCCTTCCTCCCGGATACAAAGGCGAGGTTCCGAAAGGTTACTTTGTCATGCGCCCGTCAACTTACGGCGTCTGGGCGCCGGGACGTGGAATGTTGGTGAATGGCGACTCCAAGCCGGCCGTGGAAAGCATCAAGAAGCTCCTGAAAATCTATCCGCTGGCGCAGGCCGCCCATCCGCCGGTCACGAAGTTCACCGACATGAGCGGCATTCCGCACAACACGATTCACGCAAATGATTACCACTTCTACGAGGAACTTCACGAAGTTCTGGAGATGGAACCGAACGAAGCACTGGACCCGGAGACGCTGGGCATATTCGCCTCGATTGGCCTCCAGAAGGGCAAGCCTTTCGCACCGGACGAGCGCATGAAGAAGATCCTCACGGAAGCCGTTGCGATCGGGAATGCGACGGCGCGCACCCTTGCGTTCAGAAGTCGTAACCAGGCAAGCTACATCTACCCGGGCAGCTCCTGGTGGATACCGTCGAACTCCGGCTTTGAGTTTATGCTCGCCCCCGGTGTGTTTGATTTGGACACCCGCACCGCGTTTTTCTACTGGGCCACTGCCGTCACACCGGCGATGTTCGCCAAGATGATCGGCCGAGGCTCGCAATACGCCGCCGCGTTTACTGACAGTTCGCACCATGCGCTCGACGGCAGCAAAACGTATAAGGTGCATCTGCCACCGAACATCCCGGCGAAGGACAACTGGTCCTTCACGCTCTATGACAACCAGACTCGCTCCTGTCTGCAGACCGACCAGCGCTTCCCGAGCGTCAACAGTTTCGACAAGGGACTCGTGACCAACCCGGACGGTTCGATCGATGTCTGGTTTGGCCCGAAGCTGCCACAGGGTGCTCCCGCTGCGAACTGGGCGCAGACCATTCCCGGAAAGGGCTGGAACATGCTCTTCCGCCTCTACGGTCCGCTCGCACCATGGTTCGACAAGACCTGGCGCGTGGGTGAGGTTGAATTGGTGAACTGACACAAGGGATTGAAAAGGTTCTATACGCCTAGTCCCGAATGGTCCGCCATACGTTCATCTGAATCTAGATGAGTGCAAAATCGCCGAGTCACTCATTGAGCCGTCATTGGCAACCTGAAGTCGGCATAGGCGTACTTCCGCTCTGCCGAAAGCCGTCGCGAAGCTGCATGCTCTTCGACTAAATTGCCTGCCTCTTCGCCACGGCCCTCACGCGCATAATCACCCCATGACCCCCACGCAACTCCGCTCGCTCTCCGCCTCGGAAGCCGCCGCGCTCCCAACCCTCCTCCATGCCCTCTGGCTCGACGCTCACGGCGACTGGTCCGTCGCGCACGCCCTCGTCGACGAACTCGAGACTCCCGACGGCTGCTGGGTCCACGCCTACCTTCATCGCAAAAATGGCGAAGCCTCGAACGCCGCCTACTGGTACCCCAAAGCAGCGAAGCCCGCCTTCACCGGCTCCCCCGACGACGAGTGGACCACTCTCGCCACCCACTTCCTCATGACCCACTGACCGCGGACCAGCTAGGAACGAAAAGCTAGTTAAGTTCTTTGAATGCCCGTTATCATCGCGCTGCGAGGCGGCGAGGATTCAACAGTTGATATGCATCTAAAATCGGTTCATATTCGCAACTTCAGATCGGTGGCTGACCAGACTCTCGAGCTAGTCTCGGGCGCGAATCTATTGGTCGGACCGAATGCCGTGGGCAAAACAACCATTCTGGAAGCAATCCGGCTATCAAAGGCAATCCTTGTCCCAAGAACACAGCAAGAGTCGAATCAAGTGCTCATAGGGCTGAGCGTCACTTCGCCACAGCTCCCCAGATATCTCAACTATGAAGCGATCGCCGGGAATCCGAACCTGCCCGTAGAGATCAAATGCACATTCAAATTGCTAGATGCTGAAACCGCGAACCTGCCTGTCCTAGTTAACGAACTAGCGCGGTACTATGTGGCCGCACAACACGGCATCTCGATGGACCAGGGCCCACTGGCGTTAGTCCAATTTCTCTCATCTCCTATGGGAAGCGCAGCCTTGAGCGAGGCGACGCAAGCGGTCCAGAACGGCATCGCCTCGACGGCCGCTAGTGGCCTGTGCAACATCTCTTTACACATCGATAAGAGTTCGGGAATACGTGGGGATGATTCGTTCTCGCAAGCGCTTTTTATCGTCATGGAGTCCCGGCTACCACCGTTCAAAACGCTATTTAGCTATTTCAGTGCAGACCGAGCCTTGCCCACGGGTGACGTCCCCATTCAGTTGGGCGCGGTTGACGCCCAACAGCAGTTGGAGTCGCACAACTCAACTCCCGCCACGAAATACCAAAGACTCAAGAGCACTATCTTCTCCTCTATGGTTGAAAGCGAGGCCAGTCGACAGCGCCAAGAAGAGACGTTCAAAAAGATTTTTACCTATCTGCTACGGGATAGAAAGATCAAATCCTTTTCGATTAACCAATTCGGGCAGGCAGCCATCGTGATCGAAGACGTTACGTCGGGCAAGACTTTTGACATCGATTCGATGAGTAGCGGAGAAAAAGGGCTAATACTCACCTTTTTACTAATAGCCAGATCCATTGAGAATGGTGGGTTAATACTATTCGACGAGCCGGAATTGCACTTGAATTCTGCAGTTTGTAAACATTTGCTAGGGTTCCTTCTTGATGAACACTTAGTACCCGATCATATTCAGGCAATAATCTGCACGCATTCTCCAGAGATCATGACGACAGCTCTCCGAAGATCTGAGTGCAAGGTATTTCATCTAAGGCGCAATCTTCCTATATCCGCCATCAGGAAGCACGACTTGCCTGAAGTAATGCAAGCGTTGCGTCTATTGGGCACTTCTGAAATCGAAGAACTTCTATACGACGCGATAGTTTTTGTTGAAGGGCCCGACGACGTTGACCTGTTAGAAACGGCTTTTTCAGAAACAATGTCGAGAATCAAATTCCGTGAATTGTCGGGCAGAAGCGAGATCGAAAAGAGCATA
>Ga0206804_10303_pt1 | contig 12278 bp, 8 predicted proteins | sample Alteio_BWOrgCont_62_FD_152888 | JGI IMG/M metagenome (GOLD analysis project Ga0206804, IMG submission 152888) | Enriched cells from forest soil in Barre Woods Harvard Forest LTER site, Petersham, Massachusetts, United States -... | ecosystem: Environmental > Terrestrial > Soil > Temperate forest >... | reverse complement strand
TATGAGTTTTCGCTGGGCGGGGCGCTGGGTACAAAGGCGATGGTTGCTGCGGCGCTGGACCTGCTGCGCTGGACAGTGGGACCGCTGCCGCTGGAGCGGGTCAGCGCGCTGCTGCTGTCTCCGTATTTTGGCGTGGAGGCGGAGCAGGGTACGCGGGCGGAGTTCGATGCGTTTGTGCTGCGACAGGCGAAGACGCTGCGGCCGCAGTTTGGGCTGCGGTGGATGGCGGATGCGACAGAGGCGCGGCTGCCTGCCGTCTCCAAGCTGCTGACGGCGATGCATCGCTATGCGGACGCACAGGGGTTTTCCGGCAGGCGAGAGCGCAGCTACGCGGAGTGGATGGAGGACGTGGGGATGCTGCTGCGCGCAGCGGAGTGGCCGGGCGCGAGGGCGATGGATTCGGTGGAGTTCCAGGTGTGGCAGAAGTGGGAGAACGCGCTGGACTCGGTGGCAACGCTCGACTTCGCGGGCGAGCGTGTTCCCTTCCCTGATGGCCTTGCAGCGCTGGAGCGCGTGACGCGGGAGACGCTATTTGCTCCGGAGTCGCGCAATGCTTCGGTGCAGGTACTGGGCGTGCTGGAATCGGCGGGATCGACGTTTGACGCAGTGTGGTTTTTGCGTGGGAGCGATGCGGCGTGGCCGCAGACGGCGCGGCCGCATCCGCTGCTGCCATGGAGCGTGCAGAGCAAGTTCGCCATGCCGGGGACGGAGCATGTTCGGGCGCAGCAGAAGTCACGGGATGCGGTGCGGCGGGTTGCGGGGAGTGCGGCGGAGGTGGTCTTCAGCTATGCGGCACAGGGGAAGGACGGGCCGCTTCATCGCTCGTCGGTGATTGCGGAGTTGGGATGGAATGAATATCCGGCAAACCCTTCTCCACAGCCAGCTCCTACACGCTTGTTCGTTGCCACCGAGGAGATTATGGATGATGCTTCGCTACCATACTTACCTGATCAAACCATTCGCGGGGGCGAGAGCGTGTTGCGCCTACAGGCGACATGTGGCTTCCGTGCCTTCGCTGAGAGGCGGCTATGGGCCAAGGAGTTAGACAAGATCCAGCTGGGCATGGATTCTCAGGAGTGGGGAGTATTGATCCATGATGCAGTTCGGAAGTTCTGGAGCGAGATAAAAACACAGGACGCACTGCGTGCGATGAGCGTCGAGGAGCGGGACGCAGCACTGCAGAGGGGCATTCATGCAGCAATCAGCCAGGCTCTAAGCCGGATGGTGAGAAGTGACTCGGTCTGGGAGCACGCTTATCTGCAGATGATGGAGGGTCGGACACATCGGCTCTTATCTGCATGGGTAGGGCACGAACTGGACCGCAAACCATTCGAGGTATGGCTGAGCGAGGAAGAAGTTGAGGTCGAAGTTGGCCCTCTGAGGCTGGGACTACGCATGGACCGCATCGATAAGGTCGACGGTGGCGAGGTATTGATTGACTATAAAACGGGGCGAACGGGCATCGCCGGGTGGCTCGGAGACCGGCCCGATGAACCTCAGCTTCCGCTCTATGCCGCTTTCGCTATGACAGAGTCCCTTCAGGGAATGGCCTTTGCCAAACTGCGTGCGGGGAAAGAGATGAAGCTGGAGGGCTATGACGCCGGAAACGAGACCTTCCCTGGAGCCACGAAGCTAAAGACAGCAAGTCTGGACGAGCAACTGGCGGAATGGCGAGTAGTGCTGGAACAATTAGCGCAGGATTTCGCCGATGGGCGCGCTGATGTCGACCCAAAAGATTATCCGCAGACGTGCAGACATTGCGGACAGCGCATCCTGTGCCGACTGGATGTCACAGCACGGCGCGATGAAGCCGAGGAGACGGAGGACGATGATGACTAAGGTTGTCCCCTTCCCTTCTCGCATTCCCGATGCGGAGGAGCGCGCACAGGCGCTGGACATCCATGCGTCGTGGATCGTCGAGGCTCCAGCGGGCTCCGGCAAAACGGGACTGCTGATTCAGCGTTACCTAAAGCTTTTGGGCGATGCAAGCGTCACCGAGCCAGAGCAGATAATGGCCATCACCTTCACCGTGAGGGCGACGGTGGAGATGCGTGATCGTGTGTTGAGCGAGCTGGACGCAGCACAAAGCCGATCACCAGTGGAGAGTGAGGACTTTGCGCGCATGACGCGCTCACTTGCCGCTATCGTGCTGGCACGCAACGAGGAACTAGGTTGGAATCTGCTGGAACAGCCGCAGCGGATGCGCATCCGTACCATCGATTCGCTGAGCTCGGAGATTGCCGGGTCATTGCCGCTGCTTTCCGGTAGTGGAGGGTCACAGACACGCGCAGCCGTACCTGATGCGCTGCACCGGGCAGCGGCACAACAAACATTGATGCTGCTGGGTGGCAAGGATTCGGAACTTCATGATGCACTGCGCACGCTGCTGCGGCATCGTGACGGCAACTTGACCGAATGTGAACGGCTGATCGCCAACATGCTTTGGTGGCGCGAACAATGGGGCAAGCTGATCCCGCTGGGCAGACTAGAGGACACGGTCCTGGAGCAGGAGGTGCGCCCGCAGCTGGAACATGCGCTGGAGCAGATCGTCTGCGAGGGATTAGCGGCTATCGCGGAGCGGTTTCCGCGTGCTGCGCTGAACAAGCTAACGACTCTGGCTGCGGAGATGGCGCTGGAGGAGGGATACAAAGACGCACCTTCTCCGATCGAGATGTGTGCCGGATTGCGCACATCTCCCGGGGCCGCAGCGAAGCACCTGGAGCACTGGCGAATGTTAATCCATCTGCTGGTGACGCCATCGTCGCAGACGTGGCGCAAATCGCTGAATGTGAACATTGTGAAATTTGCCATTACCGCAGCGCAGAAGCAGCAGCTGAAGGCAATCGTGGATGCGGTTCGTGAGGATGAGGAGTTGCTGGGGCTTGCGTGTGCGGTAGCAGCACTGCCGCCTGCACGATATCCGAAAGAACAGTGGGACGCAGTGAAGGCCCTCTTCCGTATCCTGCAACAAGCGATGGTGGAACTGAAACTGCTATTTGCCGAGCGCGAAGAGTGTGATTATACCGAGGTGACCCTGGCGGCACAGACAGCGCTCGAACACGATAACGGCGCGACAGAGTATGCCGAGGCCTTAGGCATGAAACTGCAACACCTGCTGGTAGACGAGATGCAAGACACATCATTGAGCCAATATCGTCTGATCGAGATGCTGACGCAGGGCTGGGACGGAAGCAGCCAGACGCTGTTTCTAGTGGGTGACCCAAAGCAGTCGATCTACCTCTTCCGGCAAGCGCGGGTAGAGCACTTCTTGCGCACGATGAAAACGAAGAAGTTGGGAGACCTACCGTTGGGGGTACTGCGCCTGACAGCGAACTTCCGCTCTCAGCAGAAGCTGGTGGAGCAGTTTAATGCCGACTTCAGTAAGATCTTCACTGGCGCGGGACCGGAATATGCGGGCGATGTTCCGTATGTCCGGGCCGAGGCGGTGCGGGACGCGAATGCGGTGGAGGGAGTTGTCTGGCATCCCCTAACCGAAGGCGAAAGTGATGCGGCAAAGATACGAGAGATAGTGCAGTGGTGGCGCGCATACCCGCTTCCGATGGGACGCGCAGAACCATGGCGGATTGCCGTATTAGTCCGAGCACGGGCCCATCTGGACGCAATGGTAGGCGAGCTGAAGCGTGCAGGCATTCCCTATCGCGCGGTGAATGTGGAGGCATTAGCAGACAGGCAGGAGGTACTAGACGTACTCGCACTAACGCGGGCACTGCTGCATCCGGCGGATCGCGTGGCGTGGTTTGCCGTGCTGCGAGCGCCGTGGTGCGGATTAGGACGCACGGACTTACTGGCGTTGGCGGGCGGAGACGATTATGACTGGGCAGAGCGCAGCATGGAAGATGCCATTGCCGCACGAGGTGAGTTACTGAGCGAGGATGGATGCCTGCGGCTGGAACGTATATGGCCCGTGCTGGAGAAGGCCCTGTCGAAGCGCAAGAAGATGCGAACTTCGCAGTGGGTTGAACGGACATGGCGCTCGCTGGGAGGCGATGCCTATGCGACGGCAGAAGAGCTGGCGAATGTACAGTACTACCTGCAACTGCTGGACAAGGTAGAACAGAACGGCTTCCTGGACATGGATCTACTGAAAGAGATGATGAACAAGCTTTATGCGGCCCCAGCTGCGACGCCGGATGCGGTAGATCTAATGACGATCCATGGAGCGAAGGGATTGGAGTGGGACGTTGTCATCGTGCCAGCACTGGAGAAGAAGACACGCAGCAGCCGAAGTTCGCTGATGAATTGGGTGGAGCTAGACATGAAAAGCGAGGAAGCAGCGCAGGTACTGCTGGCGCCGATCCATGGAGCAGGTGAGGATTCAGACGCATTGAACGAGTGGATCAGGAGCGTGCGCAAGGCGCGCGATGCGGCGGAACGAAAGCGGCTGTATTATGTCGCATGCACTCGAGCGAAAATGTCATTACATCTGTTTGCGGCGCCGAAGCAGCTGGCGAACGGAAGCCTTTCCCCGCATCCCGAGAGCCTTCTGAGGGCTGCGTGGCCTGCCGTGAAGGAACTGTTTACGGAGGCGGTCACACCGATCCAGGAGGAAGGTGAGGTTTTGGCGATCGCCGCGGAGGAGGAGACATCGCCTCCCTGGCAGCCGCAAAGAATATGGCGGTTGCCACTGTCGTTCGATCGGGGCGAGCGGTTCCGGACGGCGCGGCGGCTGTGGACTGCGGCAGATACGGTTGAGCGTGGTACTTTCTTTGATCGGCCAGAGGGTTCGTTTGCAGCGCGCGCGTTGGGCAATGCGGTGCATGCTTTTCTGGAAGTGCTGGCGGGGCGGATTGCGGGAGGCGCGACACCAGAGAGTTTGCTGCTCGAGGTGGCGGGATGGAAGCAGCGCGTGGAGGCAGTGGTGCGCGGGATGGGCGTTGCTCCGGGGAGCGTGAAGAAGATAGCAGCGGCGACGCTGCGCGGGCTTGAGAACACGCTACGCGATGCAGCGGGTCGGTGGGTGCTGGCGACGCATGCGGAGGCGCAGAGTGAGCAGACGTTGGAGTTGGGAGAGCGTACGCTGCGGCTGGATCGGAGCTTCCTGGCGGGAGCAGAGGCGATGAGCTTTGGCGAGTCGCATTTGTGGATCGTGGACTTCAAGACGGGCGAGCCGGGGGGACGGGATGCGGAGGCGTACTTTGCCGCGGAGCGGGAGGCGTATCGTCCGCAGATGGAGACGTATGCGGCAGCCTATGCAGACGCAGGGCGGCCGGTGCGGCTGGCTTTGTATTATCCGCTGGCTTCGCGGCTGGAGCTGCTGTAGCGCCTTGCGCTAGGTGGAGGACATGTTGTGACGCACGTCGGCGCCGCGCACCCAGAAGATGACGTCTTCGGCGATGTTAGTGGCGTGGTCGCCGACGCGCTCAAGGTTGCGGGCGATGATGAGGGCGTTGAGCGATGGCGGGGTGAGCTCGGGCTGGTCCTTGATGAGCTGGCTGAGGGTGTCGAAGGCTGCGTCGTTCATGTCGTCGACCTGGTCGTCCATCTTGAGGACGGATTCGGCGAGCGTGGCGTCGGCTTCAATGAAGGCCTGCAGTGCCTTGCGCACCATGGTGGCGGCGAGGGAGGCGAGCCTGGGGATGTCAACGGGGAGATCGACGTTGGCGTAGGAGCCCATCTCCTTGACGCGGACAGCAATATTGACGGCCTGGTCGCCGACGCGCTCGAGGTCGGCGTTGATGCGGATGACAGAGAGGATGAAGCGGAGGTCGATAGCGGTGGGCTGCTCCATCGCGAGAAGATCGAGGGCGAGTTGGTCGATTTCGCGCTCGAGGCGGTTGATGGCGGGCTCAGAGCGGAGAACGAGCTCGCAGATGGAGAGATCGCGGGTACGATAGGCTTCGATGGCCCGCTGGATGGCCTGCTCGGCCATGCCTGCCATGACCAGCAGATGCTCTTTGAGGTCGTCGAGGTTCTGCTGAAATTTGATGCGCACCATCAGCCAAACCTCCCGGTGATGTAGTCTTCCGTGCGCTTGTCGGAGGGGTTGGTAAAGATCTTGTGGGTTGAATCGAACTCGACCATCTTGCCGTTCAGGAAGAAGCCCGTGTTCTCGGCGACGCGTGCAGCCTGCTGCATATTATGGGTGACGATGACGATGGTGTATTGGCTCTTGAGCTGGAAGATGAGGTCTTCGATCTTGGAGGTGGAGACGGGATCAAGTGCGCTGGCGGGCTCGTCCATGAGCAGGACTTCGGGGTCGACGGCGAGGGCGCGGGCGATGCAGAGGCGCTGCTGCTGGCCACCGGAGAGGCTGGCGCCGGATTTCTTCTTCAGGTCGTCCTTCACTTCGTCCCATAGGGCAGACTGAATGAGGGAGCGCTCGACGACCTCGTCGAGGACCTTCTTGTTGCGGAAGCCGTTGAGCTTGAGGCCGCTGGCGACATTGTCATAGATGGACATAGTCGGGAAGGGGTTAGGGCGCTGGAAGACCATACCGATGCGGCGTCGGATCTCGACGGGCGAGGCGTCCTTGTAGACGTCCAGGTCGCCCATCTTGACGACGCCGGTGGCGCGGGCGGAGGGGTTGGTCTCGTGCATGCGGTTGAGGCAGCGCACGAAGGTGGATTTGCCGCAGCCGGACGGACCGATGAGCGCGGTGGCGTGGTTGGCCGGCATGTGCAGGTTGATGTCCTGCAGGGTGTGGTTGCTGCCGTACCAGGCATTCAGGTTTTCGACGCGGATGTCGACTCCCACTCTACTGTCCCCCTTTGAGTGTGCCGCGATGCGCGAAGATGCGCACCAGCGTGACCGAGACCATAATCATAACGATGAGCACCAGGGCTCCAGCCCACGCCAAGCGATGCCAGTCATCGTAGGGCGAGAGGGCGTAGACGTAGATCTGGAGCGGAAGCGCAGCCATGGGCTCGTTGAGATTGAGGCTCCAGAACTGATTGCCCAGCGCGGTAAAGAGCAGCGGAGCGGTCTCGCCGGCGACACGGGCGAAGGCCAGCATGCAGCCGGTGATGATACCGGTCGAGGCGGTGCGCAGGCTAACTGAAAGCACAACGCGCCACTTGGGAATGCCCAGGCCGTAGGCGGCCTCGCGGATAGAGTGGGGCACGGTGGCCAGCATCTCCTCAGTGGTGCGGGAGATGGTAGGCACCATCATGATAGCAAGGGCGATGCCGCCAGCAAAGCCGGAGAAGTGCTTCTGATGCGCGACGATGAGCGAGTAGGCAGCGATGCCCATCACGATAGAGGGCACACCGTTAAGGACGTCGGCGGTAAATCGGATGAGGGTGCCGAAGGTCTTGCCCTGACCAAATTCGGCGAGATAGACGCCGGCAGCGATGCCAATGGGGATGCCGATAAGGCTGGCGAGAGCCAGGATGGCGCCGGAGCCGACGATGGCATTTGCCATGCCGCCGCCAGTCTCGCCGACAGGAGCGGGAATTTTAGTAAAAAAGGCCAGGTTCAGCGAGCTGAAGCCCTTGTAGAGCAGATAGATCAGGATAGCGGCCAGTGGAATCAGCACGAGCACGGTGGCAAGGATGGCGAGGCCGGTGACGAGATGATCGATTCCCTGGCGAAAGACGCGATTGACGCGTGTGCGCGAGTCCGGCTGGCGCGGGATGTGCTGAGCGGGGATGGGCTGCGTCGCCATCAGTGGACCCTCGCCGGCGCGCCACGGGTAACGGCCCAGACCAACAGCCGCGCGATGGCATTGACCACAATGGTGACGAGGAAGAGAGCGAGACCAACCTCGATGAGGGCGCTGAGATAGAGGTCTCCGGTAGCTTCGGAGAACTGATTGGCGATGGCGCTGGCCAATGTGTAGCCGGGCGCGAAGAGGGATTTGGCGATGTCTGGATGGTTGCCGATGACCATGGTAACGGCGATGGTCTCACCCAGGGCGCGGCCGAGGCCGAGGATGACAGCGCCGACGATGCCGATGCGCGCATTACGAATGACGCCGGTTCGGATCATCTCCCAACGGGTAGCTCCGAGAGCCAGCATGGCTTCGCGCTGATTGATGGGAACTGCCATCATGACCTCGCGAGTAAGCGAAGAAATGATGGGCAGAATCATGATGGCCAGGATGATGCTGGCCGGCAACATGCCGACGCCGAAGTTAGGGCCATCAAAGAAGCCGGTCCAGCCAAGGTATTTGACCAGGAAGGGACCGAGCTGATCGCGCACCAGAGGTACAAGGACGAAAAATGCCCACAGGCCATAGACGACGCTGGGGATGGCGGCGAGCAGCTCCGTGAGGAAGGAGATAGGAGCGCGCAGGAAGTTAGGGCAAAGCTCCGTAAGAAAGATGGCAACCCCCAGAGCGAGGGGCACGGCCATAAGCAGCGCCAGGAAGGACGTTACCAGCGTGCCGTAGATAAAGGGCAACGCGCCGAACTGTCCACTGACAGGATCCCAGGACGATTGCACGAAAAACTTCCAACCGAACGCATGCAGGCTAAGTTGAGAGCGAAGGACAAGAATCACGCCGATGAAGATAACGATAGCAAGGACACTGCTGGCGCAGGTGGCCATGGCAGCGGAGAAGAAATTGTCGGCCAGCTTGCCGCTGCCGCGGGTGCGCAGAAACTCGCGCATGGGTGATGTGGGATTTCGAGTGGTGGACGCCTGGGGTGCAGCCGCCGAGGTGACTGCGATGGTTGCCAGGGGAGGCAACGCGACCGAAGAGTCAGCGGGCTCGTTCGGAGATTGGTTTGGGTCGCGCTCGAGAGTCATACGACTGGAGGACACGGTCCCTTTCCTGCGCTCCAGTCTAAATGACCGGAAGAATTAGGGGCCGGAGGCCCGGGAGGTTAAAAACACGGGCCGGCCGGATAGCGGCAGGCCCGTGCCTGAGTGGAGACGTTCCAGTTTAGTGAAGCGTCTTGATGCTTTTGCGCTCCATGTCCTGCACGGTTTTGGGGAGCGCAGCATAGAAGAGAGCATTGGCCTCTCCCTGGCCGTGATCGAGCATCCAGGTGAGGAAGTCCACGATGACCTTGCCTTTGTTTGCATCCTTGGCGGGTACAGGGATGAGCAGGTAGGTGAAACTGGAGATGGGATATGCGTCCGCGCCGGGGGCATTGGTGATGGAGACGCGGTAGTCGGCAGGCATGTGCGCAGCGGCACCGGTAGCAGCAGCGGTCACGCCCTCGGTGGATGCCTTGACAAACTTGCCGGCAGCATTCTTCACCGTGCCGAACGACATCTTGTTCTGCATCGCATAGATCAGTTCGACATAACCGATGGAGTTCGGGGTCTGGCGAACCATACCGGCGACACCCTCGTTGCCTTTGGCGCCGAAGCCGGCAGGCCAGCTGACAGAGGAGTTGCGGCCGATGCGGCCCAGCCAGTCCGTGCTGACCTTGGAGAGGAAGTCAGTGAAGATGAAGGTAGTGCCGGACCCGTCCGAGCGATACACGGGGAGGATAGGGTTGGCCGGAAGATTGATGCCGGGGTTGTCCTTCATGATGCGGGCGTCATTCCAGGTCTTGATCTTGCCGAGGTAGATGTCAGCGAGGACGTCGGGGGAGAAGTTGAGCTCCTTGTCCACGCCCTTGATGTTGTAGACCGGGACCACCGCGCCAAGGACGGTGGGAATGTGCTGTAGCTTGATCTTGGAGGCAGCGAGTTGGGCGTCCGTCATGGGCATGTCGCTGGCTCCGAAGTCCACTGTTCCGGAGGTGACCTGAAGGATGCCGCCGCCGGAGCCGATCGACTGGTAGTTAATCTGCACGCCGGGATGCTGCTGAGCGTACTCGCTAAACCACTTGGAATAGATCGGATAGGGGAAGGTCGCACCCGCACCGGTAAGATTCTGGGCGCTGGCGCCAACGACTGCCATTGCCAATACGCCTGCTGCTAGAAATTTGAATTTCACGCGCTCTCCCTCGGAAGTTTTATGTCTAAGTTAGGACTGAAACCAGTCTGATGGTGCATTGTTACGGTAGGGTTACAAGTCGATAAAACCATGTGAAAAACCTTATATTTACGGCTCACTGCGAGATTCCGGCAGTGTGAAGCAGAAGGTACTGCCCCGATTCAGTTCGCTCTCCGCCCAGATGGTACCGCCGTGGGCGTGGACGATGTGATGAGCGATGGCGAGGCCCAGGCCAGTCCCCTCCAGTTCGCGGGAGCGGGCCTTGTCGACGCGGTAGAAGCGTTCGAATATTCGTCCTAAATGTTCCGAGGCGATTCCCATGCCGAAGTCACGGACCCGGAAGAGGATGGCGTCGGGGTGGTTGCGGCTCTTTTCCGCGCTGACCAGCACGCGCGGCACCTTGCCGTTACGGGGATTGCCGTATTTGATGGCGTTCTGGATGAGGTTAGTAAGCACCTGCAGAATGGCATCGCTATCAGCCATGACCTCCGTAATAGCTAGCAGGCCCATCTCGAGCTGAGCATCGGAGTCGCGCACCAGGCCAGCGACGGCCTTGACCGCATCGTTGACCAGCACATCGGCGGCGACAGGAACACGGTGGATCTCCTTGTCACCCGACTCGGCCTTCGCCAGAATGAGTAGGTCTTCGGTGAGGCGGTGCATGCGGGAGGCGTTTTTGAGGATGGTGTTGAGGAATTCGCGGGCCTGCGGGCTGAGATTTTCGTGGTCCAGCAGGGTCTCGACATAGCCGGCGATGGAGGTGAGCGGCGTGCGCAGTTCATGAGAGACGTTGGCGACAAAGTCCTTCTGTGCGCGCTCGACCTCTTCAATGCGGGTGATGTCGTGCAGTACCGCGACGGCCCCGCCTCCGGGCATGGGCGAGGCATTGACCTCAAACATGCTGCCGGGCAGCAGCGAGAGCGCGCGGCGAGCGCGGACAGCGCGATGCTCCAGCACGTCCTTGATGCAGGCGAGTACCTCGGGATCGCGGATGGTCTGCACCAGTGCATGGCCGACACGGACGCTGCCGGAGGCGGCATTGCCGGTCATGAGGCGGCGCATCTTCTCATTGGTCCACTGGATGCGGCCGGCGGAATCAACTGCGACGACGGCGTCCTGCATGCTGTCGAGGAGGGCCTCGAGCTCGCTGCGACTCTCGTCAGCGCGGCGAAGCTTGCTGCCGATGTCACTGGAGACCTCGGAGAGCAGGCGGGCGAGGGGTTCAAGATCGGTGTAGAGGACGGGCTGGGGCGGAAAGACTTCGAGGCCGACGCGTGCGGCAGAGCTTTGGATCGGCTTGAGCATGCGGCGAGTGAGCTGCAGCTGCAGCGTTGCGCAAACCAGCACTACAAGTACGCCGACCAATAGCTTCCCTAGCCAGAGCTGGCTGGGCAGCAAGAAACAAGCCAGTGCAACGGCGATGGCGGCGAGCAGAAAACGAAAGAGGGTGGAGAAGAAGAGACTGCGGTTCATCTCGATCCGATCCAAGTGCGTGGCAGGCTGCGGCCGTCCTGCACAACCATTTTAGGCGGAGACGGCCTTGGGTATCTCAAAGCGATAGCCGGCGCCGCGCATGGTCTTCAGGTAGCGGGGGGATTCGGCATCAGCTTCAATCTTCTCGCGGATGCGGCGGACATAGACGTCGACCGAGCGCGGGGTGACGAAGCGGGCATCGCCCCAGACGGCGTCGAGGAGATGGTCACGGCTGAAGACGCGGCCGGGATGGCGGGCCAGGTAATCGAGCAGACGGAACTCGGTGGCGGTGGTGGTGACGAGCTCGCCGCTGACGCGAAGCTGCATGGCGTGAGCGTCGATCTCAATGTTTTCGAACTTGACGATGGAAGGAGCAGATGGGCGCTCAAAGCGGCGAAGCACCGCCTTGACGCGGGCGACCAGCTCCCGGGTGGAGAAGGGCTTGGTGATGTAGTCGTCGGCGCCGAGGTCGAGGCCCTGGACCAGATCGTTCTCCGTCGCGCGAGCAGTAAGGAAGACGATCGGGATGCCTGCGAGGTTAGGTTTCTGGCGCAGGCGGCGGCAGAGGTCCAGTCCGTCGCCGCCGGGGACCATGATGTCCAGCAGGAAGAGGGCCGGGGGCGTGCGTTCTGCGTCGGTAATGATGCTGCCGATGGCGAGATACGGCTTGATGGCGTAGCCCGCGGATTCCAGGTGGTATTGCACGAGACGCGAGATATCTGCGTCGTCTTCCAGTACAAAAATCGTATGGGTCAAAATACACTCCTCACTCTTACAGCAAGGTTAGCCTTAATCCTATTCCTGGCTTGCAAATTTTTGATAAATCTTCAGAATTTGTCCTGAAAAGAGCAGTGGTATGCTCAGGATACTAGCTCCCAATTCGCCCAGAACTGGTTCTCCGGATTCCAAATGACCGATCAACAACGCGTTATCCTCTGCGTGGACGATGAAT
>Ga0206804_10302_pt1 | contig 12283 bp, 12 predicted proteins | sample Alteio_BWOrgCont_62_FD_152888 | JGI IMG/M metagenome (GOLD analysis project Ga0206804, IMG submission 152888) | Enriched cells from forest soil in Barre Woods Harvard Forest LTER site, Petersham, Massachusetts, United States -... | ecosystem: Environmental > Terrestrial > Soil > Temperate forest >... | reverse complement strand
GGCGGTCGGCGGTGACGAGGCCCTTGTCGTTGACGCCGGGAATGCCGCCGTCGTCGCGATGGGAGGAGGCAAAATCGAACATGCACCAGAGAAAGCTGCCCCAGAGCTTGGGATTATTTTTGATCTGCGCCCACTCCTGCTCGTGGAGATAGGACTGCCATTCCTCGGGGTGGAATGAGCCGAAGGGTTTGGGCCGGCTCAATTCGCCTTCCTGGTGCTGGGTGGGATTCGCACCGGCGCCGTATTCGCTCAGGCCGATGCGCTTGTTGCCGTTTTCGCGGTAACGATCGTCGATGTATGGGGTGAGATCGCCCGGCTTGCCGGTGTACCAACCCAGATAGGGGTTGTAGCAAATCCAGTCGGGCACGGTGTCGAAGCCCTTGCCGGGAAAACAGGACGCCGCGACGTTGAGACGCGTGGGGTCGAGTTCCTGCTGCTCGCGCTTGAGCTGCTGCAAAATCGGAACGGCAAGGTCGTCCATCTGGCCGCCGATCTCGTTGAACATGCCCCAAAACGTGGCGCTGGGATGGTTGTAGCGCTGGAGAATCATCTCGCGGAGTTGCTGCGAGAGGTTGGCCTTGAAAGCGGGCGTGTCGCGGACGGCGTTGACCATCGGAATTTCGTTCCAGAGAAGAATACCGTTTTTGTCGGCGAGATCGTGGACGTATTCGCTCTGCGGGTAATGGGCGAGGCGGATGGCGGTGACGCCCATGTCGAGCATGAGCTTCATGTCGGCGTCATGGTCGGCGTTGCTCATGGCCCAGCCTTTATCGCGCATATCCTGATGCAAGTTCACGCCGCGAATCGGATAAGGTTGGCCGTTGAGAAGAAAACCCTGTTCATTCGTGATGGCAACGGTGCGGAGGCCGAGGGGTTGGGTGACTTCGTCTGTTGAATTCGGGCCGACCGCAACGTGAACCTGCACCGTGTACAGGTATGGATCTTTGCGGCCGTTCCATGGATGGGGATGCTTGATCTGCAAAGTGATTGTTACCGGCTCGGTCGCACTCGGAGCGACAGTGCGAATATCGGATAGTTTGGCGACAATGCGGTGATCCGCATCCGTGACTTGCATATCCAACAGGACAAATGCGCTTGAGCGTGATCCATTTGAAATGAGCGTCTTAACGTCAACTGCCGCTTGTGTATCGGTCAGGTAGGTGGTTGTGAGATAAACGCCGAGCGACGCGTAATCGAGCGGGCTGATGCAGACGGGGTCGGTGACGATGAGATGGACGGGGCGGTAGAGGCCGCCGTCGATGTTGAAGTCGCCGGTGAGCGGTGAGACGTCCTCGCGCATGGTGTTATCGACGCGGACGCGGAGTTCGTTGGGGCCATCGAAACGCAGGCCGGAGGTGAGTTCGTAGCAGAAGGCGGTGAAGCCGCCCTGATGTTCACCGAGGAGTTTGCCGTTGAGATAGACCTGGGCGACGAGGGAGGCGGCCTCGAAGCGGATGAAGACGCGCTTGTTTTTCCATGCGGGCGAAACGTCCAGCGTGCGGGCATACCAGCCGGGGCCGCAGTAGTAGCCGTACGGAAATTCCGGGTGAGCCTTTTGGCCGCCTTGGCCATCGGTGGCGTTCCAGGTGTGGGGAATCGAGACGGTTTCCCATGTGTCGGTCGGGGCGGTCAGGGGGACGTCCTGCCTGATGAATTTCCAGCCGGTGAGGAGATCTGAGGTTTCACGCTGGGCGAAAGCCGGAATTACTACGAGCAGACCCGCGCCAAAGACGAACAGGCGGAGAATGGCGTTCACTGGATAAGCGTAGGAGGTCCGAATGCTTGTCGCAACACCTCCCGCACCGCGTGCGACAGCTACCGGAAGACCAAGACAAAATAGTTAGAGGTCCTTCGACAGCGCCAAGACAAGCTTGGCTTGCTCAGGATGACGGAATTTTAAAAAGTCGCTGACGCGACTCGTTGCACGACGGCTACTTGGTGGCGGCGAGTTCGCGGTCGCGGGGATCGCTGGTGCGGAGGGCCTTGACGAAATTCTGGCCCATTTCCCAGACGGGGCCGGGGAATTTGCCGAGGTCGGCGACAACTTCGTCGAGCGCCTTCACGAACCGGTCGATTTCTTTTTCGCCGACGATGAGCGGCGGGAGAATCTTGACGATGTCGGCGTTGTTCGCGGCGACCTGCGTGAGGATGCGATGCTTGGTGAGGAGCGGCGTGACGATGAGCTGCGGGAACATGCTGGAGTCGAGGGAATGGACGAGCTTCCAGCCCATCTTGGGCATCATGCCGCGCGGCTCGGCGAATTCGATGGCGCACATGAGTCCCTTGACGCGCACTTCCTTGATGATGTCGTACTTTTTTTGCAGGACGGCGAGTTGTTGTTCGAGATAGGCACCCATGCGCGCGGCGTTGTCGATGATGCCCTCCTCTTCGAGCACGGTCATGGTGGCGAGACCGCACGCGCAGGCGAGATTGTTGCGCCCGAAGGTGGTGGAGTGGACGATGCAGCGGTCCATGCGCGAAAAGGTTTTCTGGTAGATCGCGCGGCGGGTGACGATGGCGGCCGCAGGGACGTAACCGCCGCTGAGCGCCTTGGCCAGCGTGAGGATGTCGGGCTCGAGGTTCCAGTGCTCGAAGGCGAACCATTTGCCGGTACGACCGAGACCGGTCTGGACTTCGTCGCAGATGAAGAGCGTGCCGTATTGGCGGCAGAGGGCCTGCGCGCGATTGTAGTAGTCGTCCCGGGCAAACTTGACGCTCTTGCCCTGGACGAGCTCGACGATGAGGGCCGCGACGTCGCCCTTTTTCAGTTCAAACTCAAGCTCGGCGAGATCGCCCATGGCGACCGTTTCGCAACCCGGCACGAACGGGCCGAAGCCCTCGTGGAAAGCGGGATTGCCGGTGACCGAAAGCGAGCCGTAGCTGAGGCCGTGATAGGAGTTTTTGAGCGAGAGGAGCCGGGGCCGGCGCGTGGCGCATTTGGCGAACTTGAGGGCGCCCTCGACCGCTTCGGTGCCGCTGTTGCAGAGAAAAACGGAGTCGAGATGGGGCGCACCCTGCTGCGCGAGGCGCTTGACGATTTTCTCGGCGAGGAGGCCACTCATGAGTGCGGAGTCGAGCTGGACCATGTTGGGCAGGTTGAGTTCGAGCACATCGCGGATCGCTTTCTGCACGACGGGATGATTCCGACCGATATTGAAGACGCCGAAGCCGGAAAGGAAATCGAGATAATCCTTCCCGTCCATGTCGTAGAGGTAGGCGCCCTCAGCGCGGGCATAGACGATGTCGAATCCGATGGTGCGCTGCACCTTGACCAGGGTGCGGTTGAGGTAGTGGTCGTGAAGCTCGTAGTTCTCGCCGAGGCGGGACGTGACCAGGTCCTTGATATCAAGAGGCATCGCTGAGTTAAGCGCGTTTTTCGCGCGAAAACAAGTTCACATGGAGGGACATCCTCCGGTATGTCCTCAAATGGGTCAGGCCGGAGGCTGACCCTCCAGATAAAGGCCGGGCTGATGGATTTCCATGTGGCGCTCGGGATTTTGGACGGGCTTGAAATCGAACTGTTCGTAGAGGCCGTGCGCATCGACGGTGACAAGCATCCAGCGGCGGAGGCCCTGAAGATCGGGATGCGCCTTGATCGCCGCGACGAGCGCCTTGCTCAGGCCTTTGCCCCGATGCTCTGAAGCGATGAAGACGTCGCACAGGTAGGCGAAGGTGGCCTTGTCGGAGATGACGCGGGCGAAGCCGACTTGTTCCGCGCCAAAGTAGATGCCCCAAGCGATGGAGTGGCGGATCGATTTTTCGACGATGGTCTTGGGGATTCCCTTCGCCCAATAGGAATTCGCGATGAAGCCGTGGACGGTGTCGAGATTGAGCAGGGCCGGGTCACACGAGATGGAGTAGCCAGCGGGAGGTTCAATGGGCTTCATGTGACCTGTTGTCGCAATTTAATCCCGCACCACACGCGAATCGCTGAGGAGGTCGTGCAGGGCGAGGTTGTTCGAGCTGAAGAGCGCCGCGATGAAGCCGAGAAAGCACATTGCGCCCGACAGGTACTTGGCGATGTTGCGTCCGGCGGCGCGAAAGAAGCCGATCCGGTCGCCGCGGCGGTCGGTGACCTTGAGGCCCATCCAGCGCTTGCCGATGGTGGCCTGCGAGGAGAGCGATTCCATGAGCGCGCCGTAGAGCCAGCCGAAGCCGATGATGAGCCAACTGAGCCGAGTGGCATTCAACCCCAGCAAGTCCCACTCTTCCATGAGCGATTGGTGGCTGACTTTATGAAACAGGGCGGGAATTTCGATGCAAAGCGCGCCGAGGACGGTGAGGAACAGCACGGGAAGAAAGAGAATTGCGCCGTCCAGAAAGAAGGCGATGGCGCGACGGAAAAAGGGAGCGGGATTCAACCGCACTTCCGGTTTTTGCTCGGGCTTGGGCTCGGGTTTTTCGACGGCTAATGGCGCTGGTTTTTCAATGGAGCGCGGGGCGGCCGCGGGCAGGATCGGTGGCCGGGAGAGCGGCGCCGGCTTGGATTCGACGAGTTGCGGAATGGGCGGTAGGTCGCGCGGTTCCGGCACGGGAGGCAGCGAGGACTGGGGCGCGCTGGAGTTGCGCTCGACGTAATCGAGCACTTCGCCGAGCGGCAGCCATTCCTTCAGGCCCTGCGCATGCGCCAGGTACTTTACCGTGAAATCACCGCGAGCGAGACCGTCGTCGATCTGCTCGCGGGTGAACGGCCCCCACGGGACGTTGTTCTTGAGAACGGTGATTCCCATATAAATTGATGGGGGACGCGAAGGGATTCGCGTCCCGGCCTATTTCTTTTTGCGGCTCGAGAGGACAGCCGCGCGCGTCCGCAGCCGAAGCGCGTTGAGCCGGATGAATCCGGTCGCGTCGCCCTGGTTGTAGGCGCCTTGGTCGGCCTCCATGGTCGCGACGTCGGGATTGTAGAGCGACATTTTGCTTTTGCGTCCCGCGACGATGATGTTGCCCTTGTAGAGCTTGAGCCGGACGGTGCCGGTGACGTATTTCTGGCTTTCCTCGACAGCGGCCTGGAGGAACTCCCGCTCCGGCGCGAACCAGAAGCCGTAATAGACGAGTTCGGAATATTTCGGGATGAGCGAGTCGCGCAGGTGCATGACTTCGCGATCGAGCGTGAGTGTCTCGAGCTGGCGATGGGCGAAGTGGAGGATGGCGCCGCCGGGCGTTTCATAGACCCCGCGCGATTTCATGCCGACAAAGCGGTTCTCGACGAGATCGACGCGACCGATGCCGTGCTTGCCGCCGAGCTTGTTGAGGGTGCGGAGGACGTTCGCGGGGCTGAGCTTTTTGCCGTCGATGGCGACGCAATCACCCTCGACGAAATCGAGCTCGACGTATTGCGGCGTGTTTGGTGCTTTCTCCGGCGCGACGCTGAGGAGGAACATGTCGGCGGGCGGTTCGACGTTCGGATCCTCTAGGATACCGCTCTCGAAGCTGATGTGGAGGAGATTGCGGTCGGTGCTATAGGGCTTTTTGGCGCTGACCGGCACGGCGATGCCCTTGGACTTGGCGTAGGCCATGAGGTCAGTGCGGCTCTTGAAGCCCCAGGTGCGCCACGGAGCGATGATCTGCAATTCAGGCGCGAGCGCGGCGAAAGTGAGCTCGAAGCGGACCTGATCGTTCCCCTTCCCGGTCGCGCCATGGGCGACGGCGTCGGCTTTTTCCATGCGCGCGATATCGACCATGCGCTTGGCGATGAGCGGGCGGGCAATGCTGGTGCCGAGGAAATACTGGTTCTCGTAAAGGGCGTTGGCGCGGATCATCGGGAAGATGAAATCGCGCGCGAATTCCTCAGTAAGGTCGTCGATGTAACACTTCGACGCGCCGGTTTTCAGCGCTTTTTTGTCGAGGCCCTTGAGTTCCTCTTCCTGTCCGATGTCGGCGCAAAACGCGATAATTTCCGCGCCATACTCTTCTTTCAACCATGTCAAAATAATGGAGGTGTCGAGTCCTCCCGAATAAGCCACAACAATCTTCATTATCGTTTTCTAGCGAAAATAAGCGGGGAGAACAGAAATTCCTTTCCCCTCTCCGTCAGTAGATTTCCCAGCAAGACGCCGTGCTAGCCTGCTCGAAGGAGATGATGGCATCAGCGTGATCGCGTAATAATTTCTCCACAACAGCAGTGGGCTGATTGCCACAACGAAGCCAGATTACTTTGGGCGGCGGCCCATAGAGCACGGCCATTTCCGCGAAATCGGCATCCTGAGTAACCAAGGTGAATCCGTTGGCTTTGGCGTGTTGCCAGATGACGTGGTCATCCGCTCTCTCCAGGCCAAGCAACCGGGCCTGACTCGATAAGGGAAACAAGTCTGCCAGCAGCGAATAGAGTTTGAAGCTGAGATTCTGATCGAACAGCAACTTCATGCCGTGGCGGTCAATAAACGGCGTTCACGGTCGGCGGCATAGGCGAGGCAGGCGCGGATGTCGTCTTCAGTCAACTCAGGGTAATCGTCCCGGATTTGCTCATGAGTCATGCCGGAAGCCAGCCAGCCGAGAACGTCAGCCACGGAGATGCGCATCCGCCGGATGCACGGTCTTCCGCCACGTTTACCTGGCTCGATGGTGATGATTTCCTGATAGTTCATGCGCTCAGCTTCAGGCTAGCGCATCGGGCTTTGATTTCAAAACGATTTGTTCCCGCCAATCCGCCGCTACAATTAGAGTCCCGCGCTTTTCCAGGCTTTGCTGCGGCGGCGGGAGATGAGGTAGTCGAGGGAGAAGGCGCCGGGGCCGAAGATGAGGACGACGACGGCGGTGGCCAAAAAGGGGAAGGCGGCGTCGGCGGTGAATTTGCCGGTGTCGAAGTTGAGGAGGTCTTTCAGGCCTTCCTGCTCGGTGGTGATGTAGGCGACGATGAAATTGATGATGAGCGGGAGGCAGGTAAGGCGGCTGAGCAGTCCGAGGGCGAGGAAGAGGCCGCCGAAGGTTTCGGTGGAGGCAACGAGCCAGGCGTTTTCGACCGGGAACGGAATGTGGAGATCAGTGAAGTAGCCGATGGGCTTGTCGATATGCATCAATTTGCCGACACCGGCCTGGATAAGCTGTCCACCCCAGACAATGCGCATAAATAACAAGATGGGGGACTGGAGATGATTGCCGATCCAGACGAGGAGGTCGTAGAGGCTGGAAACGCCGGCGACGAGGGGGTTGGGCGGATGGGTCATATTATTTTGATGGCTTGGGTTTGAACTTTATTCCACCGGAGAAGATCACCCGCTGCCCACGCTCTCACGAGCGCGGCTACGGGGCGCAGAACCAGCCGAAGGAGGCCCATTGCGCGAACCAATTTTGCAAGGTCATGCCGAAATTCTGGTCCATCCTTTTGCGGCGGAAGGCGCGTTCGCAGGCGGCTTGGAGAGGGAGTCCCTTTTGCAGCGCGGAGCAAACGGCGTAGGCCTCCGGGGTGAGGCGCTTGTACCAGACCGAGGTGTCGTGGCGATGGACGACGATGAAGCACTTTTCCGGCTTGGGGAGCTTGACCTTTTTGGCCTTCTTGCGGGAGATGCGTTCCGCGACGGCATTGCTGGCTTCGCCCTGCGGCTCGGCGCGGCGGCGGACGGTGATGATGTAGTCGTCCACGGGATAATCGCAGGCGAGAAAAGTGAGATAGGGCTGGAAGCCGAGGCGCAGTTTGGCCGGATCGCCGCTGTCGAGAAGCGCGTCGATCTCGAGCGGTGGCAGCTCATCGCCATCGAAGGCGACGATGTGCGCCCATTCGAGGCGGACGAGATCGCGTCCGAGTTTTTGATGCGGCGCGATCCATTTCGGTTCACGGGCGACGAATTTTTCGAGCCGGTTGCCGAGGTCGCGCAGGGTGTAGGAATTCGATGGATATTTGGTCAGATAGGCGATCGACATTTTATGAAAGCGCTCGTCGCCGATGAGGCTGCGCAGGCCGGGAAAGTCGTCGTAGAGGCAATCGAGGAGGCGAAACCAATATTGCTTGTTGTAGATTTCGAGGCGGTCGAAGGAGGTCAGCCGGTCGTTGGGCTTGATGAACGCGGCGACGGTTTTTCGGGTTAGTTGGCCATCGACCCATTTGGGCTGCATGCCATAAGCGGCGGTGAGCGGACGCGTGATGCCGGTTGCGAACTGGCGCTGGATGTCGCGCAGCTTTTTTACGCCGACGGAGGATTTACGCGGCGACCGGTTCATTGCGCAGATCCTTGCAGAACTTCCCGGCTTTCAACGCCTCGCGATGCACTTCATCGAAGGAGGGAATGCGGTCGTCCCACTCGAGGAGGGTCGCCGTGGGGCCGACCAACTTCGTGGCGTGGGCGTACATTTTCCAGACGGGATCGAGGACGGGATGGTCGTGGGTATCGAGGATGTATTTCTCGAACTTCGAGTGGCCTGCGATGTGAATCTGCCCCACGCGCTCGTGCGGGATGTGGTTGAGATAATCGTAGGGGTTGAAATTATGGTTCTGAGACGAGACGTAAATGTTGTTCACGTCGAGGAGAATGCCCGCGTCGGCCTGATCGACGACTTCGCCGAGAAATTCCCACTCGGTCATTTCCGAGGCGTGAAACTCGGCGTAGCTGCTGACGTTTTCCACGAGGATGGGCACCTCGAGATAATCGCGCACTTCACGGATGCGTTGCGCCACGTGCGCGGCGGCGGCAAAGGTGTAGGGGAGCGGAAGCAGGTCGTGCGTGTAGCGGCCATCGACGCTGCCCCAACAGAGATGGTCCGAGAGCCACGGCGTGTTCGTGCGCTTGACCAAACGCTTGAGCTTACGCAGATGCGTGCGGTCGAGGCCGTCGGTGGAACCGAGGTACATCGCGACGCCGTGCTGCACGACGCGGTATTGCTCGAGAATCTGGTCGAGCACGTGAAGCGGACGGCCCGCATCGACCATGAAATTTTCCGAGATGATCTCGAACCAATCGACCGTGGGCTTCTGTGAGAGGATGTGCTGGTAATGCGGGACGCGCAACCCGATGCCGATGCCGTAATTGGTGAAATTATTGAAGCGGTTTGCGGGCATGGAAGTAACGGAAGAAATTGCCGAAACGGAACTGATCCTTAGTCAGGCGCAGGATGACGATTGGCGAGGGGCCGGAAGACCAGCCCCTCGCGCAAAAGACTGGGCCCGATCAGGCGCCGGAGGCCTTGCAGCCGCCCTTGCCCTTGCAGGTGTTCTTGCCTTTGCAACCGTTGTCGCCGGTCTTGCAACCGCCCTGGCCCTTGCAGCTATTCTTGCCGGAGCAATCGTGCTTGCTGGAGTCGGAGTCGGCGGCCAACAGGCCCTTCGCCGTACCGAGCTGATCGGGACCGCTGCCGCTCACGGGCGAGGCTTGAATGCGCGCGACTGAGCCGGCCAATAAGCCGGTAACCGCAACCGCAGCAAGCATGTTCTTACTGGTTTGGAGGAGACGTGGATTTTTCATCGGATACTACCCTTTCTTGTTTTCAGCGTTTTTGTTGACCACCCTGTCGCCTGACGCCAACCGGGGCAAAATCAGGCGTTATCCTGTTAGATGAACAACTTTGCCCTTTATTCCGCTAATGCAACAGGTTTTGGAAAAATCGGGTGAATACCGGTTTTTCCAGGATGCGCCGTTCGCTAAGAAGCTTACTGCGAAGGCTTTTGGTTGGTGATCGTCGTTTTATTGGGATCGTCGGACCAGATGGGGGCCTGGACGCCGGCGCCGCCTTGATTACCTAGCAGACTCGAGCGTGAGCCGGTGTCGGGAGAATAATCGGTCATGCCGCCACACCGCGTCAGAAGAAGAAGGGCAACGATGGGTAGGAGCCAACGCATGTTTGGAATATGGCAGGCTGCGTCCCGAGGGCAAGTCAGGATTGGCTTTGCTCAACTCCACCGGAAACCGTAAGAATAGGCGATGCCGTCCGCCGACCTCGACCGCAACTATGTCTGGCATCCCTTCACGCAGATGCGCGAGTGGAACGATCCGTCGCATGCGCCGATCGTCATTGTCGAGGGCCTTGGCGCGGTCCTTAAAGCCGAGGATGGCCGTGAATATCTCGATGGCAATTCGTCGATCTGGACCAATCTGCACGGTCATCGCCGCCCCGAAATCGACCAGGCGATCCGCGACCAGCTTGATCGCATTGCGCACAGTTCTTTTCTGGGTCTGACCAACGACGTGGCCGCGCGGCTGGCCCGCGAACTGGTGGAGATCACAGGGCTTTCCGGCGACAAGGTTTTCTTTTCCGACGACGGCGCGACGGCAATGGAGGCGGCGCTGAAGATGGTCTATCAGGCGCGGATTCAGCGCGGGGAAAAGGAGCGCACGGTCTTTGTCTCGCTGGCGAACGGTTATCACGGCGACACGGTGGGAGCGATGAGTGCCGGACATAGCCCGGTTTTTCATTCCGCCTACGAGCCGCTGCTTTTCGAGACGCGGGAGGTGATGAGCCCGGCGTGCTATCGCTGTCCGCATAATCGCGCGAAGCCGGTGCGAGGCACGGACGCCCGGTTGACGCGCCGATGCGGGTGGGAATGCGTCGATGAGCTCACGACCGCGCTGGATGACCTGGGCGAGACGGCGGCGGCGCTGGTGATGGAACCCCGCGTCCAAGGGGCGGCGGGAATGACGATGCATCCGCACGGTTACCTCGAAAAAGCGGCGAAGGCGTGCCATGACCGAGGGGTGTGGTTGGTGCTGGACGAGGTGATGACCGGCTTTGGCCGCACCGGGGCGATGTTCGCGTTTCAGAAGGAAAAAGTTGCGCCGGATTTGGTTGCACTGGCGAAGGGGCTGACGGGCGGTTATCTCCCCGTGGCCGCGACGCTGGCCTCGAGCGATATTTTCGATGCCTTTCTCGGCGAGCACGGCGAACTGAAGACTTTTTTCCACGGGCACAGCTACACGGGAAATGCGCTCGGCTGCGCGGCGGCGCTGGCCAATCTCGCGATTTTCGAGACCGACAAGACGCTGGAAAGCATGCCTGCCAAACAACGGATCCTGGCCCAGAACCTCGCGAAGTTTTGGGACCATCCGAACGTGGGCGACATCCGGCAGGAGGGGCTGATCTGCGCGATCGAAATCGTGCGCGATTTTGCGACCCGGCAACCGTTTGCTTTCACGGATCGGATCGGCCACCGGATTTGCGAAGCGGCCCGCGCGAACGGGCTTCTCACGCGACCCATCGGCGATGTGCTGGTGCTCATGCCGCCCTACTGCACGAGCGAGCATCAACTCGCTCGGATGGTGAACGCGCTGTGGCTGGGGCTGAATGAGGTGCTGCCGGCGAGGTAGCCCGCGACTATTTCGACTTTGGCACGCCTCCCGAATCCGCTTCCTTATGACCGCCACTCCCGTCCCCCGCACCCATATGCGATGGTGGATTTGCCTGATCGTCTTTTTTGCCACGACGATCATCTACTCCGACCGCCAATTTCTCTCGCTGCTCAAATCGACTCTCGCGAACGAAATTCACTGGACCGACACGCAGTTCGCGAGCGTCAACGCCTGCTTTCTGGGCGCCTACGCCTTCGGCCTGCTTTTCTTCGGTCGCTTCATCGACAAGGTCGGCGTTAAGATCGGCTACGCCACGACCGTCTTTCTGTGGAGCCTGGCCGCTCTGTCCCACACGCTGGTCACGTCGGTCGAGGGTTTCATGGCCGCGCGCGTCTTTCTCGGCCTGAGCGAAGCGGGCAACTTTCCCGCCGCCATCAAGGCCATCGCCCAATGGTTCCCGCGCGCGGAGCGGGCCTTCGCCACGGCGCTGTTCAACTCCGGTGCGAACGTCGGCGCTATCCTGGCCCCGTTTCTCGTCGCCGGGCTGCTCAGAAATGGATTCACATGGCACGCGCCCTTTTTCATCGCGGGCGTCGCGGGCTTCATTTGGGTGATCGTCTGGCGGCTCTTCTACAGCACGCCGGAAAAGCACAGCCTCGTTTCGCCGGAGGAACTCGCCCTGATCCGAAGCGATCCCGTCTCACCGGAGGAAAATGCCCCGGCGGTCCCCTGGTTGAGCCTGTTCGGCTACTCCCAATCGTGGTCGTTCATCGTGGCCAAATTTCTGACCGACCCGGTCTGGTTCTTTCTCCTCTTTTGGCTGCCCGATTATTTCAAGAAGACGCGCCACCTCGACATTAAATCGAGCTGGCCGCACCTCATGACCATCTATGCGGTCGTGACCGTGCTCAGCCTGCTCGGCGGTTATTTCCCCGGCTACCTGGCCCGGCACGGGTGGAGCGTCACACGCGCGCGCAAGACGGGACTCTTTTGCTACGCCCTGCTCGTGCTCCCGGTCCTGGCCGTTGGCGCGGTGGGCGACTGGACGGCCGTGCTGCTCATCGGCCTGGTCG
>Ga0206804_10301_pt1 | contig 12447 bp, 15 predicted proteins | sample Alteio_BWOrgCont_62_FD_152888 | JGI IMG/M metagenome (GOLD analysis project Ga0206804, IMG submission 152888) | Enriched cells from forest soil in Barre Woods Harvard Forest LTER site, Petersham, Massachusetts, United States -... | ecosystem: Environmental > Terrestrial > Soil > Temperate forest >... | reverse complement strand
TTTTTGCGACGTCGGCAATCCGGAGGAGAGGCGGGAGGAGCTGTTTTTTGGGTAATTCGAGAGTGGCAGTCATAAAATTTGGTTTTGAGGATTTATGTTGGCGCTATCAGTTGTATGCAGGATGTTTACTATATTCAGGATATTGGTCAACATTTTGCGTACTTTTCGTCAAAGATTTTAGCCAAAGGAGCCTAAGAAAGACTTTTAAGCTAGCGAGTGGGCCAAATCGCAGGGGGAACCGCTTGGGCCGCCCTTGCAGGGCTTGGGGTTCGGGGAACGGTTACCTGGGGCGTTGCCCCAGGCTGGGGTTGGAGCGCCCGGGTGAGGCTACTGCACACACAGAGCGGAACTGATCCTTCGCCAAGCTCAGGATGACGGAGGGGATGAAAAGCGGTCAGCGCGAAGTGAAACTTCGCGAGGAACACGAGGCGTTCGCAAATGGAAATTTGGGAACGAGGGAACAGATGCCCCTTTTCCCTTACTTTGCATTAACGATTCCGCGAGCGACCAGCTCGGCGAGGAGGATCTGGACGTTCACGATTTTCACACCGCGAACGGTTTTGCCAAACAGGGGGCCGAAATCCTTTTTGTCGCCGGTGAGCAGATAGTCGGCGCCTCCGGCAATGGCTCCGCAGAGGATGGGTTGGTCTTTCTGTGCGAGCTTGACTCCAGGATCGAACAATTGCAGCGGAATCACTTCCAGGGACGCCACGAATTTCTCATGCACGGCAAGGCGTTTCGGCTGTTTTGCCGCGATGTTTCGTTCGGCCTCAGCCATCACGTAAGCGTTCGTGAGAAAAACGGCGTGGCGCTGCAATTCACGAAGGAATTCGGCAAGATGGCTTTTCGGGAAGGAGGCGGAGAAAAGAATGTTAGCGTCGAGAAATATTCTCATCGGGCTTTGCGCCAGCGGAGTTTCCTGCCCGCCAACGGCGCTTCATTCATTTTCTGAAACTCCTCGATCTGCGCGGCGGAATACATTTTCACCGGCATGACAACCCCCGGGCGAAGGACGGTTTCCCCGCGCGCGTCGATGTCCACGACAAGCTGGCCGCCGCGGGTGACGCCAAGTTTTTCGCGCACCGCCTTGGGCAGGGTAAGAGCGCCGCGTTGATTGACGGTGACGACTTTGATCATGTTGTCAGTATAGCGGTATTACAGGAATACTGCAATACAGTTACAAAATGGTTTGATAAAATCGTTACCCAGAACGTTGCCTAGCTGGGGTTGGGGTCCCCTTGGGGCTGTCCGTCGCACGGAGTGCAACGGCTACCAACGAGGAATGGTTAGAGGTCCTTCGACAGCGCCAAGACAAGCTTGGCTTGCTCAGGATGACCGATTTTTTAAGAGTCGCTGACGCGACCCCGGCGCTGGGCCAGCGCCGGCTACCCACTGCACCGCCGCCCAGAGCAGGCACGCCTGATGCGGCGGCTACCGCTGAGGCAGAATTCCTTTGGGCGTGACCGGGGTGCGCATTTGGGACAGCCTGTCAGCGAAGGTAAATTGAATTATGTTTACGGGAATTGTTGAAGGAACGGGGCGGGTGATTGCGTTGCCAGCGCCGAAGGGGGCGTTTGTGATCGATGCGGGTCCCCTCGCCGCGGGGGTGGCGATTGGGGAGAGCCTTGCGAACAACGGGTGTTGCCTGACGGTGACGGCGGTCGATCAGACGAAGCTGAGTTTCGATCTGCTGGCGGAGACGATGGCGGTGACGAATTTGCAGCAGATGAAGCCGGGCGCGGCGGTAAACCTGGAGCGGGCGATGCCGGCGAATGGGCGGTACGGGGGGCATTTCGTGAGCGGTCATATCGACGCGACGGGGACGATCCGGGGCTGGGAGAAGAAGGGCGCGGATTTCGAGTTGCGGATCGGGATTGAGCCGGGACACGGGATTTACCTGGTGCCGAAGGGATGTATCGCGGTGGATGGGATCAGCCTGACGGTGGCGGATGTGGGGGAGGATGAGTTTTCGGTTTGGATTATTCCGCATACGCGGGAGGTGACGGCGTTGCACGCGCGGGCGGTGGGGGATTTGCTGAACCTGGAGTTCGATTTGCTGGCGAAGTACACGGAGAAGATTTTGGCGGCGCGCTCCGTAGGAAGCAGGGAAAAGTTTTGACGGAATTAACGGGATTTACTGCAACGGAATTTACGGAATTTTAGACAGGAGGAACATGACGGACATGAGGGGAAAGGCAGGGGGATTTTTGGACGGGATTAACAAGATTTACAGGATTGGGGGAGCGGCGAACTGGCTTTGAAAAAGGGAGGTTTCCGCGCAGTTGAATCTTGCCGGTACCCAACCGGCAAGATTCGACTGCGCTCGGGTCAAGCGGCTGGAAGAATCAGAGTCTCTCGCCTCGCTTTACTCAGGATGACGGATCGTTTAAGCAATGCGTCATCACATGACGTGCGCTCGCCTCCGCTCAGGATGACGGACTGCTTAAGCAATGCACTATCGCATGACGTTTGCTCGCCTTCGCTCAGGATGACGGATCGTTTAAGCAATGCGCTATCGCATGACGTCCGCTCGCTTCGCTCAGGATGACGGACTGTTTAAGCAATGCGCCATCGCATGACGTTTGCTCGCTTCGCTCAGGGTGACGGACTTTTTGAGCGAGATGTCTTTTGCCATGCGTCCGACTTCTCACGAGGGCGGCTGCATTATTGCGAAATAATTCCGAGCGGAGTGGCGAAAAGCGGGTAGGTTCGTTTTACCATGCGGTCGTTTGTGCGTTGGGTCCACTCGCTGGCTTTTGTCGTGAAAGGCGCGCATTGCATGCGGCGCGGCGACGATGAGGGGGTGATCCGGAATTACAGCCGGGCGATTGAGATTAGTCCAGAGGACCTCGATTATTATTACGCGCGGGGTCATGCCTACTGGCACAAGCGGGAGCTAGGGATGGCGATTGCGGACTTTTCGACGGCGATTGACCTGGACCCGGACGACCTTTACGCGCATTTCGTGCGGGGGGCGATTTACCAGGAGAAGGGCTACCTGGCGCAGGCGATGATGGACCTGAATTTTGTGATCGAGATCAGCGAGGGGCCGGCGCTGGCCTATTATTTGCGGGCGAAGTGTTTTGCGGAGAAGAAGAATTTCGAGAGGGCGGTGGAGGACCTGGACTCTGCGCTGGAGGAGGATCCGTACATGGAGAAGGCACGGAAACTGAAGGCGGAGTGCGAGCGGGAGGTGGTGCAGGCGGGGGGAGTGCTGGCCGCAAAAGAGCAAAAGGAACACGAAGGGGGATGGCTGTTGTTTTGACTCCTGCGGAGGGCAGTAACGGTGGAGGGAAGCAGGACCAAATTTCTAAATTGGGCAAAATTTCTAAATTTTGGGGGAAGGCAGAGAGATTGGCCACAAAAGATCACAAAGAACGCATAGGGGATGCAGGGGAGTTTTTGACGGGATTAACGGGATTTACTGCAACGGAATTTACGGAATTTTTTGGGTTGGGAGCCTGAAGGGAAACCGCGGGATGTTTGGGGCGGCTTCTTGTCGCCTCCGGCGACCCGGACAACTAGTTGTCCGGGCTACCTGAACGCGCGGCTCCGCCGCGTCCACCGCCTCGCCTCACGGCGGCGGCTACTTGAGAAAAGGCTTCGCGTTGGGGGCGCGGGTGTCTTAAGGTAGGGGGTACAACATGACGAATCCAACGGTAGAGGCGCTTTTGGTCTTGCAGGAACGGGATGTCCGGGTCGCGACCTTGACGGCGGAGTTGACCCAGTTGCCCGAACAGATCAGCGCGGTGGAGGACGACCTGGCCCGGCGGACGGCGAAGTTCGACGAGTTGAAGAATCGGACGCGGCAGATCGAAGCGGACCGGAAGAAGATCGACCTGGATGTGCAGGCGAAGCAGGTGGCGATCGCGCGCTATAAATCGCAGCAGCAACAGACGCGGAAGAACGAGGAGTTCGCGGCGCTGAACCATGAGATCGAGCACGCGGGGAAGGATATTTCCGCGCTGGAAGACTCGGAGCTGGAGTTGATGGAGGCGTACGACAAGGGGCTGGCCGAGGTGGACCTGGCGCAAAAGGAGTTGCTGACTTTCAAGGAGAAGGCGAAGCAAAAGAAGGCGGAGCTGGAGAAGCGGACGGCGGGGGTTTCGGCCGACCTGCTGAAGGCGGAGGAGCAACAGAAGATTTCGGAACAGGCGATTCCGGAGGATGTGCTGCCGCGGTATCGGCGGATTCTGAAGAGCAAGCGGGATGTGGCGGTGGTGCCGATTCGCCATGGCGCGTGCGGGGGTTGCCACATGAAGGTGACGCCGCAGACGGTGCTGAGCGCGAAGGCGGGGGACCAGTTGGTGTCGTGCGATAATTGCGGGCGGCTGGTTTATTGGCTGGATGAGTAAGGGGCGAATTTGAAGAGACGGGGAATTTTTGACAGGATTAACAAGATTTACAGGATTATGGAGCGACCGAACGGCATTGAAAAAGAAAGTTTATGTCGCTGCGTACACTAAACAGGAAAACAGGCTAGGTCCTTCGGCTTCGGCTCGGCGTAGGTTGTGTGGGTAAAGAATATCTTCCCCTCGCCTTCGCTCAGGATGACGGATTTTAGAAAGATCGCTCCGCGACACCCGCGCAAGGGCCTGCGCGGGCTACCTTCCGTCGCCCGGAGGTCGACGGCTACCACGACTGCATAGATCGACGGCGATTTTATTCGTGGTATAGTGAAGCGCTTTCTGTTGTATGAATTTTCGCTTTTTTCTTTGTTTAGCGCTGGCCCTTGCGTTGAGCGGTTGTCATCGGACGCCGCCGGCGTCGAAGACGACCGATTCGGGGAAGACGGATGGGGTGGCCCATCCGGAAACGTACACGCCGCAGACGAGGCCTCTGATTTCATCGGACGATGTGCCGTTGCTGGAGCAGATCGACCGCGAGAACGCGAAGGTGGTGGCGTCGGCGACGCCGTGCATCGTGCGGGTGACGGCGATCATGGAGGCGGACCCGCATGCGCAGCTTTTCGGCGATTTTCCGTTCAAGTTTCCGGGCTTGCCGAAGGGGGTGCGGACGACCGTGCCGTCGTATGGGTCGGGTGTGATCATCAGCCATGACGGCTACATTGTGACGAACAGCCATGTGGTAGAGGACGCGCAGACGGTGACGGTGCAGCTTCGCGACCAGCGGAGTTTCCCGGCGAAGATCGTGGCGAGGGACGCACCGTCGGACGTGGCGGTGCTGAAGATCGAGGTGAAGGATTTGCCGGCGATGCCGTGGGGCGACTCGGACAAGGTGCAGGTGGGCGAGCAGGTCTTCGCGATCGGCAATCCGTTCGACCTGGACGATTCGGTGAGCAAGGGGATCGTGAGCGCGAAGGGGCGGAACCTGCCCGACACGCTGAATTACGAGGACTACATCCAGACCGATGCGGCGATCAATGTGGGGAACTCGGGCGGGGCACTGGTGAACATCCACGGCGAGCTGATCGGGATCAACGCGGCGATCGCGTCGTTCACGCGGGGCAACGAGGGCGTGGGCTTTTCGATTCCGAGCAACATGGTGCGCAACGCGGTGGACCAGTTGCTGAAGCAGGGAAAACTGGTGCGCGGTTACCTGGGGGTGCGGTTGCCGATGAAGATCGATGACGGGGTGTTCGAGGTGTTGGGGCTGGATGCGGTGCGCGGGGCGCTGCTCTCGGGCGTGCAGCGGAATTCACCGGCGGATGCGGCGAAGCTTCGCCCGGTCGATTTCGTCACGGAGGTGGATGGGCACAAGATCGACAGCGTGCCGCAGTTCCGGCTGATCGTGGCGCAGATTCCGGTGGGCAAGCAGGTGGTGGTGAATTTTATCCGGGGCGGAGAGCCGAAATCGGCGACGGTGAAGATCGCGCAGCTTCCGGAGGGCTTGACGGGAAAGACGTCGCCGCTGCCAGATGCGCTGGATGGCCCGGAGGTGTCCGCGCCTCCGCCGACGCCGGCGGGGAATCACGTGCTGAACGGCGTGCAGGTGGCGGACCTGAACGACAAGACACGGCGGAAATTCGGCGTGGACGATATTGTGCCGTCGGGGGTGGTGATTACCGGTGTGCAGGAGGGATCGCCGGCCGAGGCGAAGGGGCTGATTCGCGGGGACGTGATCGAGATTGCCTGCGCGCAGCGGGGGACGATCCGGCCGCTGGGGAGCGCGGCGGACTTTACCGGTCTGACGAAGGGGCTGAAGCCGGACCAGAACGTGGTGCTGCTGGTGCATCACGGGAAGACGAGCGGGCAGGATGATGGGTCGAATGCTTTTGTTTGTTTGATGCCGGAGGGGAAGTAGGGGGCGGAGGGGAACTTTGATGTCGTCGCGAAAGGCCGGCAGGGCGGCTTTGTTGAGATCGACTTGAATTCGCTTCGGCCATTGTCGAGTAGGATCGAGTGGGTTCTTCGACTCAGGCTCAGCGGACATTGCCGGATAGAAGAGCGCCTCGTTCGCCTTCGCTCAGGATGACGGATTTTTTAAAAGATCGCTCCGCGATACCCGCGCAAGGGCCTGCGCGGGCTACCTTCTGCACCGCCGCCCAGCGTGCGGCGGCTACCGCTGCACCCGCGCCCGAAGGTCGCGGGCTACCGACTGCACCGCCGCCCAGCGTGCGGCGGCTACCGCTGCACCCGCGCCCGGAGGTCGCGGGCTACCGACTGCACCGCCGCCCGGCGTGCGGCGGCTACCGTTTAGCCCTGGCCTTGAGGATGGGCTTGCGGAACTTGGAGCGGAGGACCTGGCCGATGGTGTACCAGATGGGGTCGGGGAGCTTCTCGAGATCGGATGTCGGGCGACGATCTATCATCCGGGCAAGGCCTTCGTAGCGGACGCGGGTCTTGAGGGAGATGGATTGGCGGCTCATACGTCAGGGATGATGGAATGCCCTTACTAAACGGGAAATTGGCCGGGTTGCAATCCCGATAAAGTTACAGATGCGTGAAGGGCCGATTCTGGCATGTTAGTACGTGCCGGAAGCCCTTCCACGGCAAAAAATTGCTGAAACCTTTTTGCACATGAGCCATCATCTAGTACAACCTTTGCTTCCATTATAAAAAATCATGAGTGATCGCCTGAAAGCCTATGCCCGCGCCGGAGTCGATGTTGACCTTGGGAACTCGGTGAAGGCCGGTATTCCCGCCTTGGTCAAGAAGGCGCATCGTCCGGAAGTGCTGGGAAAAATCGGCGGGTTCGGCGGGTTGTTCAGTGCGAAATTTCCGAAGATGAAGGACCCGGTGCTGGTGGCCAGCATCGATGGCGTGGGGACGAAGCTGAAGGTGGCCGTGCTGATGAACCGGCATGATACGATCGGCGAGGACCTGGTGAACCATTGCGTGAACGACATCGCGGTGCTGGGGGCGGAGCCGCTCTTTTTCCTCGATTACATGGCGTCGGAGCGGCTGGAACCGCACCGTTTCAAGCAACTGATCACGGGAATGATCCGGGGCTGCAAGAAGGCGGGCTGCGCGTTGATCGGCGGCGAGACGGCGCAGATGCCGGGGATTTATCACGGGTCCGATTACGATCTGGTGGGGACGATTGTGGGGGTGGTGGACCGGGCGAAGATCATCGATGGGAAATCGATCCGGCCCGGCGATGTGGTGATCGGCCTGCCGTCGTCCGGCCTGCATACGAACGGCTATTCGCTGGCACGGGAGATTCTTTTCAACCAGCTCGGCTACCGGATCGAGGCGCGGGCGGATGGGCTGCGCGGGTCGCTGGGCGAGGAATTGCTACGGACGCACACGCTTTATCTGCCGCAGATCCGGAAGGTGCGCGCGGAGGTGACGATCAAGGGCATTGCGCACATCACCGGCGGCGGGCTGATGGATAATATTCCGCGCGTTTTGCCGAATGGCGTGGATGCGGAGATTGAGCTTGGGTCGTGGCCGGTGCCGCCGCTGTTGAGCTTGCTGGCGTCGGCGTCGCGCATCCATAACGAGGAACTGCACCAGGTGTTCAACATGGGCGTCGGGATGGTGTTCATCGTGGCGGCCAAAGATGCGGCGAGGACGGCGGCGCTGACGAAGGGGAAGATCATCGGGAAGATCATGAAGGGGAATCGGAAGGTGGTTCTGCGCGAGGCGGTGAAGGGGAGCGCGAAAAAGTAGGGGAGCGCCTCCGGCGCGGGATCGGCAATGGAGTTTGGGAACGAGAGATGCCTGTCCTCTTTTCCGCCATCTGTTGTTTACCACTATTCTGAACCAAGCTTAAATTTGCTTGTAAAGGCATCTACCCATTCGGTTGCCTCTTCTGGGCTCTTCCGCAATGCTCTTGCCAAATCCTTTAGGCAGTCTTCACCTTTGTTAGAGCAATATTGGCCACTCGATGGAAATAAAAAGGACATCTCTCCACAGATACCTCTGACTTTTTCCGTCAATGGAGACGAAGTTTTGATGTGCAGATAATCATCCTATTCATATCGAGAGGTTTTTTTTGCTAAAAACCTCTCGATCAAATCCGCCCACAAACTCAGATTATCGTTCACGATTAATAAAATATATCTATATGCCGTAAACCGGAAGACCGAATAGTTAGGGCATTTTCACTAATTCTGTAGCCGGGAATGATGCTGCCGCGGCCTGAAAGGCCGCTGGATATTAGCCGGTGGCGCGAGCCACCGGTTGGCAGCATTGTAATCATTCGCCCCGGCGGGGCGGTGGAGGATTTACCTCTCAAGCTTGCGCGTTCCGCCGCCCCATCCGGGGCGGTCTTTCCTTGCGGTTGGTTACCGGTGGTTTTACCACCGGCTAATTTCCGTTGGCCCTCCGAGCCAAAAGGCAGGGAAAAAGCGGCTACATTATTTTTGAAAATGCTCTAGAGGTCCTTCGACTGCGTCAGGACAAGCCTGACTTGCTCAGGATGACGGAAATTTAAGAGCGGCTGACGCCGCCCGCCGCCTAACAAGTAGGGCGCCGGTTTCCGCGACGCAGGAAATCTATTGCTGAGGTTTCAGCGGGAGCTCCGTCAGCGAAATCTTTGTAAGGGTGACGCTGCCGGTTCCGGGAGGAAATGCGAGACAGAAGGTCATACCGCTGGTCCGCATTACGTTCGGAAAACTGAGCGTGGAGGTGAACGTCTGCGGCTGTTGGTCGGTTTTAGGATTGATGTAGGCAGTCGTGATCCGCTCGCTATCCATGACGCGTCCAGTGGGCAGCATCTGTGAGGTCGAGTAGTTGATGAAGGCCATGAGCTGGCCAGGTTGCCCTTTGATCCTGATTTTTTCAAAACCGAGATTTGGTCCGATGTCGGCGTAGTCGGTCTCTTTGCTCGACAAACTGAAATCGGGCGATGTCTGATAGACGACGGTCAACTGCTCCGTGGACAGCGCCAACGCTCTCCCGGACAAGTGGATCTTGAGCCCGTAGATCTCCTGAGTGACCTCTGCCCAGGACGAGGGGCGGAGATCGACCGTGATGCCTTTTCCACCGCCGCCCTGGCCGGAGACCAAATCGGTGGAGGAATCGGCGCCCACGGCCTTGGCGTTGCCATGCCAGTGGGTCGTGCCGTCGGACATATCGGAATTTTCCAGAACCTCGTGAGCGGACGAGCCGGTCGCATCCTGGCCGAGAAGAGGAGTAACGAGAAAGAACGAGAGGGCGAGTATTTTCTTCATAAGTGAAGGCATGGTTACGGGAACGTCATGGTGCTTTTATCAATAGGAGAGTGGGAGACCAAGCGGAAAGCGGCTCGCGTGCTTAAGATCATTTCAATTGCGCCTCGACGGCGGCGATGTAGGCCTTGCGGAGTTTGTCGGCTAGGGAGAAGTCGTTGAGGGTGCGGTCGTCGATTTTGTCTGCGGAGACGATGCCTTTGATGCTGTTGGTGAAGAAGATTTCGTCGGCTTTGAGGAGGTCGTCGATGGGGAAGTGGCCCTCCCCGGCTTTGTGGTGGGCGAGGACGAAGGCGCGGGTGACGCCGCAACGGCAGCCGGCCTCGTGCGCGGGCGTGAAGAGATGGGCCCCTCGCCGCCAGAAAAGATTGCCGCGCGAGGCGCTGGCGATGAAGCCGTGCTCGTTGAGCAGGACGACTTCGGGCGTTGGGGCGATCTTTCCCGCCTGGGCATGGGAAAGATAGCTGAGGGTCTTGAAGCGGGCGTCCCAGTTGCTGGAACCGACCCGGACGGGCGAGACGGAGAGCGCGACGGGCTCCGGCGATGGGAGGTCTTCCTGGGAGAAGAGCGCGTGGGTGGCCTCGGAGGTGACGACCCAGCGGAGCCGGCCGGATTGCGGCGGGAGTGCGGCAAGGGACTCCTCGAAGTCGAAGGTGGATTTGAGGCCGAGGGTCTCCATGGCGCGGGCCAGTTCGGCGCGGTGCTCGGGCACGAAGAGGGGCTTGCCTTTGACGACCCGGAGGGTCTCGAACACGCCGAGCCAGGGCGTGAAGTCGCTGGGTGCGGTGGTCACGGATTGAGATTGCCTCTTGCCCCGGCCCGGCATCAATCTAAAGTTATCCTATCCCCTTATGGCTTATATCGACACCGCCCTGAAACTGGAAGACCTGCCTCTCGGAAAAAGCACCTGCGTGGAGGTGGGCGATGCCCAAGTGGGCATTTTTCATTTTGCGGAGGGCCTTTATGCCCTCGATAATTTCTGTCCGCATCGCGGGGCGCCGCTGCACGACGGAACGGTCACGGACGGGATCGTGACCTGCCCGTGGCATCAATGGCAGTTTCAGCTCGACGACGGCACGTGCAAAAACATCCCGAATGTCCGCGCGACGACCTACCCGGTGGAAGTGCGGGACGGGGTGATCTGGGTGAACATGGAACCTCAAAAAACAGCATGAAATCAGCTTACGAACTTGCGATGGAACGGCTCGAGAAGAAGGAGCCGACGAAGAAATTGTCCGACCGGCAGAAGGCGCGGATCGCGGAGATCAATTCGCTTTATGGCTCGAAGATCGCCGAGCGGGAGACTTTTCTCCAGAGCGAGATCATGAAGGAAAAGGTGAAGGGCGATCTTGAGGCGGTGGCGCAAATCCAGGACCAACTGTCGCGCGAGGTGCGTCGCCTGCATGCGGAGTGGGAGGAGAAGAAGGCGACTGTTCACGGCGAGCCGACGGAGTACGAGAGCGAGATGAAGCGGATCGAGAAGCAGGAGCCGAAATAATTTTTCACATGGATATCGCGGCGAAAAAGGATGCGAAGCTGGAGTTACTGGCGAAGACGCTGGAGGAATATCTCGACGGAGTGCCTCGGCAGAAGGAGCCGCAGCCGCCCGATTTGCTGGCGATTTTCGCGCGGCTGGATGCGCTGGAGGCGGAGATCGATTCGAGTTATCCGGCGCAATTGCGGCATTACCTGCACCAGAAGAGCTACCGGAAGGCGCATCTTTGGTTGCAGGGGCGGGAGGAGGAGAATCTGCGGGGGAATTGCGGGAGGTAAAGGCAGAACCAAATTTCCAAATTGGGCCGAATTTACCAAATTTTTTTGACGGGATTGGCTGAACGGAATTAACGGAATTTCTGAGGGGAAGGTTTCGCACGGAGGGGAATGCAGAGGGCACGGAGAGTGTTCGACGGCGAACACTTGAAACGGCTAACCTTCAATCAACTGTGTCGCCGAGTCGCTGCGGGCGTCCTCGTTATATTTCTATTTTCTATCGTCCTGGTCGTCTCAAAGTTCGCTTGGGATAATCATCGAGATGACGTAGAGGCAGCACAGTTGCTAACGAAGCTCACAATTGCGGGACTGCCACCCGGCGCGACGCTAAAAGATGAAGGATCGGAAGTAGGCAATTGGGTTGGATCGAGCGACCTCCTACAAATGATGGCCTATCGCGTTTTCACATGCCCTTTGCCGCAAGAAAAAGTCGAAGAATTTTACAAAGTAGAATCGGTCAAAATCTTTCCTCAAGGCTTCGATACAAGTTTTCACGTCGTTGCCTACGGCCAAGCCGATATTTTGACGCCAGACCAGATTGTTACCAATTTCAAGAAGGCACCGAAATCTGAGCAGCCGAACACGTACGCCATTTACGTCTTAGATTGTCCCACTGGCGGTTTTGATATACGCGGTTGGTAGTGTTACTGGATTGAAGAGACAGAAAAGTTAGAGGTCCTTCGACTGCGTCAGGACAAGCCTGACTTGCTCAGGATGACGGATTTTAAAGAGTCGCTTACGCGACCCGGCGCTGGGCCAGCGCCGCAACTGCTGCCGACCGTAGGTCCGACGGCTAGAGCATTTTCAAAAATAATGTAGCCGCTTTTCCCTCTCTTTTGGCCCGGAGGGCCAACGGAAATTAGCCGGTGGTGAAACCACCGGTAACCAACCGCAAGGAAAGACCGCCCCGGATGGAGCGGCGGAAATACGCAAACTTGAAAGGCAAATCCTCCACCGCCCCGCTAGGGCGGATGATCGAGATGATGTGAACCGGTGGCTCGCGCCACCGGCTAATATCCAGCGGCCTTTCAGGCCGCGGCAGCATCATTCCCGGCTACAGAATTAGTGAAAATGCTCTACCGCCGAAAGCCGAAGCAAGG
>Ga0206804_10300_pt1 | contig 12531 bp, 7 predicted proteins | sample Alteio_BWOrgCont_62_FD_152888 | JGI IMG/M metagenome (GOLD analysis project Ga0206804, IMG submission 152888) | Enriched cells from forest soil in Barre Woods Harvard Forest LTER site, Petersham, Massachusetts, United States -... | ecosystem: Environmental > Terrestrial > Soil > Temperate forest >... | reverse complement strand
ACCTTCGTCTTTTTCGTGGGATTCGTTGGGTCTGCCACGACCAATGGCTTTTCATTCCGCTGGTCTCGCTGGCAGATCCTTTTGTTCAGCAAATTGGCCGTCAGTCTCCTGCTGCTATTCTTGTTTTCCGTCTGGATAGGGTGGTGGGATAGGAAGATGTCTCTGCGGGGAATCCTCATTGTTTTGTTAATCCTAGCGATCACGGCGGCCATCTGAGGTGTTTAACAGCCGTTGCCAGTGTATTGTTGCCATTACGCCTATTTTGGCAATTCGGACGCTTAGGATGCCGCTTTATACGACATATAGAAATCTTGACGTTTTTGCAGAATCTCCCGGACGGGCCGCGGCAAGCATCTGGGGCGTTCGAACTTGGACCTCTAAGGCTCGCGGGCTGGAGCCTTCTCACTGACCACTGCTGTCGTATCCACACCCCAGGACTTCAGGACGTCCAGGACGGCGGCGCGCACGGGGTAGGTGGTAATGTCTTCGCCACCCTCCCTGCGACGTTGAGCGTTCGGATCGGTCAGCAACGGTTTTAACGCTGCGATGTTTTCCTCCGATTTGAAATGGGACAGCACCCGCACGCCGTCGAGCTTCTGTATCCAGGCGTCCGTTTTGATCCATTGGCGGGCTTTGGTTTCCAGCGGTTCGTTGACGACGGTCTCCAATTCAGGGACGGCTTTTTGGGGGATGATTTTGCCCATCGGGCTGTCCGAAGGCACCGATACCACCACGGAGGTGACGCCGCCGCCCGGCCCGCGTAGAACTTTGGTCACCGCGTCGGCGCGGATCGCTGCTCTGGCGAGTTTCAGAATGTCATCGGGTTTGGAGAGAAACTGGAAATCCGTGGTCGGAACATCCCCGGAATGGTCATGATCGGGATCTCCATTCAATGGAATGATGCCGTCAGGGTCGGAGTGGCCTTGGAGCACCGACCATTCGGCAGGCATGACTTGATTTGGAATCGTCCGATAGCGCTCGGATTTGACCAGACACAGCAACAATTCCACCTTGCCCTTCTGCCAAGCCTCAAGATATCGCATGGCGCCGTGAGGAATCATGCATTCGATGGATGACTCCGTCTTGCCCTTGAGCGTTTCAATGACATGAAACCTGCCCGTTGCTTCGTACGAGTTGCGGCTGGGTTCGAAAGTCTCCAGCGTACCGCGCATGACGACGCTCGCGTCGGCGACCCGTAACTCCAGACTATCGTAGATCTCAATGGCGGCCCGAACACGGGCGGCCAGGAAAAGCGCGGTCGCCAGTGCGAGCGCGATGACGAAAGTCGGGCGACGGCAAATCATGGGGGTAACTCTAAGACGAATTGGCTCCCGTGTTCTTAGGATGTTCTTCTAGGGTGGAAATTTCATATTACATATAAAAAGTTTGGAATTTTTTGAGAGGAAGACTCTCGATATTCCCCAAGCTCTTTGGATCGCTCGAATCGTGATGGCGCGTGGTGCTCACGTCGGAGATGCGGCTTGCGTTAAACGGACCATCCGAGATCGCGAACCGCTGCAATGACTTTGCCGCGACCAAAAAACCTTAAACCCAACTTGAATGTCTCGCCACAGGCGAGAATCTGCAGCCTACCTCCGACTCGCTCCACCTTCTCGATTTGATCGCGCGGGAGAAGTATGACCGGACTATTCTTTTTTCTCACCGGCCAGTCCGGGCTGGAAAGGATTTCTGCCGGAAGTTTCGGGAGATCCACAATTCGCTCTTTCCAGGACGTTTGAACTGTCGTGCCTTTTGACGCGATGCCGGCGATTGCCCCGCCAACCGCTCCAAACACCATCCCGATTGCAGCCGCGCCTGAATCAAAGCCCGACTCCACCGCCCAACGGCTGGCATTCGGACAGATGTAAACGCCATCACGACCGAACACGACCGGGCCGGACCAATGCCTCGCCTTGAATCCCTTGCCAACGATAATGTCTCTTCCGATCTTGATGTAATTTGGCATCGCACAGGTTTATTCAAAAGCGGTCACAAAGGTCAACGCCCCACCAACATCTATCGACTTTAGATGACATATAAATTTTTTGGATGTTTTTCGCGTGCTGAGGTGTCCCGACGCGTGAGAAATCGCGGATTGAAAATCGCATCGTTTGTCGGCACCGTAGGTGCCGCTTCTTCGCCCGCGTCGATAACGTCACGCATCCGCAATGCTTCTGATTGACCAACGAATTCGCGTCCGAGCGCCCAGACTCGCACAGGCACTGCGAGTCATCGTTTGCGCACTCCTTGTTTTTCTGCCGGTCCGCGCACAGGAGCCCACCGCTACATCTCCCCGACTCGAAGCAATCACAAGGAAACTGAATAGCATTGTTTTTCCGCACCTCGATTTCCGTGAGGCGACACTCCGCGAATCGATCGATTACCTCAAAAAGAAATCGGCCGAATTTGATGAGACTACTGAACTCAAAGACGTCCACTGTTCGACCATTCTCCGCGACAATATCAACGACCGCCGGGTCACGTATTCCGCAAAGCAAGTGACTCTTCTTGCCGCTTTGGCAGGCGTTGCGGAGGCTGCGAAAGTCGACGCCTATCTGACGGTCAATCACATTTATTTTGTTCCAAAAGGCGAAGCATTTGTTCCCGACAAATCTGACGTTGGCGAAGTGTCTCAGAAATTGACGGTCAAAAAGTGACTGCTTTCGACTTTGGCAACGAGCAAAGGACGAGCCGCCCGCCGTTGGCTTTAGACAACATAGAGTTTTTCGGAAATTTTAACGGTGTGTTTCGTTATTGACGCCCTGCCGCGAAGCGGCACCATGCGCACAACCGCTTTCACTCCGATGCGAACCACGGCCACATTTCTTTTCGCACTGCTCCTGGCGATGGCGCCCAGTTTCGGCGGCGATAACAAGGGCTCCGTTCCCAAGGATGCCGCCGAACTGCTCGCATGGCTGCCAGGAACGATCTGGGAGATTCACAGCGCGACAAAACAGCCAGCCGGCGAAGGCTACCTGATGTTTTGTGAGGATGGGGTGATCCTAAAACTGGACGCCGATGGCAGCCTTGGTGAATCGCGCATTTGGGGCGTGGCGAGAGATATGCGGGTGCTCTGGGGGCGTGGTAATATGCGGGTCATGATCTTCAAGAAGGAGTTCAGCGAATTCATCGACAACATGTATGGCACGAGTGGGAAGCGCATCGATGACCCGGAAATCAGGAAGAAATTCGAGAGAATGCATCCGGGAAAGACGAAGGTCAGCACCTGAGCGAACGGAAGGGTTAGTTTTGAATGGCGTCTTAGCGCCATTCGGGTCAGATCCTTTTCCAATCTCGCATCGTCCAGCGAAGTGTTCGTGTTGCCGCCCACTCTGCCAAGACCCGCGCGCTCGAACAACTTGCTGTCAGCATGCGCGCGCGGTACAAGACGACACGCCTCATTTCCCGTGAGAATCACGCTTTTAGCTTTCATCATGCTGACTCTCTTCTCGGCGTGCGCAGCACCGCGCGCTCGAACGGATTTTGTCGGCACATACGAGGGGGCCTCCTTTGGCAAGTCCGAGACGGGCCAATCCCTCGTTCTCCATCTCGACGTCACCAAAACCGACGAAATGTATTCACTTGTCGCTTCCATGAACGACATCAACCGCGAAGAGGGCATGGACCACACTTCGAACAGCCATTGGCATTGGACTGGTAAAGGCGCTGTTCGCCAGGAGTCATTGGACTTCACATACGACTCAGGCGACGCCCAACCGGGTAAGGGTACTTTTCGCCGCGACCGAGCCGGTCTTATTCTCACACTGGACGGCATTCAGTATCGCCTCCACGTTTCCAAGCAATGACCGGCGAACGGCTGGGTGCTTCATGGCATTAACGAGGATGCGGGATACAACGCCCGTCGAATTTAGATGAGCTATAAAAACCTCAGAAATCTCGCCACTTCTCAGAAGCACGGCGATGCCGACGCTAGATCGAATTGAGGAAATTCAGGAGTTCCTGGACCTGCGGCGGGGTCAATCGCAGGTAGCGATTCACTGCGGTGGTCGCTTCGCCGGCGTGTTCGCGGATCGCGGCGTCGACCGTCGCCGCGCGTCCGTCGTGCAGATAAGGACCGCTGGCGCGCAATCCCCAGAGCGGCGCCGTGCGCATCTCGGTCGGGCTCGCGTCGGCTTGGGCGATGCCGTCGCCCAAGGTTCCCATATCGTGCAGGAGGAGATCGGAATAGAGGGGGACCGTTTTATTGCTGAGCACGGCGTAGGCATTCTTTCCCGTGGTCAAGATGGGCACATGGCAGACCGCGCAGCCCGTTTGCTGAAAGATCACTTGACCCGCCGCCGCCGAAGCCGTCAGCGGAACCGGAGGGGGTGGGGCGGTGAAGCGGATGAAGTCGCTGAGTCTCTGGACGTCGGTTTTGCCGGTGGCCGGATCCACCTGGTCATTCGGCTCGACCACGGGGTTCGCCGCTTCGTAGGCGTCCAGCAACGCGGTATCTCCATTGGGCGCGTTCTCGTTGGGATAGAATTCATTCGTGATGCCAAGTTCGTTGTCCAGGGCGTTGGAGACGAAACCCGGCAGGGAGGAAAGCTCCGCTTTCCAGCCAAACTTGCCGACCGTCGCCGGCTGGCCTGCCACCTCGACGACCATGGCAGCGCGTCCGGTTACGCCGTCCACGGAAGGCTTCGCCGCGAGTTGGAGGATCTCGCTGTCCGGGATTTCGTCGACCAGTCCCAGCCCGAAGAGCGGCTGCACCTGCCGCTGGGCAATGGTATTCGCCTTGCTGGGAATGACCTCCTGAAGTTCCGCCGCGACGGCATACTGGTGGAAGAGCGTGCCTCCGGGCAGGGGACTGAAGACGCCGTTCGTAGTCCGGCCGAAGCGCGTTCCGCGGATCGTGCTCGAGCCGCCGATCGCCGGGACCGAGTGGCAGGCGACGCAGGAAACATTATTGTAGAGCGGGCCGAGGCCCGTCTCCGGTGTTTCGACGACCTGGAATTGCGCCAGACCCGCCTGCCAGTCGGCCATTTCGACGGTTGTCAGACCAGGCAGCGGAGCGCCAAATCCGGTCGGCGGCGGCGTTCCGGGAGCCGGGGGTGGCGGGGCCGCGGCCGAGGCCATCGGCGCGAACGCGAGGATGGCGGCAAGAAGGGAGAGAGATTTCGGAGTGGTGAGAGTGAATGGCAAGCGCATCATAAATTCCATAAGTATTAGCACTTACCACACCGCCCTTGGATGGAAGTTGCGCCGCCGATGCGAAATAATTCGAGATTCCTTTCCGCGAGACCATGGGGCCGGATTTATAGACGGGCTGCGACTTCTGGAGGGCCTTTCCATGTGTTTTCAGAGCGCAGGATGCGGGAAGCGGGGTCAGTGCATTTGCCATTTCCCGCAACGCGTTTTGTCCCACATTCTACGTCCAACGGGCGAGGCCCTGCCCGCTCCCGCTTCCCGAGAACCACGCGGAGAGCGGCTGGACTTCCGAAAATCGCCAATGTAGAAACGCAGCCGGTACATTTCCCCTATGAACGGTACGTTTCCCCCTATGAAAACCCAGTTCCTTTCTTCCGCTAATCTCGCCCTGGCCCGTGCGTTCGCTCCTTTCGCGCCAGGTGTCTGCGTCTTCATCGCTTTGCTGGTGATCACAGTCTCTGCATTCGCCGCGGCACCGACTGCCGAGGACGATGCAAAAATCATCGGCAGCTGGCGAGTATCAGCGCCGCATACCGAACGCGTTTACGAAATCTCCGCCGGTCATAACGTAAAAATCATCGGCGGCGCCCTCAAAGCGAAGTTTTGCCGGCTGGAGCCAAATGACGATGGCTCCTACAGAATGCACGTGGAAGTGCAGAGGGTAGAGAAGATCGTCTACGACGCGGCAGACGACAAATTACACATCGAATATTACCGCTCGGAGAAAAATCTTGAGCTTGGCATCTCGGAGTGGAAATCGACAGGAACCCGCGTGGCTGATAAGAAATGAACAGCGGCGACGGGCAACCGCCGCCTGCCCGATCGGCGGGGAAGCCGGGTCAACTCTTGACGGGCTGTTGCCCAAAGGGGTGCTTATGGAGAAGGATGAGTTTCGAGGTTGGCGGTGGCGGAGGGAATAGCGGCGGTGTAAGTTTTGGAACGCAGGCGCAGAGAGGGGAAGTATGAGTCCCGTATAGCGCTTGCGTTTTTGTAGTGCGGTGGCCCTCCACCGCTTTGGGGGTGAACATGTTTGCACGTCCAGCCCACAGACCACCTGCGCCCCCCTTCGAAAGCGGTGGAGGGCCACCGCACTACAAAAACGCAAGCGTTGCTCGGGAGTGAACCTGGAATCGCATGTTTCCCCCTCTGCGACCTCTGCGCCTCTGCAGTGCTAACCTTAAAATCGTGCATTTCCGCGAGGATTTTTTAACCGCGAATGGCCGCGAATGGCCGCGAATGAACGCGAAGAGCAGAGGGGAGGAAACGGCTGCTCTGCCCATTCGCGTCGATTGGCGTCCATTCGCGGTTCCCTTCTCTTTTCGTCTATTTGGTCTATTTCGTGGTTTCCCCTTTGGTTGCGGCTCCGCCGCGCCGGGTCTCTGCGTTTTAAAATCTTCGGTTTTCCTCCGCGATGCAGGCTCCAATGGAAAAAGAAAATATCAGGCTGTTGATGGGGTGTTGTTCATCTGATAAATGGGTGAGTGAGTTTATCCGTAAAACCACTCGATTTTGAACGAAAGTCACTTGCATCGTGCGCTTTTTACAGGATAGGGGCGGGTGCTGCTCGCCGTTCCTTCGCCCCGCCGGTCCCGATGTCGGAATGTGGACGGTGCGGCACGAAAAACCCCTGTAAATTGATGCTTTAGGACGTTGGTTTCGGCTCGCTTTCAACGAAAGTCGAAGCCTTGCGCCCTGCGGCCCTGATAAATATGTTCACATTCCCAACCAAGAAGAGACGCCCGCTGATTCTCGCGAGTTCGATTGCTGCCTTGTGGAGCGCCGGGTTGCTGCTGGGCGGCCCGAGTGCGCAGGCGGACGAATATTGGATCGGCAACGGAACGTGGGACAACACGAACGCCACGTGGTTCACGGCCACGAACGCCCCGATGGTCTACGATTTCACCCAGACGGCGCACTTCATTGATAGCGGGGTCGTGACGCTGGGGGACAATATCTCTTTCGTGGCGCTGAATTTTGATGGTGGCGATAGTACCGACACCTACTCGATCGAGCCCTCCGGGGCCTTCGCTCTCTCGCCGACTGGGACGGCCAAGATTACCGTGCAAAGCACTGTTTCGGTCACGATCGATGCCCCGCTGACCGGAAGCGGAGGACTGGATTATGAAGGTGGCGGCTCCCTGACCGTGACGAACTTGGGCAACAATTACACCGGTGGAACGAACATCGGAGGCGGGACCACGGTGACGATCAGCAGCGACTCGAATCTGGGCGCGACGTCCGGTGGGTTGACCTTGAAGGACGGCATCCTGGGAACGACCACCGGGGCGACGCGGGCGGGGGTGGTCTGTCGGCAGGTGCGGGAACGGCCCTGGAAGTCGACGGGGTCATTTCGGGCGTCGGGCAGGTGGTGGCCTTTGGGTCGGGGACGGTCGTGCTGACCAATACCGGCAACAGCTACCAGGGTGGGACCGGTATTGCCTCGGGAGCGACCGTTTCGATCAGCGACGATCGGCAGTTGGGCGCCGCCTCCGGAGACGTGATTCTGGGAGGAGGCACTTTGCTGGTCACCACCAATGTGACCAGCGCGCGGCCGGTCGTCCTGACGACGAGCGGGGGCACGGTGGCGGCGAGCGGCGGCAGCACTTTGACCCTGACCGGCGTCGTCGTGGATACGCAAAGCGGCCCCGGCGTATTGGCGGTGGCGGGTGGGGGGACGGTGGTGCTGGCGAATACGGGCAACGACTATCGAGGGGGGACCGAAATCGAGAATTTCACGACCTTGGTCATTAGCAGTGATAAGAACCTCGGGGCCGCCGGGAGCGCCATGGAGTTGGCAGGAGGGACTCTCCAAACGACGGCCACTCTGACGAACGCGCGGACGATTATCTTAAATGGCGGAGGCACAGTGGCGCCGAATAGCGGCACCACTCTGACGCTGAATGGGATCATCGAAGGAGATGGCTTGACGATGGCAGGAGCCGGCACGCTGGCGCTCGGTGGCGCGGCCAATAGCTACCAAGGCGCGACGACGATCTTGAGCGGCACCCTTCAAACCAATGTCACCAACGCGATCCCCAGCGCTTCCGCGGTGCAGTTCAACCCGGGCGCGGTGCTGGCGCTCAACGGCCATGCGCAAAGCGTCGGGTCGATTGCCGGCGGGGGCACGATCAACCTCAGTGCCGTGACGCTGACTACGGGCAACGATAACACCGGCACCACGTTTTCCGGAACGATCAGTGGGGCGGGCGGCAGCTTGACCAAAACGGGCACCGGCGCGCTGACCCTCTCCGGGGCGAACAGCTATACCGGAGCGACGACTGTGAATAGCGGCGCGCTGGTCCTCGACACGACCTCCCAACCCACGGTGCTCAACTCCGCATCGAGCCTGGTGCTGGGCGGAGGAAGCTTCCAACTCAATGGGGTGACGGGGAACAGCGTCCAGGTCCTCCACGGCTTGACGGTCAACAAGGGTTCGAACGAGATCACCGTCAACAATCTCGGCACGACGACCACGCTGGATTTGCGCGGTTCCGCCGGGCTGCTGGGGATCACCCGCAACGCGGGCGGCTTCGTGGATTTTCAAGCGAGTTCGGGGACTTTCGGCGTGGATGCGCTCGTCCTGACCAAACAGGCGAACGATGCCAGCGGCATTCTCGGCGCTTGGGCCACGATCGACAATGGCACCTTCCTCGCGGCCAATAACGGTTCCGGGGTGATCGTCGCCTACACGGGTTACACCAATATCAACGCCCTCGGTCCCAATACGGTCCCGAACAATCCCAACGCCAACGTGCGCATCAATGCCGCCGGCACGACGGGTCCCGTCGCGCTCTCTGCCGCGACGACGAGCATCGAGACGCTGACCCAGAATTTCACCACCGACTCGGTGATTGATACCTCCGCGGGTGAACTTCGGCTGGGCAAAGTGGGCGGTCTCTTTATTACCCCGAGCAGCGGCGCCCTGACGATTGGGACGGTGCCTAACTCGGGCGTTCTGACTGCGGGTGGAAGTGCCGCCGGGACAGTCGGAGAACTCCTGTTCGACAATAACTCGAGCAGCCTTTTGACGATCAATTCCAAGATCACGAACAACGGCGGTGGTGTTGTCTCCGTCACCTTGGGTGGCACCGGGACCACGATCTTCGCTGGCACCAACACCTACACCGGTCCGACGGCGATCTTGAACGGCACGCTCCAGACCAATGCGGCCGGGAGCATTCCCAGCACGTCGGTCGTCACCGTGGACGTGAATGGAACGCTGAGTCTGAACGATTTCTCGCAGACGGTTGCATCACTTGCTGACGGGTCGAACGGGGGAGGCACGATCAATCTCGGGAGTAGCGCGTCCACCACGTTGACCACCGGCAGTAACAATGTTAGCACCACGTTTTCGGGATTCATCGGGGGCGCGGGCAACTTGGTCAAGGTCGGCACCGGCACGCTGGTGCTTTCCGACTCGGGCAACAACTATTCCGGCGGGACGACACTGACGAGCGGAACCCTCGTCGCGAACGGCAGCCCGGTCGACGGCTCGGGAACGCCGCTCGGGATGGGCACCCTGACCATCAAGGGTGGAGCGCTGGCGACGACGCTTCTCCCGACCTCCGGCAGCACTGGGACCGACCTGACCAATGCTATTTCGCTCCTGGGAAATGTGACCATCACGCCGAACTCCGATCCGAGTAACGCCGGCGCGCAAAACATCACGCTGAGCGGCCAGATCAACCTCAACGGAACGACGCGGACGATCACCAGCCTGACCGACATGGGACAGATTCACTTCGGCGCGGGAGGAATCGGGACTGCCGGAGAAACCGCGGGGGTGACTTTCAACACCGGCTTCACCAAGGCGGGTGACTACGTGGCTTATATCTTCGATCCGGCCAACGCCAATCAGTACACCGGCCTGACGACGATCAACAATGGCGCTTTCCTCGTCTTCGAGGGAAATACGGCCAACGGTGCCATTCACGGAAACGTGGATATCGAAGGCAACGGGGTGATCGACTATCTGGGTGGGGCTGCGGAGCAGATGCAATCTACGACGGTGGTCACGGATAACAGTGTCGGTAACACCGCCAGCGGCGTCGCTTTCGGCGGCCTGGATTTATTCGAGAGCACCGGGGAGACGATCGCGGCCCTGAACGGCCATGGAACGGTCTCCTTGGGCGCGGCTACGCTTTCGATCGGCGCGGGTAACTTCAGCGGCAAGATCAGCGACGGCAGCCATAGCGGTCACACGGGTGGCCAGATCTACAAAGACACGGCGGGCACGCTGATCCTCAGCGGTGCGAACACTTATACCGGTGCGACGACGGTCGCCGCCGGCACCTTGCAAGCCGGCGTGGCCAATACCATTCCCAGCACTTCGGCGGTGATTGTCGATCCCGGCGCCACTCTTGACCTGGATAGCTTCAATCAATCCCTCAGTTCGATCACAGGTAGTGGCGGTACGATCAGCCTCGGGGCGGCGGTTCTCACGACCGGTTCGAGTAATGCCAGCACCACGTTTTCCGGAGTGATCCAGGATGGCGGGGTTTCCAAACGCACCGGCGGCAGCCTGGTCAAGGTGGGAACAGGCACGCTCATCCTTGATGGGATGAATACTTATACCGGCGCGACGAGTATCAGTGCCGGAACCTTGGAAGTCGATGGCTCGCTGGCGGCTGGGAGCACGGTCAATGTCGGCACCAATGGGACGTTGACCGGCATGGGAACGATCAACGGGAAAACGACCTTGACTGGCAATGGGGTGATCGATCTTTCCTTTGGGACGATCGCCGGGTCACTCGCGGTGACCGGAGGCAACTGGAACAGCTTTGGGACGGTCAGCGGTTTGGTGACAGTGGGCGGAGTCGCCACCAACACGTTCACCATCGAAACGAATTCCCAACTCGTGGCTCCGGCGGGCCTGGCGATTACCGCAGGCAAACTCGCCGGCCCCGGCACGCTCGAGGGAAGCTTGACTGACACGAGCGCCACGAGTTTCACCTTTGGTGGTCTGATCGTCGACGGCACGAACATTTCCACGCTGACCATGAACCACGCGTCGACGATTTTGACGCTCACTGGCAGCAACACCTATTCCGGCACAACGACGATCACCGCGGGAACACTCCAGATCGGCAGCGGAGGGACGGCTGGGGAAATCGGTCTGGGTAACATCGTGGACAACGGGATCCTGACCTTTGACCTGAGCAGTGCGGCCACGATCTCGAAGGTGATCAGCGGCACCGGCGTGGTGAATCAAATCGGGACGGGAACGATCACCCTGAGCGGAACGGATCTCTACACCGGGGCGACGAACGTGAGCGCGGGCACGCTGGAAGTGGACGGCTCGCTGGCCACCGGGAGTGCCGTCAACGTGGGCACCAACGGGGCGCTGACTGGGATGGGGACGATCAACGGGAAGGCGACTTTGACGGGCAACGGGAACATCGCCTTGACGGCCGGTGGCCGGATTGCCGGGACCCTCGCCGTGACCGGAGGCACTTGGCAGAAAGTGGGCACGGTCGGTGGGTTGGTCACCGCGAGTGGTGCGACCAGCATCTTCACGATTGCTTCGGGAGCGAATCTCACGGCGACGACCGGGTTGGCGTTGACCGGCGGCAAACTGGCGGGGACCGGCACGCTCACCGGCAGCTTCACCGACACGAGCAGCACCAGCTTCACCTTTGGTGGCGTGATCGCCGGGAGCGGCGCCACTTTAACCATGAACAACGCCGCGGCCACGCTGACGCTCATCGGCGGCAATACTTACACCGGGGTGACGACGATCACGGCTGGGACACTGGCGTTCGGCGACGGGTCGACAACGGGAGCCATGCTCGGCGGCAATACCGTCACAACCGGCGCGAGCGGCACCCTGGCGCTGAATTTGGCGAGTGGGAGTTTCTCCAATAGCGTGACCGACAACGGCCATGTCGTGGCCACCGGCGCGGCGAACAATTACACCGTCGCCAGTGCGATCAGCGGCACCGGCAATTTCACCAAGACCGGGAGCAATACCGTGATCGTGACCGGCGCCAATACTTACAAGGGCGGCACGGTGATCAATGGTGGAACGCTCGTGGTCAACAATGGGACCGGCTCGGGCACCGGGAGCGGAGCCGTGACGGTCAACACCGGCGCGACGCTGGGCGGTCCCGGAACCATTGGCGGGGCGGTGACGTTGAACAAGGGAGGGCTCATCGAACCGGGAGTCGAATCCTTGGGCATGGCCGGACCGACCCTGAGTGCGGCGTCCCTGATGTGGAATGGCGGTGGCACGGTGACCTTGCAATTGGCCGATGGGGGGGCTGATAACCTGATCTTGAGCGGCGCCCTGACCAAAGGATCCGCCGGGACCTACACGCTCGACCTGCTCAACGCTGGACTCATCTCGACGAACACTTATAACATCCCGCTGATCACTTTCAC
>Ga0206804_10299_pt1 | contig 12546 bp, 8 predicted proteins | sample Alteio_BWOrgCont_62_FD_152888 | JGI IMG/M metagenome (GOLD analysis project Ga0206804, IMG submission 152888) | Enriched cells from forest soil in Barre Woods Harvard Forest LTER site, Petersham, Massachusetts, United States -... | ecosystem: Environmental > Terrestrial > Soil > Temperate forest >... | reverse complement strand
GCTACCGCCAGCACGTCCTCAATCCGCGAAGCGTAGTGGATTGTCACACCTTCCGTCTGGTCAGCCGTAAGGTCCTCTTCCACGTTGGTCTTCACGTCTACGGGCAGGATCACATCGCGCACGCCTGCTCGTTTCGCGGCCAGGAACTTCTCCTTGATGCCACCCACGGGCAGCACGTTGCCGCTCAGCGTAATCTCTCCGGTCATCGCCAGCAGCGGACGCACCGGCTTGTCCGTCAGCAGGCTAACCAGCGCCGTCGCCATCGTCACGCCGGCGCTCGGACCATCCTTCGGGATTGCTCCGGCCGGCACATGGATGTGCAGATCGGTGTCCTTCAGTAGATCTTCATCCAGCCCCAGCGACATAGCATTCGATCGCACCCATGTCAGCGCGGCCTGCATGCTCTCCTTCATCACGTCGCCAATCTGGCCCGTGATGTTGAAGCCGCCTTTGCCCTTCATCTTGTTGGCTTCAATGAAGAGCACATCACCGCCCGCAGGAGTCCACGCCAGGCCTACAGCTACGCCCGGCCGCTTGGTGCGCTCTGCAATTTCCGTGTCTACGCGGACCTTGATGCCGCCCAGGTACTCGTGAATCACCGCAGGCGTCACCACCAGCTTCTCGCCTTCTTTCAGATCGCCTTCCGCTACCTTGCGCGCGGTCTTGCGGCAAGCTGTGCCAATCAACTGCTCCAGCCGGCGCACACCCGCCTCGCGTGTGTAGTGCCGGGCAATCAAAGCAACGCTCTCCGTCGGAAACTCGATAAGCTCCGGAGTAATACCGTTCTCTTTAATTTGCCGGGGGATGAGATATTTTTCCGCGATGTTCACCTTCTCTTCCTCGGTGTACCCGGTCAGCTCGATAATCTCCATGCGGTCGAGCAGCGGCGCCGGAATCGTATCCAGCTGGTTCGCCGTGCAGATGAACAGCACCTTGCTCAGGTCGAACGGCTGATCGAGATAGTTGTCGCGAAAAGTATTGTTCTGCTCCGGGTCGAGTGTCTCCAGTAACGCGCTCGACGGGTCGCCGCGAAAATCTCTGCCCAGCTTGTCGATTTCGTCCAGCATGAACACGGGATCATTCACCTCTACCCGCTTCAGGTGCTGGATAATCTGCCCCGGCAGAGCGCCAATGTAGGTACGCCGGTGTCCGCGAATCTCCGCCTCATCGTGCATGCCGCCCAGCGAGATGCGGCTAAACTTCCGTCCCAGCGCGCGCGCAATGCTGCGACCCAGCGAAGTCTTGCCCACGCCCGGAGGCCCCACAAAACACAGGATTGGCCCCTTCATGTCCGGCTTCAGACGACGCACGCTCAGGTAATCCAGAATGCGGTCCTTCACCTTCTTCAACCCATAGTGATCTGCATCCAAAATCTCCGCAGCTTTCTTGATATCAATTTCACCTGCCGTTCCTTTGCTCCACGGCAGTACCGCCAGCCACTCCACATAGTTCCGCGTCAGCGAATAGTCAGCAGCAGCCGGGTTCATACGGCCCAGCCGACCCAGCTCCTTCAGCGCATCCTTCTTCACCTCCGCTGGCATCCCCGCAGCTTCAATCTTTTCCTTCAGGTCCTGGACGTCCTTCTGCGTGTCGTCCTGGTCGCCCAGCTCTTTCTGGATCGCCTTCATCTGCTCACGCAGGTAAAAGTCGCGCTGCGACTGCTGCACCGAGTCCTGAACCTCGCTCTGAATCTTGTTGCGCAGTTGTTGCACCTCCAATTCCTTCGCGAGGTAGCTGTTCAGCTTTTCCATCCGCGGCTTCACTTCAGGAGTCTCCAGAAGCTCCTGCTTCTCCGTCGTAGTCAAAAACGGCAGGCTCGATGCGATAAAGTCCGTTAGCCGCCCCGGCTCCTCGATGTTCAGCGCAATCGTCTGCAAATCGTCTGAGAGAGTCGAGCTTGAGGTCACAATCTCCTGGAACTGCGCAATCACATTACGCTGCAGCGCCTCGGCCTCCGCCGTCTTCTCCAGCGCCGGCTCAGGCACCAACTCACACTCCGCCCTCATGAAGGGTTGTGTTTGTGTAAACGCACCCAGCTTCACCCGCTCCGTGCCTTCGGTAAACACAAACAGGCTCTGATTGGGCATCTTCACCACTTTGTGGACCGTGGCGCGCGTGCCAATCGTGTGCAGATCTTCACCCTCCGGCACATCCAGCCGGGCGTCCCGCTGCGCCACCACCAGGATCGTCTTTTCCTCACCCAGCGACTGGATCAGCTGGATCGAGCTATCCCGCCCTACTGTCAGCGGCAACACCGCATGCGGAAATAGCACGGTATCCCGAACCGGTAGCACGGGATACGACCGCCCTTTACCCTCTTCTGCCCCGCCTTTTTGGCTTGTGGGCCGAATCACACTTACAAATTCACTCGCCATATGAGTCTTCCCCTATCAACTTTCTTTACATAGGATGCACAAAGTACACCAAAGTCGCAACTCCGGACCTCTCCTGCTACCTTCCTTAGACGCCATCCATCATCCCCTTCATCGGCACAATACGCCTCTTTCCAGCCCCCAGTGCCTGGATCTCGGCAATTTACTTAAACCGGTCCCTGCAGCATCCCAACCCGAAATCATCTCCATCACGTACATTGCGCCTAAACATTGCGAACATTGCGTTTAAGCTGTTGCTTTCGTCTGTGTTCGGCGGCATGCTGGCCCTCCGAACACACATGCCGTATTCTCAAATCAGCCCCGCGGGGGTGGTGAAATGGCAGACACGCAGGTCTTAGAAGCCTGTGCCGAAAGGCGTGGGGGTTCAAGTCCCCCCTCCCGCACCAATTAGCTTTCATATCTCACATTTCGATCTCGAATCTTTCGGAGTCCCATGAGCCAGACCATCACTCAACCCGACAACACCAAGATCACCCTCACCAAGTCTGCCGACTATCGCGACTCCTATGCCAACTCGGTCCAGATCCGGCTCTCTATCTGGGATTTCTTCCTCGTCTTCGGCGCCGTCGATACTGACGTGCAGCCGGCACCCGATCAAATCCAAATCACCAATTTCCAAGGCATCTACCTCAGCCCCCAGCAGGCCAAGGCCCTGCAGAGCGTGCTCACCCAGAACCTCGCGCAGTATGAGAAGACCTTCGGCACCATCTCGCTGGATGCCAGCAGTCCTGCAGCCCAGCGTTTCGTTGTCCCCAGCGGCCCCGTCCACTAGCCCGTGCGAACTATGGCCAAACGCCTCGCATCGCTCTCCAACTTCGTCCTCTTCCCTCTCTTCTTCGCCGCCGTCGCGCTCACGCACCTCACACTCCTCAGGCTTCCCTACTTCTGGGACGAAGCCGGTTACTACATCCCCGCAGCACTCGACTTCTACCGCCACGGCTGGCTGATCCCGCACTTCACCAACGCCCATCCGCCGCTGCCAAACATCTTCCTTGGCACGCTCTGGCACATCACCGGATGCAACATCCTCTCCACGCGCCTTCTGGTCTGCGCCTTTGCTGCCGCTGGCCTGCTCGCGGTCTTCCGTCTCGCGCAGAATCTTCTCGGTCCCACAGCCGCCTTCACCATCGCCGCTCTCACCGCCTGCTATCCCATCTGGTTTGCTCAATCCACACTCGCCCACGCCGACATCTTCTCCGCCGCTTTCACTCTCTGCGCCTTCGTTGTTTATTTTGCATCGGAATCCGAGGACCAGCGCACAATCTCCATGCGCAATCTCATCCTCCTCGCCACTCTCTTCACCTTCGCCGCTCTCTCTAAAGAAACCGCAATCGTCCAGCCAGCCAGCCTAGCCGCGCTCGAGCTCTACCGACTCCTTCGCAAGCGCCAAGCCAGTCTGCCGCGGCTTGCTGCTCTCGCCTTCCCGGCAATTCCACTCGCGGCCTGGTTCGCGTGGCACCGCCTCCGCACCGGCTTCACCTTCGGCAATCCCGACTATCTCCGTTACAACGCCACTGCCAACTTCACCTTCGCCCACATCGTCTCAGCTTTGTACTACCGCGGCGTTCATCTCCTCTGGCAACGCAACATCTGGGTGCCCACCGTCCTGGCACTCGCTTGCCTGTTTCTCCCCCGCCTCGAATCGTCGCACCTCTCCCCACGTGTCGTCCGTACCCTCATTCTCCTCATCGCCGCCAACTGGCTCGCATTCTCCATTCTTGGAGGGGCTCTTCTCACCCGCTATCTGCTGCCGGTATATCCGCTCATCCTGCTTCTCTGCGTCGCCGTATGGCGCGAGCACACGCGCCTATGGCCGCTGCTGGCCGCATTCACTGCCGCTGCCTTCATCTCTGCGCTCTGGATCGACCCGCCCACACAGTCTGCGCCTGAAGACAACCTGACCTACCGCGACATGGTTGTCGTTCATCAACAAGCCATCGCATACATTGATCAACACTATTCCGGAGCCACAGTGCTCAGCGCCTGGCCCGCCACCATCGAGCTCCATAATCCCGAGCTCGGCTACTCTGACCGCCCCATCAAGGTCTTCCCCGTCGAAAACTTCGTCCTCGCCTCCGTCCAGCATGCCGCGCAGGACCCCGGCAGCTACGACACGGCGCTCGTCTTCCCCACCAAGTACGCCTCGCCCGCGCTGCGCCGCTATTATCTCGATCATCCCAACTCAACTCGCGCGCGCGACTTCGCCCAACAGCGCGATCTCTCGCCGCGCGAAGTCTCCATCGTGCTTGGCGGCCGTGTCGAAAAAGTCTTTGAGCGCAACGGCGAGTGGGCCGCCGTCCTGCATTTCGACCGCAGCTACGAAGCCCGCTTGCTTATAAACTTGCAACCAACGCACACGGATGTGCAGCCAACGCACATGAGCGCAGCAAAGTAGTTGTAGTAAACTTCGACCATCCAGCGCATGCGCCGCATCCTCAGTCTCGTCCTGCTCGCAGCCTTCGGCTTACCCGCCATTGCGCCCGCGTTGGCCCTGGGGCAGGACACCGAAAGCTCGCTGCCTGCTTGCTGCCGCCGCAACGGGACGCATCACTGCATGGGCAACATGCACCGCCCGCCCAGCTCCGCACCTGCATTCTCTGAGCGTTGCCCCAACTTCCCCCAGCCCATATCGACTCCCTCGCAGCTCAATGGCTTCGCGCTTCTGCCGCCGCCACAGTCGGTTTCCGCACAATACGCATCGCTCTCCGCACAGTCCCCTTCTAATTCTGTGCGCCTCGACGTGCATGACTTCGCGCTCTACAAGCGCGGTCCTCCCTCGCATCTCCTCTAATCATTTCCGATCGGCACCTCTGCACGTTTAGGCGAAGCTGTATCTACAGCTTCGCGTCCATCGCATGTGTGCCGATTGCCCATCCCTGCTCTCTCAACTTTCTCCGGAGCTCTGATGCGACGCATTCTCGTCTGCTGTATTTTTCTCGCCTCTCTCGCCGCCACCGCCCAAACCGGCATCTTCGGCGCAGTCCATGGCATTGTGCACGATCCACAACATCGGCCCATCACCAACGCACAGATCGTTCTGCGTGCCGGTCACTCCGACCTTTCGTTCAAGGCACTCTCGAATTCAGACGGCGCCTTCACCATCCCCAGCGTCCCGCTCGGCGATTACGTCCTCACCGTAACGGACTCTGGCTTTGCCAGCTACAAGCAGACCGTCACGGTCGCCGGCAGCTCCATGGTCATGCTGCATTTCCAACTCGCCATCGCATCGGTCTCGCAGTCCATCAGCGTCCAGGCTGAACCGGACGCTGCCAACATCGACTCGGTCACCCCGGAAACTCAGATCGACCGCATAGACATCGCTCACACCCCCGGCGCCGACCGCACCAACAGCATGGCCATGATCACGGACTTTGTCCCCGGGGCCTACATGACCCATGACATGTTGCACATGCGTGGCGGCCACGAACTCAACTGGCTCATCGATGGCGTCTCCATCCCCAACACCAACATCGCCAGCAACGTCGGCCCGCAGATCGACCCCAAGGACATCGACACCCTCGAAGTCGAGCGCGGCAGTTACAACGCATCGCTCGGCGACCGCACCTACGGCATGTTTAATGTGGTCCCTCGCTCCGGCTTCGAAGGTGTCCGCAGCGGAGAACTCGTTCTCTCCGCCGGCAACTTTTCCCAGACCAACGAACAGATTAACCTCTCCAGCCACACAGAAAAATTTGCCTGGTACACGAGCCTCAACGGCAACCGCAGCGACTACGGCCTCGCGCCTGCGATTTCACAGCCGGTGCATGACGCTGCAAACGGTTATGGAGGATTCGGGTCGATCATCTGGAATCGCGGCCCAGCCGACCAGATTCGCGTCAACGGCCAGCTACGTACCGACTACTACCAGATTCCAATCGACCCCAACCCCAACGACTGGGAGAGCACTTTCTACCAATCCAACGGTATAAGCGACGGAGAGCACGAAACCGACAGCTACGCGATCGCAAGCTGGCTCCATACCTTCAACCCTGACACCGTCTTACAAATCGCGCCCTTCTTCCACTTTAATCGCGCCAACCTTCAGTCGAATCCCAACGACCAACCGGCGGCCACCACAGCCGACGAAACGGGCAATTACACCGGCTTGCAGGCGACTATCTCCACCGTCTGGAAGCGAAACGCCATCAACGGTGGCGTCTACGGCTACGCCCAACGTGAAAACGATCTCTTCGGGGCCGTCTTCAACGACGGCAGCTTGCCGAACATTCCCAACACGACAAACATCACGCTGGCGGGAGTCGAAGAGCTCTATGCCGAGGACAACTTCAAGGCTACCCCGTGGCTTACGCTCACCGGTGGCCTACGCCAGACGCACTTCGCCGGCACGATTACTGAGGATGCCGTTTATCCGAGGGTCGGTGCGGCCATCGAGATTCCTAAGCTCCACTGGGTCTTCCGCGCCTTCTACGGACACTTCTATCAACCGCCCCCTCTAACCACCATCAACGGCGCTGCCGTCGCAATACTTGGTTCGCTCAACGAAGCCTCCGTCCCGCTCAAGGGCGAACGCAACGAAGAGCATCAGTTCGGTGTGCAGATCCCCTTCCACGGCTGGCTGTTAGACGCCGACACCTTCGAGAACCGGGGACGCAATTTCCTCGACCACAACAACATCGGTGAATCCAGCATCTTCATTCCCATCACTGTTCAAGGTTCGCTCATTCAAGCCTGGGAGATCACCATCCGTTCGCCGCACCTCTGGCACTTCGGCCAGGCGCACCTTTCTTACTCCAACCAACTCGCGCAGCAGACCGGCGGAATCACTAGCGGCCTCGTCTGCGTTGGCCCTTCTGTTCTTCCTACCGACCCGTGCTATGTCGCTCCCGGTTACACCGCGCTCGACCACGATCAACGCAACACACTCAACGTCGGCTTCAACGCCAACCTTCCCTGGCGCATCTTCGGGTCGTTCAACGTCTACTACGGCTCCGGCTTCCACAACGGCGACCAAACCCCGCCTTCGCCCTATACCGCCGCCTATCTTCCTTCCCACACCACCGCAGACCTGGCGCTGGGTAAGGACTTCGGCGAGCGCTGCACCGTCACATTCAACGCCCTCAATGTAGGCAACACGCGCGTGCTGCTCGACAACAGTCTCACCTTCGGCGGCTTTCACTACAACGACCCTCGCCAGTTCTATGGTGAGTTCCGCTACCGTTTCAAGTTTTAGGACTCAACTTCTTGGTGTACACCCACGCATTCAGTCCCTCGCCATAGAACCCAGGCACATCTCCCTCGCGCTCGAACCCTGCGCGCTCATAGAACCGTATCGCCGCCTCATTCCCAACAAACACGTGTAACACCACTACAACGCATCCGGCCTTCACTGCATGCTGCTCTATCGCCTGCATCAGTCGTCTCGCCAGCCCGCGCCCTCGCAACTCCTCAGCCATATCCAGCGTCACCACATAGCCCACGCGACCCTCCACGTGCAGAATCGCAAAACCCACCAGCGCGCCATCGCTCTCCGCAATTACCACCCGCGCCTTGCGCGATTCCGCAAATCGCTGCATCGCCGTTTGTGTAAACCGGAACGGCTCCTCGAAGCATTCCTCATCCAACCGGAACATCGCGTCCAGGTCGCCCTCGCAATAGCTGCGCAGCAAAATCTCGTGGCTCAATGGCTGTCTCCGTGGCGATGATGCCGAAAGCAACCCACCTCGTTGCACGTCAAACAATTTCGCACATCGATTTCCTGTCGTTCATCCTCCATCGTCAGCACTCTGCTCGCCACCGGAGCCTCTGTCTCAAAACCAACAATCAACTCTTCATCACTCAGCTTCGCAGCAATTCTGGTCCGCTGCTTTACCCGAAACCGCAGATCCACGTAGTTCCACGCCACGGTCGCATCCTGCACCGGAGCGCCGGGCATTCTCACTGAATGTGCATGCCGCTCTACAATCTCGCATCCGCTCTCGAGCGCCAGCCAATAAAGCGCATTCGATAGCTGGCACAACCCTCCGCCAATCGCGGGGATCACGCACCCCTGCTGCAGCATCCTTCCCACCACGAAGCCTCGCTTGCGGCTCGCCCGTCCAATCTGCGCCCAGAAGCTGAAAACTCCAGCGGCATCCACCACCGTTCCATCAAGGCAAGCGCATGCCAGCCGCAGGTTCTCAACCTTGCCTGCCTCCAATATCCGTTCGCGCTCGTCCGTATCCACCCACAATCGCGACCGCGCCTCGACCCGCGCCGGCCACGCACGCGGAGCATCGCGCTCCATGGGCCATCGACGCGTCGGTGCTTTGCGGTCGTCCCACAAACGCTTCGCGCGCAAACCCACAATCTTTCCTGTGAAAACAAAACTTTCCCACCGCGTTGGCACCTTCTCGCGAATGCTGCCCCGCTCCGTCACGGCTTCCACTTGTCTCTCCGTTTTGTTTCGCTCTAGACCGCGACTGTAAAGCTCTCTTCTGTCCGAGTCACCGCGCGATACATCGTGTCACGCTCAAACGGGACACGCCCGGCCTCGGTAATCAGCCGAACCAAATCCTGCCGGCGCAAACCCTGCGGAGTCTTCGCCCCGGCATCGTGATAGATCTTTTCTTCAATCACCGTGCCGTCGATGTCGTCCGCGCCAAACCGCAACGAAATCTGCGCCATCTTCGGTGTCACCATCTGCCAGTAGCTCTTGATGTGCGCAAAGTTATCCAGCAGGAGCCGGCCCACCGCAATCTGCTTCATGTCCTGCATCCCGGTCGACTTCGGCAGGTGTCCCAGCGCCGTGTTCTCCGGATGAAAACTCAGCGGGATGAACGTCTGGAACCCACCCGTTTCGTCCTGCAACGCCCGCAACTTCAGCAGATGGTCCACGCGGTCTTCATCGTTTTCAATGTGCCCATACAGCATCGTCGCATTCGATCGCAGGCCGGCCTTGTGTGCTGCCCGCGCGGTCTCCAGCCACTCACCGCCGTCGATCTTGTGGTCGCAGATAATGTGCCGCACTCGGTCGGCAAAAATCTCTGCACCGCCGCCCGGGCAGGAATCAACACCCGCAGCCTTCATCTTTTCCAGCGTCTCCGCAATCGACATCTTCCCGATCTTCGCGAGAAATGAGATTTCCACCATCGTGAACGCCTTGATGTGTACCTGCGGATAGCGTTGCTTCAGCCCACGCACCAGGTCCATGAAATATTCGAACGGCAGATCCGGATGCAGCCCGCCAACGATGTGGAACTCGGTCACTGCCTCGGTCAGCCCTTTGCCAGCCGTCTCCCAGGCTTCTTCGAGCGCCATCGTGTAAGTGTCCGCCGCGCCCTTCTTGCGCCCGAACGCGCACAGCCGGCAGCTCGCGACGCACACATTGGTCGGATTGATGTGCCGGTTGACGTTGAAGTATGCAATGTCCCCATGCATGCGTTCGCGCACCACGTTCGCCATCCATCCCACCGCGAGGATGTCGCCTGAGCGATACAGCGCCAGCCCATCGTCGTAGCTCAACCGCTCGCCGCGCTCCACCTTCTCGGCGATGGGCACCAGCTCCGGGTCATCGGTCTGGAAGCCGTGCCGCGTGCTTATCGCATGTTGAATCGCGTTCATGTCCCTATTCTAACGCCGCGCAGTGCCCTATTTCTGTGCCGTCGTCTTCAGGTCGGTGACCGGCGAAACCACCATTTTGGGCTGCACCACCATGCCATCAAACAGCGTGGCGCCTATCATGTGGTCGCCCACCGGGCGAACGAAGCGCAGCTGCCAGCCCGTGTCCCAGTAGTCGATTTTGTAATCCGGCAGTTTCGCGCTGAACACATATGGTGAATTTGACGAAGTCACCAGCACGCGGTTGTTGTCCCCATCGAAGAAGATGCCCGAGACCTCATTGATTACAAGTCTTCCCGGGACCATCCAGGTCTGGCCGTGGTCGACCGAATACCAGACGCCCTCGCGCCCACCCACCCACAGGTTATTCAGTGAGTCCACCGCAACGGCATTGACCTGCGTTAGATCGCTCGGCAGTGGCACCGCGTCCCACCCTGCTCCCTCATCCACAGAAAGAGCCATCCGCTTCAGCCCGGCCGCCAGCACCATCTTGCCCTGCACTGCGATAAAGTGAGTTTCCGGCATCTGCAGGGTGCTTACCGCCGCCCAGGTCTTGCCGTTGTCAACGCTGCGGTCCACACCGTTGGACGTACCCGCATAAATTCCCTGGTCGGCGCGCACGATGGAATACACCACCGCATCCAGCTGTTGCGGGGGAGGCGGAGTCGGAGCAACAGGCTTCCGTGCCGGAGCTGCCGCATGCGTTCCCGGCTTGCGCGTCACGGGCTTAACCGGTGCTGGCGCCGCCAGCGGCACAGGCGGAGAAACCATGTCATTTGAAGCTGCCCATGCACCATCCTGCATCCGGAATACTCCATGCCCAGTCCCTGCCAGCAGCGTTCCGTCGCCGGCCATGCCCAGGCTGAACACGTCGCTGCCTTCCAGTCCGCCGCTCACCTGCTGCCAGCGAACGCCACTATCCGTACTCTGAAATACACCACCAAACTCCTTGTCGTTCACCACGCCCACATACATCGCGGCCCCATTGTGCAAGTCGGCCGCAAAGGCATCCACTTGCCGTGCGGAAAAGCCTGTATCGGTCGCAACAAAGCTCATCCCCGCGTCATGGCTGTTCAGCACGCCACCGCGGTCCGTCGCCAGCATCACGTGGTTGGAGTCCTTCGGGTCCACAAAGACGTCGTTGACAATTACGTCGGAAGAAGTCAGCCTCTGCCAGCTCGCTCCGCCATCCTGCGTCCGGTACAGACCTTGCGTAGTTCCTCCGTATACGGTCTCCGGATGATTGGGGTCCTGCATCAACCTGCGTGTGCGCCGCGCCTCCACAGGAATTCCCTGAGCTTTGTTGGCTGTAACTCCACCAATGAAGTCTTTTCCCCCGTTCAGGCTCTTATAGATTCCTGAGCACGCACTCAAATACACAATGTTGGCTCGGATCGGATCAACGATGATCGAAAATACGTCCGAGTCTACAATGAGCCCGTTTTTGATGCTGACCCAGCTCTTGCCACCGTCCGTTGTTTTCCACGGCAGGTGCCACGTACCCGCATAGATAATCTGCGGGTTCACTGGATCGAAGGCCACAGATTGGATCTCATGGATCTCGCTGCTCCGTGCAGGGCTGATCTGCTTCCAGTGATCTCCATCGTCAATGCTGCGAAAGACTCCGGTCAGTGTGCCGGCAACGAGGATGCTGGGGTCAGAGAGCGAACGCGTCAGCGAACGCACCGACTGCCCATGCATCTCCGCCTGGTCGTACCAGGTCTTGCCCCCGTCATCGCTGATGAACAATCCGCCGTCCGGATGGTCCACAATCCATGCACCGACGAGCAGCCGCTTGGGCCGCATAGGGTCAGTCAGGATACGGTCAATCATCAGATCGTTGCGCTTGCCGATCTGTGCCAGCCGCGTCCAGGTGTTCCCGCCATCGACTGACTCGAAGACCCAGCCCGTCGCCGTGCCCATGAAAAGGTGGCTCGAATTCCGCGGGTCGGCCACAATCGACCTCGCATCCCCGCCATACGGGCCTAAAGGGACCCACGTCGCCGCACGAATTGGCGCTGCCATCGCGCCCAGCCCTACCAACACCACAACTATTCTTAAAACAGTACGGAAGCTCATTCGTCTTGGTACTCTCCATTACCAGATTAACTCATAGGGCAACAGCGAAACGAACATACCGTGCTCTTTCTCGCGTATCGAGACAGCTTCCCCTGCCTTAACTGTCTCTTCTCAACACCCTGCACCCCCCGCAAAAAAGGCAACGCCCGGCTGGGAGATCCCAGCCGGGCGTTGCCTACGTTCCGTTTTCGACAGCCTACTTCGTGGCAGGTGCAGCAGGCTTGGTCGCATGGTGCCTTACCGGGGCCCTCTTGGCCGCAACCGTCTTCGCAGGCACTGGCTTATCGGGCAGAGCCTTATAGCTGCTCGTGTCGAAGGACGCACCCGCCGGGATCAGCGTGGTGTTGTCCTCGTTGGCGCCAGACGATCCGGTGTAGAGCGAGATGCGTGAAGCATCCACACCCTTTTCCTGTACCAGATACACCTTCTCGTTCCAGGCACGCTCTTCAGCGGCTCTCCAGGCAGCCTTGTCCGCATAAGCCTGAGCAGCCTTGGTCTTCGCAGGCTTGACCGCCGA
>Ga0206804_10297_pt1 | contig 12596 bp, 15 predicted proteins | sample Alteio_BWOrgCont_62_FD_152888 | JGI IMG/M metagenome (GOLD analysis project Ga0206804, IMG submission 152888) | Enriched cells from forest soil in Barre Woods Harvard Forest LTER site, Petersham, Massachusetts, United States -... | ecosystem: Environmental > Terrestrial > Soil > Temperate forest >... | reverse complement strand
CACGAGCGGCTCGGCGAATGGTCATACCAATCCGTTCCAGGGATTCTATGATTCTATTCGTGACCAAGTCATGAGCCAGTGGCAATGCCCAAACGTTGCGGATAATAATACGATCAATTTCTTGGTTCAAATCCACGTTGAGAAGGACGGACGGGTCCCTCCCGAAAGCGTCCGTCTGCTTCAGTCTTCGGGCAACGCTGCGATTGATGATTCGGCTGTCTCAGCGGCCAAAAACTTGGGTTATCTGCATGAACCCTTGCCGGTCGGCTGCCCACCTGATATTTCCATCACCTTTAAACCCAATAGCTAATTGCCCACGTGAATTTAACTAACTTCTCCATCAGTTCGTTGTTTGTTTTCCTTACCCTTCTCGGCATTCAAGCCCAGGCCCAAGTCGATGTCGTCGTTTCAACGCTTCCTCGCATCAGCGTCGCCATCACCGGCCCGCTCGGCGCCGGCGCGACCGAAATCGTCAGCGCCGACATCAAGCGCACCGGCATGATGACGCCGGTCGGCGGTGGCTCTGGCGATTTCGTGGCCACGGGCGAAGCCAGCGATGCCGGAATTACCGGCCGTTTGGTCAATAAGAAAAGCGGTGCGCAAGTCGTCAGCGATACCTTCACAGGCAAGGGCCGCGTCGCCGCGCACCAGTTTGCCGATGCGATCACCAAAGCCGTCACGGGCCTGCCCGGATTCGCCACGAGCAAGATCGCCTTCATCGCCGCCGCCGGTAACTCCAAGGAACTTTTTCAGGCCGACATCGACGGCTTCAATACCCGCCAGATCACCCACGACGGCACGATCAGCGCCTCCCCTTCCCTCAGCCACGACGGCTCGAAGCTCGCCTACACCTCGTACAAGAGCGGCTATCCCGACGTTTACGTGATCGACCTCGCCAACGGATCGCGCACGCGCATCGCTTATTATCCCGGCATCAACACCGGACCTTCGTTCTCCCCGGATGGATCGACCCTTGCGCTGACCTTGAGCAAGGACGGCAATCCCGAGATCTACACCATCTCCGTCGGCGGCGGCTCCGAAGTGCGCATCACCCGCACGCGCGGCGCGGAAACGTCACCCTCCTGGTCACCGACGGGAGACCGCCTGGTCTATTCCTCCGACGAGCCAGGACAGCCGCAGCTCTTCATCAGCAGCTCAACCGGCATCACGACCATGGACCACCTCGTGACCGGAAACTCCTACTGCACCAAGCCCGATTGGTCGCCGGACGGCAAGACGATCGCGTTCACCACGCGCATCGGCGGGCAGTTCCAGATCGGTCTCTATAATGTCGCCAGCCGCACCGGCAAGCTGATCACGACGGGCGGCGGCGAAGACCCGTCCTGGACGCGCGATTCGCGCCATCTGCTTTATTCCAACCATGGGCGCCTTTACCTCCTCGATGTCGTTTCAACCCAGTCCCTCCCGCTCGACATGAAAGCGAGCGGCTGCGGCGAACCAACCGTCTCCCGCTAAGAATAGAATCCATTGTCCAATTCCACTCCACAGCCTATAACTCACCTCCGACTCCTCATGAATAAAAAATGCCGCCTCCCCCTCCTTATCGCCCTCACCATTGCCCTTGCCGCCTGCGGGGATGACAAGAACGGACACTTCACCGACGTCGGACCGGACGGCGCGCCGCTGCCCAGCGGAGGCACCGACCAACTGGCCGCCAACAACGGCGATCAAGGCATTCCTCCTTCCGCCCGCGGAAACTTCGACCCCAATAACGCCGATTACCAGACTCTCGCCTCGGACACGGTTTATTTCGATTTCGATAAATCGACCATCTCCGGTTCCGAACGCGGCAAGCTCCAAGCGGTCAGCGAATGGTTCAAGGCCAATCCTGGCCACTCGCTTTTCCTCGCCGGACACGCCGACAAGCGCGGCACCCCCGAATATAATCGCGCGCTGGGTGAACGCCGCGCGCTCGCCGTCCGCGAATATCTCGTCGGCCTCGGCCTGCCCGCCGCGTCGCTCTACACCAACAGCTATGGCTCCGACCGTCCCGCCGTCGATGGCGACACGGAAGAAGCCTTTGCTAAGAATCGCCGCGTCGAAATTGGCGTCGTCGTGCAGAAGCCGTAACGAGACATGGCACTCGGCCCGGCCTGGGTGCGCGGCCTTGCTTAGTTGCGTCGATCTGGCTCAATGGAACCAGTGGATTCCTCGTTCCCGCTCACCTGTTCCTCGGTGCACAAGACCTTTCGTCTTGGGCACACCAACCTCCAGATTCTGCAGGGACTGGAGGCGGCGTTTCCCCGCGGCGGCCTGAACACCATCCAGGGCGCCTCCGGCTCGGGCAAAAGCACGCTGCTGCAAATTCTCGGCGGCCTCGAGCGCCCCGACGCCGGCGAAGTATGCTGGCAGGGCGAATCGATCTACGCCTGGTCGCGCGGCAAACTCGCGGCCTGGCGCAACCAATCGGTCGGCTTCGTCTTTCAGGCCTACCATCTCTTCCCGGAACTTTCCGCCCTGGAAAACGTCGAGTTCCCCGCGCGCCTCGCCCGGAACAGCGATCCCGCCCAAGGCGCGCATCTCCTCGACCAGGTCGGCCTCGGCTCGCGCCTCCACCACCGTCCCTCGGAACTCTCCGGCGGCGAACAGCAGCGCGTCGCCATCGCCCGCGCCCTGCGGAACAATCCCGCGCTACTCCTCGCCGACGAACCGACGGGCAACCTCGACGCCGCCACCGGCCACGAAATCATCGACCTATTGCTGTGCCTCCACGTGCAGCACGGCAACTGCCTGATCATCGTCACCCACGACGACCGCATCGCCGCCCTCGGCCAGAAAATTTATCGGTTGGAAGATGGACATCTTCTTTCATCTCAAGCCTCCGAAGAGCCGAAGAAGGCTTGAGAACCTCCTACGAACTGGTAGCTTGATTCAGGCAGCAACTGGAATGAGCCATGAAACTACGCCTGGACCTCGCAAAAGCGCTCCGACCGGAGGACGTGCTGGAACTGGCGGCGGCGAACAGTCACCGTTACAGTGCAAAGCCCGTTTTCTCGAAAACTGGGATTGGCCAGCTATCACCAACCTCAACCGCAGACTCTGCGAAGGAAAGCGCGCTCAGCACGGCCCTAATCTGGAAAGTCAGCTAGATTACGATCCCCGGCATCCTCTTTCAGCCGTGATGGAATATCCATATTCTCGTGGAGAATGCTGATAACGCCTAGAGTCTTCGACGGGAACTCGCGAAAGAAAATATAGTGGTATCGGTGCCGGCAGAAAAATACTCCTTTTAATGCTTCGTTCCTGACTGGTTTCCAGTGGCGACGATGTTTTTGCAGATTATTTATCGCATCAACCAAGTTTTGGACGTAGCTGTCAGCCTGATCCATTCCCCATTTCTTCTCGGTGTAATCCCAAATTTCCAAAAGCCTTGCTTGGGCGGACGGAAAGATTTTAGCGGCCATGCGCTTTCCTGCGCGCTTTCGCTTCTTTGATGAGCTTGCCTGCATCAAGGGGCACGAACTCGGATTCGCTGGCGTCGAGCCCTGGTCTAAGCTCGGAACGAAGCCACGACCATTTCTGCTGTTCGTCGCGCTCATAGTCGCGCCGGACCAGATCACGAAGATATTCGCTGGCCGAAGTGTACAAACCCGATTCTCCAACACGATTTCGGATGAATCGTTGCAATTCGCCCGCAAACCTTACATTGACTCCTTCAGCCATGAAAATCTCCTTTCGAGAAAAATACCAATTGTCCCACAATATGTCAAATTTGTGGGACAAGATAAATGAAGGTTCACAAATACAAATCGCAACCAAAGATCCCGTCTTGCCCAAGCCAATTCCTCTGGCAGAATGGTCGCCTTATCCATGCAGCACCTGAAAATCTATCTCGATGGCCAGTTTGTGGACGAACCTGACGCCAAGGTTTCCGTGTTCGATCACGGCCTCCTTTACGGCGATGGTGTGTTTGAAGGCATCCGCTTTTACAATGGCCGCGTCTTCCTGCTCGAGGAACATCTCGACCGTCTTTACGACTCCGCCAAGGCCATTCTCCTCACCCCCCCGCTCGACCGCGACGCCGTGCGCGAAGCCGTGCTCGAGACCTGCCGCCAAAACAACCTGCGCGACGGCTACATCCGCCTCGTCATTACGCGGGGCAAGGGCGATCTTGGCCTCAATCCCAACAAGTGCAGCAAACCGACCATCTTCATCATCGCCGCGACCATCGAGCTCTACCCGGAAAAATATTACACCGAGGGCCTGCGCGTGAACACCGTGCCGACGCAACGGATGTCGCCCGCCGTGCTCAGCCCCGCGATCAAGTCGCTCAATTACCTCAACAACATCCTGGCCAAGATCGAGGGCAACCTTTACGGCGCGCAGGAGTCGATCCTGCTCAATGCGCAGGGCTACGTCGCCGAATGCACGGCGGACAATATCTTTGTGATCAAGCAGGAGAAAATCTTCACGCCCCACATCTCCGACGGCGCACTCGGCGGCATCACGCGGCGGCTGATGTTCGACCTCGCCCGCGAGATGGGCCGCGAAATCCGCGAGACCAACCTCACCCGCTACGATCTCTTCGTGGCCGACGAAATCTTCGCCACCGGCACCGGTGCCGAAGTCGTGCCGATCAGCGAGGTGGACGGCCGTAAAATTGGCGCCGGTCGCGTCGGCCCCATCACCGGGGAATTCATCCGCCACTTCAAGGTTAAGACGCAAAATACGGGCGTTTCCATTTACTGATTCTGTACTATATTGGTGGCAGCGTCGGTGACGGCGCGCTCTAAAACTATGATTTGCGAAGTTTGCCAGACGGAAAACGCCACGGTGCATCTGACCCAGATCATCAGCGGCAAAATGCAGAAGATCGACCTGTGCGAAAAGTGTGCCAAGGAAAAAGGCGTTGCCGATCCCGCCGGCTTTTCCCTTGCCGACATGCTGCTCGGCCTCGGTGCCGCCGATGAAATCAAGTCCAGCGGCAGCGAGGAACTCGTCTGCCCCCAATGCGGTTTCACCCAGCCCGATTTCAAGAAGACAGGCCGCCTCGGCTGTCCGCAATGCTACGTCACCTTTTCCGAGGGGCTCGGCGTCATCCTCAAGGACATGCACAAGGGCATCTACCATAAGGGTAAAATCCCGAGTCGTGCCGCCCGCGCCCAGGAATACCAGAACCGCCTGAAAACGCTGCACGCCAATTTGCAAAACGCCGTGCAGTCGGAAAACTACGAGCAGGCCGCAGCCTTGCGCGACCAGATCACCACGCTGGAAATGCAGATCAAGAGCTGAAATGTTTTCATCAAGGTAGTCGGCGCAGGCTCTTGCGCCGGACGGCGGTCACAGACCGCCGCTGCATCTGATTAATTATTCGAATTCTCCGCTGCGGCCGCGGCGGCTTCCGCACCGTTCGCGGCTCCATCGCCCACGCTTAGGTGCCCGGACAACTTCCGCTGTCCCTGGATATTGGAGAGCTTCCGGCGCAATGTTTCCAGGCTGAACGGCTTTTCGAGAATCCCCAGGTTCAATTGCGCGAACTCCGACATGAAATCCTGGAAATGGCTCGGGGGCAGTCCGCTCATGAGCAGGACCGCCGTGTTGGCAAAGCGGGGCTCCTTGGCGACAGCCGTGCTGTAGCCGCCGATAAACTGTGCGCCATTCATGCCCGGCATATTGTAATCGACGATCACCACCTCGGGCGGAGTCGGCGCGGCGACCAATTCCTGCAAGGCAACCTCGGGATAACGATAGGCCTTCGTGCGATGGCCCAGATGCTCGAGCAAACTGCAAAGGCCGTCGCGCACGAGATCATCGTCATCGATGACATAAACCAGGTAATGCGAATCGGCGGGCATTCTCTTCGATTGCAAAATGATCCGCTGGGTTTGCTTGAAAATGCGATGCGTGGAGCGGCGCCCGTCCGGGTTCTCCTTCTCCTTGGGCTTCTTGGGAGCCTCGGTCTCTCCGCGCGGCCAGATAAGCGACACCGACGTGCCCATGCCCACCGTGGAACGGATTTCGACCGTACCGGAATGCTGCGTGAGAATACCGCGCACCATCGCCAGCCCCAAGCCCGTCCCATGCTTCTTGGTTGAGTAAAACGGCTCGAAAATGTGCGCCATGTCGGCCTCGGGAATACCGGCCCCGTGATCGCTCACGGTCACGGCGGCCCGCGTCTCGTTGCCTTCCCACAGCACCTGGACCGTGCCACCGTCGGGCATCGCTTCACGGGCATTCTTGATCAGATTAAGCAGGCAATGACTCAGGCTCGAATAGGAACCCATGACCTGAATAGCCGTTTTCGCATCCTGAAATTCCTTGCCCAGCGCGATGTGATATTTGCCCGAGGCAACGTTCGCAATGCGCGCGACATCGTGGACCAGATCGACCAGGTTGAACGGTGCCATCGTCAGCGGTTGCCGCTTGGCATAGCCGAGCAGACTTCGCGTCAGCGAGGCGCCGGTCGAGCACGCCCGGATGATATTGACCAGGCTGTCCCGGGTCGCTGCGGAAAGACTTGGCTGCGCCAGCATCGCCTCGGCGTTGGACTGGATGCCCATGATCAGGTTGTTGAAATCATGCGCCACGCCGCTGGCCAGTTCGCCGATCGTCTCCAGCTTTTTCTGGTCCACCGCGCCCTGCGAACTATCGAGCCAACTGACCGAGTCCTGAAAACAAAATAAGTACCAATGGTCCTCCTCGGTCTGCTCCGTCGCCGCGCCCATCTCGTAAAAAACCTTCGCAAAATAATTCTGCCCCGGCTTGGCCGGATGCTTGAATCCCGGCATGGCCTCTTCCTGCGCGCCGCTCGCCATCTGCAGGGCCTGCGATAAATACTCGGCCAGCGATGTGGGCAATTCAACCCAGCTCAACGGCGTGGTTCCGGGACCGGCTGGATTCAATTCAAACAGCTCGGCGGCGGCACGATTCCAGTCGAAAACCTCATAGCCTCTGGTCGCGGAAAAGTGAACGAGAACTTCAGCTCGTCCTCCTGCACGACTCAAGAGACCCTGCACGAGCGCGGACGGGGGAGTATTAAACACGCTGACATACTGTATGTCGTTCGGCCCAAATTGCCAGTCCTAAGAAACCGCAATCAAACCGTCACCGGACATCCCCACAAAGTTTCCAAAATTTTGATTGGATTTTCCGCCACACTTCCCTATTCCTTACGATTCCCATGTCTCAGAAATCCAAATCCAGCGGCTCATCCAAGAAGGCCGCAAAACCCGCTTCTTCCAAAACGAAAGCGGCGACGAAGCCCAAGGCAGCTCCCGCCAGAAAGGTAGCCGAGGCCACGCAAAAACTTTCCAAAGCTTCCACGAAAACCGTCAAGACCAAGCCGGTCGCGAACGGCGCGGATGAAGAGCATGAACCCCTGCGTCCCCTGATTCGCATGCCCAAGGATGCCAAGACCCGGGCCTTTTTCGATCGCCAGAAACGCCGCCTGCTCGATCTGCGCGATCATTTCCTCGACCAAATGCAGAGCGTCGCGCAGGACAGCCTTCGCACCCGTGCCGAGGGCAACGAAGCTTCCGCCGTCGGCCAGCACCAGGCCGATGCGGGCAGCGATGCCTACGAAAAGGATTTTGCGTTGAGCCTCCTCTCGCAAGAGCAGGACGCCCTTTACGAAATCGAGGAGGCGCTCAAGCGCATCGAAAACGGCGCCTATGGCGTCTGCGAAATGTCCAACAAGCTCATCCCTCACGCCAGGCTTGAAGCCATCCCCTTTGCGCGCTTTACTGTTGAATGCCAGCAGCAGCTTGAAAAAGAGAATCGGGGCCGCCGCCGCTGGGATACCGCCCCTCAATTCATGGATTCCGCCGAAGCCTTCGCCGACGAGGAAGAAGAATCGACGGAAGACGACGACAAGAAAAAAGAGAAAGACTAAGCTATGCCTCCTGCTGCCAAACCCATGCGGCCCCGCCGCCGTACCCTCCGCTCGCTGCCGAAGCGCCGCATCGACATCAACCTCGAAGCCGTTGACTTCAAAAACGTCGAGCTGCTCAAGAAATTCCTCACCGAAAAAGGCCGCATCCTTCCGCGCCGCATCACCGGCATGACCGCCAAGATGCATCGCAAGCTGACGACCGAAATCAAACGCGCCCGCAACGTCCTGCTCGTCAAATAAACGCCCCCTCACCGAAAGATCCCCATGTCCCGACTTTGTGAAATCACCGGCGCGGTCCCCACGCGCGGCACCAGCATCCTCCGCAGCGGTAAAGCCAAGAAAAAGGGCGGTATCGGAACGCACGTCACGGCCAACACGCCCCGCGTCTTCCAGCCCAACCTCAAGGAAAAACGCATCTTCGTCCCCGAGCTCAAGCGCTTCGTCACCGTCAAGCTGACCGCCCGCGCCCTCAAGACGCTCACTAAAAACGGTGCCTACCGCACCCTCAAAAAAGCCGGCGTTATCTAGCTTGGAGGGTCAGGCTCCCGCCCTGACCCTAATTTTCCCTCGTTCCCAACTTGGGAACGCTACTGACGTCCGCAGGACTGCTCCCCGCGAAATTTCATTTCGCGCAACTTCCGTAGCCGCGCTCGTAAGAGCGTGGATATTCCCTCATCTTTTTTGCGCTCTTTGTGCCCTTTTGTGGCTAACCTTCAGTAAATGCCTTCCCACGACGTCGTCATCGTCGGCGCCGCTCCCGCCGGTTCCCTTGCCGCGCTCATCCTCGCCCGGGCCGGACATCGCGTCGCCCTGCTCGACCGCGCCGCCTTCCCGCGCCCGAAAGTCTGCGGCAACTGCATCAATCCCTCCGCGTGGAACATCTGGCAACGCCTCGGACTCACCGACGCCTACGCCGCGTTGCCTCATCAGGAACTCACCGGCTTCGCCGTTCACCTCGAAGGCCGCCAAATCTACGAGTACGACTTCCGCCCGCCGCACCGGGGCCCGCGCGCCGTCTCCCGTGACATTCTCGATGACTGGCTCCGTCTCGAAGCCCAAAAAGCCGGAGCCGAGTTTTTCTCCGAAACTACGGTCACCGGCGTCGATGCCAAGGACGGCATCGTCCAGACCTCGCGCGGCGAATTCTCCGGCCAGCTCGTTTTCGGCGCGGATGGCCGCAACTCTCTCGTCGCACGCCAAAGCGGACTCATGCCGCCGCCACGCCGTTGCCATCGCGTCGCGTGGCAGACCTCCATCCCCGCCCCGGCCAATCTAGACGACTGCACCCACATGCACATCTTCGAGGAAGGCTACTTCGGGTATTGCCGTTACAGCCCCACTCACGCCGTGATCAGCATGGTCCTCGATTCCCGTCGCACCCAGGACCCGCTGCTGCTCGTCCGCCGCTTTTTCCCTCACCTCGAACAACAGGAATGGCTGCGCATGAACCCGATTACCCGCGCCCCGGCCCGCACCGGCAAGGGCCGCGTCTGGCTCCTCGGCGACGCCGCGCGCGTGGTCGAACCGTTCACCGGCGAAGGCATCACCTTCGCGCTCTCGACCGGGCTCCTCGCCGCCGAAGCGGCCGTCACCGGGCTGGCCCGGGACAATCTCGCCGCCGCCCTCGCCACCTACTCGCGATCCCATCGCCAGCTCTATCGGGAACGCGCCTGGGTCAACACCCTTCTCCGCTGGACGCTGACCACCCCCAGCCGGACCGTGCGTCTTCTGCGCCATGTCGATCGCCTGCCCGGTTTCATCTCCTACTTCTCGCGTCACGTCCACGCCACAACGTAGGGAGCACTATTTTGGTGGCCCGGACAACTTGTTGTCCGGGTGGCCGCAGGCCACAGGAGGTCACCGTTGATTTGCACATTTTCCCGTAACCTCCTGCGCGCTCGAAATGACTTCGCGCGCGTCCGGACAATAAATTGTCCGGACCACCCCAAGCCAGCCGCCCGCCGCAGGAGCTTGCCCTCCGTAATGAGCACCGCCTAAGCTCTAGGGCATGGCTTCCCCAAAGAGTGTTGTCGAACTCCTCCAGGACCTGGTCGCGATCCCCAGCGTCAATCCGAGCGGCACTCCCGGCACCGACAAGACCGGCGAGCAGGCCATGGGCGAATACGTGGCCGATTTCCTCCGCCGCCTCGGAGCGGAAGTCGCCCTCGAAGAAATCGAGCCAGGCCGGCCCAATCTCATCGCCTCCTTCACGCCGGAAAAGCCGCTGGCCCATCTCGCCTTCGCGCCACATCTCGACACCGTCAGCGTCGTCGGCATGACCATTCCTCCCTTCGACCCCATCGTCCGCGACGGCAAACTCTTTGGCCGCGGCGCCACCGACACCAAGGGCCCCATGGCCGCCGCTCTCTGGGCGCTCCACGAATGGGCGAAGAGCCCGGCCCGCGCGCGGTCGCGCATCCGTTGGACCTTCCTCGGGCTGATGAGCGAAGAGGCCGGCAACGACGGCGCCATCGCCATGGCAAAAAAGGGATTCTCCAGCGACCTCACGCTTGTCCTCGAGCCGACCCAGCTCGGCGTGGTCACGGCGCACAAGGGAGCGCTCTGGCTCGAAGTCGAAACGGCCGGCGTCGCCTGCCACGGCTCGACCCCCGACCGTGGACGCAACGCGATCTACGCCATGCGCCGCGCGCTCGAAATCATCGAAAGTAAAGTCATTCCCGACCTCTCGAAACTGGCCCATGCCAAGCTCGGCGTCCCCACGATCAACGTCGGCACCATTTCCGGCGGCAGCAAAATCAACATCGTGCCGGACCGGTGCCTCATCGAGATCGACCTCCGCGTTGTCCCAGGCATCGACGCGGAAAAATTCCGCTCCCATCTCGAGTCCGACCTGCGCGCGGTCACGCCCGACGTCACGGTGCGCCAGCAGCGCTACTCGCCGCCGCTCGATACCAGCGAAGCGCTCCCCTGGGTCCAACGCCTCGGCAATGCCGCTCTCGGTTTCACCACCGCGCCCTGGTTTTCGGATGCGTCCATCCTGGGCGGCCCGAAGTGCCCCGCTGTTTGCATCGGCCCCGGCTCCATCGCTCAGGCCCACACCAAGGATGAATTCATTCTTATCCGCGACCTCGAATACGGCGCCGATTTCTTCCGCCGCTGGATTCAAGTCGCTGAAGAATCCCTGCATGAAACCTGATGCCGAGTCCGTCGCGACCGACCCCGGCTTTTTTCGCCGCGCCCTCGTCACCTACCAAAAGGAGACCGGCCAGCCGCTCGCCGTGTGGGCGGGCATCGCCGCGCTCAACTTCATCGCGCAAATCTTCCTTCGCCGCGAATTGCACCTGGGCGAGTTCGGCACGCTCAACACCGCGCTGGGCATTGTCGGATTGCTGACCTTGCCGCTGCTGGCGCTCAACCAAGCGTTCACGCTCTATCTCAGGCAAGTCCATCCTCAGGAACAAGCACCGCGCATCGAGGCGCTTCGCGCGGCGGCAGCCATTGCCACGGAAACCTTCGGCTGGATCTGGGGCGGCCTCTCCATCCTGCTCATCTTCCTGCTCCTGCCCTTGCTCGATGTGCCTCGGATTTCCCTCCAGCTTTTCACCGTTATCAATGTCCTGGTCGCACTGGGCGGCGTGCTAAGCTGGGCCATTTGCCAGGGCGGGAACCGGCTTCATTTCTGGGCCACCCTGCTTTTCTACGCCGCGCTTTCCCGCGCACTTGTCGGCGCCCTGCTGGGCTGGTTGGAACCGTGGGCCGAATCGGGCCTGGCCGCGCTTCTTCTCGCCGGTTTCATCGCGCTCGCTCCGGCGCTCGACATCCGCGAAGTCAAACCGGCGCTGCGGTGGAAAGCCTGCCGGGATGCGTGGGACCGCGACTTCCTGCTCTATGCCGGGGCGACCTTCAGCGTCCTCCTCGGTGTCTTCCTGTTTGCGAACGCCGACCGCATCGTCGCGCAGAAATGGCTCGGCGTCGCCATCAACAACAACCTCGGGATCGTTTCCTGGAGCCTGCTCGACTCGTACCAGACGGCGGGCCTCCTCGGCCGCAGCCTGCTGTGGGGTACGCAACCCCTGCTCTGGATTCTCTTCGCCCACCGCTCGCCCCTGAATCGCACCACAACCGCCTCTCTCACGTTCTTCTGGATCTATCTCGGCTCCCTCGTCGCAGGGGCCTTCCTCCTCGGCCTTCTCACCCGGCCGCTCTGCTACCTTTTCTGCGGCTCCAACTACCAATCGACCGCCCTCTTCGTTCCCAGCTTTGCCGCCGTCATGGTCGTGCTCGGCCTGCTCCAGGGCGTCGGCATTTTCGCGCTGGCCTCGCGACGCTACCCCGAGTGCTTTCTCTTCAGCGCCTGCAGCATCGGCTACACCGTCCTGCTCTATCTCGCGGGCCGCCAGGCGCAATCGATGATCGCGTACATGTTCGGCGCCGGAGTCGTCTCGCTCATGATCGTGCTCTTCGTCGGCGTCGTCCGCTGGGGCCGCAAACAACCATGAACGCAACGCGCACTCCCGAGATCTCGATCGTCATGCCGCTCTATAACGAGGGCGCGCACATCGCCTCCAACGTCGAGCAGACCATGGCCGCCCTCCGCATGCTCGGCCCATTCGAGATGATCCTCGTCAACGACGGCAGCTCCGACAACTCCGCCGACGCCATCGCCCGCCTCGCGGAACAATTTCCGTCCGAGATCGTCTCGCTCCAACTCCCCCGCTCCGGCAAGGGCGAAGCGCTGCGTCGTGGCGCTCAGGCCGCGCATGGCGAATTCGTCGTCTTCATC
>Ga0206804_10296_pt1 | contig 12628 bp, 10 predicted proteins | sample Alteio_BWOrgCont_62_FD_152888 | JGI IMG/M metagenome (GOLD analysis project Ga0206804, IMG submission 152888) | Enriched cells from forest soil in Barre Woods Harvard Forest LTER site, Petersham, Massachusetts, United States -... | ecosystem: Environmental > Terrestrial > Soil > Temperate forest >... | reverse complement strand
GAGCGACCGGACAGGCATGGACCTGACGCCGTTCTTCGATCAGTACCTGCGGCACAAGGACATTCCAACGCTGGAGCTGAAGTTTGAGCCCGGCAAAGTGGAATACAGGTGGAAGGCGGATGAGGGCGGTTTCGCGATGCCTATCCAGGTGGGAGATGCCGAGCATTGGACGCTGGTGAGACCAGTGACGACGGAGTGGAAGTCGATCCTATGGACTGGTACGAAGGAGAGTTTTGCAGTGGCTACGGATCTCTATTATGTGAATGTGAGTAAGGAGTGACCGTGGCGAACTTGGCAAGGTGCGCAGGGCTGACACTGGCGATGATTGTAAGCGGATGCGGCTACCATCAGCTGGGCGCGGCGACGCACGTTCCGGCGAATGTGCACACGCTGGCGGTGCCGATCTTTCAATCTCGGGTACAGGCTTACCACACAGAGACGGCATTTACCGAGGCCGTGGTGCGCGAATTGAACGAGCGCACGAAATTCCGCGTGCTGACGGCAAGCGGCGACGGCACATTCAACGGAAGCACAGGAAGTGCGGATGCGACGCTGAAGGGGACGATCCTGACGGAGACGATTGCGCCGCTGACATTCGACCCGACCAGCGGGCAGACCTCAAGCTACCTGGTTACGGTGCACGCGGTGGTGGAGATGATTGCGCACGACGGCACGGTGCTCTATCGCAATCCGGGATTCGAGTGGCGGGAGCAGTACCAGTCGACGCAGGATTTGTCGGGGTTTGTGCAGGAGGACTCGGCAGCGACGCGCAGGGTGGCGCGTGATTTTGCGCAGGGGCTGGTGAGTGACATGCTGGAGAACTTCAAATGAATGCGAACCTGCGGAGCTTTGTGGGGGTGGAGCGGTTCATCGCAGAGGTGAGTGGCGACGCGCGCAAGCCGGGCTACGTACTGCTGGGCGATGAGGCCTTCCTGTACGCGATGTGCCGGCGTGGGGTGTTGCAAGAGTTGCTGGCGGAGGACCTGAGGGATTTCAGCCTGCACGAACTGGACCTGGCGGAGACCTCGATCTTTGAGGCGCTGGACCTGGCGCAGACACCGTCGCTGATGGCGCCGTTCCAGGTGCTGATCTTGCGCAATGTGAAGCTGCTCTATGGGCGCGGCCAGAAGAAGGACGAGTTCGCGGCGATTGAGGAGTACTTCCGGCGGCCGAATCCGCAGGCACTGCTGTTGTTTGTAGCCGACCACATTGCGCTGCCGCAGGACCTGCGCAAGATGGACATGCAGGACAAGGAGCGTGCGGAAAAGATCAGAGAGACGCTGGGCGATGTATGCGGCGTGGTGGAGCTGCAGCGCGTAAGCGAAGATGATGCCGTTGCGTGGGTGTTGCGCGAAGCAGCCGCGAAGGGAGTTGCGTTCCACGAAGACGCCGCGCGGGAGCTGGTGGATGCGCTGGGTGCGGAGATGATGACGATTGCCAGCGAACTGGAGAAGCTGGTGCTTTACTCAGGCTCCACTGGGGCGAAGCAGGTTGAGGTGAGCGATGTGGAAACGATGGTTTCCGCGGCGAAGCAGCGCAGCCTGTATGAGCTGACTGACGCCATCAGCCTGAAGGACGCTCCGCGCGCTCTCGCGCTGCTGCACGGCTTGCTGAATGCCTCCGAGGGCGGTGAAGAGGCAGCGATTGGGCACGTGTTCACGCTGGCGAAGACGTTTCGGCAGATGCTGGTGCTGAACGAGAAGCAGGTGAAGGACCAGCGTGCGATGTGGCAGGTGTTGTGGCCGGGGTTCCGCGTGGCGCCGTTCGCGGCGGATGCGCTGATTGCGCAGGCGCGGCGGTATCGCGATCGCAGCGAGCTGACGCGCGGACTGATGTGGATTGCAAAGGCCGATGTGGAGCTGCGGTCGAGCCCGCCGGACAAGCGGCTGGTGCTGGAGCGGCTGGTGATGCGGCTGGCTGGCAAGGCACGCGAGCCTGAACTGAGTGCGGCTTAGCGGAAGCTGGCGAGTGAGCCTTTAGTGCTTCGGCTGGGGCGGGCGCTGGTTGCCGAATGTCGCTGGGGATGGGGCCGAGGGCACGGTGTTGGGGTCGCTGAAAACAGACGGATCGGCGAGCGGCATGCTCGCTCCAGTCCAGCGAACAAAATAATTCCATTTGGAGGGGATGGAGATCGCGATCACGTGGGAGCCGGGGATGCCGTTGTCAGGACGCGGAAACTCGACGATGTAACGGCCGCGCAGCATGGCGATGAAGCGGTGGAGCTGCTCCTCAATCTGAAAATGCTGATCGTCAAAGACCATGCCGCCGGTGAGCGCGGCAAGACGGCCGAGACGGTCCGAAACATGGGTGTGAGAACGGTCGCCATTGAGGCCGCTGGAGGTTTCATCGCGGAAGCTCCGCTGGAAGGCGTATTCCTCGATATCGCGCATACCGAAGACCGCCGTGCTGTTGGTTTGAGCGAGGAGCGCTACATCGTCGAAGGAAATTGTGCTGCCGGTGTCCATCCCAAGCGAGACGAAAAGAACGACGCGGCGGCTGGGCGTCTCCCCTAGTTTGTCGACAGTGTGGGCCAGTACATCCCACAGGTGCAGCGACTTGGCGCAGGAAGGCTTGTGTTTGTCACCATGCAGGGTCTCGGCATTGAGCGCTGAGGTTACGCCGTCGCGGATGACATCCGGGGAAGCTGGGGCATCATTGACGGATTGTATGGCCTTGCAATCGATGGCGTAGATGCTGACGTGGTCTTTGGGGTGCAGATCTTTGGGGACAAGTTTGGAGAGCGTCTCAGCGATGTTGGTGATGAAGTGCGTCTGGGTTCCAGAGTCGTCAACGATGATGGCGAGCGAAATGGCGTCGTCGCCTTCGATGCGCAGCTGGGAGGGGTGGAAGAGCGCACCGCCATCGAGCGAGACGAAGAACTGGTCGCGAGTGAGTTGCGGGAAGGGTTTTCCGTCCGGATTAATGACCAGAGTGGGGACCTGAGCGAGGTTGGCGTAGACGTGCAGCGTGTAGAGATCGGGCGGCGGAGCGGATGTCGATGGGGAAGCCTGGGCACGTAGCTTCGGAATTGATACGAACAGGATTAGTGCTACGGCCAGAGAGTATGCGAGCGTTCGCCGTGCGGGCATCGCAGCGGCAGGGCAGAGCCGATCGGGCGAGCGGTTACAATCCGGAAAGCTTGAGAATGAAGGAGTCACGATGGCGCGGATGGGTCGTTTGGGAGTATGTGTTGCATTTTGGTTGGCGATCGCGGGCTGGAGCCAGGTACCGGCAGCCCCTGCTGCCCCGCTGACTCCGCAGCAGCGGCAGATGCTGGAATTCTACAAGGCACACTATGCCAAGCACGAATACCACATTGCAATGCGCGACGGAGTGAAGCTCTATGCACAGGTATATACGCCGATTGTGGGCAAGTTCGAGGACAAGGGTCCGTATCCGATTTTGATGACGCGCACTCCGTATAGCTGCGGAAGCTATGACAATGACGTGGTGCAGCCGCGAGTGACCGGCGACATGGAGATGCTGAAGAGTGGATACATCCTGGTTTGCGAAGACGTTCGCGGCCGCTGGGACAGCGAAGGCAACTGGGTCGAGATGACGCCGCCGAAGGACGGCAAGGGCATTGATGAGTCGACCGACATGTACGACACGGTGGATTGGCTGCTGAAAAACGTGCCGGGGAACAACGGGCGCGTGGGAATCATGGGTATTAGCTATCCGGGGTTTTATACGGCGGCGAGCATTATCGATGGGCATCCGGCGATTAAGGCCGCGAGCCCGCAGGCTCCGATGATGAACCTGTGGGACGGCGACGACAGCTACCACGGCGGGGTGTTCATGCTTGGGGCGAACCACTCGTTCTATGCCGAGAGTTTTGCACCGCAGAAGAATCCGCTTACAAGAGCACCGCGCAGCACATTTGAGATTCCCGTGAAAGACGCTTATGCGTACTATCTGGAGCTGGGAACGCTGAAGAATACGGACACGGCGCAGGCGAATACGAACCCGCTATACCACGACCAGATGGTGCACAACACCTACGACTCGTACTGGGTGGCGCGCGACATGGCGCTGCACATGCACGGTGTGAAGGCCGCGGTGATGCTGGTGGGCGGCTGGTTCGACGCGGAAGATCTGGCGGGTCCGGTGAATGCCTTCCATGCAATCGATAAACTGAGCCCGGCCGCAGCAGCGGACACGCTGGTGGAGGGGCCGTGGGTGCATGGCGGATGGGCGCGCGGCACGGGCGATTCGCTGGGTGATATTCGATTTGGGTCGGCGACGAGCGAGTTCTATCAGAAGAACATCGAGGCGCCGTTCTTTGCGCACTATCTGAAGGACGCTGCTTGGACGCCTCTGCCGAAGGCATATGTATTCGAGACGGGAAGCGATGTGTGGAAGAAGTATGATGCCTGGCCTCCGAAGCAGGCGACGGCGAAGACGATCTATTTCCATGCCGGCGGAAAGTTGAACTGGAGCGCGCCCGTGGACCAGGCGAGCAAGGATGAGTATGTGAGCGACCCGGCGCATCCGGTGCCTTATGTGGGCTATGCGATGGGCGCGAACCCTCCGCAACGGTACATGGATGATGACCAGCGGTTCGCAGCGACAAGGCCGGACGTGCTGGTGTATGAGACCCAGCCGCTGACCGAGGATGTGACCATAGCTGGGCCGGTACGTCCACGGTTGAAGATTGCGTCGACGGGCACGGATGCGGATTTTGTGGTGAAGCTGATCGATGTGTTCCCTGAAGACTTCAAATATCCGGATGAAGGCGAGTCGCAGGGCAAGCGCGTGCTGGGTGCCACGCCGGAGATCATGGGCGGCTACCAGATGCTGGTGCGCGGCGAGCCGTTCCGGGCGAAGTTCCGGAGTTCAGCCAGCGCGCCGGAGGCGCTGACACCGGGAAAAATCACGAGCGTGGACTTCACCATGCAGGACGTGAACCACACGTTCCTGAAAGGGCACCGGATCATGGTGCAGGTGCAGAGCTCGTGGTTCCCGCTGACGGACCGCAATCCGCAGGTGTTTATGGATATATCGAAGGCGACGGATGCGGATTACAAGAAGGCGACGGAGACGGTATTCCACCAGGTGGACGCGGCGAGTGGCGTTGAGTTGATGGTGATGCCGAGGTAAGGCACGGAGTAGTGAGTAAGGAGTATGGAGTAGAAACTCAGGGCTTGGGTGGCGTGACTGTCGCGTCGCCGGGTTTTGCGTCGGTCGATTTGGTGGCGTCCGGGATGGCGAAGGGGTCCATCAGGCTGGGGCTTTGCCAGGTGAACATTTCGGCGCCGTGGTCGGTGATGAACATGTCGTCTTCCAGGCGGATGCCGAATTTTTGCGGGATGTAGATACCGGGTTCGTCGGAGAAGACCATGCCGGCCACCATCTTTTGCGTGTTGCCCTGCACGAGGTAGGGCCACTCGTGCATGTCCAGACCGATGCCGTGGCCGACGCGGTGAGTGAAATAGTCATAACCGGGGCCGTAACCGGCTTTGACGATGACCTGGCGGGCGGCCGCGTCAACAATCTGCATGGGGACGCCGGGGCCGGCGGCTTCGAGTGCGGCGTCCTGCGCGTTGCGCACGATCTCAAAGACGGCGCGCTGCTCATCGGTGGGCTTGCCGTAGACGAAGCTGCGCGAGATGTCCGAGGTGTAGCCGTCGACGGTGCAGCCATCGTCAATGAGCACCATTTCGCGCTCGTGGATGACCTGCGGGCTGGCGGAGCCGTGAGGGATGGCGGAGTAGACACCGACGTTGAGTGAGGCTTCTCCGCGCACACCGCTGCGGGCGTAGGCGCGGTCGACGAGCTCGACGAAGCGGTGATTGGTGTCGCCGGGGCCGCAGGAGAGATAGACGGCCTTGTAGACGTCGAAGGTGATCTGGTTGGCGAGGCGAAGGAGCGCGAGCTCGGCAGGCGATTTGAGCGAGCGGCAGCCGGCGGTGACGGGCGTGGCGGAGATCAGCTTGAGCGCAGGGCAGGCGCGCGCGATTTCGTTGGCGAAGGCGTACTGGGTGTGCTCCTCAATGCCGAGCGTGCCGGTGGAGATGCTGACTTCGGTAAGGCCGCGGCGAAGGAGATCGTAGGGGTCTTCGTTTTCGTGCCAGAAGTAGGTAGAGGTGGATTCGCGATCGGGGATGTTGATGTAGTCCGCGTTCAGGCGATCGCGCTCAAGCGAGGGACAGATAAAAAACGGAGAAGCGGATTGCGGGAGGACGTAGGCGAAGAAGCGTTCGGACTGGCCCCACTGGACGCTGGAGAAATAGCGCAGCGAGGCCCCAGTGGTGATGAGGATGGCATTGAGGCCGTACTGCTTCATGAGTTCGCGAGCGCGATCAAGGCGGTTGTTGCGCTCTTCAACGGTGATGGGCGCGATGTCCTTGGTGCGGTCAGCGAGAGCGGCGATGGGCGCGGGGAGCGGGTCTTCGCAGGCCGGTGCGGGAGTGGCTGGTGGAAGCGCGTCGTGCTTTTCGTCGTGCTTTTTCTGCGCGTGCAGGGCGAGTGCTGGAGCTGTGACTGCGGCGGTGAGCAGGAAGCGGCGACGGCTGATCATGCACGGATTGTAGGACGAAGCGGGTGGGGATTCCCAGTGCGGAAACCGGGCAGCGTTTGGCGGAGGTATCCACCGGATGCTATGTTCGGGCTTGGCGCGGATGACGCCAAAGGATTTAGGAGCAAAGATGATTACGACGGTGCAGCACCATCTGCTGAAAAAGCAGCAGAGTGTGCGCGAGGCGACGGGGACGTTCAGCCGGCTGCTGAGCGGGATTACGCTGGCGACCAAGATGATTGAGGCGAAGATCCGCGTGGGCGGCCTTTCGAATGTGCTGGGAGCGTTCGGCGCGGTGAATGTGCAGGGCGAGCAACAGCAGAAGCTGGACGTCTATGCGAATGAGGCGCTGCTGCATTGCCTGGGGCTGGAGGACAGCGTTGCGGCGCTGGTGAGCGAAGAGAATGACCACCCGATCACGGTGAACCTGGACCCGGAAAAGGGAAAATACATTGTGGTGTTCGATCCGCTGGATGGGTCGTCGAACATAGACGTGAATGTGAATGTGGGCACGATCTTCAGCATTTTGCGGCGCGAGGGAGACCTGACGGAGTCAATTCTGCAGCCGGGGTACAAACAGGTTGCGGCAGGGTATGTGGTGTATGGGCCTTCAACGGTGCTGGTGTATACGGCGGGGCATGGCGTGCATGGGTTTGTGCTGGATCCGACGGTGGGGGCTTTTGTGCTGAGCCAGGAGCAGATGAAGATGCCGGAGCAGGGCCCGTACTACTCCACAAACGAGGCGAACGCGGCGAGCTGGCCGGCGGCATATCGCGACTACCTGGCGATGCTGCTGCGCGGCGAGCTGGGCGGCAAGGCTTATAGTGCGCGGTATATCGGGAGCCTGGTGGCGGACTTTCATCGCACGATTTTGAAGGGCGGCGTGTTCTTGTATCCTCCCACGGACAAGGCGCCGAAGGGCAAGCTGCGGCTGTTGTATGAGGCGAATCCGCTGGCGTTTATTGCGGAGCAGGCGGGTGGGATGGCGATCAATGGAGCGGAGCGGATTCTGGATTTGCAGCCGACGGATATTCATCAGCGCACGCCGTTGATTGTGGGCAGCAAGCGTGAGGTGGAAGCACTGCAACGGGCGGTGCTCGGAGTGAAGAGCTGATGGCCGAGCATGTGGTGGCAGAGCGGTTGTATTACGGGGCAAGCGTGCTGGAATTTGAGGCGACGGTGACGGACGTGCGGCTGCATTCGCGCGAGGGCGGCGGGCCGGAAGGTCAGCTTTGGCAGGTGGCGCTGGATCGGACCGCGTTTTATCCCGAGGGCGGCGGACAGCCGTGGGACACGGGTGTTCTGAAGGCGACGGCGAAGAGCGGAGCGGTGCTGGAGTGCGCGGTGGAGCGCGTGGAAGAGGATGAGGCCGGCGAAGTGTGGCATGCGGTGCGCAAGCCGCTGGTCGCGGGTACGACGGTTGAGGGCATGGTGGATGCGGCGCGGCGGGTGGACCATGAGCAGCAGCACTCGGGGCAGCATCTGGTTTCGGCAATTTTCTTAAGAGAGCTGGGGGCGCGGACGGTTTCGTTTCATCTGGGCGTGGAGAGCTCGACGATCGATCTGGTTTTGCGCGAGGGGATGGAGCGGTTGAGCGAAGAAGATTTGCTGCGCGTGGAGGAAGTGGTGAATCGGGTGGTGTTGGAGGGGCGACCGATGACGGCGCACTGGGTCCCGCGCGAGATGGCGGTGCAGATGATGGAGCGCGGCGAGTTGAGGAAGATTCCGGAGCGTGAAGGGCCGCTGCGGATTGTGCAGATGCAGGGGATCGAGTTCAATGCATGCGGCGGAACGCACGTAACGGACACCAGCAAGATCGGCGCTGTGCTGCTGCGCAAAGTGGAGAAGGTGAAGCAGGGTTGGCGGGTGGAGTTTTTGTGCGGCGGCCGCGCTGTGCGGGCGGCGCGGAAAGATTACGAATTGCTGAAGCAGACGGCGGGAATGCTGACGGCGGGAATGAAAGACGTGCCGGGGCGGGTTGAGGCGCTGATGGAGAAATCGAAGGCTATGGCGAAGGAGTTGAAGAAGGCGAATGCGGCTGCGCGGATGAGCGGCGAGTAGCCATCGCGCGATGAATGGGGCACGGGCAGACGCAGATGCCCTCGCGTCGAGAATTGGGGTAACCCGGTATGCGGCAGGATTAGGAAAATAAATTTCGCACTTTAGACAGGTGCAACGGGAGTGCCATGGTAGCCTTTTGACGATAATAGGAGGTTTAAATGTCCAATAATACGGTTTGGCAGGTTCGTGAAGGAAAGAAGCGAGCTCCTGAAGTTCAACAAGCGCTGGCACCACTCTCTCCCGTCCTTAAAGTCGTGGCCTCAGAGGGGGTTGATGCTGCATCTATCGATCTATCGTTCACGATTTCCTGTCACGGAGTGTCTAGGAAGCTCATGCTGCCGGCTACCGTCTTCTTGGAAGAAAACCCAGCCGCCTCGATTCTGGCTAGGGCCAGAATTCAACTGGCCGGGTAGCTCGTTCTTCAAGCCATTTTTTTACACGATCTTGTGTTTGAGCTAATTCTGCATCCGTGAGAAAAGTTGCTGCTTTGTCTCGGTTTCGAGCAGTGCTCCCCGCTACGAGCGTCCTGTTGTCAGCCGTATACAACTCGTGGGCGAGGTAGGACCAAAAATACGCCTCCTTATAATCCCTAGCTCCACTCTTTGTTGTTTTGAGATATAACTCGCCCAGCCACATCTGAGCTTCAGCGTAGCCTTGCTCAGCAGACTTTAGAAGCCACATAGTTCCCCGATCGTCGTTTTTTACATTCCTTGGCAGTTCATACATGTAAATCATTGCGGCTTTGTACTGGGCATGAGCACTCCCTAGTTCCGCTGCTTTGGTGTACCACGAAGCTGCCTCTGAAATGTCTGCTGGTACTCCCCACCCCATGTCGTACATGCCGCCGAGATATACGATTGCCTTGACGTTATATCGCTCTGCCGCCCTTCGAAACCAAACAATTGCCTCTTCGTAATCCTGCGGAACTCCATCGCCGCTAAAGTAGGTTACGCCTCTGGCAAACAGTTCTTCCGATGTGAGATTATCCCCCCTTTGTATGTAGTTCCCAACTTCTTTGAGCACTGCATCTCTTTCAGTACGCGATAGTTTTTCATATACCCCTTCGTCACATGAATCTCGTTCGTAGCGGTCGGGTGCTAATGCCTTGACTAAGTCTTGACGCCCTCGAGCAATCAAATCCTGACTGCTTTTTGAAAGCTGATCCCGCGTATTGGCAGGGGCTGGTAAATGTTGAATTTCAGACTTGTCGTTCATGTGCGTCTACCCTTTGTGCGAGCGCCTCGTGTTCCTTGCGGCGCTGCATAATTTTCCCTGCCAACGCTGTGGCTAGCTGAGCTAAGAGATCGCGTCCTTCTCTCTGTGCCATCTCAGCATCCTTCTTAAGCTGTGACAGCTCACTGGTCGACAGTCGAGCTTGCTCTTCTTCGAGTGCCGCGATGTTCTTTCGTGCTTGGTGAATCTGGCGGATGATGCGGATGAGTTCTGCGCCGATGCCTTCGCCCTGCACGGATTCGCTGGACTCGTCGTAGTCACTGAGGATGCGCTGGAGGGCTTCGGCGTCACCACGACCGTAGGCTTCATTGGCCTGGGCCATCAGGCGAGTTCGGTGCTGGCGGTCGGCGTCGTCCTTGGCGAAGTCGGGATGAATGCGCTTGGCGACTTCGCGAAAGAGGCTTTTTAGGTCAGCGGAGGGTTGGAAGTCCTGGGCCTTGGAGGCTTCGCCGTGCGTTGCTTCTTGGGTTTCGTCGGCACGTTTGCGGGCTTGCTCGGCGTGCTGCTGGGCTTCGGGTACTGGATTCAGTGACGCTTCCAGCTCGGCGATTCGGGCGTCCCACTCGTCCAATTCCGCATAGAGTACACCGACCTGACGAAGATAGCGGCCTTCAAAGCTCTTGAGTTGGGCACGGAGGTCAGCCAGTTCTAGTTCGCGCTCGGCTAGGGTGGCGCGGACGGAGGCCAACTCCTCACGCTTGCGGAGAAGCTCGGCTTCCTCCGGCGTCTGCTTGCGGACGATCTCGGCTGGCATGTTATGGCTCCGTCGCGTCCATTATCCATGATGGGGAGGGCGAGCAAAAGCAAAATGCGGGGATCTCTCCACTTCGCATGACGATGAAACTGTCATGCTCCGGTCGAGATGACGGTGGTGGGCGAAGCAGATTCCCTGCGGGAATGACAACCAGAAAAGCAAATGCAAAGTCTGTCAGGGGTTCTTCACCTATGGCTCGGGATGACGGCTTTTTGGGGGTGAGAGTTACTCACCGCCCTGAACGGTAAGCTGACTAGGTGAGTCAGTATTGCGATGTCGCGTTGCCGGTGCCGGTGGACAGGGCGTTTACCTATGAGCTCGGGGGCTTGGAGCCGGAGGTGGGCGCGCGCGTGATGGTGCCGTTCGCGGGGCAGCGGCTGGTGGGCGTGGTGGTGGGGCTGCATGATGCGCGGCCTGAAGACGTCGAGGTAAAGCGCGTGCAGCAGGTGCTGGACGATGCGGCGCTGCTTCCTGATGAGTTGATGGAGCTGGGCAAGTGGATTGCTTCGTATTATTGCGCTCCGCTGGGCGAGGTGCTGCGCGGGATGATGCCGCTGACGGCAGAGGTTCGGCGGCAGTGGGTGTATCGCATCGGAGAGCAGGGAAAGAAAGTGTTGCATGATGCGGCGGTGAAGGGTGCGTCGCGGCGGTCGAGGCTGAGTGCGGAAGACCAGAACCGCGAGTATGCGGTGCTGAATTATCTGCTGAGTGGGGAAGCGGCGAAGGCGGCGACGATCCGGAGCGCAACGGACGCGAACAAGGCACTGCTGGATGCAATGGCGCGGAAGAAGTGGCTGGTGAGGGAGGCACTGGCGGAGACGAGGGATGCAAGGCGGGTGGAGATGGTGGCGGTGCTGGAGGAACAGGGATTAGGGATTAGGGAACAGGGATTAGAAACGGCGAAGCGGCTGCCGAAGTTGAATGAGAACCAGCTTGCGGTGATGGCGGAGCTGGCGGGGTGTGGTGGAAGGGAATTGGTGAGGGAGTTGCGGCTGCGGCTGGCGCAGCGGGGAGTGCCGGAGTCGACGCTGGGGACACTGGTGAAGCGTGGGCTGGTGCGGCTGGAAGAGACGGCGGTTGCGTTTCATGTGACGTCCTTGAATTCAAAGAGCGGGTCTGGAGGGAAGAAGTTTGCACATGAGCATGCGTTGAATGAGGCGCAGATGGAGGCGCTCGGAGAGATTGTTGCGGCGCATGGATTCAGTCCGATGCTGCTGTATGGCGTGACGGGGTCGGGGAAGACGGCGGTGTATGTGGCGACGATGCAGCGGGCGCTGGCGGCAGGCAAGAGCGCGCTGCTGCTGGTTCCGGAGATTGGGTTGACGCCGGGGACAGCGGCGCAGATGGTGGCGGCGTTCGGCGGCGAGGTGGCGCTGCTGCACTCGCAGCTGACTCCGGATGAGCGTGCGGAGCAGTGGCACCGCATACGGCGCGGTGAGGCGAGGGTGGTGATAGGGACGCGGTCGGCGGTGTTTGCGCCGCTGAGCGAGATTGGGATCATCATCGTCGACGAAGAGCAAGACGGCAGCTACAAGCAGGAGGAGACGCCTCGTTACCACGCGCGTGATGTGGCGGTGATGCGGGCAAAGCTGTTGGGGTGCACAGTGGTGATGGGCTCGGCGACGCCATCGCTGGAGAGCTGGAATAATGCTGAGCGCGGACGCTACAAGCGTGTGCAACTGCTGGAACGCGTGGAGCGGCGGCCGATGCCGGTGGTCGAGATGATCGACATGCGCGAAGAGTTTCGTGCGACGGGGCAGGAGCAGCTTTTCTCAAGAAGGCTGATTGAAGAGACGCAGGCCACGCTGGAACGCGGCGAGCAGGCGATCATCCTGCTGAACCGACGTGGCTACAGTTTTGTGGTGATGTGCAGGAGCTGCGGCGAAAAGCTGGAGTGCGAGAACTGCGCGATCTCGCTGACGTATCACAAACCCGGCAACGAGCATGACCTGAACGGCGAGGCGCGAGTGGGGCAGCGGCTGGAGTGCCATTACTGTGGGTTTCGGCGCGGGGTCCCGAAGAACTGCCCGAAGTGCGGCAGTGAGCATATGTATTACCTGGGC
>Ga0206804_10295_pt1 | contig 12738 bp, 13 predicted proteins | sample Alteio_BWOrgCont_62_FD_152888 | JGI IMG/M metagenome (GOLD analysis project Ga0206804, IMG submission 152888) | Enriched cells from forest soil in Barre Woods Harvard Forest LTER site, Petersham, Massachusetts, United States -... | ecosystem: Environmental > Terrestrial > Soil > Temperate forest >... | reverse complement strand
ATCTCGGTTCGGCCCAGTCGAGAGTGCTCTTAGCTGGCACGTCCTTGTCGCTGGAACCTGTAACAAGTTTGCAGAGCAGGATCACGGATATCGTTTGCCGACTCATCCGAGTCCAAAACTTCAAAACATGTTACCCGATGGAGCGCCGTCAGAGCAACGGATTCGACAGCATCGCCTACATTGCCCACGACCAGACACTGCCATCGGCGCGAAATGAGGCACAGGGTTCCGCAGTTTTGTTCGAACTCGAACGAAAGGGACCGGCTTGCGACGGCGCAGACAGGATCAGTTTGATCTGCCACACTCGACCAAAGTCGAGCACAGAGTGAGAATGGGATGACTCGAATCGTCCACCCAAAATGTAGTGCCAAGTCGTTGATTTAGCTGCAATACTTGGTCCTGACAGGAGCCAGCAATGCCCGATACCGCCGCCATCGATTTCAAACCGCTGAACCGCGTCGAGATGGCCGCCCGCGTCGCTCGCGACATCCCAGAAGGCTGGTACGTCAACCTCGGCATCGGCATCCCCACCGCGATCGCCGATCACGTGCCGCTTGATCGCGAGGTCATCTTCCACTCCGAGAACGGCGTGCTCGGCATGGGCCCCGCGCCGCCCAAGGACAAGATCGACCCCTGGCTGATCAACGCCGGCAAGCAGTACGTGACGCTGCGCAATGGCGGCAGCTTCTGCCACCACGCCGACAGCTTCTCGATGATCCGCGGCGGCCACCTCGATCTCTGCGTCCTCGGTGCCTTCCAGGTGGCGGAAAACGGCGACATCGCCAATTGGGCCACCTCCGAGAACGACACTGCCCCTGCCGTCGGCGGTGCGATGGATCTCGCCGCCGGCGCCAAGCGCCTCTGGGTGCTGATGGAGCACACCACCAAGGACGGCACCTCGAAGCTGGTGCATCGCTGCTCCTATCCGCTCACCGCGGTAGGTGCCGTGAAGCGCGTCTACACCAACCTCGCCGTGCTCGAAGTCACCGATCGTGGCTTCGTGGTCCTCGACATGGCGCCCGGGCTCACCTTCGACGCATTGCAGGCAAGAACGGACGCCCCGCTGCATCGCAACGCCTGAACCGACGGAGCCGCCGCCATGATGGAGCCACTCGAACATCTGCGGATGATCAAGGAAAGCGCGGCCGGCATCTCGCCGCGCAAGGGTGACCTCAAGCGCATCCGCGCGCTTCGCTTCACCGAACCCGGCTTCGATCGCAACACCTGGCGTGAGATGTGCGAGATGGGTTGGCTCGGCCTGCGCATCCCCGAGGATGACGGCGGTTCCGGCCTCGGCGCGCGCGAATTCTGCGGCCTCGCGGACGAACTTGGCGCCGGCCTGGTGCCCGAACCACTGATCGCCGCGGCCATGGCGGCGCAACTCCTGCCGCCGGATCATCTCGCCACGGTGCTGACGGGCGAGCGCATCATCCTCCCGGCGTGGCAGGAAAAGCCCAATAGCCTTGACCTCGTCGGCAACACCGTGCTGCGCGACGGCAAGCTGGATGGGCACAAGCAGTTCATCCCCATGGCCGCCGGCGCTGACGCATTCCTGGTCACCGTGCCAGGCGGCCTCGCGCTGGTGGAACGCGATGCGCCAGGCGTGACACTGGAAATCCAGCAGACCCAGGACGGCGGCAATTTCGGCACGCTGATCCTCGACAACGCCCCTGCCGAACCGATCGAGGGCGATGCCTCCGAGGCGCTTGAGCACACCATCATGGCCACTTCCGCCTACCTGTTCGGTCTCACGGATCGTGCCTTCAAGCTCACGCTCGACTACATGAAGACGCGCGAGCAATTCGGCCGCAAGATCGGCAGCTTCCAGGCACTGCAACACCGGGCCGCCGACTGCGAAATCCAGGTATCGCTAACACGTGCGACGGTCGGATCAGCCGCCGCCACGCTCGACCGCGGCCGAACCCAGGACGAACGAAGGGCGGCAGTATCGCGCGCCAAGGTGCGTGCATCGGATGCGGCCATGGTGGTGACGCGCGCCTGCGTCCAGTTGCACGGCGGCATTGCCTATACAGACGCCTATGACATCGGCCTGTTCCTCCGCAAGGCAATGGTACTCGCGCCACTCTATGGCTCGCCCTCCGTGCATCGATCCCGCTTCCGCGTCATGGCGCCAGAGAAAACCGATGACTGAAGCCCTGCCGATACTGACGCAGCGACGCATCGAGGCTGCCTTCGCCAAGGGCATCTACGACGAATTGAAAGCCGAGCTCGGCGACGAGACGGCCAGGCGCATCCTGACCAATGCGGTGATCAAACTGGCGAAGCAGACGGCCGCCGAAATGGCAAAGGATGCGCCGCACGGCCAACCCAGCCTCGACTCCTTCCGCGGCATCCAGCCCCGCTGGACCGCCGAGGACGCCCTGCGCATCGACGTAGTGAAATCGACGGACCAGGAATTCCACTTCAACGTCACGCGTTGTCGCTACGCGGAGATGTACCGTTCCATGGGCCTGGCCGAACTAGGTGCTGTCCTGTCGTGCAACCGCGACGGCGCCTTCTGCGAAGGCTACAGCCCGCATCTCAAACTGCAGCGTACCCAAACCCTGATGGGCGGCGCCACACATTGCGATTTCCGCTACCAATGGTCCGAGTGATCTTCCGCCCCTAACTCCGCTTGAAATGCAAAAACGCGTTCTGCCCAATGTGGTACCCCGGCGGCTGCCCGCCAAACGGCGGAAACGCCACGCTGCCCAGGCAACCCGTGAAAATGCTGTCATGGATCAGGCAACTATGCCGAATGGTCGGCCACACCGTCTCGGATAACACGTCCTGGTCGATATGATTGTTCTCCACCCGCCACGCGGTATAGCTCTGCATCAGCGTCTCCGTCGGCGGCAGCACATTGCCAACCCCGCCCCACATGCCGGCAAGCACCAGATCGGTATGCGAGTACCAATCGCGCATGGTGTGGAAATAGAACCGCGACTGCAGCCACGCATCGACGGCGACGCGTTCCTTCACCGACAGCAGCGAGTCAGCGTCCCGTATCAGGAACCGTCGCACCGTCGGATCCGCGATCACATCAAACCGCCAAAGCAGCTTCCGATGTTCCGGTAAATTCGCCGGCAATGTCTTGCTGACGAGCTGCACACCCGCAGCAGCGAGCTGTCCCAGATAATCCTGCGGCACCGTCGCGTCGTGATACAGTCGCATCGTCCAGCCGGGAAACAGATGCGGCGCAATTCGCGCATTCTCCATCAACGGTACGAGATACCTGTGATCGCCGCCCCACAGGCAATAGGCGATGACGTTTTCCGTCGGCACCTGCGGATTGAATGCCAGCGGCAGCCCCGTTGGAATGTTCGCCAATGGCGCGCGACCACTGAACATCCGATCCTTCGCCTCCAGCGCCGCCCGGCCCGCTGCACACGCCTCGTCCGGCCGGCCGATCTGCGAGTAAGCGTCGCACAGGCAGTCATGTACATTCGGGCTGGTCGAGCCGAGATCGATCGCGCGCAGCGACCGCTCGATCGAGGCTGCCGCCTCCCCCGCGCCAAGAAAGAATACCCCGAGATTCTCCTGCATCGCCGCATTATCAGGAAACCGCTCGATGCCTTCGGTCAGCGCGGCAATGCCATCACCCAACCGTTTACGGTCGTACAGGATCAACCCAAGGAACAGAAAATCATCGGCCAGCAATGCGTCCCCGTCCCGTGCCGTGCTGACGATCTTCTGCTGCAACGCGATCGCTTCATCGAACGCGCCACGCCCATAGGTGGCGCGCGCCGTTTCTCGTAGTTCGTCCAGTTGTTCCGGTGTCATGTGGCCATGATCAATCGAGACAATTCATCGGGCGCCGTCAGCATCGGATAGTGCCCGGCATCCAGCTCTTGCCATTTCGCACCGAGCTTTTCCGCGCACCGCCGCTGATGCGCTTCGCCTGGGTTCGGTGCCCGCTTGCACCAGACCACCGTCGCCTGCCAGGTCTGCTGCCAGAAATTCGGCAGCTTCACCCGATCGTTCATCGCCGCCACCGGATGCGGCGTGTAACGCGCCAGCGTCCACTCCTTCAGCGCGCCGTCGAGGCTGGCGAACATCCGCCCCGCTGCATCTTCCCGCGACGGGCCGGTCGTGAGTTCCGTCGTCACCGCGCCGGCGCGCTTGACGATGTCCGGGATGCACTCGCCGTCCAGCAACGCCAGCGCATCGACGAATACCAGCCGTCCCACCCTGTCGCGTGCCAGCTCCGCCGCCTTGCACATCACCATGCCGCCGCTACTGGTGCCTACCAGCACCACGCCATGCAGGTCCTCGAAAAACAGCAGTTCCGCGATCTCACCGCCATGCGTCTCGGTGGTGATGCCGCGCCGCACTGCATGCTGGCGTTCCGCGCAGCCATCCAGCGTCGGCGCGAACACCTTGTGTCCCGCCGCCGTCAACCGCGCCGCAACGTGCTGCCAGATCCAGCCACCCTGATACGCACCATGGATCAATACGATTGTTGTCATTGCCGGTTCCCCCTCGCGCGGAACCATAGCCCGCGCTAGGCTCGCCGTCATGATCGACAAGTTCGTGCATTCCATGGCCGACGCCATGGCGGGCATTGCCGATGGCTCGACGATACTTCTCGGCGGCTTCGGCGATGTCGGCATTCCGACACCGTTGCTCGAGGGCCTCATCGCCCAGGGTGCGAGCGACCTCACCATCGTCGTGGTCGCCGGCGGCCGCGACGGCAGCGCCATCGAGCAGCTTCTTTCGCTCGGCCGCGTGCGCAAGATCATCTGCAGCTTCGTGCGTCCCGCCAGCCTCGCCGGCCGTCTGCTCCAGCGCGGCGACCTGGAAGTGGAAATCGTGCCGCAGGGCACCATGGCCGAACGCATGCGCGCCGCCGGCGCCGGCATCACGGGCTTCTACACACCCACCGGCGCCGACACGCTCCTGGCGGAAGGCCGCGAGACCCGCGAGATCGGCGGCAAGCTATGTCTGCTCGAATATCCGCTGCCCGGCGATGTCGCGCTGATAGAGGCCTGGCAAGCCGATCGCTGGGGCAATCTCACCTACCGTGACAGCGCACGTAACTTCAATCCGGTGATGGCGATGGCCGCCAAGCTCACTATCGCGATGACTCGCAACGTCGCCGCCCTGGGCGAAATCTCCCCCGAAGCCATCGTGACACCCGGCATCTTCGTCAATCGCGTGTTGCACGTGCCGCTCTGAGAGGACCCATGGCATTCACTCCGCTCGATCGCAACGGCATGGCCGCCTGGTGCGCGCGTGACATTCCCGAAGGCTGGCTGGTCAACCTCGGCATTGGCATCCCCACGCTGGTTGCCGACTTCGTGCCGCCTGAACGCGAAGTGATCTTCCATGCCGAGAATGGTGTCATCGGCGTCGGTCCCGCGCCTGCCGCCGATGCAGTCAATCCGTTCCTGATCAACGCCAGCACCACGCATGTCACGCTGCGTACCGGCGGTGCCTACGTGCACCACGCCGACAGCTTCGCCATCGCACGCGGTGGCCATCTCGACCTGTGCGTGCTCGGCGCATTCGAGGTTGCCGAGAACGGCGACGTCGCCAATTGGGCGCGCTCCGCCGACGAACCGGTGAAGCAGGTCGGCGGTGCGATGGACCTGGCAATCGGTGCGCAACGCCTGTGGGTCGTGATGGAGCACATCACCAAGGATGGGCAGTCGCGGATCCGCCAGCGCTGCTCCTATCCACTTACCGCCAAGGCCGTCGTGAAGCGCGTCTACACCAATCTGGCAGTGCTTGACATCGAACCGCGTGGCTTCGTCGTGCGCGACATGATTCCCGACATGACCCTGGAAGCGTTGCAGGCACGCACGGAAGCGAAGCTGTATTCGGACTGACCACCGACCGACCGACTGACTGACTGTCATTGCGAGGAGCGCAGCGACGAAGCAATCCCCATGGAAAGGGAGCCCGCCCAATGATCACCGCGATCGAAATCAAGTCCCGCGCGCCATTCGTCGGCGGTGCCAGCTTCGGCCCCGTCGGCGCCTACGAGCGCCTCGATGGCGTTGCGTTCGGCGAACTAGACCCGGCACACCCCGCCAATCGCGGCATCGTCAACCTCGACAAGGCGCCGCGCAACGCGCGCGGCCGCGTCGAATATCGCAGCGACATCTGCATTCTCCGCCCGAAGGATGCCGAAAAGGGTAACGGCCACATCCTGTACGAAGTGAACAATCGCGGCCGTATCATGCTGTTTGCCAATCTGTGCGCCGGCAAGCCCGGCAATCAGCCGCAGACCGCAGCCGATATCGGCAATGCATTACCGCTGCGGCGTGGCTTTACCTTGGTCTGGTGTGGTTGGGATCCCGGCGCGCCGCGCGCCAACGGTGGCCTTGGCCTGGACGCACCTATCGCCACCAACAATGGCACGCCAATCGTGCGGCGTATCCGCGAGGAATTCATCTCCGGCACGCGCGGTGGCGAGCTGACGCAATTCCGCCTGTCCTACGAGGCCGCCACGCGCGACGATGCCGTTCTGACTGCACGCCGCACGCAAACCGCGCCCCGCCATCCGGTCACCTTCGAGTTCGTCGATGCGCGCACCGTGCGGCTCGCGCAGGGTGCGCCGGAACCGGGATCGATCTACGAGCTGCACTACAATGCCACCAACCCCCGCGTCCTCGGCATCGGCTTCGCCGCCACGCGCGACATTGTCTCGCATCTCCGCAACAGCGCGGACGGTCGCGATCTGCTGGGCCGTCCACCGACCCACGCGCTGGCCTTCGGCATTTCACAAGCGGGGCGCTACCTGCGCGATCATCTCGCGCAGGGCTTCAACCGCGATGAAACCGGTGCCCGCGTGTTCGACGGCGTGTTCACCCACGTCGCAGGAATCGGCCGCGTGTTCTTCAATACCGAATTCGGCCAGCCCGGCCGCACCCGTACCTGGCACGAGGACCACGACTTCCCCGAGATCCAATATCCGTTCGCCACCGCCGGTCTGCTGAGCGGCGACGACACCAAGGTGATCGAGACCAATACCTCAACAGAATACTGGCAGAAGGGCGCATCGCTGCTGCACACCGACGGCACGCGCGACGTCGCCCTGCCCGCCAATGTGCGCGGCTACTACCTCCCCGGCACGCAGCATGGTGGCAAGGCCGGCATGCCGCGTGATCCCGGCCCATGCATCCACCCGCGCAATTGGCACGACCCGATGCCCGCCATCCGCGCGCTGCTCGTGGCGCTCGATGAGTGGGTAACGAGCGGCCGCGAGCCGCCGCCATCACGCCTCCCGCGCATCGACGATGGCACCCTGGTTCGGCCAGAGGCAGTAGCGTGGCCAAAGGTCGCGGGGTTGGTGCCGCCCAGGGCGGCGAATGATGTGGTGGCGCTGGACGACTGGACCGCTCCGAAGGCGCCCGTGCAGACGTGGCAGGCGCTGGTGCCCCAGGTGGATGCCGACGGCAACGAGATCGCGGGTGTGCGGCTGCCCGACATCGCGGTACCGACAGGGATGTTCACCGGCTGGAACCTCTACAGGACGCCGATGCCGGAGGGGGAACTGGCGGACCGGGATGGCACCTATTTGGCGTTCGGCGCCCCCCGCTATTCCTCGCAAGAGGCCTATGCAACGCGTGTCCAAGAGATAGTGAACGCCCTCCAGTCCGAACGGCTGCTGCTGGAAGACGACGCCGCGGCCTACCTGAACCGGCCGCGCCCGTAACCCCCGGTACACACTACACCTCCCCCGCAAGCGGGGGAGGTCGCCGAGCGAAGCCGGCGGGAGAGGGTCCCGCCTCAGTACCCCGTACGCGTAGCCCCCACCACGTAGTTCTTCCGCGGGAACTCCTCGGTGTAGCTCCGCAGGCTCTTGCCGGTGCGCGAGCCCATGTCGCGGTAGGGGCGCTTGCGGAGTTCGGACACATCCAGATCGATGCCGTGTCCCGGCGTAGTCGGCAGTTCGATGAAGCTGTCCTCGACCGTCAGCGGCTGAATGGCAATCTCGTCGCAGACCGGCTTCAAATTTATGAAGAACTCGGCGATCCAGAAGTTGGGGATCATCGCGGCAAGCTGCACCGTGGCCGCCGCGCCGACCAGCGTGGAGTTGTAGTTGTGCGGCGCCATGGCGACCGCGTGCGGCTGCGCCATGGCGGCGATATCCAGCATCGCGCTGATACCGCCACAGTTGCAGATGTCGGGGTTGATGATGTCGGCGGCACGCGCCGCCAGAGCCTGTGTCCAGGCTTCCTTTGAATAGATTGCCTCGCCGGTGACGATTGGCACGCCGGGCAGTGCGCGCCGCACCTCCGCCACCAGCTCGATATTGTCGCAGAGGCAGGGCTCCTCGTACCACCCGATGTCAAACTCGGCTATACGTTTGCCAATACGCACGGCGTGCATCGGGGCGAGGCGGCGATGCACCTCGATCAGCAGGCCGAAGTCGGGGCCAAGCGCCTGGCGCATCGTCTTGACGTAGCGCACCACGTGGTCCTCGTCCTCGCGTTCGATGAAGTTGCGCCAGGGTCCCGGGAACGGGTCCCATTTCAGCGCCGTGTAGCCCATCTGCTTCACCCGCAACGCGCGTTCGATGTTCTGCTCGATCGACTCACTGCCATTGGACCAACCGTTGGCGTAGCACTTCACGCGTTCGCGCGACGCGCCGCCGAGCAGATTGTACAGCGGCAGGTTGGCGTGCTTCGCGACAATGTCCCACATCGCGATCTCGATTGCGCTCCACGCCGACATCAGGTCGAGCGACGTGCGCCGCATGGCGAAGTCATCGAACACCACCTGTGCGGTGTGGCGGATATTGAACGCGCTGCGCCCGATCATGTATTTCGCGAGTGTCTGCAGCAGGTGGTCGATGACAGGTTCCTTCCCGGGCGTGACATAGGCCTCGCCCCAGCCGTGGACCCCTTCCTCGGTCTCCACGCGGCAGAACAGCAGGTTCTTTGCCAGACCAGGATCCAACAGGAACGTTTCAATCCGGGCGATCTTCAACTCTGGCATCGGTTTCCTCCTCGGCGCATGGTTGCCGCCGACAATACAGCGGAGGAAGCAACATGCAATTCGACACCATCACCTACGAAATCAAAGCCAAGACTGCGATCGTCACGCTGAACCGCCCGGAAAAGCGCAACGCCCTCAGCGCGAAATTGCTGCGCGAGCTGCACGATGCGCTCCTGGAAGCCGACGAGTACAATCCGGTGCACTGCGTCGTGCTGCGCGGTGCCGGACCGCATTTCTGCGCCGGCGCCGATCTCAGCGAGTACTCGTCCGGCCGCGGCGACGACTACCGCGGCCGCCAGGAAATCGATGACGATGTATGGCGCCTCGAACAGGGCCAGCGCCTGCGCATCACGCTGTTCGACATGCACAAACCGGTAATCGCGCAGGTCCACGGCACGTGCATCGGTATCGGCACCGATCTCGCCTGGCTGTGCGACATGGTTATCGTCGCCGACGATGCACGTATCGGCTTCCCGCCTGTCCGCGATCTCGGCACGCCGCCTGGCAGCATGTGGCTGTATCACTGCGGTCCCCAATGGGCGAAGCGGCTTCTGCTGACCGGCGACAGCGTCACGGGGGCGGATGCTGCACGCATCGGTCTCGCCCTCAAATCCGTTCCCGCCCCGCAACTCGAAGCCGAAGTCATGCGCCTGGCCGAGCGCATGGGCCTGGTCGATCCGCACTTGCTGTCGGCCAACAAGCGCCTGGTCAATCTCGGCATGGAACTGATGGGCGCCCGCACATTGCAACGAATTGGTGCCGAAATAGATGCGCGAGGCCACAACGCCCCGATGGCACGCGACTTCCGCGCTACGATGCGCACGCACGGCGTGAAGTATGCCTTCCAGAAGCGTGACGCCGCCTTCGGCGCGGGCTTCGCCGCAGTCGAGGGTCCCGATCCCAAATAAGTGAGTTCCAATGGAGGAATTCTGTAACTCGCCGGTGCGTAGGTGGTCTGCCCCAGCGACCCCGAGCGTCCGTCATGCCGACGAATCCCGATAACGTGATCCTGACCTTTCCGCCCCGCCCCATCTCTCAATGGGAGCGCGCACTGCTAGCGGAATGGTTTGCCGCAACACAGCGCGTTGGCCTCGACGTCGCACGCGCCTTCGTCAGTGAGCGTCGCGGCGACGAACCGCGGATTCTCGGCAAGATTGCCATCGTCATGCGGGCCGGCAAGGAACCCGCCCATCTGGTTTACTCGCCACGGGAAACCGCGTTCTGGGTCGTGACCTCGGCCCCCGTTTGGGAGCGCGTCCAGCGCTACCGGACCCTCCGCGCGGCACTCAATTCCATCCGCCCCGTGCTCGATATGCCTGCCGCCACGCCGCCGACCGAAGTCTCTGGCGACCTCGTTTCGTAGCCGGCTACTTGACCAGCTCGGGCGCTGACACTTTCGCCTTCTTGAACGCCGGCATCACCTCCTCGGCAAACCGCTGCAACTGCTCCAGCGCCTCCGACTTCGGCACACCGACGGACAGCGATACCGAAATCCGATCCAGCGCCGGATACTTCTCCTCCAACGCCTTCAGGTGGTCGATGACCTCGTTGGCGTTCCCCGTCAGGAATCCACCCGCCGCCACCGCGTCATCGATCCGAGGCAGCTTCGCCGTCGGCGCCTTCTTCGGATCGCGCATGACCTCCACCTGTTCGTCGGTCATCGCGCGCACCAGCCGCAGCTCACCGAACATCTTCATGTTCTCTTCGTAATACTTCGCTGCCCGCCGAATGCCGTCCGCCTTGCTATCAGCCATGTAGAAGTGGAACCCGAAGCACAGCCGCTCCCCCAGCTCGATGTGCTTACCCATCTTCGCGTGCGCTTCCTGCCACCCGAGCACCACCTTGTGCATCGCGCCGCCTTCGGCCGAGCCACCGCCGACCATGCCCTGAATGCCGTGCTTTGCCATGAATTCCATGGCGCGGCCGGTGCCCCCCTGGATCGGCTGCCAGCATTCCACCGGCAGGCGCAACGGCCGAGGCACCAACGTCAGTTCCTTCAGCGTATACCCGCGATACGGCACCTCTGGCGGCAGCGTGTAATGCTTGCCCTTGTGGCTGAACGACTCGCTGTTGAACGCCTTGAAGATGATATCGGTCTGCTCTTCGTACAGCTCGCGATTCGCCGCCTGGTCGATCAGCGGCGCGCCGAACGTCTCTACCTCGCGCGTGTGATAGCCACGGCCAAGTCCGAAGATCACCCGCCCATTGCTGAGGATATCCGCCATCGCATAGTCCTCGGCCAGCCGCAGCGGATGCCACATCGGCGCGATGTTGAAGCCGCAGCCGATCTTCAGGTTCTTGGTCACATGCGTGAGATGCAGCGCCATCATCAGCACGTTGGGAATGCACTCGGTCCCCTCGCGCTGGAAGTGGTGTTCCGCCATCCAGAACGCGTTGTAGCCATGCCCATCCATCAGCACCGCCATCGACTGCGCCTTCTCCAGCGCCGTTGCCAGATGCTCGTTGGAGTACAACCGATCGTTGATTGGCGTGCCGGCGTAACCGATGTTATCCAGATCGACATGGCCTGCGTACAGGCTGTCAAATTTCGTGATCATGGCGTCGTCCTCCAGGTGCTTGTCGCCATCGTAATGCAAGGCCCACTCTTGGCAACAGGAGCATGCTATTCCCCCGGTACCACCGCGGATGTAGACCAAGGTGCCTGGATCGGCTGACCGCTAAACGTGACTCGAGGAAATGGAGGTAACAATGGCCATTGTGCTCGACCACACGATTGTCCCAGCGCATGACAACGAGGCATCCGCCGTCTTTTTCGCCCGCATCTTCGGTCTGCGCTACGAGGGCCCGATGTCTCACTTTGCCCCCGTACGGCTGAACGACTCGCTGACCATGGACTTCGATACGCGCGCGTCATTCGAGGCGCATCACTACGCCTTCAAAGTGAGTGACCCCGAATTCGACGCGATCTTCCAGCGGGTAAAGGACGAGGGACTGGCCTATGGCAGCGGTCCACGCACACCAGACAATATGGCCATCAACCATCGTGGCGGCGGCCGCGGTTTCTACTTCAAGGATCCCAACGGTCATCTCCTCGAAGTCCTGACCGTCTAAACGTCAACCCTCGCCCAAATCCCAGAAAACGCCCGCCATCAGCCCAAGGCCATCGCGGAACAGCGTGCCCAGCCCATGTTCGTCCGGCCCGTGCTGCCCGCACCCGCCATACGAATGTGGAATCCACATCACCGGAATCCCCAGCTCCTCCTTGAAGAATTCCGAAGGCCCCGACGCCGAATTCGTCGGAATGACATTCGGCTGCCGCCCAGCGGTCAACGCCATCGACCGCACCACACGCTGCACCCAAGGATTGTCCGGATCGGTCCGCGAGGCCACAAAGTTATCGCGTTCCGTCACCGGCACAATCCGCACCATCTGCAGTCCATGCGCATCCAGATGCGCGCGTAGGTTCGGCACGATCGTCTCGGCCAGCACATCCACGGTATGCCGCACCTGGATCCGTGCCCGCGCGGTCCCCGATACCGCGTTCACCGGCGCCTCCGGCTGCCCCGTAATGCAAGCGAGCACAATCACGCTGGTCCACATGTAAATGCGCTCCGGCCGCGTCAGCCCAGGCTCGCCCCACCCCGCATCCGGCACTGGCGTGCCTGGCAGATCCTCCACCACCACGCGCGCGCATGCCTCGCGCACCGAGTTTGGAATCTGCGTCGGCGTCCACCCAGGCACCAGGATCCGACCATCCTGCGACACGATGCTCGCCAGCGCATGCGCCATCAGGAACCCAGGATCGGCGAGAATCCCTCCCCAATGCCC
>Ga0206804_10294_pt1 | contig 12739 bp, 10 predicted proteins | sample Alteio_BWOrgCont_62_FD_152888 | JGI IMG/M metagenome (GOLD analysis project Ga0206804, IMG submission 152888) | Enriched cells from forest soil in Barre Woods Harvard Forest LTER site, Petersham, Massachusetts, United States -... | ecosystem: Environmental > Terrestrial > Soil > Temperate forest >... | reverse complement strand
TTCCTTACGGTCCACCCGGCGGCGAATACGAGGACAGCGACACACGGTTCCTGGTTTTTTGCAAAGCCGTGACCGACGCCCTGTGCCGCTCGGAAACGCCGGCGGACGTGCTGCATTGCCACGACTGGCCGACGGCGCTGACGCCGCTTTTCTTGCGCATTGAGGAGCGCAAGCGCGGCGTGAACGCCGTGGGCCGCACGGTTTTCACGATGCACAATCCGGCGTTTCAGGGCCTGTATCCCCGCCGCACATTCGCGCTGACGAACCTGCCGGAGGAATTCTTCACGCCCGAGGGGTTGGAATTTTTCGGGCAGGTGAATTTTCTCAAAGCCGGCATCATGTTTGCGGAGGCATTGCTGACGCCCAGCCCGTCGGCGGCGCGCGAAGTGCTGGGGTCGGAATTCAGCTTTGGCCTCGAAGGCGTGCTCGCGCGGCGGCGCGAGGATTTGCGCGGTTTGCTCACCGGGCTGGACGACTCCGAGTGGAATCCCTCCAGCGATGTGTTTCTGCCCGCAGCCTACAAAGCGGGCGCGCCCAAGGGCAAAGCCCAATGCCGCGAGGCCTTGCGCAAAGGACTTGGTTTGGATTCAGCCGCCAGCACGGGCGCGATTATTGCGGCGGCGTTGCCACTGATGCCGGTGCTGGGCTTGGGCGATCCACTTGAGTTGCTGTCCGTGTTGCGCGAAGACACGATGCTCGTGCTGCTCGCGCGGGCCGTGCCGGAGAGTTTGGCGCCGTGGCGGGCCTTGGCCGCGGCGCGCCCCGACCGCGTGGTTTTTCTGGAGAACTTTACACGCGAAACGCTGCACCGTGTGCTTAGCGGCGCGGACTTCCTGCTGGGCACCACGCGCGTCGAACCAAGCCCGCATCACGCCCAGCGGGCGCTGCGCTATGGCGCGATTCCCGTCATGGCGCGCACCGGCGGCCCGGCGGATGTCATTTTGGACATCGGCGAAAATCCTGAAACCGGTACCGGCCTGCTCTTTGAACCCACTTTGGCCGGCTGGCGTGAAGGAGTTGTGCGCGCGCAGGCCTTGCATGAACAGCCGGAGTTGCGGGAAGCCATTCGCGCCCGCGCGCTGGCGGTGGATTCCGGCTGGCGGCGTTTTGCTCCGGCCTACGCTCAGTTTTACCGGGACTCGGCGTGAGAAAAGACCAAGGGTAGCAGACTTGGAAAACGAATTAGCCGCAAAAAACCCGGCTGCGGGAAAGCAACCGGGTTTTTGCAAAGCGAAGGGAATTCGCTGGTTTTAGAGGCCTTGGCCAGTGGCATTAATGACCTGTGCAGGATTGCCGGAGGAGGGAATAGCATCCTTGTAGTCCACCGCGGCTTGGCCTGCGTTGGCGCCTTGATAAATGACCAAACCATCAACGGTCGCATCGGTGGAAAGCTTGTCAAACCAGCCGACGTGGCCGTCCAAAAACGCGATATGGCCGCCCTTGCCCAGCCAGGGGGAGTTGCCCGGGGTTGAATCCCACATGCCTGAATGCAGGAGACCGTAGGTCCAGAGCAACGGGGTGGTGGTCACCGGCGCGGTCACGGGTAGTCCGATGACGAAAGCCCAGGCCTTGGGGTTGGTTTGCGAAAAGAGCGGCGCCGTGGTCGTCACGGTGCTCATATCGCCTTCGATTACGCTTTTCGGATGCGCTTTGCCGCTCAGTGACGGATCCGACCAGATGAACCAGAAGGAAGCGTCGTTCAAGCTGCTGTATTTCGCCAGGATGAAGGCGACATCGTTGATGTTCTTGGCCGTGGTGCCCGTGGCGGAGTTGCCCGTGGGATTCTGCGCGCTGGTCGAAATCGTGCGGCCATTGGTGCTGCTTTGCGAGAAAGCGGCGTAGGTCTTCGCGATTTGCGCGCAATTGCTGCTGGCCACCGACTTGTGCGCGATGTCCATAACGGTGCTAAAGGTGGGAATCAGGATCGCGGCGAGAATGCCGATGATCGCGATAACCGTGAGCAGTTCAACGAGAGTAAAGCCCTTGCGGGTTTTTGGGGTGCGGATTTTCATGGGTAGAAGGAATGGAGAGTGGTGGGGATGGATGCCGCCAGGGTGGAGACATCGGCCAGTTAAACATTACCTATCGTATAAACAGAAGAAATTAAAGGGATTTTTACACAAATTCAACAATTTTTCGATCGAGGGGCCAGAAGCCTTTGAAACGGAGTGCGGTAATCCATCGCTCAAGACCGTTAGTAGGGCAGGGGAAAACGCCCGGAAAGCTCCAGCGCGATGGTTTTGGCTTGGGCGATGCGCCCGGAGTCAGTCGGGCAGCCAAGGACAAGGTCAATGGCCTCGGCAATGCGAACCATTTCGGGTTCGCGCATCCCACGACTCGTCACCGCCGGCGTCCCGAGGCGCAGGCCGCTGGTTTGAAACGGACTGCGGGTTTCGCCGGGCACGGTGTTGCGGTTCGTGGTGATATTGGCTTCGTCCAGCGCGATTTGCGCCTCCTTGCCGGTGAGGTTGGGGTGGCTGTGGCGCAGATCCACCAGAATGAGATGATTGTCCGTGCCGCCCGAGGAAAGCTTGTAACCGCGTTGCAAAAACTCGGCCGCCAGCGCGGCGCAATTGCGGCGGATTTGCTTCGCATATTCGCGGAACTCCGGCCTGGCCGCTTCCTTGAAACACACGGCCTTGGCGGCGATGATATGCATGAGCGGGCCGCCCTGACCGCCGGGGAAAATGGCCGAGTCAATTTTCTTCGCAAATTCTGCGCGGCACAAAATCAGCCCGCCGCGCGGCCCGCGCAAAGTCTTGTGCGTGGTGGTGGTCACAAAATCCGCGTGCGGGAACGGGCTGGGGTGCTCGCCCGTGACGACCAGCCCGGCGATGTGCGCGATGTCCGCCAGCATCAGCGCGCCGACGCTGCGCGCGATTTCCCCCATGCGCTTAAAGTCAATGATGCGCGGATACGCGGAGGCGCCGACGGTGATCATCTTCGGGCGCTCGCGCTCGGCCTGGCGCGCGAGGTCTTCGTAATCAATCCGTCCGTCCTGCGGCGACACGCCATAGTGGACTATCTTATAAAGCTTGCCGGAAAAATTGGCCGGGTTGCCGTGCGTCAAGTGGCCGCCGTCGCTGAGATTCATCGTCAGCAACTTGTCGCCCGGCTCGATGCTGGCGGAATAGACCGCGAAATTCGCCTGGCTGCCGGAATGCGCCTGCACGTTGGCGTGCTCCGCACCGAAGAGCGCCTTGGCGCGATCAATCGCCAGTTGCTCGATGATATCCACATACTGGCAGCCGCCGTAGTAGCGCTTGCCAGGGTAACCCTCCGCGTATTTGTTCGTCAGCACGCTGCCGGCGGCTTCGAGCATCGCGGGCGGCACGAAATTTTCCGAGGCGATCAATTCGATATGCGACTGCTGGCGCGCTTTTTCCTGCTCGATCGCCGCAAAAATGTCGGGATCGAGTTCGGCCAGCGGCTCGGTGGGAAGGATGGACGGGGCGGTGATCATGGAAATTATGGAGGTATCCGGCAAATGTCGGATGCTTGAATCCTAGTTGAAAGCCCAAACCGCCGGGGAATCAACCAAGAATTGCGGTGGGCCTAGCACGCGGTTTCTTCCGCGGCGATTTTCTTTACGCGGCGTTCGTGGCGGCCGCCTTCGAAGGCGGTGTTCAGGAAAATCATCGTCATCTTCGCCGCCATGTAGGGCGTGATGTATTTTTGGCCGAAGCAGATGATGTTGGCGTCGTTGTGGCGGCGGCAAAATTCCGCGCCGTCCTCGTTGTGGCACAAGGCCGCGCGGATGCCATGGACTTTGTTCGCCGAGATGCTCACGCCGATGCCGGTCGTGCAAACCAGCACGCCGCGCTCGGCGGTTCCGCCCGCGACGTCGTTGGACACGGCGATGGCGAAATCGGGATAATCCACCGATTCGTGCCCGTGCGTTCCGCGGTCGAGCACTTCATGGCCCGCCGCGCGCAGAGCCTGCCCGAGGATTTCCTTCAAATCCACGCCGCCATGGTCGGCGCCAATGCTGATTTTCATGAAAATGAATCAACCTCAAAGAGCCAAAAAAGGCAAAAGAATTAAACCATAAAAAGAGAAACCACGGATTACACGGATGCCACGGATGGGGAGCTTTTCATCAGTGTTATCCGTGTAATCCGTGGTCAATTCTTTTTTTTGACCTGCTTGCGCAGGAATGCGAGGATTGAGGGAATGGCCTCGACCATCGAATCGCGGCAAGTCTCGTAGGCCGCGCGGTCGAGTCCGTAGGGGTCGGGAATTTCCTTCTCCTGGCCGTCGGGCAGGAATTCGCGCATCAAATAAATATGCGGCGTGGTCGGATTATATTGCGTCTCAACCAGCAGCTTGTGCATTGCCGTCATGCAAAAAATCGCCAGTGACTGGTCAATCAAATCCTGCGTCAGTCGCTGACTGAGGTGTTTGGACAAGTCCAGGCCCACCGGCTCCAGCACGCGCTGGGAATTGGGCGAAACCCGCTCGCCATCATACGCGGAAATCCCCGCCGACACCACGCGCAGCGACCGCAACGGCTCCGGCTCCACGTCCAGGGCATGCGCCAGCAACGCCTGGGCCATGGGACTGCGGCAGATATTGGCCGTGCAAACAAAGGTGATGAAATTCCGCGCGGGCATCCAAACTGAACAGCGCTCGGCTGATTATTTTTTTAAGGCTGGGTGGCTGCGGGCGCAGTGGCCGCCGCGGGTTGCGCGGTCGTGCCGCTGCTGGCGCCCGACGTGGAAGATGATGGCGTCCGATTGAGCACTTGTAAAGCGGCAACGACGTCCACCGCGCGCTGGAGCACCGCGTCGGTGGTATCGTCCGCTGGTGCAGCCGGAGTCACGGGCGCTGCGGCAGGCGGGTTGGTCGTCGTATTGCCGGAATGGGTGAGGTTGCCGGAAGTTGTGGCGTTGCCCGTGGCGGCTGCGGGCGTCGCGGGCGGTTTGGCCGGTGCCACCGCGTGATCGGGGCGAAGAAGATTCGCAATGTCCTCGCCATGCTCGAAATTGAAATAAGCGCGGTAATTTTGCTCCGGCGTCACGTCCACCGCAAAGCGCGGCTTCAGCCCGGCGCCGGCGACCGAACCCGCAGCAGTCCGCCATTCGCCTGTCATCACAAAATATCCTTTCACGCCTTCCACCAGTTGATATTCACCCGGCTGCCCGGAGGTCGGCGTCCCCACGGCGAGCACGCTTTCCTTTTCCTGAAAGGCGGCGAGGCGCGCCTCGAGCGGCCCGGCGGTTTGGCCATTGACCATTACCAGCACCACCGGCGGCGCATGGTGTCTGTCGCCGCTGGCGGGGCCGGACAGTTTCGTCGGTTCGGCAATATTACCCACGCCCTGCAGCGGCGCGCTTTCCAGCCCGGCTTTGGACAGCGCGTCGGCGAAGGAATCCGCCGCGACCGTGTCGCCGTAAACATAGCGCAGGTCAATGATCAGCGCTGTTTTTTGCGCCAATAAGTCGGAAATTTTCGACACGGCCTTGGCCAGATCGTACACGCGCACGTAAGTGATATCGCGCGGCAAATCCAGCACGCGGGGCGGAAATTCCGCGTTGCCGGGATCGCCCGTATGCGGTTCTTCATGCAAGACGCGTCCGGGATAGAGCGAGGCCAGGCCGGCCAGCTCGATTTCATGGTCCGAAACGTTGCCGATGCCCGGCAGCAAATCCGGTTTTACATCGGGCGGCAGGGCCGTCAGCAGTCCACAAAGCAGGGCGGAAAAAACAATCATGATTTTGGGGTCGCAGATTTCAGCAACTGCCGCAGATTAAAGAACGCGCCCGCCAACTCGACAAAATAATTTCCTGGCGGCGTCATCCGCAGATAATCCATTCACGGTTTCTCCCGGTCGAGTTGGCGGGCGCCGATGTCATGACGGTAGTGCGCGCCGGCAAATTTAATTTGCGCGCAGGTGGCATACGCGGCGTCCAGCGCCTGGCGCAAAGTCGGCGCGGTGGCGACGACACTGAGTACGCGCCCGCCGCTGGTCACGAGCGCGTCGTCGGGCCGCCGCGCCGTTCCAGCATGGAGAATGTCCACACCCGCGGGCAAATTTTCCGCCGGCGGGAGGGTGATGACATCGCCCGCGCGCGGCTGTGCCGGGTAGCCGTAAGCCGCAATTACCACCGTTGCCGCAAAATACGGGCGCAATTTTGCCGCCGCCGGGTCGAGCGCGCCGTTCGCGCAGTCCCACAAAATTTTTATCGGATCAGTCTCCAGCAGCGGCAGCAACACCTGGCATTCCGGGTCGCCGAAGCGCACATTAAATTCCACCACGGACGGGCCGGCGGGCGTGAGCATCAGCCCGATATACAACACCCCGCGGTATTCGATTTTTTCGCGCGCGAGCGCCGCCAGGGTGGGGCGGATGATTTCGTCCTCGATGCGCGACATGAGTTTTTTTGAAACGACGACCGCCGGGGCATACGCGCCCATGCCGCCGGTGTTGGCGCCGGTGTCGCCGTCGCCCACGCGTTTGTGATCCTGGCTCGGCGGCAGCACCAGAAACTTTTCGCCGCACACCACGAGCATCATCGAGGCCTCTTCGCCGGGCAAAAAATCCTCGATTAAAATTTCTTCGCCGCTCGCGCCAAACGCGCCTTCATCGAGCGCCGCGCGCACCGCCGCGTCGGCTTCCCCGCGGGTCGTGGCAACCGTGACGCCTTTGCCCGCCGCCAGTCCGCTGGCCTTAATCACAATCGGCAAACTTTTTTTGGCCAGATACGCCAGCGCGCCAGCGCTGTTGGTGAATGTCTCGCCATAAGCGGTGGGGATATTATTTCGCAGCAGAAAATTTTTGGTGAAAACCTTGCTCGCCTCAAGGTGCGCGGCCTTTTTATTCGGTCCGAAGGTGGAAATTCCCTGCGCCTCCAGCGCATCCACCAAGCCCAAACTCAACGGCACTTCCGGCCCGACGATGACGAAGTCCGCCTGCTCCTCTTTCGCCAACGTCACCAGCCCCGGCACATTGTCGGCCTTGACCGCATGGCATTTGGCTTCTTCGGCAATTCCGGCGTTTCCGGGCGCGGCGATGACTTCCCGCACCATCGCGCTGCGTCGGCACGCCTTGACCAGCGCGTGTTCGCGCGCGCCGGATCCCACGACCAAAACCTTGAGTTTTCGCAGCGCGGATGATGGATTGGAACTTGACATAAGTGGGTAGATTAGAACAGTTTCCCATCCCCAGGCGAATGAATTTCCACCCAGTCAGCCAGTTGTAAAGGTTTTGCCTAAAGCCGCGCGGAACGCATGAAATGCGGGTCAATATCGCCGACAATTGAAACAACTGTTTGAAAACGCTGTATAACTTGATAAACCACCATGAATACATCATCCCAATCCTCTCTCGGCCAGGCTTGCTTGCGCCGTGCTCGTTCCACCGCCGTTTTCGGCGTCGCGGCTGCCTTGCTGGCCGCCAACTTAATTCCCGTGCCCTTGCAGGCCGCCGATCGCGGGGCCATTGTTCCCGGCCCCGGCTTTGGTTCCCGCAACGTGCGGGTGGTCGCGGATCCGCGTGGCGGCCCGCATTTCCTTTCCGGCCCGCGCGGCGACGATTTTTTCTTTGTCCGTGGAGCTCCCGAAGGACGTTTCATTGACTCCCGTGATTCGCTGCTGGCTTACCTGCTGGCGCCTGTTGCGGATTCCGTCGCCTGGGGCCTCGGTGCAGTCACTACTGTGGAAGTGGCCAATATGCTCGGCGTGCCGGTGAACACGGTTGTCTATGGCGTCGAGCCGGACATCGCGGTCTATTCGACATTGCCCCAGGGCTATTTTGTGGCGGAGTCGATACCGTCAGGCGTCGCGCTCGTTCGTCGAGACCCGCGTGGCTCCCCGGTGGTGCTGTATCGACGTGTTCCGCCCGGCGCATTTGTGGCCTACCAGGTTTCGGCCGGAGGCATCGTGTTGAACCAATGCCTCGTGGTGCCGCCCGTGCAACAGGTGGTCGTGCCGGCCGCCACTCCGGCGCCGCAGGCCGTCTACGTCGCCACGCCGCCTGTGACTGCGGTCACCACCGCCGCTCCCGCCACTACCGTGGCCGCGCCTCCTGTGGTGGCCGCGCCCGCGGAAACCGCCTCGGTCCCGATGTCTTCGAAGACGGGCAAAATTCAATATGACGCCAACGGCAAACCCTCCGGCGTCATCGTCCAGGATGCCGACGGCAAGTTCGAATACGTGCCAATCGAGCCATAATTAACGGCCCAACCTCCGTCATCCGCTATCCGCGTATGGCAAATCGATCGCCCGTGCGTCGCCTGTTTTTGGCGGTACGGGCGATCTGCTTTTCCGCGGCTCACTTTTTCCGCTTCTCCCATTCGCCAATCATCTCCAGCGCTTTTTCGACGCGGCGCTGCGCGGTTTCCGGCTTTTTGGCGGACGCGATCCATGTGGAATATTCCCGGTGATGCGACGGGCTCATGCTTTTAAATATCTTAAGTAAACGCGGCTGGGCTTTTAGCGCCGCGGCGAGGGCTGGGGCAACCACCACATCTTTGGGCGATTTCATCGTTGGGCAGAAATAACCCGAGGCCCTTTCCGACGAAAGCAAAAAAACATGATTGGTAAAATAAAAATTGGCGGAAACAGATCGGTAAAAAAACGCCCCAGTGAAAATCCATTGACCGCCCCGCGCCCTTGCGCTAGGGTGATTTTTTGGCATTCCCATGCCAACCTGGGAGAGGTGACAGAGTGGCCGAATGTGCAACATTGGAAATGTTGTGTACTCGCAAGGGTACCGGGGGTTCGAATCCCTCCCTCTCCGCCAGTTTAATTGGCCGTGATATTAAATGGAATTGGGCTATTTCCCTGCCTTGAGATCGCGGCCAAGGTTTTTGACGCTGATAAATGTTATAAACTTATAGGAAGGCTGGGTGCTCACAGCGTCGGGGGGATTTCAGGGGCGGCGGCGATTTTGCGGCCGAGGGAGTAGTAACGGTAGATGACCCAGATTTGACAAAAGAAGAGGAGCGCGCCGACGCCGAGCGAGGTGAGGAGCTTGGCGATGTGAAGGGAGTGCTCGATTTCGTCTTCCGTGAGGGTCTGGTGCATGGTGTGCGCGAAATTATTGAGGGAAGCGCGGGTCTCGGGGGAGATCAGCGTGGCGAGGAGGTCTTCGGGCACGCGGTTGAGCAGCGAGATGTTCCAGATGAGGGCGAAGGTGCCACCGACTTCGTTGAAGGCAAGCACGTAGGCCCAGCGGGCTTCGCGGGTCTTTAGCAGCATGCGCCGCCAGACCAGTTCAAGAATACCAATGATAAAAAAAAGCACGCTGGTGTTGACCACGAGGGTGCGCAGGATCCCGGGCGGCGTGCCGGGCAGCGTGAAGAGGGCGAGGATGGTGACGATATAGCTCCACCCCCAGACGTTGGCGGTGCGGGCCGCTTGCTGGAGCGGTGTGCGGGTGGTGGCGGCGGACATGGGAAGGGCGGACTTTATTTAGAGGGATCGATCGCGAGTCGGAGTAAGACTGCTGCAAACGGCATTCGTCCGGGTCGCAGGAGTGGGCGTCAGCGACGCTCCGGCGGCGAAAAGCCAATAGATGAGGTATGAAGGCGCGGCGCGTAAAGCGCAACCTTAGACACGCGAGAGTTATACACATCAACCTCAGCAGAGCGAATTAGTTGCAATCCCTGACTTTTGTGGTTCAAGAAAAGGCGATTTCATAGAAATTGAGTCTGCCAAGTTTGAGCAGTCCATTATTAAATTGCCGTTAAGAAACGCCGGAGCGCCTTCGAAAGAATCCCACGAGTTTTGCGGTGGCGATTTAACGGAAACCTATTGCCCTTCGGCTGGGTTTAACGATAATGAACATGCAACGATCCCTTGCCTTGGGGCCGCGGCCAATTTGGAGCCTTTGCCAATGACACCTTCCCCTCCCAAAGCGGGCAAGCCGAGCCATCCCCGCCACCGGCCCACCGACGCCGAGTTGCTGCTGACCAAGCCGCGCCAGCACAAGCAGCGCAGTTTGGTGCAGTGGCTGCTGATTTTTGTTTTTCTCGGGGTTGTTGGCTGGTTCACCGGCTCGGAACTTGCCGTGTTGACGACGCCGAAGGTCTTGCCGCCAAAAGTTGCGGCGCTGCCGGCAACAAAAAATAAAACCGCGCAAAATATAGCCCGGAATGATGGTTCGACAGGGGGATTGAATCCGGAAACACCTGCGACCGCGGACGGTGATTCAGGCGACACTTCAACGGCGGCCGAATCTCTTCTGGCTGCCGCCGCCTCTGCTCTTCTTGATGCGACGAAGGCATTTCAACCGGGCCCTTATCGCCAGGGTGAATTGGTGGTGCAGGCGAGCAGCCCGGAACAGTTTGCAGCGCTCCTGAAAAGGGCGCAGGCGGCTGGGGGAACCCTGTTGGGTAGCATTGATAATGCGAACGCCGCGCGTCTGTCGTTCCCCGACGCGCAAAGCATGGGTGAATTTCTGCAGAGTGGCGCGGGCGCGGATTCCGGCGATAGTTCGGCCAGCGCGGAATTAAATAACACGGTCAGCCTGCCGACGCCAGTGGTGCCGGTGACGGATCCGTATGCGCCGGGATCGCTCCAGCCGTTTGGCAGTGGCGCGATGACCTACATGGGGGTGCCGCAGAACAATAATACATGGGGCAATGGCGTGATGATCGCCATGCTTGACACGGGCCTCGCTCCCGGCACGACGAACCTATTAAAAGACAAATCAATCACCGAGCTGGATTTGACCAACGGGAGCACCACGCCGCCGGTGGGTCATGGCGACATGGTGGCCTCGCTTCTCGCCGGCGCCCCGCGCGAGCAAGGCATCACCCCTGCCGCGTCAATTTTGAGCATTCGCGTGCTCGATTCCAACAACGAGGGCGATGTGTTCACCGTGGCGCAAGGCATTTACGCGGCGGTTGCCGACGGCGCGAAAGTATTGAACCTCAGCTTGGGCACGACTTCGCCCAGCACGGTGTTGCAGCAGGCGGTTAACTACGCGCTTTCGCAAGGCGTGGTGGTGGTGGCTGCGGCCGGCAACGATGGAACCGGGCAAATCAGTTATCCGGCGGCGTATCCAGGCGTCGTGGCGGTGGGTGCAATCGACGCGACCGGCACGCGCGCGACCTTTTCTGATTTTGGGCCGCAACTGACGGTGGTCGCGCCCGGCGTGGGGTTGAATGCGGTGACGACCAATGGCACCATGTCATTTTCGGGCACCTCGGCATCGTCGCCGCTGGTGGCTGGAGCGGTGGCGGGTTTGATGTCCACGAGTCCGGGCATGACCGGCAATGATGCCGTGGCGCTGCTGACGCAATACGCGAATTTTGAAGGCCCGTTAACGGACAATGGCACGCAAACGAATGATCTTTACGGTTACGGGGTAGTCAACCTGACCCGCGTGCTAAATCGCTTTAATGCGCAGTATTTCGACATTGCGGTGGCGGACATGGTCGTCAACGTGACCACGATGCCGACCACACCCACCGCGCCGCTGCAGGTGACCGTGCAAAATCGCGGCAACACCGTTGCAACGCAGGTGGGTGTGACCATTAGTTATAACGGCACCGACTATACGCAGACGATTCCGAGCCTTTCCCCCGGTGACGTGCAGGCAGTGACGGTGCAGTTGTCAGTGGCGCAACTCACTTCCGCCGCGGGAGTGCAGGTCACCGCGTCGGTGGGTTATTTTGGCAACGACGTGAACCCCAACAACAACACCACATCCAGGATCGTGCGCCTGGTGCAATCAAATTGAATTTTTTCGAGTACGGCCCGGTCGAAGCGGCGAGGGTTTTGAGGAACCCGCGAAAGTCCTAGCGGTCGAAAGAGTTGGGCTGACAGCGATAATGGATAAGCTGGAAATTGGCTTAATGCAAAGTACCATGAAATCAAATGTGTCTCCATTCAACCCACCTTCGCAGTTGCCATGGTGAGGCGGATGGTCAATAATCTACAGTTTGGAATTTATGGGCCAGAGCTTGGTGCGATATCTACCTCATGCGAACGCCGTTGCGCCCCGCTGGCGCACGCGGCTTTTCGCATGGGTGGCCGGAGTCGGCGCGGCCTCGGCGGTTTGGGCGGCGGACGCCCCGCTGGCTGCTTCACCGGCGTCCACCGCCCCCGCGGCAGCGACGGCGCTGCCGGAGCCGCCGGCTTTGCCAGCGGACAGCCCGGAAGCCATCACACACGCCACGTTGCGCGATTATTTGGCCACGATCGAGCCCAAGCACGCGCAATTGCTCGCCACGCTGAATCTCGACCGCACGCAAATTGCCGCGCGCATCAAGGAACTTGAGTCGTCCAGCGCCGCCGCCCAGTCCGACGAATTATTGGAAACCTATTTGCTTTACCTGACGAAGCTTGAGCCGGATCCCCAAAGCTATCTCGATGTGTTTTCGAAATATGTCTGGTTGCTGAACCAGCGGGCGAGCGATCCGCCGCTCATGTTGCTGGTTTTAAATCTAACCGATGATTTCCCGGCCACAGCTCCCCAGGTGCAGCAAATCCGGCTGGTGGAGGCGGAGTTTCTTTTGCGCGCGGGCCTGACGGAGCCGGCTTTGATGGTGCTGCAAAAACTATGCGAGCAGCCGGGAGTCAGCCCAACGGTAAAGATGATTGCCGCGGGCCGCGTCGGCTTCATGGACGAGCACCTCGGGCACACGGAGGAAGCCCTGAAGTATTATGGCGAAGCTGGCGAGGATTTGACCGCCGGTTCGCAGGCCAACGAAGCGTTGCTGCGCGCGGGGCTGCTGTTGCTCGAACTCGGGCGCACGGACGAGGCTTTGGCAACCTTCGCCAAATTGAA
>Ga0206804_10293_pt1 | contig 12750 bp, 13 predicted proteins | sample Alteio_BWOrgCont_62_FD_152888 | JGI IMG/M metagenome (GOLD analysis project Ga0206804, IMG submission 152888) | Enriched cells from forest soil in Barre Woods Harvard Forest LTER site, Petersham, Massachusetts, United States -... | ecosystem: Environmental > Terrestrial > Soil > Temperate forest >... | reverse complement strand
ATATGCTCGAGGGACAGGCCGTGGATCACATCCTTGGAAGTGATCTCGATGACCACCGGCTTGTTGTTAACCAAGTGCAGTTCGTTCGTGGTCACGATATCGTCGGCGCCCGCGGGATCATTGGGATCGAGACCCATCGGATTCTTATCGGAGACGAAATCGATATTCTGGCGACCGAAGACACCGTCCGGACCGGGGTAGTGGAAATGCCAGCGGAATTGCTCGGCCACGGCGTGCACCCGAATGGCATCGGTATCCGGCGGAAACTGATCGCCGTTCACGCGCCGGCCCCACAGCGGGATGGCAAAACCGAGCAGGAGCACCGCTTCGATAATCACGACCGAGAACTCCAAGTGCGCCGAGGCCTTGCTCTGCACGCCATGGTAGTCCGCCTTCGGGTGCCGCGATTGGTGAAAGCGATAGATCGTGTAGAGAAAGTAAAGCGACCACCCGACAAAAAGGACCGCCATGAAAATATGGCAAACCTCGAGCAAGGAATCGACGGTCGAGCCGTGAGCCGAGGCGTTCGGGAGAATGCCGAGAGCTTTGTTGATACTGAAACTGAGAGTCATATTGGTAAAAATCCTGCGAGGCGAAACATCACGACGTCACCTCAGGAGACGTCGTCCGGGGAGCCAGCGTGTGGGCCATTCGCCCGTTTAAAGAGGTAAAAAGCAAAGCCACTCAGCGTGAGCAGCATGAAACCGATGCAACCGAGCATCAGGAAAATGGCGTCGTTGGTCGCCGGAGCCATCCGGCTATTTACGTCGCCCATGCAAGCGGCACACGCGCCGGCCGTGGCTGGCCAGTAGGCGAGAAGCGCGGCCGTGACAACCGCCAGGATTTTGGTCAGCGGAAGACGTTTCATAGGATGAGTTTCTTCGACTTCTTCAGGAAATAGACCTCGTAAACCGCCAGTCCGATCGCGACGACCACACAGCCCGCGCCGAAAACCGGAGCGATCCCGTTGGCAAAGGCCCACCATGCGCATCCCGCGGACATCAAGATGGCCAGGGTGATGAAGAGGATGTGGAAGCCGCGAAGAGACATCGGTCAATGGTGCGTGCGTGTGGTGCCGAAAATCGGGTCCACCCAATGCAGCGCGGTGAGCAGGAACAGGCCCAGGCAAAAGAAAGCGGTGAAAAACAGGAACTTCCAGATGGTCCGCTTCTCCTGCTTCAAATGCATGAAGATGGCCGCGACCAAGCCCGCCTTAAACGTGGCCACGATCATGGCAATGACGAAGTTCCAATTGTGGCCGCCGAACCATTTGTCGAAGTCGACATAGGCCAGGAAAACCGTGAGACCGGTGCAGGCGATCAGGATCAGCCCGATGATGACGTAACCTTTGACGTGCTTGGCGATGTCGTCGTGGCTATGGCCATCGTCGTAGCCGTGGGGCACAGGCGTGGATGCGGTAGCGGGTGCGTGGGTATCGCTCATGCGTTAGAGGAGGTAGAAAATCGGGAAAACGAAAATCCAGACGAGATCGACGAAGTGCCAGAACAGGCCGCCGACTTCCACGCGGTTGGCCATGTGCTCGGGATTCTTGCGATAAAGAGCTTCCCCGAAGAAAAAGAAGTAACAGAAGACCAGGACGCCCGCGAACACGTGCAGGCCGTGCAATCCGGTGATGGTGAAATAGACCGCGAAATAGGAGCTGTGCTTGGGTGCGAAGGAACTCCACTTGGCGATGTCCTCATACTTGAGCTTCGCGATCTTCTCAGTGATGGGACGCGGGATAAAGTGCGGCCGATCGTTTTCCTTGCTGTCCGGGTCGGCGTTGATCTCATCGAGAGCCACGTCGAACGACAAGATTTTGACGCCGGGCGCCTTCCGCAATTGCTTGGCCGGGTCGTGCTCGTCGGGATTGATCAACGCGCCGTGCACTCTTTCGAGAAATTCCGCGTCCCGCGGGTTATGAGGCTCAATCGTCAGGACCCCGCCTTCCGTCTTCAGGACCTTGAGATCCCGATCCTTGATCACAGCATCCAGCTCGGTCTTGTCCGCGTCGGTGGCATCGATCTCCACTTCGTGCAAGTGACCCGTGATCTCCGGGCGCGGTGCCAGGCCCCGCTCCGCGAGGTGCTTGTTCCCGAGATACTCTTCATACTGCCCCCACTTGTCCTTTTTGATGAAGGCCCCGAAGTGCACAAACTTCACCGGCCATTCGAAGTAGAGCTTGATGAAGAGGAACAGGAGCCCACAGGCGATCGTGATGCCCATGTAAATCTTGTACCTGGCCCACTGGCGCATCTTCAGCGAAGCCCAGGCCAGCACCACGGTGACGGAAGAGGCAATGAGCACCATCGTGTTGAAGGTGCCGATGGGAACATTGAGCAGTCCATGCGGCCAGTAGCCGTCGTCCGCGCCGACGCGGAGGAAGACGTAGGCCGAAAAAAGCCCACCGAAGAGCATGACTTCCGAAGCGAGGAAGAGCCAGATGCCAAGTTTGGCATTGTAGAGGCCCGTATCGGGACGCGCGGAGACTTCGTAAGGAATTTGCATGGGCTAACTTAGTGGGCGTGGGCCGCGGCCAGATGGGCCGGCGAATTGGCGGGTTTGTCGGTCCTGGGCGCCTCGGTCTGCGGGGTGTAATCGCGGTCCGCACCTGGAACGCTGTATTCGTAGGGCCCGCGGTAGACGGTGATCGGCTTGTCGAAGTTGCCATGACCGGGAGGCGACGGCGCCTGCCATTCGACCGTGGTCGCATCCCACGGATTGTCGCTCGTGACCTTCTTTCCAAAGAGCATGCTCCAGAAGAAGTTGAAGATGAACGGGAATTGGGCCACCGCGAGGCAGAAAGCCGCGGTCGACATGAAGCTATTCCATTTGATCACGGGATGGATGATCTGCTCGAAACCCAAGCCGCCGTCGTACCAGCGGCGGTGCACCCCAGCCATGCCCTGCAGGAACATCGGCGTGAAGATGCAATTGATGGAAATGAGCGAAGGCCAGAAGTGCAGGTGGGCCAGCCCGACGTGCAACATGCGCCCGGTCGCTTTGGGATACCAATAATAGATCCCCGCGAAGATGGCGAAGATGGTGCCGGGCGCGACGACGTAGTGGAAGTGGCCAATGATATAGTAGGTGTCGTGCAGGTAGAGATCGACGGCATTGAAAGCCAGGGGAATGCCCGTCAAACCGCCAATGCCGAACATCGGCAGGAAGGTCGCGGCGAAAAGCATCGGCGGCGTGAACCGGATCGATCCGCCCCAAAGGGAGAGCATCAGCGCGGTGACCAGGATGACCGACGGCACGGAAATCATGATCGTGGTCGTCTGGAAGAAGCCGGACACCTTGGCGCCCATGCCGGTCATATACATGTGGTGGGCCCAGACGATGAAGGACAGGAAACCGAGCACGAAGATCGCCCCGACCATCGCCTTGTAACCGTAAAGCGGCTTGCGCGTGTTGTTGGCGATGACTTCGGCGACCATGCCGATGCCCGGAAGAATCAGCACGTAGACTTCCGGGTGGGCGAGGAACCAGAAAAGGTGCTGCCACAGGATGGGACTGCCACCACCGGACCAGTCAGCGATCTGGCCATTCACGATCAGGCCCGTCGGCATGAAGAAACTCGTCCCGAAAGCCCGATCCATGGTCTGCATGACGCCCGCGGCCTCGAGCGGTGGGAAGGCGAGCAGGAGCAGGAAGGCCGTGATGAACTGCGCCCAGACGAAGAACGGGAGGCGCATCCAGGTCATCCCCGGGGCGCGGAGCTGGATGATCGTGGCGATGAAATTCACCGAGCCGAGGAGCGACGCGGTAATATTGAAAATCATGCCGACGAGCCAGAGCGTCTGGCCGTTCATGAACGGATGCTCGGGGGTGAGATCGGAAATGCCGGCGAGCGGCGGATAGGAAGTCCAACCCGACTTGGCCGCACCGCCCGGCACGACGAAGCTGACCAGCATGATGACGCAACTGATGAAGAAGCACCAGTAGCTCGCCATATTGATCCGCGGAAAGGTCATGTCCGGCGCGCCGATTTGCAGCGGCACAACGAAGTTACCGAAAGCCGCAAAGGCAATGGGCACGATGCCGAAGAAGACCATGATCGTGCCGTGCATCGCCCCAAAGGAATTGTAGCCCGCCGGGGTCAGCACGCCCTTCAAGCCGGTCGCCGGATCCGTGGTGAAAGCGCTCTCCCCGAAGAGCGCCTGGAGCAGCCCGCCGATAACGGGCACGGGATGCCCGGGATTGGCCAACTGCCAGCGCATGACGAGCATCAAGCAGAAGCCGAAGAACAGAAAGACCAGACCCGTCAGGCCGTACTGGATGCCGATGGTCTTGTGATCGGTGGAAAAGACATATTTCCGCCACCAGCCCAGCTCATGGTGATCGTCGTGGCCGTGATCGTGACCATGCCCGTGGTCGCCGTGGTCGGGAAGGTGAATGGTATCTTCGGTGGCCATGATATTTTACTTTCGCAGATTACTTCTTCGCCTCGGGAAACTTTTGCAATTCGGGTTCGGTCCAGGGAGCGGAATGATCCGCGAATTCCTTGCGGACGTCCGCGATCATCGCCGGGGTCACGGCTTTTTCGTCCTTATTGCCGAAGGAATTGCGGACAAAGTTGATCACGTCGGCGAGCTTGTTGTCGTCGGCGAGGATCGGGAATTGGACCGGCAGCGGGGGCATCGGCACGACGTAGGTCATCGACTTGATCTTGAGCGGCGGGTTGACCCCCTTGAGCGTCATCGCAATCATGCGGCGCGCTTCGCCTTGGGTGTACTCCGTGCCGGCGAGGGGCGGAAAGGCCCCCGGGATCCCGAGACCAGTCGGCTGGTGGCAGGCGATGCAGGTCATCATGTAAACGGCCTTGCCGCGTTCGATCGACGCCTGGAGGTCGGAGGCTTCATCCGCCTGGGCGAGCGAAGCGAGGAGAGTGAGCGTGGTCAGCGTGGCCAGAATGGTTTTCATGGTTGGAACAGGGAAAAGATTATTTGGTGGGTGTGGGGAACTTCTGCAGTTCGGGCTCAGTCCAGGGACTGGCGTGGTCGGTGAATTCCTTGCGGACTTCGCTGATGAGTTCCGGAGTCACTCCTTTGTCATCTTTGTTGCCGAAAGAATTGCGCACGTAGTTAATGACATCGGCGAGTTTTCCGTCGTCCGCAAGCATGGGAAATTGGGTCGGCAGCGGCGGCATGGGCACCACGTAGGTCATCTCCTTGACCTTGAGCGGAGGGTTCACGCCTTTCAGGGTCATGGCGACCATCCGGCGAGCTTCGCCTTGGGTGTATTCGGTACCGGCGAGAGGCGGGAAGGCCCCTGGAATTCCGAGACCCGTTGGCTGATGGCAGGCAATGCATGTCTGCATATAGACGGTCTTGCCACGTTCAATCGAAGCCTTGAGATCAAACCCGCCCGCGGCAGGTGCGGGAGCCGCAGGAGCAGCGGCAGGAGCCGGGGCGGCGGGCGCAGGGGCAGTTGTGGGAGCCGCAGGGGCAGCTGTCGCCACCGGAGCGCTGGCGGTAGGAGCAGGAGCTGCCGACGCTGGAGCGGGAGCAGCGGGTGCTTTCGGAGCCGCAGCCGGTGCAGCCCCAGGGGCAGCCGGTGCTGCATTCGGAGCCGCCGCACCCGCAGCGTCAGGGAGCGTGGCATCGGCTGGCATGGCGAGCAATTCGGCCTCGGTCCAGGAGCTGGTCTTGTCCGCAAATTCCTTCTTCGCGGCCACGACCTTGGCCTCGGAAATCTCCGGCGCACTGTTGCCCCATTCCTGGCGGATGTAGCTGGCTACCGCGGCGATCTTTTTGGGTGACAACTGCGTCTCCCATTGCGGCATGGCCGTGGTGCCGGGAAACTGCTTGCCATTGACCGTAAACGGCCCCTGGATGCCCTTGAGGATGATGGCGATGAGCCGCTTGTCGCCGCCGGTGACGTATTCCGACTTCACGAGGGGCGGGAATTGCCCGGGCACGCCGAGACCGGTGCCTTGGTGGCAGGCGAAACAGGTCGTGCCGAAGACCGCCTTGCCCTGCTGGGCCAGCGTCTGAGGCGCTTCCGCGGGACCCGTGGCCGTGGAGCTTTGCGGGAGCGGAAAGAGGGCTGCCGGAGAACTCTCGTACTCATTATAGACGTTCCCGCTCAGGCCACCCATGAAGAGGCCGAAGTAAACGCTGCCCCAGATCACGGCCACAGTGCAGACGCCCGTCAACCAAAGCGGAATCGGGGTGACGTCGCTGGACGGTTCGGGCTTTTCCCGCTGCACCGCGGCATGGACCTCGGTGATGTCCGCGGTTTCCTGATAATCGATTCGATTGGGACCTTCGTTGTGTTGACTCATTTGGCAACGACCTCCGCCGCGGCAGTTTTGACTTCCTTGAGCGCGTGGCTCTTGTCGAGTGAGAGCAGATAGCCGGCGAGCGCCTTGGCTTCCGCCGTGGGAACGACTTCCCAGCCGTCTTTCGTCGGCACGTCCAAAGCATCATCGGAGCGTTGACCGGAAATCTTCCGCTCCACAAAGAGGTTGCGATACGCCGGCATGTTGGACTCTTTGATGATGACGCGCGGGTTGTAGAGATGCAGCAGCTCCCAGGCCTCGTCCCGTTTGGCCGGTTTGTAGCCAAAATTCTCGTCCGCAGGTTCGTTGCGCCATTTCGCGGAGCCGGCATTGGCCAGGTCCGGTCCGATGCGGGAGCTGCCGAGCAAAGGTGGAGAATCGAACAGATAATCGCGGGCCACGGTCCGGCGCACGCCCCAACCCCGCTCGAGGTCGCTGCCGTTCTGCTCGTCGCGCACCTGCTGCGAGTGGCAATAGACGCAGCCTTCGGAAATGTAAACCTCCCGGCCCGCCTCGACGATGCCGCGGTTTTCGATCGGGTAGATGTCGACGATTTTGCCTTCGTCTTCGGCGAATTGCGGCTGCATGCCACCGAGTTGCATTTGCGGCACGAGAACGAGCGCAAACGTCGAGAAGGCAAAGGAGCCGACAATTCCAGCGAGCAGATAAGTGGAACGCTTCATTAGTGTTTTTCCTCCTCTCCCACAGGGACAAAGAGCGTCGGTTCGCCGCCGGGCTGGCCGATCCGCAGGAGCATGAGCAGGAAGTGCAAACCAAACACGAGATGCCCCAAGGCGATCAGCACCCATCCGAAGATGGCGCCCACCAGATAGGGTGAACTCGTTTCGAGAATCTGAATGTAGCGGGCCGCGGAATCCGGTTCGGCGAGGGTATAGCCGGTCGCCAGACCGCTAAAGAGCAGGGACAAGGCGAGCAGACCACCGCCGTAGGCCGCACCCCAGAAATGGAGGCTGATCATCGACGAGGAAAGCCACTCACAGCCGACCAGGCGCGGCAGGATGTAGTAGATGGCGCCGAAGATCACCATGCTGAAGAAGGAGTAGATGACCAGTTGCGTCAGCCCATTTTGGAACTGGGTAAAGTGCACAATGCTGTCCACGGAGCGCAAGGAAGCGAACAGGCCGATCACGCTCGACACGGTAAAGGCGATCGCCCCGAAGAAGGTGAAACGGATCGTGGGGCTGTGATAGACCATGTGAAACTGCCCGCGCATGGTCAGTACGAGGTTGGTGGTCACGGTGACGATCTGGACGAGGAGCAGGATGCTCGCGGAGATGCTCAGGGTCACGACCCAGGCGGGAATGGGACCGCCGCTCAGGCGCACCGCACCGGTCAAGCCCGCGAAGAGAATGAAGGACCAGAAGCCGTAGACCGCCAGGTTATAGCTGTGCACCGGCCGGTTGATGACTTTCGGGATGAGGTAGTAGGCCGCAGCCAGGCCGATGGCGGTGAGCCAGACGTTGAGGAAGTTCTGCGACGCCCAAGCGGCGACGAGGCTCTGGACCACGCCGGGGACATTGGGCAACAAGTGAGCCGCATGGGCCAGGGCGAAACTCCACGGAAACCAGAGCAGCGCCGCGATGAGATACCACACGGAGATGAACGGTGTGGTTTGCGAACGGAAACCGAAAAGCAGGAAAGCCCAAAGGACGACCAGCAAGTAGCCAAGGAGCATGAGGACCGCCGAACCTGTCGGAATCTCCAAACCCTCGAGGCCGGTGGTTTTACCGCCCAAAATCCCGATGATGCCGTAGGTCAGGCCGACCTGCCAGAAGACCGCGCCGGTGACGAGCACACCGGGAAATTTCACCCGCACCCGGCCCAGTCGCGCAAGCAACCAGATGGTCACGCCCAAGCCCGCCAGGCTCCCCCAGCCAAAGCTAATCGTATTGGTGAAGGCCGGCCAGATGCGGCCGTAACTGAGGAAGGGCACACCGCTCAGGAAATTGGGCGAGTAGAGTTCGATCGCGGCGATCAGGCCGAACACCGTCGCCAGCATCAGCCAGAGCAGGCCGTTGCCGAAAAAGAAGAGCACGGGCCAGCGCGCGGAGTCATCGATGGCGGCGCGCTCGGCCGCCGGATAGGCGGTATCGGCGGCCGGAGCCGGAGCGGTCGTCGGAATAGGAGCGGTATCGACAGCGGTCATTTCGTGGGCGCGGGATTATCGGTCGGATTGATGAGTGGAGGACGGGACGGAGCCGCGGGAGCTGCCTCGGGTGCGGGTGCAGGAGCCGGCGCGGGAGCAGGAGCAGCCTGCGGCGCCGCGGGTGGCGGAACGGGTTTCGATTCCGGAGCCGGGACTGGCGCCGGTGCGGGTGCGGGACTTGCCGGCGGTGCGGCCGGAGTTGGTGCCGCGGGTGCAGGAGCAGGAGCAGCAGGAGCAGGAGGAGCAGGAGGAGCAGGAGGAGCAGGAGGAGCAGGTGCGGGAGCAGCGGCAGGCACCGGTGCAGCAGCAGGCGCGGCTGGCGCAGTTGCGGCCGGAGCGGCTGGCGGAGGGGCCACAGGCGCCGGAAGTTCGCCGAAATGCATGGTATCCGCACCCTGTGGAGCGGAGGGCATCCGCGGTGGCGGCGGTTCCTTGGAATTTGGATCAGGAACGAAAATGGGCAGTGGCGGTTCCACTTTGATCTGCGACGGCGCGGGCTTCTTCTTGTTCAGTTCCAAGGCCGCGAGCGGAATCGCCTCCGAGATCGGGATGTGGACCAGGCCCTTGGCCTTGTCGACCCAGCCTTCGGAAGTCAGTTTTTCCTGCGCTTCTTTTTCCAGGCGGGTCCGCACTTCGAGGCGGCCGGCAGCGCGGCGTTGCTCGAGGGTCTGTCCGCCGGTGCCGGTGATGGCCAGCGCCCCGACAGCGACGACGAGCACTGTGCCGAGCACGGCGGTCACGCCGAGGAAACTCAAGAAGCCGTTGGACGTACGGGTGGAGGATTCGGGCGCCATATCAGTTGGACAATTTGAGCGAGGCGAGCAGCCGTGGGTCGCGCGTCGGGAAGATGTAGGAACCGCCCAAGTACTTCAGGAAGAGCCAGCCGAGCAGACCACCGATGCCGATGAACGCGGAGATATCGAAAACGAAAGAACTCGGGGCGATGCCAGTCCGGTGGAGGACCGGGAGGACGATGACATACATGTCGAGCAACTGCATGAGCAGAATCCAACCGGCACAGTAGTTGATCAAGTTGGTCTTCTTCGTCACTTGGAAGAGCAACACCGGGAAAGGCAGGAAGAACCGGAAGACGACCAGCGCCTGGCTTAAGTACCACCACGAACCGGTGTTCCGCAGGAGGAAGTAGCTCGTTTCCTCCGGGATGTTCGCGTACCAAATCAGCATGTACTGATCGAAGCCGATGTAGGCCCAGAAGATCGTGAAGGCGAGCATGTACTTGCCCATGACATGGTAGTGCTCCTGATTGACCATTTTAAGGTAACCCCGCTTTTTCAAGGCGGTGACGATGAGCACGAGGAGCGACATGGAACTGCCCGCGGCGCCGGCGAAGAGATAGACACCCCACATGGTCGAAAACCAGTGATGGTCCAGCGCCATGAGCCAGTCGACCCCGGCGAACGTGACGCAAAGGGCCATCAGCGGGATGCCAGCCACGCCCAACTTGCGCATGACCAGCGTGTGCCGGACGGCTCCATCGGTGTCCTGACTGGTGGAGCGTTTCCACAGCGAGTGGGAAAACCACCAGAGCATGCCGAGATAAATCAGGGCGCGAATGTAAAAGAAACCGTGGTTCAGGTAACCGCGCTTGAGATCAAGCACCGCATCCTCACCGACCGGCATTCCCCACCAACGCCACAATTTCGACGCGAAGAGGAGGAGCGGAAGGAAAAGGAGCACGGAAATCGGGAGCAGCTTCGCGAGGTTTTCCAGTTGGCGGCGAACCAGAACCGACCAATCCGAGTCCGTGGCGTGATGCAGGCAGATCCAGAAAAACGCGCCGATCACCAAGGTGAAGAAATAGAACGCGGCAAAGAGCCACGAAAAAGCAAACTGCTGCGGCCACCAGATCAAGCCCACGAGGCTTCCGACCCCGCCCACGGCCCCGAGGGTGGAGAAGAGCTTGGGCAGGATGCCCGCGTGCTTGGGATCAAAAGTCTCCGCGGCGGGCGGAGTAATGGCGTGAGAGTGGTCGCTCATGGCTGGGATTGAATTTCCTTCTGCTTCGCCTCGGGCAGGTCCGCGAGCTTCATGCTCTGGCTTTTCTGGAGCGTGCGGACGTAGGCGACGATGGCCCAGCGATCTTCGACCGCGATGTTCGGACCATACGCGCCCATGGTGTTCTTACCGTTGGTGATGGTGGAGAAAATCTGCCCGTCGGGCATGGTGCGAATGCGGTCATCCTGGAGGTTGACCACCGCGGCGACGCCGAACTGGGTGGCGACCCCATTGGCCAGGCCGACTTTGCCGTGGCAAACCGCGCAATTGATGTTGAAGCGCTCCTGGCCGCGCTTGATGAACGCCTCGGTCACGTCCACCGGAAAGCCGTCGCCGTAGGCATCACCGAACTTGCCGGTGTTGAGATAGTCAGGCTGATCGGTAAAGCCGCTCGGCTTGATTTGCCCAGCCGCGTCCTTGGCCATCCCATTTTTGGCCCCGGCCTGGAGAAACGAACCGGGCAGGATGTAGCCGAGAGGAATGGTTCCCTCGACCGGCGGACGGGCCGCACTGCCGTTCGCGAAGAAGGTGCTGTCATGCTGCGGGTCGTAGCGCGGCTGGCGCTTCATGTCGGGAAAGATTTCCACCGGCGGCAGCGGGCTATGGCCAAATTGTCCGGTAGAACGAAACCCCGCGAGGACCGCGATCGAAATGCCACCGAGAATGAAGGCGATGAAGAAATAGCGGAGCATGATCAATCGTGGATAAGCGTGACGTGCTGGCCGCCGATCTCCTCGAGAAGCGCGCGGGTTTTGGTCTCGGAAAACTTCGCGTCCCGCGCCTCGATGACGAGGAAGAAGCCGTCATCCGACACGCGTGAGAACCGTTCCCAGTTGAAGACCGGGTGGTACCACTTCGGAAGCTGATTCACGATCATCATGGTGAAGATGGTCGAGAAGGCCGAGAAAAGAATCGTCAACTCGAAGATGATCGGGAAGAAAGCCGGCAGCGTCGCCCAGGTGAACGGCTTGCCGTGCACAATGAGCGGATAAAGAGCGAAGGACGGAATGCAGGTCAGCAACACCGCCGTGAGGGTGCCGGTAGCGCCACCGATGAACACCGGCCCGCTCACCCAGTACGACTTGCCGAGCCCCATGGCCTGGTCCATGCCGTGAATAGGAAAGGGACTGTGGACATCCCATTTGGAGAAGCCTGCGTCACGAATTTTCTCCGCGGCTTGCATCAACGCGCCGGCGCTGTCGAACTCGGCGCCGAGGCCGTAAACTTTGCGGTATTCAGCCATGTTAGTGATGTCCCTCCTGGGCGGAAGCTGACCCGGCAGGCTCGTGGCCGGGGTGATGATGAGGATCGCCGGCCGGGGTCACAGCCTTCACCTCGAAGGCGCAGATCATCGGCAGGAAACGCACGAAAAGGAGGAAGAGGGAGAGGAAGATTCCGAAGGTCCCAATGAAGGTCCAGATTTCCACCCAGGAAGGATGGTAGTGATGCCAGGAACTCGGGAGGAAGTCCTGGGCGAGCGAGGTGACGATGATGACGAACCGCTCGAACCACATGCCGACATTAACAAACATACAGATGATGAAGACGACGATGTAGTTGTGGCGCGCCCATTTCGACCAGAAGACCTGGGGCGAAAGCACGTTGCAGGTCATCATGCAGTAGTAGGCCCAGTTGTACCAACCTTTGCCATGCACACCCACGCGGGCCTCGAGGAAGGTGAAGAGCTCGAACTTGTTCGTGCCGTAATAGGCGATGAACAACTCCATGAGGTAGGCGTAGCCCACGATCGTGCCGGTGAGCAGGATGATCTTGGCCATCTTGTCGACGTGCTGCCGGGTGAGCATGTCGTTGAGCTGCGGATAGAGCAGCCGCGCCGGGAGCATGATGGTGAGCACCATGGCGAAACCGCCGAAAATCGCGCCCGCGACGAAGTAGGGCGGGAAGATGGTGGTATGCCAGCCGGGAAGGATGGACGTCGCGAAGTCGAAGGACACGACCGAGTGCACCGAGAGCACCAGCGGCGTGGAAAGGCCCGCGAGGAGCAGATACGCCATCTCGTAGTGCCGCCACTGGCGGTTGGAACCACGCCAACCGAGGGCGAAGACGCCGTAGAAGAATTTCTTCAAGCGGGACTTGGCGCGGTCACGCAGCGTGGCCAGATCGGGCACCAAGCCGGTGTACCAGAAGAGCACCGAAACGGTGAAATAGGTCGAAACCACGAACACGTCCCAGAGGAGCGGCGAACGAAAGTTCGGCCAGATGCCGTAGGAATTCGGAACAGGCGCGAGATACCACGCCATCCAGACGCGACCGACGTGAA
>Ga0206804_10162_pt2 | contig 12767 bp, 4 predicted proteins | sample Alteio_BWOrgCont_62_FD_152888 | JGI IMG/M metagenome (GOLD analysis project Ga0206804, IMG submission 152888) | Enriched cells from forest soil in Barre Woods Harvard Forest LTER site, Petersham, Massachusetts, United States -... | ecosystem: Environmental > Terrestrial > Soil > Temperate forest >... | reverse complement strand
CTCGATCTGCAGCAATCGATCTACAAATCACAGCAGAATCTCTTCTCGCAGGGAGCCATCCCCGGCCGCGAGCTCGATACCACAAAGGCGCAGTTGGTCCAGGCACAGGCCGCTTACGATGCCGCGTCTAAACATCTTGATTCGCTCAACAACATCAGCCGCGCCGCCACGCTGCAGCAGGCCGAAGGCCAGCTCAACTCCGCCAAAGGCAAATACATGGGCGCGGAGGCACAGGTTTCCTACTCAGAGATCCGCAGCCCCATTGACGGCGTTGTTACCGACCGCTCCCTCTTCGCCGGTGAGACCGCACCCGCCGGTACGCCGCTCATCACCGTCATGGATACTTCCGCACTCCTCGCCAAGGTCCATCTCGCCCAATCCGTCGCGCAGCAGTTGAAGGTAGGCGACGAAGCCGAGGTCAATGTTCCCGGCCTCGACAAACCGGTAACTGGAAAGGTCTCCCTCGTCAGCCCCGCTCTCGACCCCGGCAGCACCACCGTCGAAGTCTGGCTGCGCCTGGAAAATCGCAGCGGCTCACTCAAGGTCGGCACACCGGTCCACGCCTCCGTCACCGCGCACAGCATTGCCTTCGCGCTGAAGATCCCAACCGCCGCGGTACTCACTGCGCAGAACGGCGACAAGTCTGTGATGGTCGTCGGCTCCGATGGCACCGCGCATAAAAAGGCCGTCACCCTCGGCATCACCGATGGCGATGATGTGCAGGTTCTTAGCGGCGTCACTACCTCGGACAACGTCATCACCGGGGGAGCCTACGGCCTCGACGACGGCACCAAGGTCAAGATCGGTCCGGCGGCGGCAGACGATGACGACGCCAAACCCGCAGCAGGGAAGGACGCCGACGACAAGTGAGCTCCGTCACGGTAAATCCCGAATCCTTCTGGCTGACGCGCTACCGCGGCCCAATCTTCTTTCTGCTCATCGCGCTCACCGTCGCCGGCCTTTTTGTCGCAGGGCAGATGCCCATCTCCGTCTTTCCAGAGACTAATTTCCCGCGCGTCGTCATCGGCGTCGACAACGGCGTCATGCCCGTCGAGCAGATGCAGGTCACCATCACCAAGCCCATTGAGGACGCCGTCAACACCGTCCCCGGCCTGGTCACCGTCCGCTCCAATACCAGCCGCGGCGAGGCCGAGGTCAGTCTCTTCTTCGATTGGAACGAGGACATGTTTCGCACGCTGCAGCTCGTCGACGCGGCGCTCGGTAACGTCCGGCAGACTCTGCCGGCCACGGCGGTGATTTCCACCAAGCGCCTGACCTTCGCCACCTTCCCCATCCTCGGCTACAGCCTCAGCTCGGACACGATGGCGCCTACGGATCTGTGGGAGCTTGCCACCTACGACCTCAAGCCGCCGCTCAACCGTGTTCCCGGCGTCAGCACCGTCACCGTCCAGGGCGGAAAAGTGCCGGAGTTCCACGTCGTCCCTGACATGGCGCGCATGATGGCCGCCGGTGTCACCATCCTCGACCTCCAGAACGCCATCCAGCAATCCAATATTATTGATTCGCCCGGCCTCTACGAAGCCAATCATCAGCTCTACCTCGGCCTGGTCGGCGCGCAGGTGCACGACGCTGAGCATCTCGGCCAGCTCGTCGTCAAAACCACCACCGCCGGCATCTCCGTGCACGTCAACGATGTGGCCACCGTGCAGAATGGTGTCGAGCCCGTCTACACCGTTGTTACCGCCAACGGAAAGCTCTCCGTGCTGCTCAACATCGCGCGCCAGCCTTCCAGCAACACCGTCGCCGTCGCCAACGCCGTCGCCGACGAGATCGCGCAGCTCCGCAAAAATCTCCCCGCCGGCGTGACCCTTACGCCCTTCTATGACCAGTCCGAACTCGTCCGCGAGAGCATTGGCAGTGTGCGCGACGCCATTCTCATCGGCCTCGTCCTCGCCTGCGTCATCCTCTTTCTCTTCCTGCGCGATTGGAGCAGCTCCGTCGTCGCCGGCCTCGTAATCCCCGTCACCATCGCGGTCACCATCCTCTTTTTGTGGCTCATCGGGCAAAGCTTCAACCTCATGACCCTCGGTGGCCTCGCCGCCGCCATTGGCCTCGTCATTGACGATGCCATCGTCGTCGTCGAAAACATCGTCCTCCACCGCGACTCCGGCGAGACTCGCGTGGATGCCGTGCGCAAGGCCCTCCACGAGATCACCCCGCCGCTCATCGGCTCCACCATCACGCCTATCGTCGTCTTCCTGCCCCTCATCTCTGTCACCGGAGTGACGGGCAGCTTCTTCCGCGCCCTCGCTGTCACCATGACGGCCTCGCTGCTCACTTCGCTCCTGCTCGCGCTTACCTGGACCCCCGGCCTCAGCCTTGTCTTCCTTCGCGCCCGCCGCGAAGACGAAACCGCGGACCAGCATCACCAGGCCGGCCCGCTGCTTACTCGCGTCATGAGCTGGCACGGGCGTGCTCTCAACTGGTCGCTCGCTCGCCCCATCGGCCTCGGCATCGTCTGCACCGTCCTCGTCCTCGGCACCTACTTCGGCTATCAGGCTCTCGGTTCCGACCTGCTTCCAGAGATGGACGAAGGCGGCTTCATCCTGGACTACATCATGCCCGCCGGCAGCTCGCTTGCGGAGACGACCCGCGTCCTCGATCACGTCGAGCACATCCTGCACGACACCCCGGAGGTAGAAATTACCTCCCGCCGTACTGGCCTGCAGATGGGCTTTGCAGCGGTCACGGAGGCCAACACCGGCGACATCACCGTCAAGCTTAAACAAAAGCGCAGCCGCGGGATCGATGACATCATGTCTGATATCCGTGCCGAAATTAAAAAGACCGAGCCCGAGCTCGATGTCGAGTTCACGCAGGTGCTGCAAGACAACATCGGTGACCTCTCCAATGCTCCGGAGCCCATTCAGATCAAAATATTCTCCAGCGATCCTGCCGTCCTTGAGCAGTTAGGCCCGCGTGTCGCAGATGCCATTACCAAAATCAAGGGCGTCGTCGACGTCGAGAATGGCGTCGATAATACCCTCAGCGGCCCAGCTACAGACTTCCAGGTCGATCCCGTCGTCGCCGCGCGCATGTGCTTCACACCGTCAGAGATTGCCGAAGACGCCACCTCCATCCTCGACGGCGTCACTCCTGATGCTCCGCTCATCGCCAACGGACGTCCATACACCATCCGCATCCGCCTCGGAGACCAGTCGCGTGGCTCGCTCGAGACCATCCAGAACAACGTCTTCAACAGCGCCAGCGGCAAGACCGCTACACTCGGTTCACTCGCCACCATCCAGCAGCTTCCTCCGCAGAACGAGATCCGTCGCGAAGATCTGCAGCGCTACATTACCGTCATCGGACGACTGGAAGGCTCCGATCTGGGCTCAGCTATGGCGCAGATCCAGCGCACTGTGGCAGACCTGCACATTCCACCCTCCGTCCGCGTCGAATACGGCGGCACCTACCAGGAGCAGCAAAAAAATCCTTCCATGACCTCATGCGCGTCCTTCTCCTCGCCCTCGTGCTCGTCTTCGGCGTGCTCATGGTGGAGTTCTGCAACTTCTCCGCGCCCATCGCCATCCTCACCTCGTCGGTGCTCTCCATTGCCGGCGTCGTCATCGGCCTGCTCGTCACCAACACCAGCTTCAACGTGGCTTCCTTCATGGGACTCATCATGGTCATCGGTATCGTCGCCAAGAACGGCATTCTCCTGCTCGACGCCGACGAGAAATATCGCGCTGAGGGAGCCTCTCCGCGCGAAGCCATGGTCCACGCGGCGCAGCGCCGCCTCCGTCCTATTCTCATGACAGCTATCGCCGCTATCTGTGGCATGCTTCCCTTGGCCTTCGCGCTCGGTGCGGGTTCGCAGATGCTTCAGCCGCTGGCCATCGCCGTCATTGGTGGCCTGCTTATCTCCATGGTGCTGTCGTTGATCGTGACACCCGTCGTCTACTACCTGCTCACGCGCAATCGCCACGAAGCCGCGGCATAATTGCGCTCAAGCCGCCTGTGGCAGCCGTACCTTCACGGTCGTGCCCACTCCCACCGTGCTCTCAATCGCAATCGTCCCACCTGCCTTGTCCACCAGCGCCTTGCAGATCGCCAGCCCCAGGCCTGTCCCGCCAGTGCTGCGCTGCCGCGAAGGGTCGCCGCGGTAGAAGCGCTCGAAGACATGCTCCAACGCTGCGGCTTCAATCCCGTCGCCGTGGTCCTCCACGCGCATCTCCACCCACCCCGGCTCTGTCGCAAACGCCACTCGCACCGCCGACCCCGCCGGACTGTGCTGCACTGCATTCAGCATCAGGTTGCCGCAGAGCAGACCGCACTCCTCCGCCGTCAGCCGCACCAGCATCGTTTCTGTCGCGCCCACGCTCAGCGCCACCTGCCGCAACTCAGAAATCGTTACAAAGTCCTGCGCCGTGGCGGCAGCACTCGCCGCCAGGTCACTTGACACTAGTACCCCCGGCGTCGCCTGCTGGTTCTCCACTCGCGCCAGCGTCAGCATCTTCGCAACGATTCCTTCCATCCGTTCGCAGTCCGTCAGCGATCGCTCAATGCCGGCCTCATATTCCTCCACGCTGCGCCGCCGCATGCTTAGCAGCTGCAGTGACGACTTCACCAGGGCCACGCCCGTCTTCAGTTCATGGGCTGCATCGCCGATAAAACGATCCTGTTGCTTGAAGGACTGCTCCAGTCGCTGTACCGCCGTCTCCAGGGACCGAGTCAACGGGGCCAGCTCACGCGTCACACGCGCACTCTCCGGCGGATGGAACTCCCACCGCCCCGGAGCCACATCCTCTGCCTGTGCCGCCAGCTCCCGCAGCGGCAGCAGTCCGCGATGCAACAGCCAGGCGATCGCCAGCCCGGTCAGGACCAGCAGAAGGAAAGAGGTGATGGCGTTGAAGCGTACCGATCGGTTAATAGCGCCCCATACCGGCTCCGTCGAAGCGCCGTACACCAACGTGATGTGGTGCGTCTTGCCGCCGCCTTTGTCCCCTGGGTCCACCACGCGCACGCGGTGTAACTGCACAAAACGGTAGCGCTGGCCGTTGATCTTCGTGCATACGATGTCGTCGTGTGGTCGGCACCCGCTGCTCTCACTATCGCCCGGTTGTAGATCGTCGCGCCAGGTCTTCGATTGCCCCAGTTCGCCGCCGCCGTCCTCCGTTACCTTGTACAGGTCATTGGCCGGCACCGAGAACTCGGTCGTATCCAGCATCACGTTGTCATTCGCATCCTCGGCATCGCCCACTGCCCCCAGCAGTGAATCAGCCCGCCCGCGCAGCACCACCTCGAACGCCCGCATGCGCGTCCGTCGCTCATACAGCACCGATGCTGCCGTAATGCCCAGCGCCGACAGCAACTCCAGCAGCAGCACGGTGGCGATCAGCCGCCGCGCAATGGATCGGTTTCTCATAGTCCGCTTGGTTCGTTGATGTTCTGCTCCGCGCTCAGCCGATACCCGCGTCCCCGCAGTGTCTCAATCGGCGCACTCTGCCCGCCGCTCTCCAGCTTCTTCCGCAGGTTCGAGATGTGTACCTCGATCACGTTGGAGTGGTGCTCCCAGTTGTAATCGTACAGGTGCTCCAGCAGCTCCCGCTTGGACACCACCACCCGCGGCCGGTGCATCAGGTATTCCAGGATGCGGTATTCCGTTGGCGACAGGTCGATCTGCCTGCCGTCGCGGTGCACCGTCTGCTCCAGCGTATTCAGCTCCAGCCCCCCGATCTTCAGCACCGGATGCGACGCGCCTTTGCCTCGCCGGATCAGCGCCTTGGCCCGCGCCACCACCTCGCCCAGGTCAAATGGCTTGCTCAGGTAGTCATCTGCCCCGGCATTCAGCAGCTCTACGATGGACTCCTTGCCCTCTTTGGCCGTCAGCACCAGCGTCGGCGTATGGTCATCGCACGCGCGCATGCGCTTCAACACTGTCAGGCCATCGACCTTAGGCAGCATCAGATCCAGCACGATCAGGTCATAGCATCCCTGCCCGGCCAGTTGGCTTGCGGCCTCGCCATCACCGGCGCAGTCCACGGCAAAACCCGGCCCATCGCGGAAGGCCTGGGCCAGATTTTCAGCGAGCCGGCTTTCATCCTCAACAATTAATACGCGCATGCCCTTTATTCTTCTCCAGCCCATCTTAAGACAGCCTGAAGATGCTGGCCGCCCTGGCAAAAGCAACCGAAAATGTGCTCATGGGCATCCCAAGAAAAAGTTGCAGTTCTTTAGTTTTTGTCCGGTTTTGCTTGGTGCTTACAAATACCCAGCGAAAATTTATTTTCTTGTAGCTCGTAAAAATTGTGCGCCGGCTTTGAGGCGTGGCCCCGTGTACGACGCCTTCATAAGATGGCTCTCCGGACATGTTCCGCAAGCCAACTCTTTGGAGCAGGTTAAGGAAAACTGAAGAGATTCTTTGTCGACGGTCTTTGTTCGCAGAAACCGTCATGCTGTCGCAACCCGTATGTGCTACGGTAGGCAGGGTTATGGAAATATTTGCTTGACTTTAACTTGGCCGCCGACTATACAAGCGAAACCTGTATTTAGTCTTTATTGTGGGTCTGAGTGAATTTAAATGCGCGTTCGTTGCGCTGATTTTAGCAAGAACAAACATTGGTGGCTTCCGGATCTTCCGTGAGCCCGAATCTCTGGAGGGTAATGTAATGCGTCCCATGTCTCTGCGTCTGGTCTCTGGCAGTCTTCTTCTTGCTCTTGGATTTGCCATGGGCTGCAATAACGGCCCCTCCGCCTCCAATGCTCCGACTACCCCTCCAGTAGTCACGATCTCTCCCAGCGCAGCCAGCTCCATTGATCAGGGCCAGACCCTCGCCATGACCGCCTCCGTCGCCAACGACGTCAACAGTGCAGGTGTACTCTGGAGCCTCAACGGATCCGGCTCGCTCACTGGCACCTCCACCACTGCGGCCACCTACAATGCGCCCACATCGGGCGTCACCGCGGCCACCACCGTCACGGTTTCAGCCATCTCGTTGACCAATGGCTCTGTCTCCGCTACCCATAGCATTACCGTCAACCCGCCGCTCGCCATCACCACCACTTCGCTCAGCCAGGGAGCAGCCGGCGTCGCCTACACCGCCACCCTTGCCGCCACCGGCGGCAGCGGCACGCTTACCTGGAGCCTTGCCAGCGGTACGCTGCCCAGCGGCATCACGCTCTCCGGCGCCGGTGTCATCTCCGGCACGGTGACCTCCAATAGCTCTCAAGTCATCACCGTCAAGGTCACGGATTCGTCGGCCACTCCGGTTGCAGTCACCTCCGGCAATCTGACCCTCGCCTTCGGTCCGCCATTACTCGTTTTGACGCCGCCTGCCAGCCTGGCCAATGCAGTGCAGGGAACGGTCTACACCTCCGCCGCCTTCACCGCCACCGGCGGCACCGGCACCATCAACTGGTCTGCCACCGGCCTTCCGGCAGGCCTTGCCCTCAGTGCGGCCACCGGCTCCAGCGTCACCATTACCGGCACGCCCACCGGCAGCGGCGTCTCTGCCAGCGTCGTCGTCACCGCGACTGACTCCGGCACCGGCAGCAACCTGCAGACCAAGTCGACCTCCGCGCTCAGCCTCACCGTCATCCCGACGCTCACCTTTGGCTCTTATACCGCCACCACTGCCATCGCCAACGTCACCGCGCTTAACATAGCTGCGCCCGCTGCCAGCGGTGGTGTCACTACCTACAGCTATGCCGCCACGGGCCTCCCCGCCGGCCTCTCCATCAGCGCCGCGACTGGCGCCATCACCGGCACCGCCACCACGGCCACCGGCAGCCCGTTCACCGTCGCCGTCACGGTCAAGGACTCCGGTACGCCGCAACAGTCCAAGACCTCCAACCTGACGCTCACCGTCATCCCGCAGCTCAGCATTAACGTACCCACCCTCGTCAATGCGGTGCAGGGTACGGCCTATACCTCCGCCGCCTTTACCGCCACGGGCGGCACTACCCCCATCACTTGGTCCGCCACGGGTCTGCCCACTGGCCTCTCCATCGGTGCCAGCACCGGTGTCATCACCGGCACAGCCACCGGCTCCGGCGCCTCCACGAACGTCGTCGTCACCGCGACCGACTCCGGCACCGGCAGCTTCCAGCAGGTCAAGTCGACCAGCTCTCTCACGCTCACAGTCATTCCCACGCTGGCCATTACCACTTCGACGCTTCCCGGCGGCACTGTGGGCACGGCCTATGCCGGTGTCACTTTGGCGGCAACGGGAGGATCGGGAGCATATACCTGGTCCGCAACCGGTCTTCCCACCGGGCTGACGCTCAACACCTCCACCGGCGCCATCAGTGGTACGCCCACTGTTACGGCCACAGCCTCGTCGGTCAATATCGGTGTCACCGACTCCGGCTCGCCGCAGCAAACCAAGTCCACCTCGCTGACCATCACCATCGTCGCCGGCACGCCGCAGATCACCATCGCGTCGCTGCCGAATGCCTCCACTGCCGCCGCATATAGCCAGACCATCACCTACAACGCCGAAGGCCAGGCTGGTTCGCCGACCTTCGCCTTCTCTTCTGGCAGCCTCACCGGGTCGGGCCTCTCGCTGAACGCCGCCACCGGCGTCATCTCCGGATCACCTACCACCGTTGGCGGTCCATACTCCTTCTCCATAACCGTCACCGTGGGTGGCGTTACCTCGGCTGCGGTGAGCTACTCCATCAGTGTCACCTCCGGTGTCGCCATCACCAGCAGCTCTACCTGGACCACGGCTACCGTCGGCACGGCATACACCTTCACCTTGACGGCCTCTGGGGGCGCGGGCACTCCCTACACCTGGAGCCTCCAGTCCGGCAGCACGCTGCCTCCGGGGCTCTCCTCCATTCCATCCACTGGCGCCATCAGCTTCACACCCACCACTGCCGGCACCTATAACTTCACCGTCCAGGTGGCGGACAACGGCAGCACTTCTACTTCGACCCAAGCCGTCACATTGGTCATCAACGCCACTACGCCGTCCATCTCCACCAGCACCCTGCCTGGCGCGACCGTCGGCACTGCTTACAGCCAGCAGATCGCCTACAACAACGGCGGCAGCTCGGCCACGCCGACCTTCACCATTACCAGCGGGGCCACCTCGCTGACCTCGACCGGACTCTCTATGAGCTCCGGCGGCCTGATCTCCGGTACGCCCACTTCCTCCGGCTCGGTCAGCATCACCGTCACGGTTACCGTCGGCTCACTCACCTCGACCGGCAAAGTAATCACCTTCACCGTCAACCCCTCGGGTTTCTCGATTAGCGGCAACGTCAGTCTGTCCAGTAACTGCGGCCAAACCAACCTGGCGGGAACAACGGTCACCCTCAGTGGGACCTCCTCCGGGACTGCGACCACCGATAGCAATGGGAACTATTCGTTCACAGGTCTCGCGGCCGGTTCCTACGTCGTCACCCCATCCTTCCCTTCAGCCACCAGCTCCGTCTTCTATCCCGCCACGCAGGCGGTCACCATCAGCAGCAGCAACAGCACCTTCGACAACTTCACCGCCTCCCTGGGCTATACGGTCTCCGGAACGGTGAATTACAGCGGCTCGAAGACCGGACAGGTCTACCTGCTCCTGAACAACAGCATCTGCACCGGGAACAGCCTGGTGCAGGGCACCAGCCTTACTCTGTCGGGATCGTCGGGTGCGTTCAGCATCCGCGGCGTAGCGCCCGGTACCTACACCCTGCAGGCCTTCATGGACAACCTCGGCTATGGCGTCCCGAATGCCTCTAACCCATCGGGCAGCACCGGCAGCGTGGTCGTCTCCACGGCAAACCTGACCGGCGCTAACGTCACGTTGAGCGATCCTACGGCCCCCACCCCAACGGCTCCCACCCTGCAAGGGGTTGGTGGCTTCAACAACGCCGCCATCGCCCAGTTCAAGGCCCCCACAAACTCTAATAGCGTGGAACTGGCAACCTCTTATACCCTGCAGTGGAGCACTACCTCAGGGTTCACCACCGTTGCCGGCAGCCAGACCTTCCCAGCGACCGGCCCGAACGGCACCAACATCTGGCTGCTAAACTCTGCTACTAATCCCACGATTACCAACGGCAGCATCTACTACTTCCGTGCCTTCGCTACCGTGGGCAGTACGAACAGCGCTAACTCCTCGGTCGTCGGCCCGGTGACCATCGGTGCGCCCACCGGTGGCAACACCGTTACCGGATCGGTCACCTTCGCCGGTACTGCCGCCTCGGGGACACCGCTGTATGTCGGCTTCTACGACCAGAACACAGGCAACTTTTATGGTCAGTACATCTCCAGTCCGGTGAGCCCACAGACTTACTCCGTCCAGGTGCCCACTGGCTCCAACTACTTCTTCGTTGCTATCCTTGACAACAACAAAAATGGCGTTCTCGATGCAGGCGACCTCAGCAACACCAGCAACGACAAGGTCGTCACCGTCATCTCAGGCCCAACCACCAATGAGAACCTGACGCTTCCCGGCGGCAACAGCGCAGCCACCCTGTCCACCCAGGACTTCCAATCGACCAGCTCGGGCGGCAGCAGTAACACGTACTATCTCAACTTCAAGCTGGTCGGGGTCCTCAAACTGCCGGTATCCGTTGCGCTTACCTCGGGCAACAACGTGCTTCACACCATGGATATCGGCGTATGCACCAGTTGCGGCAAGGAGTTCAACTTCCAGATCAGCCTCAACGGCGTCGCTCCGAACGTCGGCAATGGTTACGGCCTGTTGGTTACCTATAGCGACGGGACATCGGAGACTCTGACCCCCACTGTGGCCACGTTGCTGAACGCCTTTGCCACGGTCCTCGCGCCCACTACGGGCTCCAGCACCAGTACGCAACCAACCTTCACCTGGACGGATCCCGCCAGTGCCAGCAGTTATGTCTATCAGTTCTATCTGAGCGATAGTAGCGGGAACACCATCTGGCAGATACCCGGAAACAACTCTAACTCTAACGGCTTCTCCAGCTCTGTCACCTCCATTCCATGGATCACCAGTGGCAATGACGTCATTGGAGAGAGCGGCAATTTGCCCACGGTAACCAACCTGTCCACTTCAACAACTTACAGTTGGAATATCACGGTCACGGACAGCAACGGCAACTCCACTGTGCAGCAGGTGCAATATAAGCCATAACCGCCGCGTACCTCATCGGCGCTAAAAGAGGATGCCGCCTACAGCGGCATCCTCTTTTCTTTTCATTCATTCCCCTGCGGAGGGATAATCTTTCCTGATGACCCGCCGCTCCCCAGCCCTCGCCCTGTTATTTACCGTTGCCACGTCTCTCGCCATCCTGCCAGTCCGCGGACAGCAACCCACCCGGCCCGCGAAACTCCTCGACGTCCTCCGCATCTCCGCCGAAGGTGACGCCTCCGCCGCCATAGTCCCCACCCGCCACGGCACCATCCTCGACATCCAGTGCGACGTCGTCATCATCGGCGGAGGCTTTGGCGGTGTCAGCGCCGCGCTCGCCGCCACGTCGCACACTCAGCTCCACGTCTGCATGACCGAACCCACGCTCTGGGTCGGTGGCCAGGCCACCTCGCAGGGCGTCTCTGCCTTCGACGACAACCAATACATCGACAGCACTGGCGGTGCCGCCACCTACCTTGACCTCAGCTACCGCATCCGCCTCTACTACGCGCAATACCGCCGCGATACCTCGCTCACCCCCGACCAGGCCGCCCACGGCCCCATCAAGAACCCCGGCGGCTGCTGGGTCGGCCGCCTCTGCTTTGAGCCCGCTCCCGCGCACGACATCCTCATGCAGATGCTCGCGCCCGCGCTCCAATCCGGCCGCCTCCGCCTCTGGACGCACACTGCGCCCGGCGCCGTCGACCGCTCCGGCCGCACCCTGCGCAGCGTCCTCGTCTATGACTTTGCGCACAACGCCTGGCTTCGCCTCCGCGGCAAATATTTTATTGAGGCCTCCGAGCGCGGCGACGTGCTTCCACTCAGCGGCCTGCCCTTCCGCATCGGCGCCGAAGCCCAATCCGAAACCCACGAGCGCAACGCCCCCACTGTGGCCCAGCCTCGCGCCAGCCAGAGCTTCACCTACCCCTTCATCCTCCAGCACTCCGAGGCGCCGGCCCCGTCCAGCGATCCCCAGCCGCCTGCCTATGCCGCCAACCTCCCGCACTACACCCTCACCGTCGACTACGGCGCCGGCAAGCTCCTCACCTACGGCTTCTACGAGGCCCGCGCAGGCCTCCCCGGCAGCTTCTGGGTCTACCGCCGCTCCGTCAACGCCGCCGTCTTCAAGCCCGAAGCCTTCCCCTCCGACCGCGCCATGATCAACTGGAGCGCCAACGACCACTGCGACGCCAACCTCCTCAGTGACGACCCGCTCCTCCAGGCCCACGCCCTGCAGGACGCCAAGCGCGCCTCCCTCGGCTTTGCCTGGTGGATGCGTCACGAGGTCCCTCGTGACGATAAAAAAATAGACGAGAACACTGGAAAATTAGCTAACGGCTACCCCGACCTCCGCGTCCTGCCTGCCGCCATGGGCTCGCCCGATGGCCTCTCCCAATTTCCCTACATCCGCGAATCCCGCCGCATCATCCCTGTCCGCACCATCGTCGAAGAGGACCTCGCCGTCGACTTTCAGTCCGGCGCCCGCGCCGCACTCTATCCGGACACCGTCGGCATCGGCTGGTATCCCATCGACATCCACTCCTGCGACCGCCAGGACTTCGTCTCCGCCTCCAAGCCCTACGAGATTCCCCTCGGCGCTCTCATCGCCCGCGACGCCGACAACCTCCTTGCCGTCGGCAAATCCATCGGCACCACCCACATCACCAACGGGGCCTACCGCCTCCACCCCAC
>Ga0206804_10292_pt1 | contig 12772 bp, 13 predicted proteins | sample Alteio_BWOrgCont_62_FD_152888 | JGI IMG/M metagenome (GOLD analysis project Ga0206804, IMG submission 152888) | Enriched cells from forest soil in Barre Woods Harvard Forest LTER site, Petersham, Massachusetts, United States -... | ecosystem: Environmental > Terrestrial > Soil > Temperate forest >... | reverse complement strand
TACCGTCGTTTCCCTGGGTACCGGGACAGTCGTCAACCTGGGCACGGTCATTGGTCACCAGAATACCGGGATTGATCTCCAGGACGGTGGCCTGGTGGTCAATGGCGCCAGCGGTGCGAGCGTCTCGGCGGCCTACATTTCCGGCGGCAACAATGGTGTTTACCTCAATTTCGCCGATCTGACCGCCGTCGATGTCCCTGCCTCGTTGCTCAACTACGGCACGATCACTGCCGGCGGCAATGGGGCCGGCGTCCTTCTGGACGCTCCGGGGACCGTCTTCAACGCGGCGGGCGCGACGATAAGCGGCTACTTCGGCGTCGACCTGAACTCGTACCACGCCACGCTGATCAATGCCGGCACCATCATCGGCACAGGCGGGAACGACCTCGCGGTGCAGAGCATCGGGAACTACGACGCAGTCATCGTCGACCCCACCGGTACCTTCGTAGGGCACGTCTCCGTTGGCGGTGGCGCTCACTCCTACCTCGGACTGGGCAGTGGGTCAGGTGCGGGAAGTCTGTCCGGGCTCGGTGGCTTCGCCAGCAACTTCTATGGCTTCGCGACGCTCGGTGTCGCGGCTGGAGCAGACTGGGCGCTCACCGGCAGCAATGCGGTCAATGCCTACACCCCCATCGTGATCGGCAATGGTGCGGATCTGGATGTGACCGGCACGCTGACCGGCGGTGCTGCCTTTGCGGTGGACGGCGGAACGCTGACGCTGACCAACGCGCTGTCGTCAGGCGACAGCTTCAACATGGCGAGCACCGGGACGGATGGCCCCGGCACGATCACATTGGACGCTGTCACCGGCACGACCCTGAGCAATGCGATCACCAACTTCGGCCCCCTCGACGAGGTCGTCCTGCCGGGCGTGACTTTCGCAGCAGGCAGCACGGCGACGTATGGCAGCAACACGTTGAGTGTAAGCCTGGCCTCTGGCGGCACATTCACCTTCGAGAACTTCACCCTCGCCGCGGGCGCGCCGGCGACATTCAACGTCGGCGACAACACGGTGCAGAATTCGCTGTGTTTCCTGGCGGGAACCAACATCGCGACGCCGTCCGGCGAAGTGCTGGTGGAGCGCCTGATCGTCGGCGGCGAGGTGGTGACGGTCAGCGGTGAAGTGCGTCGCATTGCGTGGATCGGCGTCGGCCGCGTGCTGGTGACGCGCGGACGGCGCACCGCTGCCACGCCGGTGGTGGTGTGCAAGGGCGCGCTGGCCGACAACGTGCCAAACCGCGATCTGCGCGTGACCAAGGGGCACTCGCTGCTGATCGATGGCGTGCTGATACCGGTGGAGTTCCTGGTGAACCACCGCTCGATCATCTGGGATGATCGCGCGCAGGAAGTGTCCATCTACCATATCGAGCTGGACACGCACGACGTGCTGCTCGCAGCGGGTGCGCCCGCCGAGAGCTATCGCGATGACGGCAATCGCTGGTTGTTCCGTAACGCCAACAGCGGCTGGGACCACTCGCCGAAGCCGCCTTGCGCACCGGTGCTGACGGGAGGACCGATCGTGGATGCGGCATGGCGGCGCTTGCTGGATCGCGCCGGCCCACGTCCGGGGTTACCGCTGACGGATGATCCGGACCTGCATCTGCTGGCGGATGGCCGCCGGGTCGACGCCGTATTTGTCCGATCGGGCGTGCATGAGTTCCGACTGCAGGAGATGCCCGATGCGTTGCGCATCGTCTCGCGCGCAGGCTCGCCAGCGGAACTTGGTCTTGCTCGAGATCCGCGCCCGCTCGGTATCGCAGTACGGCAGGTCAGGGTTTGGCAAGGCGCTCATGTTCGATTGGTGAATGCTGACGATGCTTCACTGGCAACAGGCTTCCATGATTACGAACCGGACTGTGCCTGGCGCTGGACAGATGGTGACGCTTTATTGCCTGCCGCCATGCTCGCTGGGATCGAGGGACCGTTTCAAGTGGAACTGCTTATTGGCGGCCTCGCGCAATATCCGTTGGTGGCAGAGCCCCGCCACCGCGCCGCGGCGTGACAGATGCGCCTTGCTGCCGATTTGCTCGCGCCGCCCGATCTAGTGCGTCGGGCTTTCGTCCGCCTCGGCCTCACGTGCCACGAAACGGCGGCGCTGTTTCGGGTTGTCAGGCTTTGATGGTGGCGGTTTGCGTGCTGGCATGCGGGATTAAGCAGGGTGATCGCATTTGGCCGGACGCGAGAGGGGCCAGGAAAGGATTCAACACGGAGGACGATCGAGCACGGCGGCGCGCCAAGGAGGAAGCAGGTGCAAACTTCGCGCGAAGCGCCAAAATCTTATCTCCGTGCTCCTCCGTGCTCCTCCGTGGTCCTAAATCGTCCTCCGTGTTGAGAATCTTGCAGCGCTGCCACAGGCACTGGCCCAGCCGATCGTCCCCAATCAGGTCCGCATCTGCGAAATGCGATCGCCCTGGGGGATCAAGCGGCCGCTCTTGACCGCCGAGGCGACGCGACTTCGTCACGGTCAAAGTCAGTCTCAATCTGGATGGGGATCAGCCTAAGGAAATCGGTAATCTGATTGGGGATTTGCGGTTCAGTTGCCTGCGGTGCACCGTGCCAGAAAACGGATAGGGTCGCAGTTAGACCTTTCTGCTGTAAAAACCTCCCTAGAGCGAGAACCCGGCTAACCGACTCAAGCTCTCCTTCAGCCGGAAGGCTAGGGCTGAGTTGGGGGCGCTGTACAAGACCGATGACTACCAGCGCAAGAGCTAGGTGCTCGACCCAATTCTTGCTGATGCTGAGCCGGTCGGTACTGAAAAACCATACGCCTGTGGTGGGGAGTATCTCGACCCGTCCCGTCGAGTACCGCACACCTTTCGCGTGCGCATGGGCAGGAGGCACTTTAAGAAGTTCCGTCACTTCATCTGGCACGAGGCCGTCACCAGCAATCCTGAAGGTGACGAAAGTCTTCAACGTTTGGTCAGATTTCGTCATAGATATCGCCGATTTCGTTGCCATTCGTGTCGGTTGCTTTCCCGTCGCTGTGGATGATGATCCTATCCACCGGCCCTAAGTTGTTCCGCGCCTTGATCTTATGAATGGCGGTCCTGAGCTGCCAGCGATCAATTCCAAGAGCGTCACTAACATGCTTGGTCGGATTCCTCCGCTTGTCCCAGATCACCCTGGAACCTGACCCGGATGGCGCTGTCGGCAATATATCCCCCTTCCTGAAGGAATCCTAACCGGACGCGCCAACAGGCGCTAGCGGAATAAACGGAAGGTCCATCCATTCATTCCCCCAATCCCAGATCAAGTTGCTCGGGGTCGTAGTCGCGACGACCGCCCCGGCGTGCCCGAGGCGGCTGCGATGGCCCTGCCGGTAGCTGCCGCTGCCCGTTCGTCACCAACTGTTTGGTAGATCAACCACCGGCCTTTGGGCGCCCTTGGTGCACAGATCGATGGTCCCGGGTCCAAGGCGAACTGTTCGCGGTGCGCGATCCGGGTGATCCCGGAAGCGGACGTTCATCGGAGCGCGGCGCTGGCGCCTCTGCGCCCATGGCGGCCGCCCAGCCCATCTTGCCGTCACCCGAATGCAGACGTTCGCCGGGGTGCGTCCTTAGACGCTCAAAGGCCCGTTACGGGTAAGAACCGGACTGTCGTAGCGTCTGGCGACCGGGTCTGTACGCGAGTACAGGTCGAGCAGTGTGTCACGCGGTGAAGGTGAAGCTGCTGCCAGTGCCACACAGCACCAGCTTCTCGGGCATCTCCTGTTTTGCGAGATCGATAAAGTTCTGTCCGCTACAGTGCATCGGAAACACATGCTCAATATCGAGCTTTTTGAGCTCCGCCATCACTTGCTTCAAGTAGTCATCCGGTGCCGGCGCCAGGTGGAAGCCGCCGACCAGTGCGTAGATCTTGTCGACGCCAGAAACCTCCTGCGCACGACGCAGCGTGTTGATGATGCCGGCGTGGCCGCAGGAGGTGAGCACCACCAGCCCGCGATCACCCAAATGAAAGCACGTGGCGTGCTCGTGCCAGTGCTGATCAGGCTCCGGCTTTCCCGCAAGTTCGTCAGCGGTGAAATGATGGTTCATATAGGCGTTCGCGTCGCAGCCAAGTCCGTCCTGGACGCCATATTTCACCCAGGTGTTCGGCAGCACATGCTCGATGCTGGTGCGCGGTACCACGCCGGTGGTGAAAGCTTGGCCTTCGATGACGACGGGTACCTCTGATAGTACCGACTCTACGTTTAGCGCGCGCAGCCTGCGCCGATCCAACGGGGTACCAAGTTCCGTGAAACTGCCGTCCGTGTTGCGCATATAGCGATGGCAGAAATCGTCTTCCCCGCCTGTGTAGAGGCGCAAGTCCTTGCGCATCCGGGATCGCTGCGCCTCCAGGAACCCCATCAGGCCACCCACATGATCGTAGTGACCATGGCTGATGATCAGCGCATCCACTTGGGCGACATCGATCTTGAGAATTTCGAGGTTGTTCGCATAAACGTCGGGCGTGAAACCGAAGTCGAGCAGGTAGCGACGTGCCTCCCCGCCCTTACGGGACTGGATGTGCAGTGCCAGCCCCCACTCACTCTCCAGAGTCTTGCCTTGCGGCGCTTCAGGAAATCCCACGCGGCTGACCGAAAGACCGGGTGCCTGCGTTCCACGAAGGAAGATATCGTGCGTGTTGTCGGTAATCTCTTGGACTATGATTTCGTCAACGACCGGCACATCGATCCGCACAGGAGCGGCATTCGCGGAACGATCAAGTGGAATACTGCATGTCAGCAGGGAACCACCAAGCACGGCCGAGCGTTGCAGGAACCTGCGGCGCCCCAATGAATACGGCATATGTGGTTTCCCTCTATTTCTTCATCGACCTTATATTCATGCAACGACCGCTGCTTGTTGCCGTCGTGCTGTGCTTAACGGCTCTTCCGGTTTCCGTTTCGGCCAATCCATGCCGACCGCTCTGCGCCCATACTTGTCATGCAAGGGGTTGGTGCGGCACCTCCGAAGCAGATGGTGTGGATGGCCCCGCTCCCGGCATCTGAGTGCCAGGGTGTGGACGTCACCGAGATTGCAGCGAGTCTGCGTTGCGCGGCGGGGTGGCCGCCTGGCCTTGCCCACGTCTTACGCCGGCTGGTCGTGCAGTGCGATTGCCAGCCGCCGCTGCAATTGCTTCGCCTTGCAACGCCGCAGCGCGACGCGGAAGCGCTGCAGCAGCTCCGGCCGCGCTGCGAGCAACGGTTGGAAATCGAATAGCAGGGCGGCACATGCTTCCCTGGCCTCGTAGAAAAGCCCGGCATCGGCACGCGCTATGATCCGTTCAATCCCTGCTTCCACCGTGGCGTGGTCGTTCTTTCGCACCACCGGTAGACCCGTCGGCATCGGCTCCTGCCATTGCCGCACCCGCTCCAGGACCTGCATCTACTGCTCACCGTCCGGCATGGCTCACTCCCCGTTACGTCGCCGATACTTCTGGTTTCGTTCGTTGGTCGTGCGCGGATACTGCTACGGCCCGCGGCAGCACGCCTGAAATCCTGGTGAAATTCGGACGAAATCTTACTGAAATTGCCGGTGGCAGGGTGCGAGGATTCCTGCTTGGATGGCGGCTCTGGACAGCTGGCGCTGTCGGGGGAACACCGTGGACACCGCGCGTCCTGTGGCGACCTACCGTTTTGAGGGCTTCATTCTAGACATCAAGCGTGGGTCGCTGCTCACGGCAGCCGGCGAGGAGCTACCGCTTCGGCGACAATCCTTCGGAATGCTGCGTCTCCTCGTGGAAAACGCCGGACGGCTGCTCGATCGCGATACTATCAATCGGGCGATTTGGTCCGATGTCGCGGTCACAGATGACAGCATGACGCAGTGTGTCCGCGATATTCGCCGCGCCATGGGGGACGACGCGCAACGGATTCTCAAGACGGTGCCCAGGCGCGGTTACCTGTTGGCAGCCGACGTCGTCATGGCGTGCGATCCACCGGCCGAACCGCTTTCGCCAGGCTTGGCGCTGCCGGACAAACCTTCCCTCGTGGTGCTGCCATTCCAGAACATGAGCCGCGATCCTGAGCAGGTCTATTTTGTCGATGGCCTGGTCGAGGACATCACCACGGCGCTGTCGTGCATCCGCTCGCTGTTCGTGATCGCGCGCAATTCGGCATTTGCCTATCAGGGCCGCGCGGTCGATGTCCGCCAAATCGGCCAAGACCTCGGTGTCCGCTATGCAATGGAAGGTAGCGTTCGCCGCGCGGGCAATCGGCTGCGTGTCACCGCGCAATTGATCGATGCAGCGTCTGGCGTCCATGTTTGGGCCGAGCGCTACGATCGCGACGTTAGCGATGTCTTTGCCGTACAAGACGAAATCGCGACGAGAGTCGCCGGGGTCATCGAGCCCGCGCTGGCCGACGCCGAACAGCGGCGCGCGCTGCGCAAGCTGCCGGAACGGCTCGACGCCTGGGAAGCCTACCAGCGCGGCCTCTGGCACTTCTACAAATACGCACCGGAGGAGAACAAAACCGCCCTGACCTTCCTCCGCAAGGCTATCGCGCTCGATCCGAATTTCGCCCCCGGCCATTACGGATATGCACTGGCCCTGCATTGGGATATCTGGCACTTCTCGACGCGTTCCTTGCTGGAGGTTCAAGGAACCGCCCGTGAAGAGGCGCACGTCGCGGTGTCGCTCGACGACAAAGATGCTATGGCGCATGCCGTCCTTGCGCATATCATGATGTGGGGCAGCGAATGGGAGGCGGCGATCGCCGAAGCACGCACCGCACTCGCACTCAATCCGAACAGCGCCTTTGTGATCAGCATGCTTGGTTGTGTACTTGGGTATGGCGGCTATCGAGATGAAGCGTTCGATCGACTGGCACAGGCAATGCGCGCCAGCCCGAACGATCCACTGATCTGGCTGTGGACGCTCTGGCGCGGGACTACTCTTTTTTTCTCACGCGATTTCGCCGCTGCGCTGGAGACGATGCGCCAATTTGTTCGTCTGCGACCAGGGTATGTCGCACCCCGCGAATACATCGCGGCGTCGCTCGCATATCTCGGCCGGCTCGACGAAGCGCGCGAAGCGCTGGAACGCATTCCGGCACAATCGCCGGAGCAGCTTCAGCGTTGGCAACAAAGGCTGCCCTGGCTGCGGCCGGAGGATAACGCGCTCCGGGTCGAAGGCGTCCGCCTAGCGGCCGGCAAGCGGCTCTGACTGCCGACTGGGGAGCTGCGCGAACACCCTGCTCCGTTGGTCCTGTGCCTGGCGCTGGACAGATGGTGACGCTTTATTGCCTGCCGCCATGCTCGCTGGAATCGAGGGACCGTTTCAGGTGGAACTGCTTATTGGCGGCCTCGTGCAATATCCATTGGTGGCAGAGCCTCGCCACCGCGCTGCGGCGTGACAGATGCGCCTTGTCGAAGGTTGCGTTGGTGGCTGAACTCGGGACCTTGAGCCCCCGGCTCGAACCGGCAGGCTCCCGGGATGCGGTTCATACCAATCCCTGGTGACCGCGACTCATCGGGCTGACTGTGCCTGTCATTGCGAGGAGCGTGAGCGACGACGCAACCCAGCCGCTGGATTGGTCCGTCGCTCAAGCTCCTCGGACCCAACTCAGCTGCCACCGCTGCTTTCTTCGTCTCGGCGGTGTCGGAGCCAATCTGCATGCTCCGGTATCCGTCGTCCGGCATGGCTGCACCCTCAGATGCAAGGCAAGTTCTGCATAACCGATTACCGGGGTCGGGTCAGAATTGCCGCTACGTAGTTGCACTCACTCGCAGATGATTCGGGGGGATTTGTCGGCCTGATTACATTCCAACCCCCGAAACGTGCCGAGGTGCAGGATGCCGAAAGGAGCCTCGAACCCGCCGGACAGAGCCGAAAGTGCCGCCGGTCTGCGGACGCGCGCGGCTCACATACGGAACCTGGCGACGGAACTGGTCTGGGATGGTGACCGGGAGGCTCTGCGCGAGTTGGCCGACGAGCTGGAAGCGCGCGCGGCAGCACTGGAGCAGAACGGCGGGGAGTGACCCCGCACTTACCAGATAGCGGCGGCCCACGGAGCACCCCCAACCAAGACATGGCTCGACTCTCCCCCATTTTTGTGCCGCACTTTCAGGCAACCTGGGGAGGGAAAGCACGATGCCTGCCCGAATTGTGGTTGTCCTTGACGAACCAGCAGCCGCCAGTCAGGCGGCGGCACTTTTCCAGGCGCAAGGCTACGACGCGATGTCTCTGCCCGAATCCCTGACCGCGCTCGAAGCGCTCTCAGGGGCGACGCACGTCGAATTGCTGGTCACCAGCCTCAATCACGGACCCGGCAAGCCGAACGGTATCTCGCTGGTGCTCATGACGCGACAGAGGCGCCCAGGTCTGAAAGCGCTGTTCGTTGGCGATGAGTCGATGGAGCGGCACACAAACGGCCTGGGAGCCTTCCTTGCCGCCCCGGTCAGGATCGAGGACGTTGTGTCCGCCGCGATCCTGATGCTGGACCGGTAGGCTCGCAGGGGGCCGGAGCGAGGACGGCACCCACGAACAAGCCAGGCAGAAAAAGGGCGCGCCTAGTGAGACGCGCCCTGAGTGGCTCGATAGTTCTCGAGGATAATCGCCCCCACCATAATCGGAATTTGACGGAGCGCAAGTTACAGTTGGCGGTCGGAGGACAGGGTTACGTTTTGTAGGATGAGGCTGCATCCGTTTTTTGCTAGTTGTCAGGAATGGCAGATGGCCCTCTGGACCCGGTGGGGAATGTATTTCGTGGCTTGCATGGGCTTAAGCCCGACAGGTCCGTGCCTTGGCGCGGTCTCATCGTCCTGGCTGTGATCTGGGCGTGCGGGACCGCGCTCGTTCTGGCGTTCGGATGGCCGCAAGCCTTTTCCAACCACTAGGCCGTAATAGCGGGAGAACATTCGGTCGCCCGTCGGACGCCTGGGTGATGAAGCCGACGCGCCGGAACCAGTCGTCCATGCTGACGCGATGGGCAGGCGCGGGCTGGTGGTGAAGTCGGGGACTTGGAACGCGTCGCGGCATCGGCTGGTACCCAGGGCCTAGTTGGTCTCTGGCAACCCCCGTATCCGGACAAGCTTTTCCGCTGCGAGCCGCTTGAGCGCGTCCAGGATAAGCGAACGCGCGATTTCCGCCCGGTTCGTGCCGTACAGCTTTGACGACTGCAAATCCATCATAGTTTCAATCACTTCGTTTGGCAGTGTGATTGAAAACGAGGTGTGCCCGGGTGCGTTTGGCATTGCTCCGACATTGTCTTGACATTGTCGTGCCAATGTCGGACCTTTCTCATCGAAAGGCGAGTCGATTCGCCAGCCAGCCCGTGTCACACTGTCGGGCAAGAAAAAAGCCGTCCCGAAGGGCGGCTTGAGTTAGAGGACTCTCCCCCTTAGCGGGGGTACCGCCGGTAATGTGCTGTCACACATTCCCAGCGTAGAAACCGGAAACGCATGTATTGATGGACAAATACGTGCTTTCCGTCGTCGTGGCGGATAGGAATGTTGATCACCCCCTTTCCCGAGGCCACATGCCCCGGGGCGTTCGAGGTGCGGCCCTTCGGAATCGAGGGACGAATCGAACAAAAATAACCGCCACTACACTTGTAACTATTGTCTGCGTAGCCGCGTCAAGCCGCTAATTTCACCGCGCAGCCCGCTACCAATATCCGCACCAATCCACGGACGGCTTGCACGCCATCGCCAGCCCTTTGACGGTCTGGACCTGCTTGCCGTTGTCCACCCGACGATGATCCTCGCGCCAAGCGGCCGAGCGACTGACAAAGCACGGGCTGGAGGAAACTGAGACCGGGATTGCAAGTAAGCTTGCACGCGGAACGTTCTCCGCTACGTTCTTGCTGGCATGTCTAGCAGTGCTGGCAATCGAGGGGATCAGACTCGAAGACCTGTAACGGTCGGCAATTGGCCGGTGTGGGTTGCGATTATCGCTATTCTTGGGATGCTGGTTGTAGCGATACGCACACAGGCGCCACTAATCTCGCTTGATTGTCCACCATATAAAACAGCCCAGCCCGATCACGCCGCACCAGAAAATTGTGCCTCCTTCAGCGTTCTCGTCATCCGTTCTTTCTGGGACTTGCGCGTCAGAACAGGTCGCTTTTTCCATCACTATCGGGATGATCTCGACGCCCTTTCGACCATAGCGGTTGCATTGTTCACCGGCACTCTGTGGTGGGTCACATGGGGAATGGTACGGATAGCTAGGCAGCAACGGGCCGATACTCTGCGATCCATCATCGCCGCTGAAAATGCGGCCAGAGCGGCGCAGGCCACCGTCGAGACAATGCGAGAGATTGACACGAGACAGGCCGCCGATTTCAAAGCGTCTCTGGAAGCCTCGCAAAAGGCCGCCGAAGCGGCGGATTTGAGCGCAATAGCAGCCGTTAGGGTCGAATTGCCCGCGCTTCACATCCAGAGCGTGCGCGCATCGACGGGAGGATCCGCCTACTTTAGGGACTGGAGTAAAAATTTCCTCATAGAAGTAAATATCAAGAATTATGGTCGCACACCCGCGTTTGTAACCGATATAATTGTAAATCCCAGCGTCGAATTGGTCATCCCGCCCAATTACAAGAGAAGTAAAACGAAGTCCGGAGACGATGTCCTTCCTGATCAGTTTGTCATAGACGCTGGCGGCGAGCATAAGTTTACAGAATATCATTATCTTAATGCCGCATCTCCCTTCCTGAGCGATAATGATATTTCCGCCATTTTGGATGACGAAAGGAACTTCTATATCTATGGATTGATAAGATTCCTCGACTTCCTGGACGTGAGCCACACGCGAGGATTCATCTTTCTGTATGTCGAGAAGAATGAAGAGTTCATTCCCGCCTATTGGCGTAAGGAGTTCTACTATCAGACGTAATGTCAGCGCCGCCATTGATGTGTTGCACGGCTCACCTGCCGCGCCGGATATGGCGCTTTGGTCGCGCCTGTTGCAGATCGGCAGTGGCGGTCGTTGCTACATAATACCGGAAAAAGGGCGCGCCCAGCAGAACGCGCCCAGGAGTGGTTCTCGTGGTGGGTAGATAATCGCCCCTACCATCAGCCAGAACTTGATAGATCGCAAGTTAATTTGCCGCGGCAGCCGCTTGGCGATAGGAGTGTCACCAATCCTTTTGAGCACGGGGCTTTGGTATGGTGCTGGGCGATATTGTCGAGATCGAGTTGGCAGATTCCAGCCCAATCGGGGGTGGGATCATTTGCGGCATGACATACGACGTAGTGGACATATGGGTCCAAACGCGTGATGGCTTGATGACGTTAGGCGTCCCACGACGCTGGATTACGCCAATCGGCCCACGCTGGAAGGTGCAGCTTCCCGGCTTAGGAGTGAATACGCCAAGCGACGGAAGCTAGCGGCATTTATGTAGCAAGCTAAACTAGGGCGGGAATCTGGCTAGCTTGCTTTTACGTAAGACCAAGTGCAGTCTTCGCGAACGACGGCGATTCGCGAGGCTTACATCATGGACGACGAACAGGACGACTACCATCGGCGCGGCGGCCTAGTGCGCGCTCAGCGCGTTCCAGGGGAGCGACGTACCGAAATAGCCCGCATGGGTGGCTTGGCACGCCGGGCTGATCCTGCGCTCCCCCAGGCCACCCACGAGGGGCCGCTGCACATCGGCGGGGCGGTGATCCCCTCAGCGGTCCTGAACACACCGAACAAGCAACGGGTGCTGACGCAGAGCGGCGTCATGACGTCGCTGGGAAGAGCGCGGCAGGCCAAGGGGCGGCAGTACTACGACGGTGACGTCAACTTGCCCGCCTTTTTGACTGCAAAGAACCTAAAGCCCTTTATTCCCAATGAGTTGTATGTGACGTCCAGCCAGATCGAGTTTCGCACGAAACGCGGGTCCAGGGCGTTCGGATATCCGGCGGAATTGCTGCCCAAGGTCTGCCGGGTCTTTATCCATGCCGACGACGCTGCCGTCCTAACACCAATGCAGAAGCACGTCGCCAAACGCGCTCGTATTCTGCTGGATGGTTTAGCCGACCTCGGCATAATCGGCTTGGTCGATGAAGCAACCGGATATCAGGAAGTCCGCGACAAAGACGAATTGCAGCAAATCCTGGCGGCTTACATCTCGCCGTCGCTGCTGCCTTGGACAGAGAAGTTCCCGAGGGACTTTTTCAAGGAAATGTTCCGAGTATTCGGATGGTCATGGCCCGTTCGTGTAGACGGCACTTATCCTGGTCCACTCGGCCCGCGCTACGCTGGCAAGCTGATCCGCCAGATTATCTTTGATAACCTACCGCCGGGTGTGCTGGAAGAATTGGACCGACTAAATCCCCCCAACGAAAAATGGCAGCGCAAGAGCCGCATGACGCAATTGCTGACGTCAGGCATCGGGCACCCGCACGTTGAAAAGCTCGTTGCCGTCGCGACTACCATGTTTGAACTATCCGACAACAAGGGGGAGTTCTGGCGCCACTACCGCCGCAAGTTCAAGAAAGGGCCGGAGCAGATCGAGATGGAAGGTCTGTAGCCGCAGCATTACCTGCTCGTTCCAATGCTTCGGTGAAGTCAAGACCAGTAATCTTGTCATCCTTCATCACAAAGGATGCTCCGGCTTCCTCAAACGCTCGCTTGATGGCTTGCCGGTTGTTCGGGATGGGGACTCTGGTTCCCGTCTCGAAATCCCTCACGGTCGAAATGCCAATGCTCGCGCGCTGGGCGAGGTCTGGCTGGGTCCAGCCGAACCACGCTCTCGCGGCCCGGCAGAGTTCGGGGGTAATCATGGCGACAGCATAGCCGTGATAAGCTTTTTATGTCGAGATCATATTTTTCGGTTGACATAGCCATGGTCAACCGATGC
>Ga0206804_10291_pt1 | contig 12778 bp, 11 predicted proteins | sample Alteio_BWOrgCont_62_FD_152888 | JGI IMG/M metagenome (GOLD analysis project Ga0206804, IMG submission 152888) | Enriched cells from forest soil in Barre Woods Harvard Forest LTER site, Petersham, Massachusetts, United States -... | ecosystem: Environmental > Terrestrial > Soil > Temperate forest >... | reverse complement strand
TCGATGATGATTTCATCTCGATCCATCACTGGCTGAAATGGTACAAGTTCGGTTTCACGCGACTATTTGACAATCTGTCGCTCGAAATCCGCAACGGCCGCGTTACCCGCGAACAGGCCGTTGCCGTCGTGCGGGAACGCGGTGACGAGACGCCGCATGCCGATATCGACAAGCTCTGCAAGTTCCTTGGCATTTCGACCGGAAAGTTCTTCGAGATCGCCGAAACGTTCCGTAACAAGGATATCTGGTCTCAAAAGAATGGATGTTGGAGCATTCCTGGCTTCCTGATCTCCGACTGGGATTGGCGGCAGACTAAGGCTGTGGCGCGCGCATGAAATTCGAGCCAAAAAATCCACCGCGCGAATTTGAGGTGGGCTACGACGTCAAGGGCATCATCCGCGATTGCGGGTCGATGCAGCTTGCGCCGGACGAGCAGATCACGTTCCTGACCGAAAGCGGCGGCGAGTACGATCTGACGCGCAAGGACTGGGGATTTTATGCCACGCCCTCGCTCAACGGCCGCCTCGCCGGATTCAATCTCAGGGCGGTTCTGGTGAAGAACCGGCTCGATCGCTACTTCGTCATGTTGGTCGAGCGCGGCAAGGAAGCGGCGTTCGAAAAATACGTTGCGCAAGAACCCTTGAAGATCATTACCTGGCTTGATTCCCTGGAGGCCCTGCAGGCCTTGGAAGCCGCCATGGAGGCGGCGAAGTGAGCGAACTGCGCCCTTTCGCGTGTCCGATTTCGGGCGAACGCGAGGCACAAAAAGTTTTCGTCTACGACGCTTCGCCGAACGGCGAAATCGGATTTCGTCGTTCGGCCAACGAGCCTTATCACCGCGAGATCTGGCAGTTTGCGCGCTCCAACCATTTCGTATCCCGTCACGCCATGACGGTTGCCACCGATTATGCCGGTGACTACGTCAATGCGACCTATGGCGACACCGCTGGTTTGAGGGCTGCCTTCGATCGGGTCATCGCGCTGCCGCCGGACCGTTCCGACAATGCAGGCCGTATCGCGCGCATTCGGGCATTTGCAGAGACGCATTTTGGCGGAAACGACGGAATCCGCTTGCTCGATGTCGGCGCGGGGCTCGGCGTTTTCCCCTACGCCGCGAAAAGCGCGGGGTGGCATTGCACGGCAATCGATCCAGACCCGCGCGCGGTCTCTCATATGCGCGAGCACGTGGGTATCGAAGCCGTCTGCGGCGACTTCATGGCAGTCGATAGTCTTGGGCAATTCGACATCGTCACCTTCAACAAAGTGCTTGAGCACGTCGAGGATCCCGTGGCGATGTTGACGAGAGCCGGCAGGTTCGTCGATCCCAAAGGCTTCGTTTATCTCGAACTGCCTGATGGCGAGGCGGCTTCGAGCGAAGGCTTTGGCCGCGAAGAGTTCTTCGTCGAGCATCTTCATGTCTTCAGTTTCAGGTCGATCGTGATGCTGGCTGAACGCGCCGGCTTTCGGCCGATCGCAGTCGAACGCTTGCAGGAGCCGAGCACGAAATTCACCTTGCGGGCCTTCTTGGCGCCGGAACCAGGACTGGCGCGGAGATCCTCATGAGCGCTCCCGAAAACAACAGTGTCGAGCATGCGGTGAAGCATTGCTATTCGACCTGGGGCACATCCTACTATGACGATTATTATGGCGAGGCCGCGCCGTATCCGCCCGTCCATCTTGATCTCGTGAAGAGGCTGGTTGCCGACCGGGCGCCGTCACGTTTGCTCGATGCTGGCTGTGGTCCTGCATCGATGCTCCGTCATTTGATCGCGCCGGGCCGCGATGTTTTTGGCTTCGACCTGACGCCGGAGATGGTAGCCGAAGCAAAACGCGTCACTGTTGGTCTTGGCCTGCCGGAGGACCGGATATGGCAGGGAAGTGTCGGTGCGGCGAAGGATTTTTCCGGCCCTGACGGGCGGGCCGGCTATGATTGCGTGCTCTCATGCGGAGTGATGCCGCACATCCCCGAGACGATAGAGAATGACGTCATCGCGAATATCCACGACGCCTTGCAACCCGGAGGCGTTGCGATCGTCGAAGCGCGCAACGAATTGTTCTCGATGTTCACTCTCAATCGCTACTCGCGCGACTTTTATTTTCAGAAGTTGCTCGCAATCGAAGGGCTGAAGCAAACGGCGGCCGACGAGCGCCCCGGCCTGGATACGGCGCTGACGCAGGTTGAAAACATGTTTCGCAACGACTTGCCACCGGTCCGTCGCGGCAAGGACGGCGAGCCGGGGTACGATGAAGTGCTGTCGCGCTCGCACAACCCGCTACTGCTGCAACGGCAATTTCTGGCGCATGGGTTCAGCAGCGCACGGCTCTACTACTATCATTTCCATTGCTTGCCGCCGATGGTGAGCGGTCATGCCCCGCGATTGTTTCGCGAAGCGAGCCTCCTGATGGAAGCCGATCCGCAGGATTGGCGAGGGCTGTTCATGGCGTCCGCTTTCTTCATCGTAGCGCAGCGGGTCTAGACGACATCTTCGCATGCCCATTTCCGACGACGGCTGGAAAAACTTTTCGATCTGGGAGCACAGTGCGACGGTGCGCGATCTTTACGCGCGCCGCTGCCGTCGCGAGGCGGAAGAGATGACGGCGCATGCGCAAGCCGCCGAGATACTGTCGTCCCGCGTGACAAGAGGAGATAGTGTGCTCGATGTGGGCTGCGGCAGCGGTTATTTCTATCACTCGCTGGTTGGCCGCGGCCTCGAGGTGGACTATTGGGGTCTGGATGCCAGCGAAGTGCTGCTCGGGATCGGCCGCGACATCCTTCCGAAATTCGGCTTGCCGGCCGAGCGATTGATCAAAGGGCGCATCGAAGATCTCGATGGCGAGGTTGATCACGTGGTCTGCCTGAACGTGCTCAGCAATATCGACAACTACCACCGGCCGATCGAACGCTTTCTGAAAATCGCGCGCAAGAGTGTGATCTTGCGCGAATCGCTGAAGCGCGGTGCCGAATATCACTACGTCCGCGACGCTTTTCTCGATCCCGGCGTCGATTTGAACGTGCACGTCAATCACTACGATATCGATGAGGTCTCGGCGTTCGTGGCGTCATATGGATTTCGGCCGCAAGCGATTGTCGACCGGCGCACGGGCGGGCAGCCCGAAACCGTGATCGGCTATCCGCATTATTGGACGTTCCTGGTGGCGGATCGCCAAGTGATGGGCCAGCGAGCCGGCTGATATGGCGCGGATTGCGGGATATCTGGGTGAGGGCCGCGATCCCTCGGCCGGTCGCTGGGCACGCGGCATGGTGCAACTCATGGCGGGCGGACCGGTGAGCGTGTCGGAGTTTCAGGCGGGCGCTTTTGCGGCGGCGGGCATCGGCAGACGCGATGCGGTTCACGCGTCCGGTTGCACCGCCATCGTGGACGGTGCGTTCTCAAACGCGAACGAATTGCCGGGCGGTGCGGACGCGAGCGCCGCCGCGCAGTTGATCGCCTGCTATCGTCAACGCGGTTTCGTCGAGGCGCTCACGCAGATCGCCGGAGACTATGTCGTCGCACTATTCGACGAAGAAGATCGGACGTTATGGCTCGCACGTGACCGGGTTGGTGTCCGGCCGCTCTATTACACGTCCACGCGCGACGGTTTCGCTTTTGCGTCACGCCCAAATCCGTTACGGGCGGTCGATGGCGTATCGAAAGATGTGAACCGCCGCTATGTGGCCGCCTTTGCCGGCAGTCATTACCGTTACATCGACAACGTGCCGGATGAATCGCCGTTTGCCGCCATCCGCCAGTTGCCGGCGGCCAGTTATCTGAAACTCGATCGGCACGGCATCAATGTCCGGAGTCACTGGTCGCTGGCCGATCTACCGGGATGGACTGATGTGGAAGATGTTCTCGCGGAGCGCTACCGCGCGCTGCTGCTCGATGCCGTCGATCGCCGGCTGCGGTCTGCGCGCAAGCCGATTTTTACTCTGTCGGGCGGCATGGACAGTTCCTCGGTGCTGGCGTGCGCGGTTCAGCTGACCGGAACGCAGCAGGAAGCCGTCTCTTCGGTCTATTACGACAAGACGTACGACGAGAGCGACGACATCAAGGGTTTCGTCAAGGAAAAGGTCAGCCGTTGGCAGTCGATTCCAATCGAGGGCTTCGATCTCTTCGACACCGTCAGAAGCATGGTGCGCGCGCATGACGAGCCCGTCGCAACCGCAACCTGGCTGTCGCACTTCCTGTTGACACGTTCAGTCGCCGAACAAGGTTACGACACGCTGTTCGGGGGGCTTGGCGGTGACGAGCTTAACGCAGGTGAGTACGAGTATTTCATTTTCAATTTTGCCGATCTTCGATCGCAGGGGCTAAGCGCCGATCTCGAGCACGAGATCTCGGCATGGGCTCGACACCACGACCATCCGATCTACCGCAAGGATCGTGCGGCCGCGATGAATCACCTCGCTCGCCTCACGGGGCCACGGCCCGGTGAGGTTCTGACCGACCGCGAACGGCTCGCCAGATATTATCCCGCCGTTTGCGCCCCCTATTACGACCTCGAACAGTTTACGCCGGCACTCGATCATCCGTTTGCCAGTTGGCTCAAGAACCGAACCTATCAGGATATCTTTCGTGAAACCGCGCCCTGCTGCTTGCGTGCCGAGGACCGCAATTGCGAGGCGGCCGGGTTGGCCCATGCCGATCCGTTCTTCGACCATCGCTTGATTGAGTTCATGTTTCGAGTGCCTGGCTCGATGAAGATCCGCGATGGCGTCACCAAGCGCTTGTTGCGGGAAGCCATGAAAGGGATTCTGCCCGAAGAGACGCGAACGCGGATCAAGAAGACCGGCTGGAACGCGCCGGCCCATCTGTGGTTCAATGGGCCGGCGGTCGATCAATTGCTTGACCTGGTAAACTCGCGAGCCTTCAGCGACCGCGGCATCTACGACGTCAAGACCGTCAATCGCCTGATCGAGGAACATCGCAAGATTGTCTCCGGCGGGTTGCCGCGGGACAATCACATGATGTTCCTGTGGCAGCTGCTCAATCTGGAGCTCTGGTTTCAGGATGTCGTGGATCGCGTACCGAAGATTCCCCCCGCATGAAAATCCTGTTCTTCTCCATGCATGCGGACATTTGGGTTCAGGCATTTCCTGAGGCGCTGGTCGCCGAGAGCCTGAAGCGTGCTGGGCACGACATCGTCTACGTCGGCTGTAACAAGTCGTTCAGCGATTTTTGCGTTCCGATGGCGGCGCATGGCATGAGTGTCCATACGGCGCGCGCAATCCGCGATGAAGTTTGCACCCATTGTGTCGGCAAGGATCGGAGGATACGGTCCGCATTCGGCTTTGCCGGCCCTCAGCTGTCGGATGTCATCGACGATGACATGCGTTGTGAGATCGATCGGATTCTTGCCAACCCGGATCGGGGAGCACTGGAGCAACTGACGGTCGACGGCGTAGCGATCGGCCGCATTGCGCTATACCAGCTGATGCTTCGTCGCAAGCGGCTCGAAACCGATTTGTCCGATGACGAGTTCGAAGAATATATCGTCGAGTTGCGCAACGCTCTCGTTGCTCTTTATGCAGGGCGGCGGCTACTCGACCGGCATCGGCCGGATGCCGTCGTCGTGCTCAACGCACTCTATTCCGTAAACAGGGCGGTATGTCTGCTTGCGGCGGGTCGTGGCGTTCCGCACTACTTCATGCATGCCGGCGGCAATCTATCCAATCGTCTGCAAACCTTGTGGATCGGCCGCGGCGATACTTTCTCGTTTTTCCCCTACCTTGTCCGCAAGTGGCCCGAGTTCGCCACTCAACCCTGCTCGGGGACGGATCTTGCATCGATTACAGAGCATTTTCTCGAGTTGTTCCGAGGTCAGAGCGTGTTCGTCTATTCAAGCCCCAAGTCCGCACAATACTCGGACGTCCGGGCGCGCTTCGGTGTCGGGGCGAACCAGAAGCTCCTGGTCGCGACGTTGGGCAGTTACGACGAAGAACGCGCTGCCGAAATTGTCGGCGCGCGCGTCCATACCAGGAAACCATTGTTCGAAACCCAGATCGCCTGGGTGCAGGCCCTGGTCGAGCACGTGAAGGACCGTGACGATCTGTTCTTGTTGTTGCGCGTGCATCCGCGCGAATTCCCCAATAAGCGGGAAGGGGCGATGTCACATCATGCCCGGCAACTGAAGTCGGCATTTGCAAATCTGCCGGCGAATATCGCGGTCAACTGGCCGGATCAGGGCGTATCGATGTACGATCTGGCCGATCAAGCAGACGTCTTTCTCAATTCCTGGTCGAGCGTCGGAAAGGAAATGGCGCTTTTGGGAATACCGGTTGTTCTGTATGCGCCCGATCTTGCGTTTTATCCGGCCGATCTCGGCTATGTGGGAACGACACTGACCGACTATATCGCGGCCATCGATCGGGCGCTGGCCGATGGTTGGAGCTTTGACCGCGTGCGGCAAGCTTATCGCTGGTATGTGTTCGAATTCATTCGCGCCTCACTATTTATCGGCGATCGATATCCCAGAAGGGAAGGAGCAACTCGTCGGTTCGGCCAAAGGCTTGTCGATCAATTCGACCGAAGGATCGCGCCGGGCACACAGCAGCGATGGGACTGCGTGCGACGGAACTTTGCCGCCGGGCCTGATGATCAGATCAACCAGTTTTTCAAAGCCGACGTGACCACATTGGTCGACCTGCTGCGGCCCATCGAAGCTGATCGCGGGTCGCTGGCGCACGAGCAGCAAGCCTTGCGGCGGGAAGTCTACCGGCTGGCAAATGCGTTGTTTCCGACCCGGGAAGCTCGTTCCCGGAGCCGACTTTTTAAACGTCTGGTTGGCGCCGAAGAGACGTCGGACGCGATCGCGAGCTGACGCCGCTTGGTAAGGAAGGTGTAATCGTAATGGGAGCCAGGGCACAAATTTCCAACGCGGCAAGAACGCTCCTCGGCGCGGCCGCCTACGCGCGCAGCGGTGCTACGCCGAATTTTGCCTATCAGAGTATGCTGCAGCTGTTTTGTGCGACCGGCGGCAGATCGAACGACGCGATCGCGTCGCTCTTATCGCTCGTGCATAGGCCCTACAAGCTTTCCAGAACAGATGGCATCCTCGGCGACCTTTCGCCGGACGACGTAACGAAGGCCGCCGATGATATCCAGGACAAGGGATATCATGTTTTTGCGCAACGCCTGCCCGACGTGCTTTGTGACGATCTCCTGCGCTACGCCACGACGTCGCCGTGTATTCGCCGAGCGACGGATGGCAGCAAGGACGGCGATCGCAACCTGGATCGATTCGCCCGGGAAAATCCCGATGGTGTCCGATACGACTTCGCCGAGAGCGATCTCATCAACAACGGGCTTATTCAAGCGCTGATGGCCGACAAGTCGCTGCTGGCGGTCGCGCAAAGTTATCTGCAATCGCAGCCGATCATCGATATCGTCACCATGTGGTGGAATGCCACTTCGCTGATCCCGGACAAGGGCGCGGCGCAATACTGGCACTTCGATATGGACCGCATCAAATGGCTCAAGTTTTTTGTGTATCTCACTGACGTCGGACCGGACAATGGTCCGCACTCGTTCATCAGCGGTTCGCACCGACGCGGGGGAATTCCCAATGCCCTGTTGCAAAAGGGCTATTCGCGCCTGACCGATGATGAGGTCTCTGCGAGTTTCGAGCGGGATAAATTCGTCGAATTCTCCGCGCCTCGCGGCACCATCATTGCCGAAGACACCCGCGGCCTGCACAAGGGCAAGCACGTGACCCGCGGCGATCGGCTGATTTTTCAGATGCAGTTTACCAACAGCCTTTTTGGCGGCGAGATTCCGGTGTCTCGCATCATGCGCATTCTACATCCTGATCTCGCGGATATGGCGAAACGTTATCCCCGCGTTTACTCCAACTACATCAAGGGAGAGTTGGCCTGATGTCCCGACTGGCGATGAGAGATCGTCTGCATTTCTATGCGAGGGCAAGCTGGCAGACGATGCGGCGAGGACAGCTAAATCGGCAGACGGGCGTCGTGCTCGACGAGTATTCGAGCAGCTGGAGCCAGTACGCTGAACATCTAAGGAACGCGTCAACCCTGGAAACGTGGTTGCGAATACCCGGCGTCGAGGATGCGCCGTCTTACTATAATGTGGACGGCAAGCTTGCCCATGAGGCATTCGACTCGCTGGGTTACTACCGGAATGTTCTGTTGGGCGCTCTGCGACGACATTTTCCATCGGCCCACTCGGTCAGTGAATTCGGCTGCGGCCTTGGTCGAAATCTGCTGTTCTTGAAGAGGCAATTGCCCGAACTCGAATGCTACGGTTACGAGCTTTGCCAGCCGGGCGTCGACGTGGCTCGGGCGGCTGCCGCCAAATTCGGCTGCGAAGTGCACTATGCGCAGCTCGACTATCTGTATGACCCGCCGGAAAAGTACGTCTTTCCGCCCGTGGACGTGGCGTTCACGATGTTCTCGCTCGAGCAAATACCCAAAGATAGCGCAGTCGCCGTGCGAAACATTCTCGCTCACGCCAGGCTGGGCTCAATTCATATTGAACCCGTTCCTGAGAACTATCCTATGAACGTTCGCGGAATTCTCGGAAAAATCGAGCATCGCAAAGTCGACTACCTCAGCGGTTTCGACAAGGTGGTCCGGAACCTCGGCCTGAACAACGTAAAAGTCGAGAAGGTCGCGTCGGCGCACAATCCGTTGATGTACCCGTCGATGTACATCCTGCGAAAGGCGTAATCGATTCGTGTTACGGCGTTGGGTGAGCGTGCTCCGCGGTTTGAGCTATGCCGTCAGGTCAGGTTTGGGCCGATGGTCCCTGTTTCGGCATCTCAGGTATTTGTACCGCTATCCGGGCCTCTCGGTTGATCCGACGACCAACATGGTCATTGGCGGGAAGCTTAGCTTCGGGAAAGAGGCAGCCATTGGCGAGAGATGCCATATTCTCGTGCCTTACCGCGCAAGCCTCGCGATTGGAAATAATTGCTATCTGGGACGCAACGTCGAAGTAAGCGCTGGCGGCGACATCGTCATTGGAGACTACTCGTCAATTCAGGATCGGAGCATTCTCGTCGGTGATGTCAATCTTGGTCGCTATTGCGTGCTGTCGTTGAATGTCTTGATGACATCGGGCCGGCACTATTTCAGTAAGTGGCCGCCACTTTTGATTCGTGACCAGGATGCGCGCGTCGCCGCTGACTTGGAGTTGAGCACAGCCCATAGCAGGCCCATCACGATCGAAGAGGATTGCTGGCTCGGGATGAATTCGGTCGTCATGCCAGGTGTGACCATCGGCAGAGGGAGTGTCGTTGGGTCGAATGCCGTCGTAACGCACGATGTCCCGCCTTATTCGGTGGTTGTTGGTGCGCCAGCGCGTGTCGTGCAGAAGCGTTTCGAGTTTTCGCCGCCTATCGCCATCGATCACGAAAAACCGGATGACATTCCATATTTTTATCGGGGATTTGAGCTCTCCGAGGAGGAGCGCAACAAAAACCTCCAGCTTGGAGGTCACCTCGCCCGAGGGAGCTTTGCCGTCTGGCTCTCTGGTGGTCGGACGATCGTTCTGGTCGCACGCTGCTTGTCTGGAGAGCAGACTTGCATCTGTCGAGATAAGCAGACGAATCGGCTTACCGAGAGTTGGACGGAAGTGAAGTTTGATCGGGACGACGGTGAAGGCGCGGCGACCTTCGCCGCGCAGGACGGCGCAGTTGTGGTGAGCCGCGCGTGGACGGAATGAAACATCTTTTCTATCTTCGATCGCTTTTTGTCTTTGCGTTCAGAAACAATCTGTTGCTCTATGTGGCGCTGATCGTATCGGTGTTTTCTGCATTCCTTGAACTTGCGGCGATGACGGCATTGATGCCGCTTGCGAATTTGAGCGCCGACAAGCCGGTGGCACCGGACGGCGCATTGGTCCGCGCACTACAGTTTTTGGGCATGCCAGCAGACGGCCGTACGCTGCTGCTTTCGTTCATTGCACTCTTTGCCGCGCGCATTCTGACGCTGTTCGTCGGTCAGGGACTTACGATCTATCTTTCCAAGCGAATATTGCTGCAGCTGAATACGCGGGCCTTTTCCGCGCTCATCCGAAACGTGCCGGTCGCCGAACTGGAAAAAAAGAGTATTGGATATTTTATCTCGCTCGTCGGTGACGAAGCGAGCCGTGCCAGTAATCTGATCATTTCGGTCAACAGCGCGCTATCCACGATATTGCTGGGCGTGCTGTATTTCGCCGCCATCGCGGTGTATTCCAAAACGGTCGCGATCGCGGTCACATTGTTCCTTGGAGTTACGTTCGCGGTGTTGTTCGAGGCGTTCCGAATATCTCACCGATTGGGTGTTCGGCAGATCGAGGAATCGCAAACTGCTGGCGCGTTCTTCGTTGATGCCATCAATGCGCTCCGCTCCATCCGATCGTATTCGGCGGAGGATTACATCGCGACCAGCCAGTTCTGGCTGATGCGCAGTTACATGCGGACATTGGCCCTGATCGATGGGATTTCGATGGCCGCTCGTCTGGGGCCGGTGTTATTTCTATTTTCCTGTGCGGCACTTTTCGTGATGTGGTCAGGTAACTCATCCGCCGCCGTTTCTCTTGACCTTCCATTCCTCGTTACGATTATAATTCTTTTGCTGCGATTTTTTCCGACCGTCGGACAGGCGCTTAATCTGACTTTGCGTGTTATTGCCGATGCGCGCGCCGGCCGCGATGTGACGGAGATCATCGGAAAATATCAATACGCGCCTGCCCCGACCTTGCCTCGCATGCCCATGCCCGCGGACATCGAGACGATATCGATTGCGAATGTCGGCTTCGGGTATAGTCCAGACAAGCAGGTTCTAACGGACCTTAATCTAACTTTACGAAAAGGCCGAAGCTATGCGCTTGTCGGTCCGTCTGGGTCGGGCAAGTCCACCTTCCTCGATTTGTTGCTCGGTTTCTTCGCACCTTCGTCCGGAAATATTTTCGTCAACGAGGTTCCGCAAGCACAAATCAGCCTGTCCGATCTGCGAGCGAAGATCGCGCTCGTTGCTCAGGATGCCGTTATCTTTAACGATACCGTTCGAAGCAACATTTGCCTCGGGATGAACGCTTCTCCGAAAGAGGTGGAGCAGGCTTGCGAGATTGCCTGCATTGACGATTTTGTTGCAACCCTTCCTAATGGCTATGAAACGACCCTGAACTACAAGGGGTCAAACCTTTCAGGCGGCCAGAAGCAGCGCATCGGGATCGCGCGAGCAGTTCTGCGGCGCCCGGACGTTCTTTTGCTGGACGAAAGCACCAGCGCCTTGGATCCAGCGACACGAGAGCAAGTTGTCGGCAATTTGCTAAGGGAGTTCAATGGTCGCATCCTTATCTTTGTGACCCACGATGACGTCGTCATATCGAAAGTTGACGAAGTCTACGACCTTTCTTCAAGGGGAGGTGTGAAGGTCGTATCCGCTCGTGTGTCTGCCGGCGGTTCGGTAGTGTAGGGATGAGGCGGCCGCAGTGCTGAGCACTATCAAGGACAAACTCCGGGCCTATCGGTTCAAAGCGCGCGCACGAGCAAGACCTTTGAAATTGGTCGTAGGCGCGTCAGGCATTTACGATGCCGGGTGGGTGCCGAGCGATGTGAATTACCTGGATCTGTTGAATGCCAGTCACTGGAAGCGGTATTTCAGGGAAGAGTCGATCGATGCGGTGCTTGCCGAGCACGTTTGGGAGCACCTCACGATCGAGGACGGGCAGGAGGCCGCTCAGCGTTGCTTCAAATATTTAAGGCGCGGAGGATATCTGAGGGTGGCCGTGCCGGATGGATTCCATCCTGATGAGACGTACATCGCTCACGTCAAGCCGGGCGGAACTGGACCAGGAGCCGACGACCACAAGGTTTTGTATAACTACGTCACCTTTTCCAGAGTTTTCGAGCAGGCCGGCTTTCAGGTTCGGTTGCTCGAGTACTTCGACGCGAGGGGCCAGTTTCACGACACTGACTGGAATCCCGCAGACGGGAAAATCAATCGTTCCAAACGGTTTGACGAAAGAAATTGCGGCGGAACATTGAACTATACGTCGATCATTTTAGACGCCTGCAAGGCTAATGTTGCCTAGACACTGCATGAGATCGAGACACAGCAAGGGTCTGGCGTGTGAACGCATCTAACTTCGCGCCCATCATCCTCTTCGTTTACAACCGGCCGGAGCACACGCGCCGGACGCTCGCGGCCTTGGCTGCGAATCCGCTCGCGAAGGACAGCGACCTCATTGTCTATGCGGATGGCCCGAAAAAGCCGGAACACGCGGCAAGTGTTGCGCAGGCACGCGATGTCATTCGTGGCGCGCAAGGATTCCGTTCCGTCAAGCTGATCGAGCGCGATGCTAATATGGGGCTGGCGAATTCGATCATGACCGGTGTCTCTGAGGTCTGCGCTGCTCATGGCCGCGCGATCGTGGTCGAGGACGACTTGCTGGTCGCTCCCAGCTTTCTGGAATTTCTGAATGGCGGCCTGCGCCGATATGAAAACGAGCCGGCGGTATTGCAAATTTCCGGCTATTCCTATCCGGCGCACGATAAGACCACCGCGAATGCCTTTTTCCTGCCGATGGTCTCGTGCTGGGGATGGGCGACCTGGTCGCGCGCGTGGTCGCATTTCGATAGCGCGATGTCGTTGCTGCCGCGCTTGCACGAAGATCGCGCCTTGCGGCATCGTTTCAATCTTGATGGCGCTTACGATTACTACGCCATGGCGTGCCAGCAGGCGCGGGGGGAGCTGGACTCCTGGGGGATCCGCTGGCAGATGAGCCTGTTTGCCCATGACGGCCTTGTTCTTTACCCCCGGGAAACG
>Ga0206804_10290_pt1 | contig 12814 bp, 17 predicted proteins | sample Alteio_BWOrgCont_62_FD_152888 | JGI IMG/M metagenome (GOLD analysis project Ga0206804, IMG submission 152888) | Enriched cells from forest soil in Barre Woods Harvard Forest LTER site, Petersham, Massachusetts, United States -... | ecosystem: Environmental > Terrestrial > Soil > Temperate forest >... | reverse complement strand
TATCAACGACCCCAAGCTCAACGATTGTCGGCCACGATTCCGTCCGACCTGCGAGAATCGTCTCCGACGATTGGAAAATACGCGCTCGCGCTGGCAGTGCGGAGACTGGCAGCGAACCGAGCAAACGGATTTCGTGGCCGCCTCCTATTTCTTGGGCGCGAAATCGGCCGCGTCGAAAATCTGGCGGATTTCAATCACGTCGCCCGGATCCGCGGGGCAGCGTTGCGCCCATTTCACGAGTTCTTCTTTCGAATTGGCCTCGACCATCCAATAGCCGCCGAGCACTTCCTTGGTTTCAATGAAGGGACCGTCGGTCACGGTGGGTGTGCCTTTGCCAAACGCGACCCGCGCGCCGGTGGCCAACGGATGCAGGCCGTTCAATGAAATGATTTTGACGGCCTTTCCCATCTCCTCATTGAACTTGCCCATTTTTTCCATTTTTTTCGGATCGGGCGCAAACCCGGGGTCTACTTTTTTACCGCCTTGGTAAACGGCGGGGATCATCAGCATCATGAATTGCATGGTATTTCTCCTTTGGTTTTAATTGTTCTGCACCCTTAGTCGTTTGGCATCCCTAAATTCGACAGCTCGGCCAATCTTTTTTTAGAAAACCTCATTTCTGCGGCGCGGAGGCGCCTGGCGTATTCGGTAAAGCGTTTGATTACACGTCACGGTCGAATTCGGGATTGGTGTGCGTGTGAACTGAATGAAGACGGATGCGAACAGTGAAGCCGCTCTGCTGTGTGTTGCAGTGGACGATGGAATAATGGTGCAAGCCGGAACCCGGAATGGCGACAGATAACTCGGCCTCGCCGCCGTATGGACCGATACCGCAGAACAAGCCGAAGCGTGCAAGGAGGGCGCGAAAATGGGGACGGGGGGTCTCAGCAATGGTCTCGACCTCGCCTGATTTAGCAGGCTGGAAAACCCAACGAGTGGCCGGTGCTCGCACCAAATCGAGATGAATTGGCTCCACAACGCCCGGACCTCTGCGAGCCATCGCGCTAAGGATGAAGTCCGGGAACAACGCGATGCTGTTCGGACTTCCCGTTGGCTGTTCGGATAGGTTTTCAATCGCGGTCTCGTTCACGGGAAAAGCTAGTGACGCCTAGCCATGCGCCGCGGTCGGATCAAATTGGTAGCGGCTCATAAACGGAAACGCCAACGTAGCGGTCATACGACTCGCGCTCTGCCTCGGGAAGCTTCGTGCGAGTCACACGTAGTGTGAAGCCCCCTTGCAAGTGCCCCTGATCCAACACCATCCAGTCGAAGATGTCTTCGGGATCAAAGGCCAGACGCTGACCAATCTGGTGCCACTTCTGGAGCTTGGGTGGAACCTCGAAGAAGGTGCCGGAAAAGACGCCCTCGGCCATGTGGTAATGAACGCCGCCAAGCCAAAGAAACAAAAACCTGTCCTCACCAAGACGCTCCGACTCGTCTGGATCGCGGAAACGGAGCTTGGCCGAGAGCAACGTGTCCCCGCCCCGCTGAATGTGCTCGATGAACTCAGAAATGGTCGCTGCCGCTCGGTCGTAAGCGGACTGAAACTCCGCCTCTCTCTGCGGGATGGCCCTAAACAGCGGCTCGTGCTGCGACTCGGCAAACTTGTTTTGGCTTTCGTTCATGGGATTACGCAAGTGACGGCTAGCGGCCGCAAGTTCAGCGACAGTGGAGCCGTTCGCTGCGGCGTATGGTTAGCCGTCTCCTGGTTCATTCGAGTTGGTCGGTGAATCTGCGCGAGGCTCTCCGCACTGCCAGCAGGAATCAAATGTGCCGGGAACCTCCTCGTCGCACTTGGAGCAGCGCCAGTCTGCCGCCTGGGATGGGCGACCGTAGTAAATCTCTCCTAAAATTCGCATTGCCTCCTCATAGTCCTCATCGTGAAGGACGCAAAGTGCCGGAAAGAACAATGGCGATGGCATTTCGGTGATGTTGTTAGCCGTTTCGTTGCGGACGAAGTTGGGAATGCCCGCCTCCTCGAGAACGGACTTGTAGAAGCCGACTCGCGCGTGGTCCTGATTTACGAAAACCTCTCGCATTGGTGTGGTGTTTTGTGTCGCTGGAGCGCCTGGTTAGGCATTGCGATCATTTGAGGCTGGACGTAGTCGAAAGAAATTTGCTGACTCGACTCCAGACTACGAATGGAATAGCAGCGATGACTATCGAAATGAGGTTAGTAGGGATGTCTCCAGTAGCAGCGTACATGAACACAGCGTAGAATATGGTGATAAGTGTAGATGAAATGGCACCGGCAACGCCGAAAAGGCGCCTGTCCAATACTGCCAACAAGGTGCCGGAAAATAAATGAAGAGCAGACAAGATGGCGACGGGAACACCAATCGCCAAGTGACGAGGGAGTCCCCATAACGGAGGTGGGTTGCCGCTGATGCCGCTCAGAGCAAAATACGCCGGAATCGCAAGGAGCACGCCGAGACCAATGAAGAAAATACACAACTCCTTGCGCAACCCGGCGTGCGTCTGATGGGCTCCTGGTAAGGGTGGCGGTTTCATTGTCTGGAAATTCGAGCAACGCCTAACCAGAAGTAGGCGACAGCCTGTCGCAGAAAAAAGCGCCACGATGGCGGATAAACGGGCCAACCTCTGAGAAAAATTGCCGGTTCAGCGACCACATCGCGGACATTCCAATAGCCACTCAGCAAATTCACAAGGTCAATTTTGCTGGATTTGGTTCGTGCGGCCATTCGCTGCCGTCACTACTCGTTTCGGACCGAAAAAAGCCTATGCGAATTGGATTCGGCTTTTCATTCAAGAAGGGCGCGGCTGGAAAACTGAAAACAACCGTTTAGGCGCCCCGCAACGAATCCATGGCTCATTATGTCCGCGAAATGAGCACCACGCCAGAGAAACGACTGCCCGCCAAGCGCATCCTGCTGGTGGAAGACGATCCTGCGGTGTGTTACTTCCTCGGACGGGTCTTGCATCGGGCGGGATACGTGGTGGGACCGGCGGAAGATGGAGTTGCCGCGCTGCACCTTTTTCGGGCGCAGCGTTGGGATTTGGTCATCACCGACCGGAGGATGCCGACCATGGACGGAGAAACGCTCGCCCGGGAGATAAAGAAACTGGCCCCCACCCAGCCCATCGTTTTGATCACCGGTTTTCCGACTCGCGTCGAGGACCCCGCGTTATTTGACGCCATCTTCGGCAAGCCGTTCGCCATCGCGGATCTCCTGGCCTGCCTCTCGGCGCTGCTCCGATCGCCCGTCGCGCGGACCTGACCACGAACGCGCGCCGCGCTGGCGGATCGCGATCCGTTTCGGAAAATTTCCTTGCTTCGTCTTTCCGCGTTCGCTATTCCGGTTTTCGTAATCGTGATTCGATAATGAAGACCATCGACAAACCTTTGCAACGCGTTCTCGCCGGTTTCATCCGGATGCATGTGCTCCACCATGCCGAGGAAGGCAATCTCTTCGGGAATTGGATGATCGAGGAATTGCGGCACCATGGTTACAAGATCAGCGCGGGGACACTTTACCCGATGCTCCGGACCATGGAAAAGGACGGGTGGATCAAGGGACGCGAGGAAAAAAGCGGCGCGCACCGGCGCTTCTACCGCATCACCCCCAAGGGCCGCACCGCCTTGAAGGAAGTGCGGGCGCGCTTGCAGGAGCTTTTCCAGGAAGTGGGCTCCAAAGGCGGCGAAAAGAAATGAGGACGCCCAAGGAATTCGCAGGGGCCGGAGCGGAATCCAGCGGCAGCGCTGGGAGCGCAATCGACGATCTTATGCATAACCACCGGCCCGGAGACAAAAATGAATGAAGTGATCCTCATGGCGCACGTCCTCTTCGGCGTCGCTTGCCTGATCGCGGCGGTCTGGCTGTTCGTCGATGTCCTCCAGGCCAATGAAGGGAACATCACCCGCATCCAAAGGATCAGTTGGGGCGCCGCCGGCTGCATGTGGCTGGCCTTCCTCATCGGCGGATATTGGTATGTCACCGCTTACAAAGTGGACAAGGCCATCATCCTCAAGGGACCGTGGCCCTTTGCCCACAGCATGGTCATGGAAACCAAGGAGCATCTGGTCATCATGCTGCTGCTCCTCGTGACCTATCTCCCCATTGCCGCCTCCGACAATCTGGTGGCGAGCAAAGACGCGCGCAAACTGATGCTCTGGGTCACGGCGATCATTGCCGTCCTGGCCCTGAGCATGGATGGAGAAGGAGCGATCATCGCCATGGGCGTCAAGGTCGGCTTGCTGCCGAGATAACGCCCCAAAGGAATACTCAATATGGAACCCACCACCACCATCTCCCGACGGAGTATCGCCTTCGGACTGGCCCTGGCCATCGTGTGCGTGGTCAATGCATTCATCGTCGTGGTGAAGGAGAAAAGCGCCGCCGTCATGGACGGGATGAAAAAGATCACCGGCCATCACTGGACCACGCACAGTCTCATCGTCATCGTCCTCTTTCTCGGCCTGGGTTTGCTCTTTAGCATGGCCCGGAGTGGTCGCGGCCTGGAGATGACCGCCAACCGCCTGATCGGGACGCTCGTCTCAAGCGTGGCCCTCGCAACGATGATGATTGTTGGATTCTATTTGTTTGCCGATTGAGACCAGCATCCACTCTGAATTTATGAAAAGGACACCACCGGTCTTCCGTGGCGCTATGTTCCTGGCAGTCCTCCTGCTCGCGCGCATCCCATGCCTTCGCGCCGATGAAGCCGCCGGCGCCGGCGAAGAACTCGACAAAACACCTCCACCTGCCTCAGTGAAGGCGCCCGATCCCAAGGGCGAAGGCGAGGGATTTTGGAGCCGCGACGAACTCACCGGTGATTGGGGCGGGCTACGCAAGAAATTTGAAGACGCGGGCGTCAAGCTCGATGCCGTCTGGGTGGGACAGGGATTCCGAGATTTCCGCGGTGGCATTACGACCGGCAATACTGCTGCTTCGACATTTGATTTCAGTGTTTTGCTTGATGGCGAGAAGCTACTCGGGTGGAAAGGCGCCAAGTTTTTCATGGATTTTCAGGACCATGCCGGACCGGATCCCAGCGTCAACCTGGTGGGAGACGTCGAGAAGTTCACCAAGCTGAACTGGACGCCGTTTTCGCAAGTGGCGGAACTCTGGTATGAGCAGATGCTTTTTGATGGCAAGCTGCGCCTGAAAATCGGCAAGGTGGATGCGAATTCGGAATTTAGCGTGATTGACTTCGGGCTGCCTTATTTGAGCAGTTCGACGCAGGTCACGGGGACATTCTTCATGTTTCCCACCTTTCCGGATCCGCTTCCAAGTGTGAATCTGTTCTTCACTCCCAATGATACGTTCTACGCGAGCTTCGGCGCCTACTACGCGAATCAGCACGATCGATTTTTGGATTTCAGCGGTACACCTTACAGCGCCCAGCCCACGGCAGGAGGGACGCTTTTCATTGGAGAAACCGGTGTGAAATGGAAGCAGCTCGCGGGGTTGGAAAGCGAAGGTAACTTGCGTCTGGGTGTCTGGGGACACAATGGTGTATTCCCTAAAGTGGATGAAGGGGAGAAGCAAGGAACGCAGGGCTTCTATGCCATCCTGAACCAGACACTGTGGAAGCCGGAATCGGTTGGGGCGAAGGGGCCAACCGGAGGGAAGGACGGAAAAGACTCGAAAGAGAAAAAGGAGGACGAAGATCCGCGTGGGATCCGGATGTTTCTCGAATACGCGCAAACGCCGGGAGACGTTTCGCTCATGGATCACCACATCGGCGGCGGCATTTCGTGGACCGGACCGCTTCCTGGCCGCCAGTGCGACATTCTGGGAGTGACATATCAATACGTCCACTTGAGCGACGCGGCGGGGCTGCCGAAATCCTACGAATCGACGCTGGAAGGATTTTATCGCTGCCAGGTTACGCCCGCTGTAGCCGTAATGCCCGATTTACAATTCATAGCAAATCCTGGCGGACAGTATCCTAGCGCGCTGGTGGGCACCCTTCATGTTGAAGTCCACTTTTGAGGGCGAGTCGGGCCTCCACTGGATTTGACAGGAGATGTGCTCCCGCGCTGGACGGACGGTGCGGGTCAAGCCACGTTGGTGTGGAATGCCCGAATTCTCGACCCAGCAGCTCATCGAAGACATCGCTCAATCGCTTTCGCCGGAGCAATTTGATCACGCGGTGGGGCGATCCCTCGCGGCCTTCGATACCCTGAACGAACAGATCATCGGTGAAAAAGGAGTGACCTTGGACTGTCACGCGGGCTGCTCGATTTGCTGCTCGCTGCGGGTCGAGACCTTTGCTCATGAAATCTTTCTGCTCGCCCGCCACATCCGCGCCCATTTTTCCGCGGACGAATTCTCAGCCCTGCTCAGCCGCCTGGCCGCGCATGAGGAGAAGGTCCTGCCCTTGACGGTGTTTGAACACGCCACGCGGAACATTATCTGCCCGCTACTGCAAAATGGCCGCTGCAGCGCTTACGCAGCCCGTCCCCAATCGTGCCGCCGGCATCACTCGCAGGATGTGGCCGCGTGCCAATTTACGTTCGACCATCCTGATGACTTGGAATTTCCGGGCGCGCACGACCGCGATCTTTTCCGGGCCCTGACCGCAGCCATGCAGGAGAATATCGATGTCTATGCCGAACTGGGATACGACCACACGATCTACGAACTCGGCACCGCGCTGGCCGAGGCTCTGCACGATGATACCAGTTGGACACGGTGGCAGGAACGAGGACCGGCTTTTCTCCAGGCGTCGGTGACTCCGGGTGCGTGAGTGCTCGCCGTCAGGCCGGCTCGACTCGACACCTCGGTGAAACGGCCAAAAGGTCGCACTGGCCGAACCGGCCTTTTCGATAACAGGACTGATCGAACCCGATGACTCGATGTGGTTGGCTTCCAAAAATAGTGAAATGCTTTAGTCCGGATGCCTCCAGGTTCTCCAGGCCGCAGGTTTGAAGGACCCAGTCCACGCTGTCGTGCGGCCAGAAGAGCCGGTAGCCATGTCGGGATAACTCCGCGAAACACGCCTGCGGGTCCGCTTGCTGAGCCTCCAAACAGGTGGGGTTGACTTCAAAATAGATAAAATCAATGCCTTGGGCCGACAACACTCCCGCGAGGCCTTGCAGCGCGCGAAGCTCTGAACCTTCGATGTCCATCTTGAGTAACCGAACGCGATCGAGACCGCTCTCCTCGAACAATTGATCGAGAGTCGAGGCCGCCACGGTGATCTCAATTCCATCCGAGGTGCCGACCTGCCCCACCCGGCCTCCTCCGGTGACCGCAGGCGCAAAAGTAAAAGGGAGGTCGCCGGCGGTCGCCGCGACCGCCCGATGATAGACTTGCAACTGGGCCGCTGGATGCAGCTTCACGCTTTCCCGGAGGCAGGCCACGCAATCGGGATTCGCCTCGACCAGCACGTGCCTGACCGTGGAGCCAATGGCCAGAGGCAACAGGCCGAAAGTATGAAATCCGTAGTTCGTGCCGACATCGACGTGTACGTCGCCAGCGGAGAGAAGACGCCGGGCCAGTTCGAAGTAGCCGTAATTCGCAAAGATTCCCCGGACCAGGGTGTTCGCCACTTCGCGATCGCGAACATTGCCGACCAGTTCTCCCTGCTGAAAGGCCACGCGGTGATAAGGGGAACCCGCGAGCGCGGCCAGAAGCTGGGCCAGCTTGATGCGCCGCAGCGGTTTCGGCAACGCGCGCATGAGGCGCTGCAGAGGAAAGCGAGAGACCTGGATCTGCATGGATGGGCCGCGACCTTCTACCCGGCGCCCAACCGTTCCGCCGCGAGGAGAATCCCCGCCGCCTTATCCAGCGTCTCCTGCCACTCCTTTTCCGGAATGGAATCGGCCACAATCCCAGCGCCAACGTGGAAGTGGGCCCGGCCCGGTTCAACCACGACGGTGCGGATCGCAATATTGAACTGACTTTCGCCATTGAAGCCGAACCAACCCATTACCCCCGTGTAAATCCCGCGCGCTTCCGGCTCGAGTTCCGCGATGATTTCGCGCGCCCGCTTTTTGGGCGCGCCCGTGATCGATCCTCCGGGAAAGCAGGACCGTAGCGCGGTGACGTGATCGACCTCGTCGCGCAAACGCCCCTCCACCGTGGAGACGAGGTGAAAGACGTGCTCGTAGCTCTCGAGCTTGAGCAATTCCTTCACGTGCACGCTGCCATATTCGCAGATGGCTCCGAGATCGTTGCGCTCCAGGTCGGTGATCATGACCAGTTCGGCTGTTTCCTTCGACGAATTGCGCAGGTCGTAGGCCGAAAGCGCATCGGCATCGGAGCCGGCGCGACGCGGGCGCGTACCCTTGATCGGGCGGGTGCGGATGGCCCGCCCGGATATTTTCAGGAAGGATTCCGGCGAACTGGAAAGTATGGCCCGGCCATCGAGGTCGATAAACGCGGCGTACGGCGCTGGGGAATAGTGGCGGAGGGCCTCGTAAAAGGCCAAGGCCTCGCCGTTCCACGCCGCGGAAAAACGATGGGCGAGGTTCACCTGGTAAATGTCGCCCGCGGCGATGTACTCCTGGGCCCGGCGAACCCGTTCACAAAAATCGCCACGCGTCATCCGCGAGGCAAATTGCGGCCCGATCACCGGCGGAGCGACCAGGGCGGGGCGCAAGCGCGAGCAAAAATCGCCGATCTCGTACCACCGTTGCTCCGCATGGCGGAAGATCAGCGCATCTTCGTAAATGCCGAAACGGAACGCGCCGTCATATTCCACGAAACCGGCGGCAAAACCATCCGGCAGCCCATCATCACAGCTCGCACCGCCCCTCCGCCGGGCCAGCGCCGCCTGCACGACCGGCCAGTCCTCCGGGCCGGCGCCCCGCAGGATCTCGCGCGGTGCGGCGGCGACGATCGAGAGTTGGCCGGCATCCCCACCTTCCAGCGCCGAATCGAAGTACACCCGACCAGGCAAATGGCCGCAGGCGGCGGCCACTTCCAAGGGTGTGAGATCCAGCGCCACAGGTCGGGGCGCACGAGCAAGCATCGGCATGCCCTCCGCTTGCGGGAGAATCGAGCCCTTTTCAAATGAAAAGTTTTCGCTACCTTGGCCGATTCACTGCCATGAAAAGACTGCCGACTTTCCTTTTTGCGACGCTTCTCGCCCTTTCCGCCTCCGGCAAGCTCGCCGCCGCCGACCCGGAAAGCGCTTTTGGACTGGCGCCCACGCCGCCAGCGCAAAACCCTCCTCCACAATCCGTGCCCCTGATTCCCGACGGACTTCAGCCGGTCGAGAAACCGAAGGATTCTACCACGAAGGACCGGACCTCCATGGCCGAGGACAAGCTCCGCAAGCGCATCCAATTCCGCCAAGTGGAAGCGAAGGTGGAACGCGAGCCCGATCTCCAGGCCCTCAAAGCCAGGGCGGAAGCGGCGCCCACGGACTTTGAACAGCGCAAGCTCTACATCGATTACTACACGGCTTTCTGCGATCGCATGACGAAGTTCGACAAGACTCTCAAGAAAGAGGACGTCGATGCCTTGCGGGTGTCGTATACCGGTCGTTTTTACCAGACCCGCATCGCCCCAACGGTTGACCCCGCCACCTTCCGCAAGAACAGCAACTAGGACGGCATTCCTGCCAAGGAGAATCCTGCGGAGGAAATAGCTGTTGTGCCGACGCGGAAGTCTGACTACTTTCCGACCCCTCACATCTGGCGCATTCGTCTAGAGGCCTAGGACACAGCCCTCTCAAGGCTGGTACACGGGTTCGAATCCCGTATGCGCTGCTTGTATTTATAAGGGTTTGCGGGCGAATGGGTTGAAAGCAGGACAAAAGCAGGACAAATTGTGCGCGTGAAGCGCATTTCGAACGCCCGAAAACCAGAATGGCCGGCCGAAGTCAAAGTCGGCAGTGTCACCGCCAAGATCTACCGGTCCGTCACCCGGAGGCGGGAACTGTTCACCGTCGCGTACCGCGACACAAACAATCGGCGCGTGAAAAAAAGTTTCGCGGATTTTGCCGCCGCCAAGTTGGAAGCCCAAGCGGCTGCCATCAAAATCCAGAACGGGCAAATCGATGTGCTCGAACTGACGAGTGATGACAGAGTGGCGTACCAACACGCGATTGGCCTTCTGAAGCCCACTGGGCGCTCTCTCCAACTGGCTGCTGCCGAATATGCTGAAGCGATCAGGATACTTGGAGGCGTGGGTTCGATCGCAGAGGCAGCGCGATTTTTTGCCCACCATCACCCAGTCGCGTTGCCGATTCGTTCTATTCCGCAGGTTTACGAGGAGTTCCTCACGGCGAAAACGGAGGACAATGCGAGCCAACGTTATTTGCAGGACATCCGAAGCCGGCTCGGGCGGCTAAAAAAGCATTTCCCCTTTGCGAGAATCCCTGAGGTTACCGGCAAGGAATTGGAAGAATGGATCAGCAGTCTTGGATGCGGACCGGTGGCTCGGAACAGTGTCCGCGCACTCACAATTACCTTTTTCAATTTCGCTCGCCACAAGGGATATTTGACCCGGAACCGGCCAACTGCCGCCGATTCCATCGGCGAAGCGAAGGAGCCACCTTCTAAAATTGGGATTTTCCGTCCTGAGCAAATGCAGGATCTACTCGATGCCTCGACGGGAACGATCCAGCTTTACTTGGCGTTGGGAGCGTTCACCGGGCTTCGCCAAGCCGAATTAATGCGCTTGGACTGGAAGGAAATCAAACTTGGTCAAAAACACATCGAGGTGACCGCTGGAAAAGCAAAAACAGCGCAGCGTCGTATTGTGCCGATTCAGCCGAATCTGCGGGCGTGGATCATGCCTCACGCTCAAACGTCAGGCACCGTCTTTTCGGGCGATCCCTCTCGATTTTTGAACCGGGTCACCAAGGTCGCGCGAGGTCTCAAAATTACTTGGCCTCACAATGGTCTTCGCCACAGCTATGCAAGCTATCGCCTGGAGAAATGCAAAAGTGCTGCTCAAGTTGCCTTGGAGATGGGAACTTCTCCCGCGATGGTTTTCCGTCATTACCGCGAACTCGTCACGCCAGCCGACGCCAAACAGTGGTGGAGCATCGTCCCGAAGAGTCGCCGAGACCTCATCCTCATGCCGAATGTGAAAGGCCTCCGCACGGTCGGCGCGGTTGCGAGGCTAGCCAGCGTCTCCACCAATTAATCGAGTCGGTCGTTCCGAACGGCGTCCTGGCGAAGGAATCCACAATTTCAACGCCGTTCACGCGTGGGTTTTGGACAATGGCCTTCAGGTTATGAGCCTGTGTTTCGGCTTTCGTGGGTTTTCGTCGCTATTCGCCAATATGCTGATGGCGTTCGCTTTAGTTCGCGATCGCCATATCGCGCCCTGCGAACATAAGCGAAAGAACACGAAAAATTCGTGGCAGTAAATGGCAGTAAATCTGGTGCGAAGTGGTAGAACAATTGCGCTTCGTATTGGGACAGGGCATCCGCATCCACACCAACAAAGTTCCACGAGCCGCGGAAAATGGTTGTGCGTTTGGCTTCCCTCGGTCCGGTCACTCGAACAGATTTGACTTGGCGGTGGTTCCCCCCGGTATGGATTCAAAGCGCTATTAACGGAAATGGGCGTCACGGCCTACCATCGTTTCAATCATTGCTTTTCAGGATGGCGTGCATCGGATCGCGGCGCCTTCATTGGCGCGGAGTCTCCCTCAATCCGTAGGAGGACGAGGTGATTGCCGGTACTTCCGGCCCAAATGCGCCCTTCGGGGTGGGTGGCGATTGATTCGAGCGCATCGGAAAACCACGCTACCGGCTGGCTGTCAGTGGTGGGTTCGAAGGCAGTTTCACCGTCCCGCGCAATCGCGCCCCATGGAGACGTAATGGCACCGGCGGCGGTCGCGGCGATGTCTCCATTCCCTCTCAGCGTATCAAGGCATTCCCCTTTCTCCGCATCCCAAACTCGCACAGTGTTGTCCCGAGAACCGCTGAGCACGCGGCGACCCTCTGGCGAAAAGGCCACACTGGCAACCCCACCTTCATGTCCGCGGAGTATCTTTAACTCCCGCCCGCTCTCTGCGTCCCAGATCCTCACGGTCTTATCAGCCGACCCGCTGAGAAGGCGGCGGACATCCGGTGAAAATGCTACACTCATTACTCGTTCCTCATGCCCGCTCATAACCTGCGCCCGCCGAAGCCGCGAGATAGGGATAATAGAGACTCTCGCTGAGCCCGACGCCGGCCGCGGCCATGCACGCGCGCTCCCAAGCCACGCGCGTTTCGGGATTGTTCCGCTGCGCGAGATCGATCAGCTCGGGAAACGTGTAAATCCGGCCTGGATCGACCCGCGTATGGCTGGCGTCGCCTTTTTCCCGCGCCGAACGCCCAACCAGCTCGCGCTCATAATCGCCGAGCCGCGGGACGCCCAGGGTCGGTCCGCCGAGGGTGGCGCTGGATCTTTCGCGAAAATCGCCGCACCGCTGAAAGCGGCGAGTGCCAAAGCCCCGCAAAGTATCGGCTTCATCAATCAGTCGAATAGCGGAGATTTGCCGCCCGTGCCAAGAATCAAACGCGAGCCGCGCTGCCGAGTGAGGTAACTCCAAATCCACTGGGCGATGACGCGGATGCGATTCCCGGGAGCTGCGAGGAAGAGGAGATGCACCGCTCCCCACACCAGCCAGGCGGTGAACCCCGAGCGCCGAAAGCCGCCAATTTCCAGGATCGCAAAATTGCGGCCGACCACGGCCATGTTGCCTTTGTCGAAGTAGCGAAAAGGGGGAGGCATGATGCCGTAGGTGATGCGCGCCGCGATCACCGAGCCCACATATTTCCCTTGCTGCATGGCCACCTGGGCGACACCCGGAAGCGGTTTGCCGCCGTGATCGAACGAGGCCGTATCGCCGACGACAAACACCTCGGGATGTTCCGGCACGCTGCAATCCGGCT
>Ga0206804_10289_pt1 | contig 12926 bp, 10 predicted proteins | sample Alteio_BWOrgCont_62_FD_152888 | JGI IMG/M metagenome (GOLD analysis project Ga0206804, IMG submission 152888) | Enriched cells from forest soil in Barre Woods Harvard Forest LTER site, Petersham, Massachusetts, United States -... | ecosystem: Environmental > Terrestrial > Soil > Temperate forest >... | reverse complement strand
CCGTCTAAAGGGCAGAGACGACTGTTGGGGGAGTGGATTCCGAGTTATGCCGAAGAGTGCAAAGATCCTGTTGCTGGCCGTATCGGTGGTGCTGGTACTGAGCGTGCTGTTGACCGTGAGCCATGTGAATGCGGCCGAGGGCGCGTACCGCCAGATCAACGTGTACAGCGAGGTGTTGCAGCATATCCAGACGGAATATGTGGACGTGCCGAACATCCAGCAGGTGACGGACGGCGCGCTGCGCGGGCTGCTGGAGTCACTGGATGCGGACTCAAGCTACCTGGCGCCGGCGGACTACAAGCTCTTCAAGGACGAGCGCGGCGGCAAGGCGCAGGTGGGTCTGAATGTTTCCAAGCGCTATGGATATGCGACGGTGGTCGCGACGGTGCCGAACAGCCCGGCGGACAAGGCGGGGCTGAACGATGGCGACATTATTGAGGCCATCAATGACCGGGACACGCGCGACCTCTCGCTGACGGTGATCCGGCTGATGCTGGAAGGCGCTCCGGGAAGCGAAGTGAGCGTGTCGGTGGTACGTCCACGGCAGTCGATCCCGCAGAAGATCACGATGACGCGCGCGGCGGTGACGGAGCCGATGGTGGTGGATACGCAGTATGAGGGCGCATCGATTCTGTATTTGAAGCCCGCGATCTTGGACCACGACCATGTGCAACAGATCGAGAGCAAGCTGAAGGCGATGCCGAAGGCAGGCAATAAGAAGCTGCTGTTGGATCTGCGCGACGTGGCGGGCGGCGACATGGCCGATGCGACACGGCTGGCGAACATGCTGCTGAAGTCCGGCACGATTGCGACGCTGGAAGGGCAGACGGTGCAGCGACGGCGCCGGTGGTGGTGCTGGTAAACCGCGGGACTTCGGGACCGGCGGAGCTGGTGGCCGCTGCGCTGCAGGACAACAAGCGCGCAGACCTGGTGGGCGAGAAGACCTTCGGCGAGGGCTCGGAGCAGAAGACGTTCGAGCTGCCGAGCGGCGCTGCCCTGATCCTGTCGGTGGCGAAGTACGAGTCTCCCGCAGGGAAGAAGCTGGAAGATGAGGGCGTGACGCCAGGTACGGTGGTGGGCGCGAGCGATGATGCAGAGGGTCCGGATGAGGATGAACCCCAGGTGCTGGGCGCGACGCCGGCGCCGACTGCTCCGGCGGCAAAGCCTGCTGTGCAGATTGACGAGCAACTTAACAAGGCGCTGGAGCTTCTGAAGAGTAAGCCTGCCTGATACCTACAATGCCGGCATGACAAGCTGAGGAGACCAAGCTGAGCATGCTGTTCGATACCGAAGCGCCGAAAGACCCAAATAAAGACGCAGAGACGAGCGCTGCGGCGGAGACGGCGGAGCTGCAGAGTGACATCGAGGAACCCGCGGGCCTGTGGGAGCGGGGTTGGGCGAACCTGCATGCGGATGTGCGAGTGGTGCGGGCGCGTATGGTGCGTGCCTGGGCGTGGACGCGGGAGATATGGAAGCATTTCAATGAGCAATTCTGGCGGGTGAAGGAAGGCGGGCTGCGCGGGCCGCGGTTTGCGCTGCCGAAGGTGGCGGCGCGAGCGACGTTTCTGACGCTGCTTTGCCTGTCGGCGCTGTTTGGAGCGCTGGTGGGGCTGACGCTGGTGTATACGGTCAACCTGCCACAGATCGCCGACCTGATCCGTTATAGGCCGAACACGACGACGGAGCTGTACGACGTTCATGGGAAGGTGTTTGGGTCGTTTGCGCTGGAGCGGCGGGTGTCGGTGCCGTACGCGGAGTTTCCGCCGGTGCTGCGGGCGGCGATCCTGGCGATTGAGGACAAGAGCTTCGAGCGGAACTCGGGCGTGAACCTGTTTCGCGCGGTGGAGGCGGCATACCAGGACATGCATTCCAATGCGCGGGCGCAGGGGGCGTCGACGCTGACCATGCAACTGGCGCGGAACCTGTTCCTCTCTTCGCAGAAGACGTATTCGCGCAAGCTGCAGGAGATCTTGTTGACGGTTCAGATCGAGCGGAGATTCACGAAGGAGCAGATCTTCGAGCTGTATGCGAACCAGATCTACCTGGGGCACGGGACGTATGGGTTCGAGGCAGGGGCGGAGTTTTACTTCAGCAAGCATGTGCGCGATTTGACACTGCCGGAGGCGGCGCTGCTGGCGGCGTTGCCCAAAGGGCCAGAATCGTATTCTCCGATCAAGTATCCGCAGCGTGCATTACGGCGGCGGAACCTGGTAATCCAGGAGATGCTGCAGGACCGCAAGATCACCGAGGACCAGGCGGAGACGGCAAAGGCCGCCCCGCTGGGGTTGAACATTGAGCCGCCGCCGAATGCGCTAGCACCGTACTTCGTGGAGGAGGTGCGGAGACAGCTGGAGAAGGAGTATGGCACGGACGAGGTGCATGGCGCGGGGTTGAAGGTCTACACGACGCTGGACATGGACCTGCAGAGAGTGGCGGAACAAGCGGTGCTGGATGGCACGGCGACGTATGAGCGGAGGCATGGGTGGAAGGGGCATCTGCAGAATGCGGAGCTACAGCATGTGGACCTGGATGAGTACCGGCATCCGGACTGGAGCCAGCCGATCGTCAAGGGAAGCTACTTCCATGCGCTGGTGATGTTGGTTGCGCCGGGGAAGGTGCTGGTGCGGATCGGGTCGCAGGTGATGACGATGACGCCGCCGGATTGGGCGTGGACGCAGAAGAGCACGAAGGACGACTTCCTGCACGTCGGCGACATTGTGTATGTGCGTGTGGATTCGGAGGGCGAGAAGGGCGCGGGGCCGCACGTGGTACTGGAGCAGGACTCCGGCGTGCAGGGGTCGATGATGGCGGTGGACAACTCAACCGGCGAGGTGCTGGCGATGGTGGGCGGGCGGGACTTCGCGGTGTCGCAGTTCAACCGGGCGACGCAGTCGCAGAGGCAGGTGGGGTCGTCGTTCAAGCCGTATGTGTACTCGACGGCGATCGAGAATGGGGCGAAGCCATCGGACATCATTGTGGATGGGCCGGTGAGCTTTTACACGCCGAATGGGCCGTACACTCCGCACAATTACGAGGGAGATTACAAAGGCGCGATGACGCTGGAGAACGCGTTCGCAGAGTCGCGGAACATTCCCGCGTTGAAGCTGGCCGACCGGTACGGGATCACCAAGGTGATCGAGATGGCGCATCGGTTCGGCGTGACGAGCAATATCCCGGCGTTTCTGCCGGTGGCGATCGGAGCGGCGGACATTACGCTGTATGACCAGGTCGGGGCGTACACGGTGTTTCCGAATGATGGGATACGGATCGAGCCGCACTACATTCGCAAGGTGATGCAGGTGGACGGGCAGCCGATGCCGGAGGTGCTGCCGAAGGTCACTGAGGTGATCTCACTTGATACGGCTCGGCAGATGATGCAGCTGCTTCAGGCGGTGGTGCAGCATGGCACGGCGGCGGCGGCGGGAGCGGCGATCAAGCATCCGCTGGGAGGCAAGACGGGAACGACGAATGATTTTACGGATGCGTGGTTCATCGGGTTTTCGCCGTCGGTAACGTGCGGGACGTGGATCGGGTTTGATAGCCGGCAGTCGCTGGGCGAGAAGGAGACCGGAGCCAAGGCGGCGCTGCCGATGTGGATGGACTTCATGAAGGTGGCGATCGCGAGCAAGCCGAATGAGCAGTTCGCGACGGCGGGCGCGCCGAAGAAGGTGCTGGATGTGCCGATGCCGCGGTCCGAGGATGAGCTGCTGAAGCCGAAGACGGCTCCGGCGGATGAGAGTGACCCGGATGCTGTGCCGGAGGCGAAGGCTGCGGGGAGTGGGGTTCCGGATGCTCCGGACCATGTGGCGCCAAAGGCTGTGCCTGCTCCGGCGGCGAGTCCTGCCGGTGCGCCGGATGGGCCGGCGCCGGCTCCGATTATTCGGCAGAGCCCGGCTGCGGCTGAAGAGTCACCGCACGGGTGAGGGCGAAGAGGCGCTGGGCCTTCTTTACGTCGCGCGTGATCTGCTCGCGGAGGGCTTCGGGGGTGGGCCACTTCTTTTCACCGCGCAGGCGATGGAGGAAGGTGAGCTCGAGGAGCGTCTGCTCGGTGAGCGCGATGGGATGGAAGTTGAGCAGGTGGGTTTCGACGGCGAAGGAGTCCGCGCCGAAGGTGGGGCGGTTGCCGATGTTGCTGACGCCTTCGAAGACTTCGTTCCCGATGCGAAGCAGCGTGGCGTAGACGCCATTCGCAGGGAGCAGCTCGGGATAGCCGGCGAGGTTGATGGTGGGGACGGCGTATTTGGTGCCGTAGCCGCGGCCGGAGGCGGGCTTGCTGTGCACCGAGAAGCTGCGTCCGAGCAGGGCTCGAGCGGCAGAGAGATTGCCTTCGGCGATGAGTGAGCGGATGCGGCTGGAAGAGATAGGCATGCCGCGCAAGGAACGCGGAGGGTAGATGCTGACGGCGAAGTTAAGCTCCCGGCCGAGCTGTTCGAGGGTGTCGGCGCCGGCCTCGGCGTCATGACCGAAGCGGAAGTTGTCGCCCTCGTGGACTTCGACGACCTGGAGCGTGTCGCGCAGGATGCCGGAGACGAACTGGCGGGCGGAGAGCAGCGAGAGATCGTGGGTGAAGGGGAGGACGATGGCGGCGTCGAGGCCGGTGGAGGCGAGGAGATCGAGGCGCTGCTGGAGCGGAGTGATTAATTTCAGCGCGATCTCAGGGTGGAGGACGCGGACGGGATGGGGATCGAAGGTGATGGCGAGGGAGCGCAGGTTGCGGGCATGGGCGCGGGCGATGACCTCGGCGATGACCCAGCGGTGGCCGCAGTGCACGCCGTCGAAGTTGCCGATGGTGGCGACGGTGGGGCCGAGGTCGGAGGGGAGTTCGGTCAGCGAGCGATAGATTTGCATCAGGCTATCTCAAAGTCCAGTTTCAGGCCGTCATAGGCGAGGCGAATGTGAGGCGGAAGCTCGGCCTCCGTGGCGGCGTGGTCCAGATCGTGGCTCATGTGGGTGAAGTAGGCGCGCTTCGGCTTGAGCTGTTCGACGAAGGCGATGGATTTTTCTAGGTGCGAGTGGCTGCCGTGCGGGTCGCGACGGAGGGCGTCGAGGATGAGCAGGTCAAGGTTCTGCAGGAGTGCCGCTGATTCCGGCGGGATGTCGCTCATGTCCGTGAGGTAGGCGGCGGAGCCGAAGCGGTAGCCGGTGATCTGCTGCTTACCGTGGGTAACCGGGATGAGACGGAATTTTGCGCCGAAGAGGTCTAGCTCCGCGTTGGGGGCGAGGCGATGCATCTGCACGCGAGCGCTGGTGGGGTACTTGTCCTTAGTGCGGAAGGTGTACTCGAAGATGCGCTCCAGGGCGCAGGCAGTGGATTCGTCGGCGTAGAGCGGGAGGACTCCGTCCTTGTGGCGGAAGCTGAGCGGGCGCAGGTCGTCCATGCCGAGGATATGGTCGACGTGGCCGTGGGTGTAGAGGACGGCGTCGACCTTGCGAATGCCTTCGCGGAGGGCCTGAGCGTGGAAGTCCGGGCCGGTGTCGATGAGCACGGTGTGGCCGGCGTACTCAATACGCACGGAGGGACGGGTGCGGCGGTTGCGCGGATCCGTGGAGGTGCAGACGGCGCAGTCGCAGCCAAGGGTGGGCACGCCCATAGAGGTGCCGCTGCCGAGGAATGTGAGCGTGGCCTGCATGATTTTACGTAACGATGCCGCCGCCGGGCTTGGGAGCGCCGGGGATGCCGGCTTCGCCGGCCTTGTCCGCGGCCTGGCGGGCGAGCATCTGTGTGACTTCGAGGAACATCATGCGCAGCTCGAAGAGGCCGCTGGAGAGGAAACGGTCTTCTTCGGGAGTGAGGTTGCCTTTGGATTTTTCCGCGATGACGCCGAGCATGTCGATGGTCTGGCGCGCGCCGATGAGGTCGATGCGGGGCTGGCGGCCCTCCGGGGCGACGGCGCCGAGCTGGAGCAGTGCGTTCATGTAGATGGACTGGACCACGCGCTCCATGTTGATGGGAGGAGGCGCACCGGCGGCGGGGTTGGCGGCGCGGAAGGCGGTGTCGAGGCGGTCGGTGGTGGCGGCATAGGCGGCGCGCGATTGTTCGGATTCTTCGAGTGTGGGCGGAGGCGGCATCTCGGGCTCCGCTGCAGCTGCAGGCTCGGGGGCCGGCTTAGGAGCTTCCGCGCGGGGGGCTTCTTTGCGCTCTTCGTCTTTGGGAGCATCGGGACGGATCTCGCCTTCGGCGGTGAACTTACGGCGGTCGTTGACGATGAAGGGTTTGTTTTGTTCAGGCATGATGGGGCTTCTCTCAGGGTTTGGACGTGGATTCAGAAAGTTTGGAGTGGACAGGGATAGGCGTGGCGTGTCCGCCGGGGTAGAGGAGCGGGAGGTTGCGCTCGAGGGCTTCGCGGCGGACGTAACCGAGGCCGAGGTGCGTGCCGCCGGGAAGGGTGGCGATGCTGGTGAGCTCGCCTGCGGGCCGGGAGACATCTTCAAAGAGAGCCTCGAGCGTTGCTGGACATGTAGGGATTTCGCCGGAGAGTGAGAAGCTGATGAAGGAGCGGTGGACGCTGCCGCGAGAGCGGATGCGCTCGACGATCTCCTGACCGAGGTAGCAGCCCTTGCTGAAGTGGAGGGCGCGTGTCTGCCCGGTCTCCTGGGGGAGGTCGCGGTCGCGGATGTCGATGCCGAAGAAGGGCGTGCCTTCGAGGACGCGGAGGGCTTCGAGGACCTGGGGGATGACTTCGATCGCGCCGGAGTTCTTCAGTTCCATCTGGAGCGTGGTGGCGGCCTCCGGTGTGGTCCAAAGCTCGTAGCGTGGGACGGTGGGTGAGTAGGCGGCGATGATGGTGGTTTCGCCGTGATGGAGCAGGTGGAGCGGGGCGGGGATGGGGAGCTTGAGATCGGCGAGAAGCGAGGGGGCCTTTGGGCCGATGAGGTTGAGACCGATGTAGCCGGTGAGTCCCGGGGCGAGCTCAACGTCGTCCATGATGATGAAGCGGTCGAGCAGGGCCTGTAAGGTATCGCGCTGGGCGGAGGTGGTCTCCAGCAGGAAGGATTCGCCGTCGGCGAAGATGTAGGCATCGCCCTGGATCTTGCCCTGGGCGCTGAGGAAGAAGTTGTAATTGCCTTCTCCGGAGGAGAGAATGGCGACGTTATTGGTGGCCATGCCGTTGAGCCAGCGGGTGCGGTCGGCCCCTGCGATGCGAAGAAAGGCCGTGTGCTCCAGTGGAAAGAGTCCAGCGGAGGTGCGAAGGGCGTTGAGCCCGGTCTCGAATTGTTCGTGCAAGATGCTCATTCTGCTTGGCTTATAGCTTTACCGAATTTTTGCCTGTTTCCAGTCTACAGGGTGAGCATTTGATTGTGTGAAGTGGATGCGGGTGAAGGTGTCTCAACCAGACAGTATTCGCTGGAGGTCGCGATTTTGACAAGAAGGGTGTGGGTACACTGGGAAGGCATCCTAGCTGTAGGACTGAAACAATTCTGGCTGCGGTCTGCTGAGGTGGTGGAGATGGTTGGCGAATTCTTTGTAGGCCGGTGGAGAGTGTCGGCGAGCTGCGCGGTGGCGCTGGCGCTGCTGAGCGGTGCGAGCGCAAGCGCGCAGAGCGCGGCGGGCGGCAACGCATGGACTGGAACGGCAGGCGTGCAGCCGCAGACGAGCGCAAAGAATTCGCAGACGGGCAATGCCGGGACTAAAGGGGATGCCGCGCCGCAGGACAGGAAGATGACTCCGGATGAGGCGAAGGAGCTGCTGGGGTCTATCGACAAGATTTTGCAGTTTGTGAGCAAGGACTCGCACCTGCCGATCGAGCACGATGTGAAGCGGACCCTGATTTCGCGCGACGAGGTGAACAAACACCTGCAGAAGGAGTTCAATGAGGACAAGGGCGCGAAGCGGCTGGAGCGGTCCGAGATCGTGCTGAAGAAGTTCGGGCTGCTGGACCAGGACTTCCACCTGAAGCCGTTTCTGCTGACGCTGCTGACGGAGCAGATCGCAGGGTTCTACGACAACAAGACGAAGACGGTGAACCTGCTGGACTGGGTGGCGCCGGAGGAGCAGAAGCCGGTGATGGCGCACGAGCTGACGCATGCGCTGCAGGACCAGAAGGTGAACCTGGAGAAGTGGTCGGACGCGTCCATGGAGGACGTGAGCCACAACGCGAAGGAAGACACGCAGCACATCCAGACCGATGAGGCGTCGACGGCGCGCGATGCGGTGGTGGAAGGGCAGGCAATGGTGGTCTTCATGGACTATGCGCTGCAGCCGACGGGCAAGACGCTGGCGAGTTCACCGGAGCTGGCGGACCGGCTGAAGGAGCTGGGGTCCGATACGAGCGATTCACCTGTGCTGGCGCGGGCGCCGCTGCTGCTGCAGGAGTCGCTGCTGTTTCCGTATGACGAGGGGCTGAGCTTCGAGGATCGCGTGCTGGTGAAAGCGGGCGTGGATGCAGGCTTTGCGGGCGTGCTGCAGAACCCGCCGGCTTCCAGCACGGAGATCATGCATCCGGATGCCTACCTGGCGCATACACCGGTGCCGGTGCTACGGCTGCCGGACATTCATCCGCTGATCGATGCAGAGTATGCACCGTATGACGTGGGCGTGATGGGCGAGCTGGATGTAAAGATCCTGGCGGAGCTGTTCGGCGGACAGCAGATGGCTGGGGCACTGGCTCCGGAGTGGGCAGGCGGGGTGTACTACGCGGCGCAGCGGAAGAATGCGTCCCCGGCGGAGAAGGAGACGACGGCGTCACTGGCTCTGCTGTACTACTCGCAGTGGAAGAATGAGGATTCGGCGCGTTCCTTTGTGCGGATTTATGAGGAGGAGTTGCCGCGGAAGTACTCCGGCCTGAAGCGCAGGGAGAACGATGAGAAGGACGGCGAGCGCGTGTATACGACCAATGAGGGCGACGTGCTGATCTCGTTCAATGGCAAGACGGTATATGTGGGCGAGGGATTTGATCTGGCGCTGAGCCGGAAGCTGCGAGACCAGATCATGAATGTGCAGTCGAGCGGGCCGATCATGAGCGCGGGCGTGCAGAGGATGCATGAGCCGGCGCTGAGTCTGGCAGGCGATTTGGCGCGGTTCGGGATGATGAAGGCGGCACTGCGGTAGAAACAGCAGTCAGCGAGGGAGCGGTAGTGCGTGCCAATGCGGCACGGACGATATACTTTTAACAAAAAGAGGCGCGAGGAGAGCGAGTTGCAGCGAGCAGAGATTGGGATTATCGGCGGCAGCGGCCTGTATGGGATGCCGGGGCTGACCGAGGTGCGTGAGGAGCGGATAACGACTCCGTTTGGCGAGGCGAGCGATCCCTATGTGCTGGGTGAGCTGGAGGGGCGCAAGGTGGCGTTCCTGGCGCGGCATGGCAAGGGACATCGGATTCTGCCGAGCGAGCTGAACTTTCGCGCAAATATTTATGGCTTCAAGGCGCTGGGGGTGATGAGCATTTTGTCGGTCTCGGCGGTGGGAAGCTTGAAGGAAGAGCATAAGCCTACGGATTTTGTGGTGCCGGATCAGTTCATCGACAGGACGTTTGCGCGGCATGCGACGTTCTTCGGCGAGGGCGTAGTAGGGCATGTGGGGTTTGGCGATCCGGTCTGCCCGATTGTAGTTGATACGTTTGTGAAGGCTTGCACCGAGGTGGGTGTGGTGGGCAAGCGCGGCGGGACATATGTGTGCATGGAAGGGCCGCAGTTTTCCACGCGCGCAGAGAGCAACCTGTACCGGAGCTGGGGCGCGGACGTAATCGGCATGACCAATCTGCAGGAGGCGAAGCTGGCGCGCGAGGCGGAGATCAGCTACGCCACGCTGGCGATGGTGACGGACTACGACTGCTGGCGCGCGGGGCATGACGATGTGACGGTGGACCAGATCATTGCCGTGATGCATACAAACTCCAGCAACGCCCAGAAGGTAGTGAAGGCGGCGGTGAAGTTGATGCCGCGCGACCTGAGTGCATCGCCTGCGCAGTCGGCGGCGAAGTTTGCGATTATGACGGACCGTGCGGCGATTCCGGCGGCGACCAAGGAGCGGCTGAAGGCGCTGTTCGGAAAGTATCTGGATTAGGAGAGAGCATGTCGATATTGGTTGTGGGCTCGGTGGCGTTTGATTCGATTGAGACACCGAGTGGAAAGCGGGAGAAGATACTGGGCGGCGCGGCGACGCATTTTGCGCTGGCGGCGAGCTACTTTACCGATGTGCGCGTGATTGGCGTGGTGGGTGAGGACTTTGGGCCGGAGCACGAGGGGGTACTGACGCGGCGGAAGATAGACACGCGCGGGATTGAGCGCGCTGACGGGAAGTGCTTCCACTGGACGGGGAGCTACTTGAACGATCTGAACTCGGCGGAGACGCTGCAGACGGACCTGAACGTGTTTGCGACGTTCGCGCCGAAGATTCCGGCTGAGTTCCTGGATTCGGAGTACTTGTTCCTGGCGAATATCGATCCGGTGCTACAAGCGCGGGTGCGGGCACAGATGCCGAAGGTGAAGATGGTGTGCGGCGACACGATGAATTACTGGATCGGGTCGCACCTGGAGAACCTGAAGAAGGTGCTGGCCGAGCTGGACGTGCTGCTGATCAATGATGGCGAGGCGCGGATGCTGAGCGGCGAGTCGAACGCCCTGCGCGCGGCAGAGAAGGTGATGGCGATGGGGCCGAAGGCGCTGGTGGTGAAGCATGGTGAGTATGGCGCTACGGGATATTTCAGCAATAAGGCATTCGATGGAGTGGCGGGGTTGAAGTGGCCGTTCCGTGCTCCGGCGCTGCCGCTGGCGGAGGTGGTGGATCCGACAGGCGCGGGAGATTCCTTTGCCGGAGGATTTTACGGATACATTGCGTCGCAGTCGAAGCTGACGCCGGCGGTGTTCCGCACGGCGATGTTTTATGGGGGCGTGATGGGGTCGCTGGCGGTGGAGCAGTTTGGCACGGAGCGGTTGGCGGAGCTGGACCCGAAAGAGATCGCGGAGCGCTTCCAGATCTTCCGGGAGATATCGCACCTTGAGGCGTAGAGTACGGCGCAGCGAAGAACAACGCGCTGCCACGGCGGCGGATGCGAATGTGGTCCGTCCGGCGGTGCGGGAAGATACGCTGGCGATGGTGATGTGCGCGCTGGCCGCGGTGTTTGTGGCGATGGCGGTGTGCCTGAGCAAGAACTACACGTTACTGTACGGCGATGCGGTGGCTCACCTTGGGATTGCGCGGCGGATACTGGATGCGCGTGAGCCGGGATGGGGACAGCTGGGCGGGGTATGGCTGCCGTTGCCACATCTGCTGATGCTGCCATTTGTGCAAAGGATGGAGTGGTGGCAGAACGGTATGGCGGGGACGTGGCCGTCGATGCTCTGCTATGTGGCGGCGGTGGCCGGGTTCTACCGGCTGGCGCGGCGGATGATGATCGACCGGTGGGCGGTAGCGGCCACGGCGTTCTTCGGGCTGAATCCGAACCTGTTGTACCTCTCGACCACGGCGATGTCGGAACCGCTGTTTGTGGCGCTGATGGTGTGGACGGTGCTGACGACAGTGGAGTGTATTGCGGCGATACGCGCGGGCACGGTGCGCGTGGTCCAGCGCAAACTGTTGCAGACAGGCTGGCTGGTGATGGCGGCGGTGCTTACGCGCTACGACGGATGGGTGTTGGGCGCGGCGGCGTGGTGCTGGCTGGCATGGGAGCTGCGTCGGAGTGGGTTGTGGAGCGCGGCAGGGAAGAGCTTTCGGTGGTTTACCGTGCTGGCGGTGGCGGGGCCGCTGGCATGGATGGGGTATAACGCGAAGTTCTTCCACGACCCGCTGGATTTTTTGTGGGGGCCATATTCGGCGAGCGCGATTCTGCGGCGGACAACGCCTTCGGGCACGACGTTCTATCCGGGCTGGCATGATCCGTTCTATGCATTGCGGCTGTATATGCGTACTGCCCAGGCCGATGCGGCGGCCTGGGCGGCGGGGTATCTGGTTGTGGCTGCGGCGGCAGAGGGGCTTTGGCTGACGTGGTGGCGCAGGCTGCCGCGTGCGGTGACGCTTTTGTGGGTGCCGGTGCCTTTCTATGTGTACTCGATTGCGTATGGTTCGGTGCCAATTTTTATTCCGCTGCTGTGGCCGCATTCGTACTACAACTCGCGCTATGGGATGGCGATGCTGCCGGCGCTGGCGATGTTTGCGTTCCTTGCGTTGGCGGGTGCGGAGGATTGGATGCGCGGGCGCGCGGAGCCGGAATGGAAGCTGGCGGCGCGGGTGATGCAGCCTATTGCGCTGGCCTTGATTGCTCTGAATACAGTGATGATGATGCATGCGACTCCGCTGGTGCTGAAGGAGGCGCAGGTAAATGCGTCCACGCGAGTGTCGTTTGAGCGCGCACTGGCCAATACACTGGGTGGATTGCCACCGGGGGCGACGGTGTTGATGTCGAGTTCCAACCATATCGGTGCGCTGGAGCGAGCGGGGATCTCACTGCGGCAGACGGTAAATGAGGGAGACTATATCGAGTGGCCACCGGCGATGCTGGACCCGTCGCGGGCGGCGGCCTATGTGATCGCCATGCAGGGTGACCCGGTAGACGTAGCGGTGAAAGCGCATCCGGAGGGGCTTACGGAACTGAGTATTGTGTGCAGCACCGGGCAGTCGTGCGCGCGGGTGTACAAGTCGGATGTCTACGGAGTGCATTGAGGGGCGTTGGTGCTAACATCGCTCGAAGACCATCATGCTTGCACCCGGACATTTTTCGTTTAGCCAGTTTGACCAGATGCTGCTCTCCAGCGAGGCTGTGAAGCGGCTATCCATCGCATGCCTGGCCGGAGCGGTGGTGGGGGTACAACGCGAGTGGAGGCATAAGGCTTCAGGGCTGCGAACGAACATGCTGATCTGCCTGGGCGCGGCGCTGTTCACGATGCTGTCGGCGACGCTGGCGGGTGAGGGCAGCCCGAATAAGGGGCAGGTTGCCTCGAACATTGTGCAGGGAATTGGGTTCCTGGGTGCGGGATTGATTCTGCATACG
>Ga0206804_10288_pt1 | contig 13009 bp, 11 predicted proteins | sample Alteio_BWOrgCont_62_FD_152888 | JGI IMG/M metagenome (GOLD analysis project Ga0206804, IMG submission 152888) | Enriched cells from forest soil in Barre Woods Harvard Forest LTER site, Petersham, Massachusetts, United States -... | ecosystem: Environmental > Terrestrial > Soil > Temperate forest >... | reverse complement strand
CACGAGGGCGAAGTGGATATCCAAAGCGAAGAAGGTCGCGGGACCTCGATCTGTGTCTCGCTCCCGCTCGACAAGCACATGAAGCCGCCGGAAGCGCCCAAACCCGCCGCGCCCCCAAGCACCACGCTGCGGATCTTGGTGGTTGAAGATGAACCCATGGTCCGCGAAGTGATCAGCGTCTATCTGGATGAGGATCATCACCACGTGGTCACGGCGGTCAACGGGCGCGAAGGATTGGAAAAGTTCCAGGCCGGCGGCGAGTTTGACTTGGTCATGACCGACCGGGCCATGCCCGAAATGAATGGCGATCAACTGGCGGTGGAGATCAAAAAGCTCAAGCCGGGGCAGCCGATTCTGCTGCTCACCGGATTTGGCGATATCATGGGCGGGTTGGGCGAGCAGCCGCCGGGCGTCGACCTGGTGGTGAGCAAGCCCTTCACGCTCGGCACGCTGCGCAACGCCATCGCCAAAGCGACGGCGCGGTAGGTGCATTGCCGCGGAGTCGCCCGCCGTGACATATTTCTGACACTTTGCTGACTCGCTGGTGACAACGTGCGGCGGGTTTTGAGCGAAGCTTCCCTCCTATGAAAACGCGTCTTCTCTCCCTCGCCATGTTTCTCGGCATCACGACCCTCGTCATCGCCGCCGATCCGGATCCGGGCTTCACAGCCCATGAATGGGGCACCTTCACCTCCGTGCAAGGCGCGGATGGCGTGCAGATGAATTGGAATCCGTTGATCGTCGCGGACCTACCCAAGTTTGTCTATGATGTCTCCGACGTTCACTTGAGCCGGGTGCTCGGTTTTGCCGTCCTGGGAAAACTCGGCACCGCCAGCCGTCAGCGCATGGAGACGCCCGTCATCTATTTCTACAGCTCCCAGGCGCGCACCGTGGACGTGGCCGTCCGCTTTCCTGAGGGACGGGTGACAGAATGGTACCCGCTCGAAAGCGCGGCCATCCCCGGCGTGGCGGAGAGCGGTCCGGCGGTCTCCCGGGTCCAGCCCGCTTTGCATTGGAAGAACGTCCAGGTGCAGCCGCAGTCCGCGCCCAGTCAGACCCTGATCACCGATCAATCCGGCAGCCACTATTTCGCCGCGCGCGAGACCGACTCCTCGCTCGTGCAGACGTCGGAGAAGGGAAAATTGGAGATGGAGAAATTTCTGTTTTATCGGGGCACCGGCAGCTTCAACGCACCGCTCGTCGCCAGGCTCGACAGTGCCGACGCGGCGCATCTGGCGCTGACGAACTCCGGCCACGAAGCGCTGCAAAGCCTGTTCATCTGCGAGGTGCGCCTCGATGGCAGCGTGGCCTTCACAGCGGTCCCGAAACTGGCCGCGGGGGAAACGCAGAACGTGCAATTGGGCAGCGCCTCGGTGTCCAGTGCCGAGAGTTTGATGGCCGCGCTCCGGACCGCTCTGGTGGCTCAGGGACTCTACGAAAAGGAAGCCGCCGCCATGGTCAAGACGTGGGGCAGCTCCTGGCTGGGTGACCCGGGCGTGCGCGTCCTGTACACGCTGCCCCGTGCCTGGACCGACCGCACACTGCCGCTGACCATAGCGCCTGCGCCGAAAGCGATCGAACGCGTTATGGTGGGACGGGCGGAAATCATCACCCCGGCCATGGAGCAAGCGCTGCTCACGGCGGTTAACCGCTACATCGCGGCGAAGGTCGAGGATCGACCGGCCATCGTGGCCGAGACGCGCGCCTTGGGCATGGGGCGGTTTACCGAAGCCGTTCTGCGGCGCATTCAGGTCGGCGCCCAGCGCAGCCCCGAATTCAACTCACTGTCGTGGGAACTCCTCCAAGCCGTCTCCGCTCCGCCGAAGATTGATGCCAGGGTGACCTCCGCTCGATAGGGGGGCAGGCTGCGTGCGGTGCGGAGCTTCCTCTTTTTCTTAATCTTGTTCGTAATCTTTTTCTTCCGCTGCGACCGCTGCACTGCGGTGCGTGGGGGAAAGAAAATGAACAAGAAAAAGGGCAAGAAAATGACTCTCTTCTTGCCTGTCCGCTCGCTGCCCGCCCCGGCACCCGGAGCGAAGTGATTTTTGTATTCCCGCCGCCCCGGTTCTCGGACACAACCGGCTCATGAAACTTTTCCCCTGGCGTCTCCTGATCGCTCCGACCGCCGCCGTTCTCTTGAGCTCTTGCGCGGCGCATCAAGTGCCCTTCAACGAAGCCGATTTCGTCCGGAGTGGGAAAGCGGGCTATGGGGACGTGGCCGGGCAGGTCTTTCGCACCGACGTCAAAAATGAAATCTGGCTCCAGACCCACGGACTGACCGTGAAACTGATGCCAGCCAATGCCTATACCGATGAAATCGTCCGGCGAAAATACACCAACCGCGAATGGCTGGCGCGCGCGGACGCGCGCATTCAGAAATACGTGCGGCGCGTCCGGACCGACGCCAACGGCAATTTCCTATTCACCCGCGTGCCCGTGGGCGATTACTATGTCGCCAGCCACTACAAGTGGAATTATCCGACGCAAAGCACCGATTCGGAAGGCAACTCCATCCAGGTCATGGCGGATGACGACCAATGGCTGTTTGCCCGCGCCCACGTCCAAAGCGGACACACCACCACCGTCGTGGGTTGGGATCAGGGTCGGTAAGCTGGGCAGGAGGAAATTTTTTAAAACGCAGAGGCCCAGCGCGGCCGAGCCGCAACCAAAAGGAGTCCCGACGCAACTCGCGCGCTCGCTCCCAAGCTCCAGCTTGGGAGCGCATTTGTCCGCGAAGCTCCAGCTTCGGCGGTCAAGCCCATGGATGCTCGTTCCCAATCCAGCTTGGGAACGCCCTTGTCCGCGAAGCTCTGCTTCGTCAAGCTCCCGCCATGCGAACTCGCTACCGCATCCACGAGTCGGACCGCGCGCATTTCATCACCTCGACGATCGTCGAATGGTTGCCCATTTTCGGTAGTGCTGCCTGCTGCGATATCCTTGTCTCGTCGCTCGCGCACTGTCGCGAACACAAGGGCTTGAAGATCTACGGATGGGTCATTCTCGACACCCATTGCCATGCGGTCCTCGCCGCCGCCGACCTTTCATCGGTTCTCCGCGATTTAAAGAGCTACACCGCAAAGCTGCTCATCGCTCAGATCGCCGCGGAAGGCCGCGAATGGCTCCTGAATCAGCTCCGGCACTATCGGGCCGCGCACAAGCCGAACGAGTATCAAATCTGGCAGGAAGGCTCGCATCCGCAGGCGATCCTCAGCGACGAGATCATGCGACAAAAGCTGGAGTATCTGCATAACAACCCCGTCAAGCGAGGGATGGTGAGTTCGCCGGAGCACTGGCGGTATTCCTCTGCGCATGAATGGCTGCCGGGCGCGGTCCCCGTCCTTCGGTGCGATCCCTGGCTGTAATGGTAGTCGGGCCAGTTGTGCTTGGCGGCGCACCCGTCTGCGAAGCTCTGCTTCGCGCGGTCCGCACTCGTTCCCAATCCTGCGGCTGCGGGATTGGGAACGGACCTGTCTGGGAAGCTCAGGCTTCATCGGTGCACCCGGTCGATGCGGACCGGCTCCGCATTTAGGAACTGCCCTGGCGAAGCTGGAGCTTCGAAGACAAGTGCGTTCCCAAGCCGGAGCTTGGGAACGAGCGCGCCTCTGCGCCTCCGCGTTTTAAACCTCCAGCCTCCACCGCGAACCTTGACTCGCCTGCCAGTGGTTCTATCATCCAGCAAATACCAGCAGGGGAGCCATTTGGCTGAGAGGTTTGCGTCGCGCGTTAGCGCGGGGCAGACGACCCTTTGAACCTGATGCGGGTCATGCCGCCGCAGGGAGCCGCGCCCACTGAATGGGCGCTTTCAAAGTAAACTCAGCCGTGCCGCACCCTGCCGCACGGCCTTTTTATTTCCCGCTATCAACCATCCACTTTCTTCCCCGCCGCCGCCCATGATCGCCACCAAAGACTCCCTCGAACCCCACAGCAGCGACCAGCTTCCGGCCAGCACCCGCGTCTATGTCCAGGGCGAGCTTTTCCCCGACGTCCGGGTGCCCCTGCGCGAGATCGCCCTCACGCCGACCAAAACCATGAACGGCGCGACCGAGCCGAACGCCCCGGTCCGCGTCTATGATTGCAGCGGCCCGTGGGGGGATCCCGCTTTCACCGGCACTTCCGACGAAGGCCTGCCCGCCCAGCGGGCCACCTGGATCGCCGGTCGCGCCGACGTCGAGCCCTACGACGGTCGCGAAGTAAAGCCCCAGGACAACGGCTACCTCTCCGGCAAACACGCCGAGTACGCCAGCACCGCCGAGCGCAACCGCCTCGTCGAGTTTCCCGGGTTGAAGGGCCAGCGCCGTCGCCCGCTGCGCGCCAGCGCCGGCCATCCCGTCACCCAGCTCTGGTACGCCCGGCAGGGCATCATCACCCCGGAAATGGAGTTCATCGCCATCCGGGAAAACCTCGGCCGGGCCCGGCTCGCCGAATTGTCGCAAGACATCCACCGCGCCGACCTCGACAAGCAGCACGCGGGTAGCCACCAGATCTCACTGATTACTCCCTCACCGACCACTGATTACTCTCCGTCGATTTTCCGCCGCTTCCCCCAGCGCATCCCCGATCAAATCACCCCCGAATTCGTCCGCAGCGAAGTCGCCGCCGGCCGCGCCATCATCCCGGCGAATATCAACCACCCCGAACTCGAGCCGATGATCATCGGCCGCAATTTCCTCGTCAAAATCAACGCCAACATCGGCAACAGCGCCGTAGCCTCGTCGATCGAGGAGGAAGTCGAGAAAATGCGCTGGGCCACCAAATGGGGCGCGGACACGGTCATGGACCTGAGCACCGGCAAGAACATCCACGCCACCCGCGAATGGATCCTGCGCAACAGCCCCGTGCCCATCGGCACCGTCCCCATCTACCAGGCGCTCGAGAAGGTCAACGGCAAGGCCGAAGACATGACCTGGGAGCTCTTCCGCGACACTCTTATCGAGCAGGCGGAGCAGGGGGTCGACTACTTCACCATCCACGCCGGCGTCCTCCTCCGCTTCATCCCGCTCACCGCCCATCGCATGACCGGTATCGTCAGCCGCGGCGGCAGCATCATGGCCAAGTGGTGCCTGTCGCATCACCAGGAAAGCTTCCTCTACACGCATTGGGACGACATCTGCGACATCATGGCCGCCTACGACGTCAGCTTCTCCATCGGCGACGGCCTGCGCCCCGGCTCCATCGCCGACGCCAACGACCGCGCCCAATTCGGCGAACTCGAAGTCCAGGGCGAACTCACCCGGCGCGCCTGGGCCAAAGGCGTCCAGGTCATGAACGAAGGCCCCGGCCACGTGCCGATGCATCTCATTGAGGAAAACATGGCCAAACAGCTCGAATGGTGCGGCGAAGCCCCGTTCTACACCCTCGGCCCCTTAACCACCGACATCGCCCCTGGCTACGACCACATCACCAGCGGCATCGGCGCCGCCATGATCGGCTGGTACGGCTGCGCCATGCTCTGCTACGTCACACCGAAAGAACACCTCGGCCTGCCGAACAAGAAGGACGTCAAAGACGGCGTGATCACCTACAAAATCGCCGCCCACGCCGCCGACCTCGCCAAAGGCCACCCCGGCGCTCAATACCGCGACAACGCCCTCAGCAAAGCGAGGTTTGAGTTTCGCTGGGAAGATCAATTCAACCTCGGCCTCGACCCCGAAACCGCCCGCGAATTCCACGATGAAACTTTGCCCCAAGAGGGAGCGAAAACCGCGCATTTTTGCTCAATGTGCGGGCCCCATTTTTGTTCCATGAAAATAACCGAAGACGTGCGGAAGTACGCGGCCGAGCAGGGGATAGGCGAAGAAGAGGCGTTCAGTCAAGGTATGGCGGATAAAGCGAAAGAGTTTGTTGAGACAGGCGCTGAGGTTTACAAGCCAGCTTGATGCGGAAACCTTCAAACCAACTTCCCGCGCAAGCAAACTTGGACATCGAATAATATCCGTGATCCATCCAAGCCGAAGCAACTACGAGGACGGGAGACCCGATCGCGAGAATCGCCCGATCCCATTCGAACCTGAAACTCGGACTGCGGATGACGCATATGAGATCAGCGAACCCTTCGACCCAAGGCAGATCGACATCTCGGTCGAAGTGCAGAACGTTGGCTATCTTTTAGACCTTCTCCAAGACAACTTGATTGACATGAACTCTGACTTTCAGCGGTCAAAGGATCTCTGGTCCCCGGCCAAGATGAGTAGGTTTATCGAATCACTCATCGTGAGATTGCCAATCCCTCCATTCTATTTGACTACGCCCGAGAGTATTCCTGCGAATAGTGAAAACCGATTTCAGATCGTTGATGGCCTTCAGCGATTATCTAGTCTTCGACGCTTTGTCATTGAGAAAAAAATGCGCCTCCGCGGTTTGGAACTGCTGCCGGATTTAGATGGGCGCACTTTTGAAGACCTCCCCCGTCCAGTACAGAGAGCTATTGAGCGAGCACAGGTTACAGTGTATCTAATTCGTCCAAATACTCCGAAGCCGGTTAAGTTCATCATATTTAACCGTATGAACACTGGCGGATTGACTCTTAATGACCAGGAGATTCGCCATGCATTGAATCCTGGCTATCCCGCCAAATACTTAGATGATTTAGTGGAATCACCAACCTTTCGACACTTCATTCGCGTGCGTCATGCTCGGATGCGTGATCAAGAGCTAGCGCTTAGATATATAGCGTTCCGGCTGACTCCCCCTACAAAATACAAACGTGGATTGAAGCGTTTTCTCGATGACGCGATGGGCGAGATAGACCGCCTGCCACACGAAATGCTCCAAGCATTTTCAATCGACTTCGAAGCAGCATTGGCAACCGCCTTCGCGCTGCTTGGGCGTCACGCTTTCAGTCGGAAAAGAGAAAACCGGCCTGCGCTAAATAAGGCATTGTTCGACACTTGGACCGTGAACTTAGCTATCCTGCCTCCGAAGGAACGAAACAAATTGGTTAAAAATCGCGAAGCGCTTGAATTTGAGTATTGGCGGATGCTTGCACCGGGCGGAAAATTCGAGAATTCAATTTCCAAAGACACTTCTAGTCCGGAGTCGGTGAAAGATCGTTTCGAGGCGATCGCAACCCTTTTCTCACGATTTACCGCGGAGGAGTCATGATCAAGCAACTTGTTATTGAGAGGTTTAAGGCCTTTAAAAATGAACATTTCCCGTTGACTGCATTGAACATACTTGCCGGAGTAAATGGGACCGGTAAGTCAACGTGTATTCAAGCCCTGCTTTTGCTTCGGCAATCTTTCCTGCAAAATACGCTTCACGAACGCGGCCTCCTGCTGCGTGGGCCACTTCTAAATCTTGGAACTGGACAGGATGTATTTCATCAGTTTTCAACCGAAGAAACAATTTGTTTCCAATTGGACACGGACTCCGAATCAACGAGATGGGTTTTTAGTGCCAAAATGGATTCAGAACTGCTACCGTTTGCCGAGGTGGCATCGACGGATGCTGGTGGCGCAATATTTAGCACGCCTCTCTTTGCTGGCGGCTTCTGGTATCTTAGTGCAGAACGAATCTCACCAGATACCTCGTATGCGGCGTCATATGAACCCACCGATTCCGCTGGCCCCTTGGGACAGCACGGCGAGTTCACAGTTGATTTCTTGGCTCGCAATCAACTGACCCCCCTTGCCTCATCTGCCCTTCGACATCATACGCTCCCGGAAAAGGCAGTTGATCTACTAGGGAATGTCCGAGCTTGGCTTGCTGAGATAAGCCCTGGCGTTTCTCTGACACCAGAACGGTTTCCAGCCTTGGATCGTACGGCGTTAACATTCGACTATGTTTCCGGATCGGAAGTATTGTCATACAAGTTGCGTCCTACAAATGTCGGTTTCGGTCTCACTTATGTTCTGCCCGTGATCGTAGCACTACTTGCGGCTAAACCCGGCGACCTCGTTTTGATTGAAAATCCGGAATCCCACATACATCCGCGTGGCCAAGCGCAACTTGGATTGCTTGCTGCAATTGCCGCACAATCTGGTGTTCAAGTTGTCATGGAAACCCACAGCGATCATTTTCTAAACGGAGTTCGAATGGCTGCGAAACATGGGTTAATCACGGCCACGAACGCTACTATCCTCTATTTCAACAGATCTCCGAATGTTCCCGGGCACTCGACCAGTGTAATTATTCCAAAGCTTACCCCCGAAGGAAAGCTGACGGAGTGGCCTGCGGGATTCTTCGACCAATGGCAAGTGGCGTTGCACGAATTGCTTTAATGTGCCCGTAGACTACGCAACGTTCAACGAACTTTCATTTCCTTCGGACGCATACACGTCCGCCGAACTTCGTCATTGGCTGAGCGATTTTGTTCAGGTGTTGAATGAGGCGTGGAAGATGGGTCTAAAGCGACTGCGAATAAGGCCGGATTTCCGAATGCTGCAAACAAGCGATGGGTTGTCGATGATCGAAGTAATTTGTCAGTTGCCGGATACTGAACGGGACATTGTTTTATCTGCCGCGGACGCACCGTACATCCGAGACGACGAGGCGTCCCAAGTGGAAGAGTTTCTTGCCGCATCAGTGCACCGGGTCAATGGCGCTATCGTATCAGGTGCGGAGGGGCTTATTTGTGCAAAAGTGCACGGAACGCTAGCTATGAGCTTGTTGTCCGACGCACAATGGGATGCCGCTTTGGTAACAATTTCCGTCATCCGAGACGGGTGTGAAAGAGAAGAGACATCGTCTGTGCTTCATGCCTCCCGAAAGCCACACTTGGCAACGCATTCGGCCAAGATCGGCGAACTCGCGTTCGATCCACGGGTTTTGACGGCGACCCCGACGAATCCGTTACCAAATTCGACATTCGTCACACGGTACATTGCCAAGGATGACTGGCAATCTCTAGTGACTGGCATCATGGCCAAAGCGGACGGCGAAAAAATTGCAGCGATTACGACTTTGGCGACTGCTGTTGCCAAGGCGAATGGCTATGTCTCAGAGACGAAGCTTTCCACGTACAACCAACAACGTCGCGGGAGTTATCGCCAGATTTTTTCAACGGGAGAGGGGGCTTCTAGACTCTTTCTATCGACGGACGTTAAGAAGTGCACTTACGAGGTGTGTGCCTACAACGGGCAACACCTTGGCGAATGGCGGTTTTCTGGCACGCAGCATCAAGCTCCGGACACTTCTGGGAAGCACGACATAGATGTCATTTAATTTTGGGACCTTTCTCCAAGGGGGAAAAGGGTGGGTCTGGCCTGGTTGTGGCCCAGTTTAAGTACCCCTTGAAACCCGAGGACAGCGTCGCCATCCGCTCCGCGTCTCGATCAGCGATGGGCGTGGTCCGCCTTTACTGGTTGACAGTGGGAACCGTATCCGGTTTCCCATCTGCATGAACTTCCGCCTCCTCTCCCCGATTCTTCTCGTCGCCGCGTCCACCTTCGCCGCCGATGCGCCGGCGCTTCCTTCCATTCCAGCGGAACCCATCGCGAAGAAGAAAGAGCTGCTTTTCTCCGATGACTTCGAGCGGACGGAGTTGGGCAAGGCGTGGGCGATCGTGGTGCCGACCTTCTCCATCGAGAACGGCACGCTGAAGGGCACGCAGATGCGCTTCGACACGCCCGCCGTGGAAGCCACCGCAGGCGTTCCGGCGAAACCGGCGGTGAAGGGACATCAGGCCGTCATCGGCAATGATATCCCGACCAAGGATAGCGTGATCGAGTTCCGCTTCAAGCTCGGCGGCGCGCAGTCGGTGACGGCGGAGTATGATGACCGGAAGTTCAACGGCTCGCACTATGGGCACATCTGCATGGCGCGTATTGCGGCGACCGGCATCACGCTCACGGATCAGAAAGGTCTCGCGGTGGCCCGACCCGAAGGCGCCACCGGCGAACCGCCCGCTCCCGCCGGCCGGAAAAACGTCACCTTCCCGCTCAGCCTCGATCCCGAGACGTGGCACACGTTCATGCTGGAGACGGTGGGCGACACCATGAGGGCCACGATCGACGGCAAGCCCGTGGCTTTCCTGCAGTCCCCCGGCATCGCCCATCCCACGAAGTCGAAGGTGGAATTCGGCTGCATGGGCAAGGACGGCTTCTTCGACGATCTCAAGGTCTGGAACGCCGAACCGGCGAAGTAGGGTGCTCCGGCCCTCGCTTTATCGACGCCTCACGCAGGCATTTGCGAGGTGACAAACAAGGGAGGGCGATGCTATTCAACAGCACCATGACAGATGAAGAACTAGACAGTTCTCGCACGCAGTTTTGGGTCAAACGCTGGCAGCGTGAGAAATTGCCATGGGATCTTGGTGGCATCCCCCCGGATCTCCTTTCATTTGTGAAGCAAAACCGGTCCTCAACCACCCGCGTGCTCGTGCCGGGGTGCGGTTCCGGCTACGAAGTGCGAATCTTCGATGCCATGGGTCACGACGTCACGGCGATCGATTTTTCCGAGCCGGCGGTGGCCCACGCGCGGGAAGTGCTCGGCAAGCTTGGCCACAAGGTGATTCAAGGCAATTTCTTCAAGTACGATTTTGGCGATACCCGCTATGGGATGATCTATGAGCGTGGATTCCTTTGTTCCATCCCGCCGGAACGCTGGGTCGACTATGCCGCGCGGATGGCCGATCTTCTCCCGCCGGGAGGCCGGTTGGTCGGCCTTTTCCTCTACGGTGAAGAACCGGATCCGCCGCCCTTCCCGCTGACGGAAAAAACCGCGGCGGATCTTTTCGGAAAATCCTTCCGGCTGGTGAACTCCAAAACCGCGATGGCCAACTCGGTGCCCGTTTACCAAGGTATGGAACGGTGGCAGGAGTGGGAAAGGATCGACGGATAACCGCGAAAATCGGGTTTCAACGTGCAGAAAGCCGGCACCGTGGACCTGGCGGGGATTGCGTTGGATCTCATGGCCATCGCCTTGCAAACCGGGCGCGCCAAGGATCATGCCCGGCTGGTCATGTTTGTGGAAGCGGGGATTACAGATATGGATCGTCTGCGCGACATCCTCACGCGCCACTCGCTGCTTGCGGAATGGGCGAAATTCGAGAATCGTTTCCTCCAGCCGTGAACATCGATATGCATCAAATCGTGCAGTCCAAGGAAGCCGAGCGCCGCCGGATCCGGGCGCTGCCTTGGCTGGAAAAGCTGGAGATGCTCGACAGGCTGCGCGACCGGCATCTTTTAATTCGGCGCACACGTTTGCGAAATGACGGCGCTTCGCAAAATCCGACTTAGATGTCTGGCTTGGACTCGGTGCGGTTGAAGTCATCTTGGAAGATGAGCTTTCCCAGGTCGGCGGCGAAAACGGATGCGGTGAGAGCGGAGAGCAGGAGGGCGAGGGGGAACGAGGGTTTCATGCCCGGCATTGAGCAGGCCTGCGGAGCGGGATGGAAGGACACTCTGTGGACCGAACGCCGTTGACAGGAGACGTTAATTCTCTGTAAACACTTGTTTGGTTGATTTCGTCCAGCATCAACCCGTCCTTGATGCTTTATATGAATACGTCCAACCCGCCACGGTGGCTTTCTGCCCGAGCTCTGACCTTCGGCGTGGCGGCGCTGCTCGCTGCGGCTGCGCCCTACCAGGCGGTGGCCGAAACGCCGATCACTACCTCCTCGAACTCGAATACCTGGACCAATGGATCGGACCTTCCCATTTGGGATGTCGGACCAAGTGGAATCTACAGTTCCAACTGGAGTTATAACACCCTCCCCGGCCCGCTGGACAACGTGCTCTTTCCTAACAATGTTCCGACCTTTCCGTTCTCCTCTTTTTTTCAGTCGCCACTGAATACTCTGGGCAATGGGCTGACCATTCTCCTGGGGGACGTCAATGGGGATGATTTTGAAAAACCCGGGAAGAATTCCAATGGGCTGCCCCTCGTCGTCGGGCCGAGCAGTAAGCCGGGAGACCCGAACGCCTTGATCTTCCAAAACAGCTACACCCTGGTGAATGCCTCGGTGTTTGCCCCGGCCTCTCCTCTGTTCATTCCCGGAACGATTATCCTGCCGATCACCAGCGGCGCCATCATTGTCGGTCGCGGGTTCACTGCAACGATCGATGTGGATGTGAATCTGCTGCCCGGCAATGGGACAATCACCAAATACGGCTTGGGGACCCTGATTCTCAATGATGTCGTCATCGGCAATGTCCTCGTGCAGGACGGCGTGCTTGGGGGCAACTTCATCGTCACCGGCAATCTCACCAACCATGCCACGCTGAGTCCCGGCGATGCGCCAGGGACGATCTACGTCCAGGGTAATTTCCAGCAGGACAAGGTGGCCAACCTGGACATCAAGATCGCCTCCCCCACTTCCTTCGATCAGGTACATGTCGCCGGGATCGCCGCGCTGGGCGGCAGTGTGAATGTCGCACTCCTCGATGGCTTCCGCCCCCAGCGAGGGAAGAAGTTCACCTTCCTCGACACCGGCACCATCATCTCGGGGAAATTCGCCAAGGTGAACGCCCCCGTGTGGGATTTGCTCACGCTGCGGCCTTTCTATGGCAAACACACCGTGACTTTGAAAGCGGTCATCAACTCCTTTGACGCGCTGCCGGGCCTGACGCCCAACCAGGACGCCGTGGCCCGTAACCTCGACGCGGTCCTCTTCGATTCGCGTGAGACGAAGTTGATCGACGTTCTCTACGGCAAAGGCTTCGACCAATTGCCGGGCGACTTCGACAAGATCTCCCCCGAGGAACTGACTTCCATCTTCACGATCGGCACTTCGCTGGCCACGGTGCAGTCGCTGAACATCCAGCGCCGGACGGGTGACATCCGCTCCGGTTCGAGTGGATTCAGCGCCTCGGGGCTGGCTATCAACGGCGCGGGCCCGAGCTACAGTGGCGATTTTAGCTTCGGCGCCGGCGTAGGTGGGCCGAGCGGGAATGATGGCAAGGAGAGCAAGGAAATGAAGACGGTCGCTCCGACCGAGAACCGGTGGGGCGCATTTCTCTCCGGCACGGGTGAGTGGGTCAACGTCAGTGGCACCGAAAACGCCCGCGGCTATGAGGTGGCCAATGGCGGCTTTACCCTGGGCGTCGATTACAAAGTGTGCCCGAATTTT
>Ga0206804_10287_pt1 | contig 13097 bp, 12 predicted proteins | sample Alteio_BWOrgCont_62_FD_152888 | JGI IMG/M metagenome (GOLD analysis project Ga0206804, IMG submission 152888) | Enriched cells from forest soil in Barre Woods Harvard Forest LTER site, Petersham, Massachusetts, United States -... | ecosystem: Environmental > Terrestrial > Soil > Temperate forest >... | reverse complement strand
TCGCTTGGTGGCTACTACGTGAATGACATGAACCTGTTTGGGCGCACCTGGCAGGTTCAGGTGCAGGCCGAAGCCGCAGACCGTTCGTCGATCGACGATATTTACCGGATCAATGTGCGTAGTGCGGACGGCAAGATGATTCCACTCCGCAGCCTGGTGGAGGTCCGCACGGTCATCGGACCGCAGGCGCTGATCCGCTACAACAACCAGTCAGCGGTGACGGTGCAAGGCATTGGCGGCCATGGAGCAGGTCGCGACAAAGACGCTGCCGCGCGGGTATCGTGGCCTGTGGACTGATGTGTCATTCCAGGAGAAGCGGGCCGAAGGAAAGACGGAAATCATCCTGGCCTTTGCAGTGTTGTTTGCCTACCTGTTCCTGGTCGCGCTCTACGAGAGCTGGACCATTCCGATCCCCGTGCTGTTGTCGGTGAGCGTTGGTGTTGTCGGCTCGTACGCGGCAATTGTCATGACGGGGCTGACACTCGATCTCTATGCACAGATCGGCATGATCGTGCTGATCGGGCTGGCCGCCAAGAACGGCATTCTGATCGTCGAATTCGCCAAGGAGCGCCGTGCAGAAGGGATTCCATTGCTGGAAGCCGCGACCGAGGGCGCGCGGTTGCGTTTCCGCCCGGTCATGATGACGTCCTTTGCCTTCATCCTGGGATTGCTACCACTTGTGGTGGCGATTGGCCCGTCACAATTGGCGCGTCGCGATGTCGGCACGCCGGTATTTGGCGGCATGCTCACCGCCTCCTTCATTGGCATATTTGCTATCCCGCCGCTTTATGTGATCTTTCAGTCGTTGCGTGAACGGCTGCGCAAATCGGCGCGCCCGACGGCAGGGCGAACCGACGAGCGGGTCTCCGCCGATCATCCGGCGGTTGGGGAGTAAGGAGGAGAGAATGACGAACCGTCAAAGACGGTATGCCTTGCCGGTATCGGCTCTTCTGGTTGGAGCATGCCTGCTTCAGCCGGCATTCAGCGCGCCGAATCCATTTCGTGGCAGCACTGGCGAGCCGATGAAACAGGATGATATCGACGCTCTCAATAATGCCACCAATCGTTTGCTTGATCGGCCGCAGCTTGTTGCGGGCGGCACGGAGACCTGGAGTAACCCGACATCAGGTGCGAGTGGGACAATCACCGCAGGTAATCCGGTCAGCCGTCACAGCCTGAGTTGCCGTATTTTGCAGTATCGGATCATCGGGCCTGGGACCCGACCGGAGCGTAGCTATACCGCGACCTGGTGCAAGACACCGGACGGCTGGAAGTTGGGTTGATCGATGCGTTCCGCCCTCCTGCGGCGGCGGTTTCTTCGGGCATTTTGGCAAGAGCTGCGGATCATTTGGCCGATCCTCTCAGGGCTTCTGGTCGTCCAATTGGGGCTCGGCGCGCTCATTGGTTACCTGGAGGAGTGGCCGCTGGGGAACGCGGCCTATTTCACCTTCGTCACTGGGCTGACGATCGGTTATGGCGATCTGGTTCCGTCTCGCGTCAGCACCCGATTGATGGCCGTCATAATCGGATTCATTGGCATTCTATTGACTGGGCTGGTGGCTGCGGTGGGTGTGCAGGCCTTGCGCGTGGCACGGAGTGATGACGGCTGATCAGTGGCCGGCGCTGATGGATTGAGCCAGGAGGCGTCCCAGATCGACGCCGATATCACGAGCCAAAGCCTCACTGTCGTCCGTCTTGATTATGCAATGCACTGTAGCGGCCCAGATATTTCGATGTTCGGCATCGTCGCTCACCACTGCTGTGATTGACAGCGACGAACCAGGCAGCGCGGGGTCTTTCAAACTCGTGCTGAGCGCCGTATCGACGCGGCGCCAATCGAGCCCGGAGTTGACGACCTCTTCGCTGGAAGACAGAGCAACGGAGACTATCAGTTGCAGTCTGATAGGAGATTTGCTGTCGACCCGAATGCCTGATTGCTCGAGGCCCGAGCGAAATACCGAGGCGCGCTTGTCGCCAGCAGGACCGCTCGTCTCAAGAGGCACACTGAGCGCCACATTGGGTGGCCAGGTACCCACCGCCGTATCATGATATTTGCCGGAGCATAGCGAGCTGCTCCATGCGGGCACCAGCAAGATAAGATAGAATGCGGCAGCGAGCGTCAGCGAGCGGGAGTTGCAGGGGGAGTTTGCTCTCGACGGCCGCTTTTGAAACATGCGCTTCAAGAACTCGCCCCGGTGAGTGTTGCTGCCAACGTGAGAACCAAACCATACCGGAAAATATGCTTGGTCATTTGGGTCGCTCCTGATACTTCTTGCAGAGAGATAGTTGATGGTCAGGCCACCAGACTATCCGATTTCGGCAAGCAGGATACCTGCCGGGGGCGCACTTTCCTGCTGAGGGCACGATCATCGTCCTGGTATGCCGTTTGTCGCGGTACCAAAACTTATTGGCGTGTATGACAATTGCCGGAAATATGCCCGTGACTGAAGATCTGTCCTGATGCTGCCCATTTCGTCCACGCGGATGATCCGGTAGGGTTTCCTGCGACTGGCGCAGGGCACATCGGTTGCGACAGCGGCACATGCTGGGTACTTCGGTGTCGTTTCCGGCAGCCTTAAGCGATAAGCCACAGGAGGGTTGCATGATGCAGGGCGTGCCCGATTTCCGAGCTGTCCAGGAATATTGGTTGGACGCATGGCAACGTTCAATCCTGATGCTGGATGTCCTACGGCAACGCGGCAATACCTACCTGGAACAAGGTGCGAAGGAAGTACCCCACGTCCTGACCTTTCAGGCCGAATTGGTCGTTGATGGCCGTGAATTGAAGAAGCCGGTGAACTATGCGCTGGTCCGCATCGTCCCGCCGCCGGGAACGAAGGTCGATCCAGAAAAGGCACCGATCATCGTCGTTGATCCGCGTGCCGGGCATGGTCCCGGGATTGGCGGAATGAAGCAGGACAGCGAGATCGGCATGGCGCTCGCAGCGGGTCATGCATGCTATTTCGTCGGGTTTCTGCCGAAGCCGATGCCGGGCCAGACAGTTGAGGACGTGTGCCGCGCCGAGGCCATCTTCATCGAGGAAGTTGCGAAGCGACATCCCGACGCCGAAGCCAAGCCGATCATCATCGCCAATTGCCAGGCAGGTTGGCAGATCATGATGATGGCCGCGATGCGGCCTGAGCTGACCGGCCCCATCATGCTTGCAGGTTCGCCACTGTCCTATTGGGCCGGTGTGCACGGCAAGAATCCACTTCGCTATGTCGGCGGCATGCTGGGCGGGACCTGGCTGACGGCGCTCGCGGGCGATCTTGGTAATGGAATTTTCGACGGCGCCAATCTGGTTTCGAATTTCGAGTCACTCAATCTTGCGAACACCTACTGGAGCAAACCGTACAACCTCTATGCGAAGGTCGATACTGAGGGCGAGCGATTCCTGGATTTCGAGACCTGGTGGGGCAATCCGGTCCTGCTCAACGCGGAAGAGATGCAGTGGATTGCTGATAATCTATTCGTCGGGAATCGGCTTGCGGCCGGGCAAATTCGCAGCAGTGACGGGGTCCGGGTCGATTTACGGAACATCAAGTCGCCTATCGTCGTGTTCTGCTCGTGGGGCGACAATATCACCCCACCGCATCAGGCATTGGATTGGATACTCGATCTATACGAGCATGACCACGAGATCGTCGCGAATGGCCAGACGATCATATATACGATGCACCAGACGATCGGGCATCTGGGTATCTTTGTTTCCGGCAAGGTGGCAACGAAGGAACATGGCGAGTTCGTCTCGGCTATGGAGCTGATCGATGTCATGCCGCCGGGTTTGTACGAAGCGGTCATCACCGACATAAACGAAGCGACCGAGAACCGGGAACTGATACATGGGCGCTATCTGTTTCGTCTCGAGGCTCGCACCTTGAACCACATTCGCGCGCTCGGGGGAAATGACGCCGCGGACGACCAGAGGTTTGCCACGGTGGCTCGTGTGTCGGAGATTAACCTTGGCCTGTATCGCACGCTGATTGCACCCACAGTGCGGGCCGCGGCGAATGCGCCGATGGCTGAAGCGATGCGCACGATGCATCCCAATCGGCTACGATTCGCCATGTTTTCCGACCGGAATCCGCTCATGCAACCAGTCAAAGCGCTGGCTGATACCGTACGCGCAAGCCGGAAGCCGATGACTGCTGGAAATCCACTTCTGGAAATGCAGCAGGCCGCATCGTCCTGGATCATTTCGTCGCTGGAGATGCTGAATGAATTTCGCGATGCAATGACAGAGGCGGTGTTTTTGAACACCTACGGATCGCCGGTGCTACAGGCGTTGGTTGGACTTCAGGCTGAACCGACCGAGCGACCACAGCGTATCGAGCGTGATCTGGCGAGGGAGGCTGATACCGCACGGTTGCGAGCGGAACTGGAGCATCGGTTTGAGGCGGGACACGTGGAAGCGGCGCTCGCACGCGCGCTCATCTACATCCGGTTGCCTGATGGCAGCGTTGATGAACGAGGTTTTGCTGTCATCAAGCTGATCCGTGCCTCGCGTCCCGCCGCAAAACGGCTGAGCCTCGCGCAATTCAAGGAGCTGATCAAGGAGCAGTACCTGCTTGTCTGCCTGGACGAGGAGCGAGCCGTCAGAGCCATTCCAAAGCTTCTGGGTTCAGATCGTGACGAACGAAAAGCGGCGCTCGAGGTTCTCCACCGCGTGCTCGTTGCACGTGGCGAATTGCATGAGGAAAGCCGTAAGCGCCTGGACCGCGTTGAGTCTCTGTTCGACGCGAAACAGCCGAAGGCTGTGAAGGCGGAGGAGAGCCATGTCTGACGCGAACGTGCGTCACGAGAAATATGAGCGGCTGCTCAAGCAGGCTCAGTCATGCGCGACGATAGATGTCGCGGTCGCGCACCCATGCGACGATGTCTCGCTGCGCGGTTGTATCGAGGCAGCAAAACTCGACCTGATTCGGCCGGTGCTGGTTGGTCCGCCTGAGCGCATTCGAGCAGTGGCCGACACCTCGGCGCTGGATATCAGTCAATTTGAGATCGTGAGGTCGGCGTACAGCCACGACTCCGCAGCGAAGGCGGTGGAATTGGTTACCGCGGGGCGTGCCGAAGCCCTGATGAAGGGAAGCCTCCATACGGACGAATTGATGGGGGCCGTTGTATCGAGACAAACTGGTATTCGCACGGCGCGCAGAATCAGCCATTGTTTCGTCATGGATGTGCCGAAGCATCCGTCCGCCCTGATTATCACTGACGCCGCGGTCAATATAGCGCCAGGTCTTGATGACAAGGTGGATATCATCCAGAACGCGATCGACCTCGCGCATGCGATGGGGATTGCCGATGTCAGGGTCGCTATTCTGAGCGCGATGGAGACAGTGACGGCAAAAGTGCCGTCCACCATCGAGGCGGCGGCGCTCTGCAAAATGGCCGACCGGGGTCAGATAATCGGAGCGGTGTTGGACGGGCCACTCGCGCTGGACAACGCCATCAGCCCCGAGGCGGCAGAGATGAAGAAGATTGCATCGCCTGTTGCAGGACGCGCGAATATCCTGGTGGTACCGGACCTGGAAGCAGGCAACATGCTCGCCAAGAGCCTGTCTTTCCTCGCCCATGCCGATGCCGCGGGGATCGTGCTGGGTGCTCGTGTCCCAGTCATCCTGACCAGCCGTGCCGATTCGTTGTTGACGCGATTGGCCTCATGCGCGGTAGCGGTTCTGGTTGCGGCAGCCCGCCGTGCGTCGGCGTCTGCGTCCATTCGCTGAGAGAGGTGCGTTATGGTTGAAAACACTATTCGGCCAGTACTTGAAGGCCAGAAGGCGCTCGTCGTCGGGGTCGCAAACGATCAGTCGATCGCCTACGGCTGCGCCAAGGCATTTCAGATCACGGGAGCGGACCTGGCGATAACCTGGCTGAACGATCGTGCGCGGCCGTACGTTGAACCGTTGGCGAAGGAGTTGGGTGCCTCGATCACCGGACCGTTGGACGTGTCGGTTCCGGGCGAGTTGGAAACCATCTTCGACCGTATTCGCAGCGAATGGGGGTCGTTGGATATTCTCGTCCATTCGATCGCTTTTGCGCCGAAAGAGGATCTCCAAGGTGGACTGCTGAATTGTTCGGCCGAGGGATTCGCCAAAGCCATGGACGTTTCGTGCCACTCGTTCGTGCGGATGGCGAAGCTGGCTGCACCGCTGATGGGCGATGGTGGGACGATGTTTGCGATGAGCTACTACGGCGCCAACCGGGTCGTGGCGAATTACAACGTAATGGGGCCGGTGAAGGCTGCGCTCGAAGCGGCTTGCCGCTACCTGGCATATGAGCTGGGTCCGCAAGGGATTCGTGTTCACGCGATCTCGCCCGGCCCACTGAAGACCCGGGCTGCATCAGGGCTGAAGGATTTTGAGCTGCTGCTGAATGAGGCAGCTCAGAATGCTCCGCTGGGTGAGCTTGTAGATATCATGGATGTAGGGTTTGCCTGCGCCTATCTGGCGACATCGCTGGCACGCCGCATCACCGGTGGCACCGTCTATGTTGACGGTGGTGCCAATATCGTCGCGTGATGGACCGCTGATATGTCCGGCTGCATCGCAGTGGTGAATGCGGGTTCATCGAGCATCAAGTTCGCGCTGTGTGATGCTGACAGCGATACCAATGTTCTGTTCCGCGGCCAGATAGAGGCTATTGGTGTCGCCCCAAAGCTGCACGTCAGAGATGCACAGGGAAACACCATTGAACAGCGTAGCTGGCCTACGGAAGGGTTCGATCATACGGCAGCTACGCGGGAAATACTGACAGTTGGATCGAGCCTGGCAAAAGGAACGCCAATCCTCGGGGTCGGACACCGTATCGTGCACGGAGGCACGAAGTACGGGGCTCCCGTTCGCTTGAACCGGCAAATTCTCGATGAGCTGGCAGAGCTCATTCCCCTCGCGCCTTTGCATCAACCGCATAACCTTCAGCCGGTGCAGACGATCCTGGACGTGGTGCCGCACATCCCGCAAATCGCGTGCTTCGATACTGCCTTCCATCGGACGCAGGAGACTATCGCTCAGTCATTCGCGCTGCCGCGGCACTACACCGAAAGAGGTGTCCGGCGCTACGGGTTTCATGGCTTGTCGTATGAGTACATCGTGTCGCGGCTGCAGGAATTGGATCCTCGGGCTGCGGCTGGCCGGGCGATACTGGCTCACCTGGGAAACGGAGCAAGCCTGTGCGCAGTGCACAATGGAAAAAGCGTGGCCAGCACAATGGGGTTCACGGCCGTCGATGGATTGATGATGGGCACTCGCTGCGGTGGGCTGGATCCAGGCGTAATCCTGTATTTACTTCAGCAGGATCATCTGGATGTCGCTGGCATTGAGGATCTGATCTACAGGAAATCGGGTCTGCTTGGTGTGTCAGGGATTTCGTCGGACATGCGGACCTTGCGGGGATCGTCAGACTCGGTGGCTCGGGAAGCGATCGCGCTGTTTGTCTATCGCATTGTCCGGGAGATTGGCTCGTTGGTCGCTGCTCTGGGAGGCATTGATGCTCTCGTGTTCTCGGGGGGGATCGGCGAGAACGATGCCGCCACCCGTGCTGAGGTCGTGGCAGGGTCCGCCTGGCTTGGGGCGGCGATTGATCCGCAGCGAAATGCGAAGGGCGATGGCCTTGTGAGTGCAGACACCTCCCGTATCCCGGTCTGGGTGATTGCCACCGATGAGGAACGGCTTATAGCGCGGCGGACGCGAGAGTTGGTTACTTCTGGTGCGTTGTGATTCCTACCGCGTTGTCTCCGCTGCGGCGGCGACTTGGACAGAAGGTGCGCCGCTGACAAACTGGTAGACGGTGGAAGCTCCTCCCAGTCCCTGTAAGTCGGGCTGGCGCGCCAGCGCCAAGTCCTCGGGAAATTCGTGGACCCTCGCGAGTGTGCGATCCAACAGGGCCAGTTCGCACTGCAGAGCGGCGTGGCGCGCTTCGGGCAGGATCGCAATCAGGCCATCAATCATGGCGCGAAGCCGCCTCGCGACCTGAAAGTTTTCCGCGCCGTAGAGTCGGATTTCCCGGCATGTGAGTTGCACAAAATCGTCCCAGTTCGGCGTCGGGAAAATCAGCCTCAACCTCCGTTCCGCGTCGAGCAGCGTATCGTCGTGTAGGTGGCGGGATCCAACTAGGCGCAAGAGACGATGGAGTTGGTCGATGGCAAGCACGGCGGTCGTCGGGTCGTTTATCGCTCTCGATAGCGCCTTGACCGCAATGTCCACGATGACGCGAAACGCGAATATTGAATCCTGCTCGATGGTCCGCTCAGGCCCCAAGGCCACCTGAGCCCGCAGCCGGCGATCATCGAGGGTTCTTGCTCCGCCGTACAGGCGGAACAAGACGTCTCCAGTTGCAATGAAATCTCCAACCCTGTGTGCGAATTCGATTACGCCATCGACGTTTCGAGCATTTTCGACCAGAGCCTGAAGATTGACGGCAAGCACAATCGCAGATTTTCCGCGATGTTCGACGCTACGTTCGACGGGATCAAGCTGCGGCCGGGGTGGGGTAGGGACGTGCGGTCCCTTGATCAAGTCAGGATAGACAGACTCGATGACCTCGATCCCTTGCTCGCCGATGCGCCAGACAATCGAGACCGGGCGGAGTAAGCGGGCGGTGTAATCAATGAGGTAGAGAAAAGCGGTTATAGAGGCGATCCCAAGGAGCACGCCCAGTGTAATGGCCAGGTGTGGGATATCGGTATCGACACGTGCCCTGGCTCCCGCGGCAAACAGTAAGGTAAAAACGAAGAGCCCGACGGTGAAGCGGATCGTGTTGTCCTGTAGCAGTGTCGTCGCAATGATCCTGGGAGTGAGCTGCCCGCTGGCAACCTGGAGCGCCACAAGCAGGGAGCCGAAGGTGAAGACGATGAAGGACATCGACAGCGTTACAACGGTGTCCATCTCGCCGATGGCTGCCGAGGCCGTGGTCGCTGGTTCTGGGATCCAGTAGAAGTATTGATCGACCGCCGAAACCAGCCTGATCGCAATCTGTTCCAACACAAGTGCTGTCAGCGGCATCAACCACAGCGTGGATCGAAGATAGCTTCTGGTCGAATACCATCGATCCCAACCCATCGCTCGTTCCAGCATCCGGGTCACGTGTCGATTCTGCTGAACTTGCCGCGCCTCAGTCGTTCGTCATAGCGACGCGTGACCAACTGAGGTCGGGATCGAATGTCGTCATCTCAGAGGCAATCCGCCCAGTCTCCGGTCCGAGGTCCTTTTGGTACACGTCGCCATCCGGGCCAACGATGAACGTCATGATCCCGCTCGACTGGAATACCGCAGGCCAGGCGACCAGTGCAAAACCACCGGTCATGCGGCCGGCATGGACGTAGCTCTTGGCGCCACCATCACCATTGGGCCCTTGCCGCTGGAGAATTCGGAAGTAGTAGCCCTCGTAGGGTATCGGTTTGCCCTGGACGAGATCACCGGGATAGCCCGCGTCCTGTGCCGCATCGACCAGCGGGCCCAAGGGACTTTCTGTCTCGCCCTCAGCTACCGGCCAATAAAGACCGTCTTGACGCCCAGGCGTGCTCAGCAGGCGCATTGCATAGGCTCCGGTCCCGGTGGCCTGTTTGGTGCGATCAAAGTAATCGCGCTCCGCATCGGCACAGGCGAGCAACGTGCGGATCGCCGCCAGTTCGTTGCGGCCGATACGGCGGTCGATGATCGTCTGCGCGCCTGCCTTGGTGTCAAAGGTCCAATGCCCGTTTGATTCGACGATCGGGATCGGCATTGGCCAATCGTCCGGGCCGACGTCGAGTACCGCGTGTCCAGGAGTCGTCTGATCAATCGCGTGCTTTTCGTCGTAGAGAGCGATGAAGCGGTTATGAAGTTCCTGATCGGCGTAGCGGTCGCCTGAGTCGATGACGCGGTTAGCGTCTGGCCCGAGGACTGCACGCAAGTCGGCTTCATTGTGGTCGCGCAGGGCGGCGACGAATGCAGCCACGGCGTCTTCCGGAGATGCAAAGTTGCGCTGGGTCTGTTGGGTCTCCGCGGCGCTCGAGGGGGAAAACTGAGCAGCCGCGAGCAAGAGATTCACAGCCAGGACTTTCCATGGCCAGCTCTTCAGTAGTGTCACTGCCAATCTCCTATCGCCGTCCGCCGCCGCCGCGTCCGCCGCCGCCGCGTCCGCCACCGCCGCGAGCTCCGCCCCCGGCACGGGCGCCACCACCGGCTGATCGCTGTTGGTTGAAAGATCGGCTCTGCGCGCCGCGCTGTCCGGCTTGTCCAGCCTGGCGGCCCCTGTTCATGTCGCCAAAGGCGCCGCGTTGGCCCGCTCCGCCGCCGGCCGGACGTTGAGCGGGCCGGTTGGCGCCAACGCCTCCGCCCGGTCGTCCTGCACCGCCAATGCCACCCGCGCCACCGGGGCCTCCCGGTCGTCCTGCACCGCCAATGCCGCCCGCGCCGCCAGGGCCTCCCGGCCGTCCGGCACCGCCGATGCCGCCTGCACCACCGGGGCCACCTGGTCGGCCAGCACCGCCGATGCCACCCGCACCGCCAGGGCCACCCGGTCGACCCGCACCGCCGATGCCACCTGCGCCGCCCGGACCACCGGGCCGTCCGGCACCGCCGATGCCACCTGCACCGCCAGGGCCACCTGGTCGGCCAGCACCGCCAATTCCACCCGCACCGCCAGGGCCGCCTGGCCGCGTCGGAGGCCGCACCGCCCCGCCCGGCACAGAGACCTGGCCACGGCCGGGGAGTCCGGCCGGTCCTCCTGGCGCGCGCGGGAAGGTGCCGGCGCGCGCTGCGCCCGCTCCTGAGCCCCAGCGTGACGAACTGATCTGACCTCGATTTACGTTGATGTTGTTGTACCGATTGACGTTGACGTTGGCGTAACCACCGCCCCACCCCGGTCGCGCCCAACCCCAAAGGCCTCCGACAACCGCGGCGCCAGCCGCGAAGGCAAGCCCAGTGGCCAGCGCGGCGCCGAAATAGTAGCCGGGGGCCGGTGCCGCGTAGTAAGGCGGATAGGACGGGTATGGCCAAGCCGAACCATACACCACGGTCGGATTGTACGAAGGCACGTAGACCGTGTCGGCTTGCGTCGGCTCGATGACAATGACCTGCTGCTCCGTTGGTGCCTGGCTACTACCCGCCGGCGGCTCCACCGTTACCTGCTGAGTACTCACGGTCTGCTGGGGCGACGATTCCAACTTGTTGTTCTGCTGCGCCAGACGGCGCAGTCGCTGCACAGAAGCAAATACGTCGGCCTGCTGGTTCGCGAAGGCATATCCGAGTTGCTGCAGCCAGGTCAGATTGGTGTTCAAAGTCGCCAATACCGCAGGGATCGGCACCAGCGACTTCACGCTGGGATCCCACGGTTCGGCCTCCAGGGCCTTTGCCAAGGCGTCGCCCGACAGCGACTTGTGCGCGGGGTCTTCCAACCAGCGCGAAGCTGCCACCACTTCGAGCGGAAATGTCGAGGCCATCAAGACCTGGGTCAATAATTCGTCGGGATATAGCGCGATGGATGCGAGGAGCGCGTCGAGCTGCTCTGCGCTGAACGGCTGAGCTGCGGCCGGTTGGGCCACTGCCGCCGGTGTCGTTTGGGCCAGCGCGTCCAGGGGGAATGTCGCATAGAGAATGAGGCAACTCGCAAAGGCCCGCGTAAGCCGGCCCGACATGCGGCCGGCCAGAACCATCTTATGATTTCTCTGCACGTGCCTCACACTTCCCCGTTGGGCGTTGACGCGTACCCTGATGAGACACGTACCTTCATGGTATCTGTGCTCCTCTAGTTGACCGGCAATTACTTGAGCATCCGCCCTCGAGGCTATCCGTATTCGGCAACCCAGCCACACCGATGCCGTTCTCCGTGTTGCGACTTTGCCACGATTCAGTCAGCAGAGTCGACATTGCTTCATCTGACTGTCAGTGTTCGCGTCCTCGACCGCCGGCCGATGCGCACCAAGCCTTGGATATTGCTGTCGAAGCCTTTGGTCCGACGCAGACTGCTCGCCGGAAATGGATAGCGCTCATTTCCCGGATTAGACAATTTTCAACGCAGTCGAAGAGTCGGAAAGACGACGGCACCGAACTCTGGAACGTCGTAATACGCTGCACTGCAAAATGCTATCGCGAGGCAAGAAGCGATGTACGGGGGATGTTGCGCGCGGACAGATGTCCCGAAGCTCCGCCCGCTATGGCTGCGGATCATTCTGGCCGTCGCCGTGTGCTTGACCTCGTTTGGCCTGGCTCGTGCCCAGGCTCCTTCGCCAGCCCCGGAGCTGGAGGGTCTTTATATTCCACCAGAGCCCAATAATTTCTTCATAGTCAACGACAACTCGATCTCATACCATTACGAGTTCACAGGCAGCAATCCCGGATCTGGGGTGACCGGCAAGAACGTGATCACCCTCAACCACTTCGATGTCTGGTCGTACGGCACCAATTTGGTGAACGTTGATTGGCTGCGCGCCACCAACGGAAGCACCACGCCGGCGGCTCCATGCGGCTTTCCCAATGCCAACACCGGATGTCCCGGTTACACCGAATGGTACGGCTTCATCCGAAGTACCCTTGGGTGGAACCAACTGTTCAACACGAAAGTCTTCAGCGCCGGACCACTGACCAATGTTTCCTTTATGGCTGGCGTCGACCTGAATACGGACAACACCAATCTTGCCTCTCGCAAACGCTCCATAGAGGGCGGTATTCAGTTCAGTTTCGCCGCTCCTTACGACGGCTTCGTCAACGTCGGTGTGGTTGCCTACAAGGAGTGGCAGCACGACGGCATCGCCGCCCAGCTGGGTACCAATCCAAGCGGCAATGTAAATTTCAATCCCACATGGGGGATCGAAATCGTTTACGAGCAGCCGCTGGGATTCCTGCCTCCACATCGCCGATATCCATACCCGCTTGCCGTAGCAGGCCGAGGTTGTTTTCTGTGCCCATAACCGCTGAGGCCTGGACAATGCCCGGCAACTTCGCCAGAGCCGCTGACAACTGCATGAGCGCTACAGAGTCCCGGTACTCGCGGGGTATTACTTGATGCATGACAGCCATTATCAGCTCCCCCTCACTGTCCCGATTGCGCTCAGTACACCGCACTCGAACAGAGCAAACACAAGACCTGCCATCGCGTCCCCACCGGAAGTCGCTCCG
>Ga0206804_10286_pt1 | contig 13099 bp, 14 predicted proteins | sample Alteio_BWOrgCont_62_FD_152888 | JGI IMG/M metagenome (GOLD analysis project Ga0206804, IMG submission 152888) | Enriched cells from forest soil in Barre Woods Harvard Forest LTER site, Petersham, Massachusetts, United States -... | ecosystem: Environmental > Terrestrial > Soil > Temperate forest >... | reverse complement strand
TTAGTAAGCGGCTTCCACCCATCACTTCCTGCGGAGCTTATCGGCCCATTCTCAGAGGCCGGACCAAGCAAGCGGTAGACGCCTGCCGGTATTCCGTGACTCGTCTCGAGAGGTGCCGAAGACAGGCACAATGCACAATGAGAGTCTCTGCTAGCTTCGGCCATACCTCAGCCTAACCCGTGAAGGGCGGGTGGCGGGCGGGTACTCAAGTTGAATCAATGTTGAATGCTTGTGTGCGCAATCCCATGCTGCATTGCCGCTTTGAGAACATCGACTTTTATATCTGCCAATGTTTTGAATTTGATGCAATACCCTGTCACGCTTGCTTTGCCGAGATCTCGCCCAAATGTCTGGGCCAGGTACTTCTTGTCCTCTACTCCCATCACGTAGACGGAAATGCCTGTTGTATTGGCACTGACACCGATTTGATAGAATTCCCTGGTTTTTCCATTGGCATATTCAATCGTTTTGGATCCATATCCAATGTTTGGGTTGGAAACGATTTTTCCTTTCTCGTCTCTTCCATCTAAGAACCACAACTTACAAGCCGGCAGCAACGCCAAAATCATGCCGTGTAGCTCTTGCATTTCGCTACGTTTTGGTTCCGATTGAGCAGCAATGTACTCTTTGATTTGTTTCTGCACCGTCATGTTGATCTCCTTTGCCTGGCGGTAATCCAATGAACTGGGAAACACCGGATTGGATCGGCCGGGTAAGCAGTGTCAATCGATGAAAGATGATAGCCGAGCATTACACTTGACATTTACCAGAGTATCCACAACCATAGGGTTGTGGATACTCTGGATACAACATTCGCGGCTTTGTCTGATCCAACCCGCCGCGCAATGATCGAACGGCTCTCTCATGGGCCTGCCTCAGTGCATGGATTGACGGAACCGTTTGCACTCTCGCAGCAGATGATCTCAAAACATATCGCCTATCTGGTGCGGGCGCGGATTGTCATCAAGACGAAGCGTGGACGAGAGAGTGTGTGCAGGCTTAGACCAGAGGCGATCAAGAAAGTCAGCAACTGGGCGATGAGCTATCGCCGGTTCTGGGAAGAGAGCTTCGACAAACTGGATGTAGTTGTAAACCAAATGAAGAAAGAGGGAGGTCAGAGATGACAGAAAAAACGGTTGGCGAAATTGAGAGGATGACCATTACAAGAGTTTTTGATGCCCCACGCGAGCTGGTTTGGAAGGCGTGGACAGACCCGAAGTACATCATGCAGTGGTGGGGACCGAAGGGCTTTAGCTGCCCTGCTTGCGAGATGGATTTTCGCGTGGGAGGAAAACTTCTCTGCTGCATGAAGGCGCCGGATGGGCAGATCTGCGGCTGGAATGCGGTTGAATTCCACGAGATTGTTCCGCACGAGAAGATCGTTTCCTCCATGTACTTTTCGGACTCGAAAGGAAACAAGATCGATCCGGCGGAATTAGGAATAGACCATGAGGCCATCGAGGGTGAGTACGACGTGACCCTCTTTGAGGATCTCGGAAACGGCCAGACGAAACTCACTCACATTGGAAATGAACCCCTGGAGAGCGCAAAGAATAGCGGTCAATTGGAAGGCTGGAACCAGACACTCGATAAGGTTGCCACAGTTGTTGCGGAGCTGGCGCAGGCGAAATAAGAAATTGAAGCTTTGACTGTCGTCATGCGCGAGATACAGCTAAGGGTGGCGGCGGAGGCTTAGTTAGAACTGGCTTCCGCCGCGTTTCCTCCGCGCTCTCCGCGCCGCTGCGTTTTCCTTTGCTGTTGTTTTTGCATCTCGCATCTCATATCTCGCATCTCGTAGAATAGACACAATGCAGATTCACATCCCCACCCCGCTGCGCACCTACACCGAAAAGCAGGAAACCGTCTCGGTCGATGCCGCCACTGTGGCCGAATCCCTCGCGGCTCTCACCGCCAAGTTCCCGGCCATGCAGGCGCACCTTTATTCGCCGGAGGGCAAGCTGCGCTCCTTCGTCAACATCTATCTCAATGACGAGGACGTCCGCTATCTCCCCGCCGGCGACGCCACCACCGTCTCCGCAACCGACGAGCTCACCATCATCCCCTCCATCGCCGGCGGCTGTTGTCTCTGAGCCCACATCCCATCACCCCGCATCCAATGCTTCAGGCTGCCAAACCTTGTCACACTTGGTAGACTTAACTTGACAAAAGGGTGCCCACCAGAACACTGATGTCCCCCGTTTGGCAAAGTTATCCTTTGTCAGGTCTCCTTGCTTGGTCCAGACCTAAGCCTAATTTTTTGAATACTTTGCGCAAAAAACAGGGGGAGGGGGGACACCCCCCTTCCAGTGAAGGAAATGATGATCGCCACTGAAGACATCGCCGCTCTCCCCAAACTCTCCAACGAAGAGATCGCCCGCTACTCGCGCCACCTCATCCTCCCCGAGGTCGGCATGGAGGGCCAGCAGAAGCTCAAAGCCGCGCGCGTCCTCTGCGTCGGTACCGGCGGCCTGGGCGCGCCGCTCGCGCTCTATCTCACCGCCGCGGGTGTCGGCACCATCGGCCTGGTCGACTTTGACGTCGTCGACGAATCCAACCTGCAGCGCCAGGTCATCCATTCGCAGGCTACCGTTGGCAAGCTCAAGGTCGATTCCGCCGAGCTCACTCTCAAGGGCCTGAACAAGAACGTCAACATCGTTAAGCACAACACGATGCTCACGAGCGCCAACGCGCTCGAGATCTTCAAGGACTACGACGTCATCGCCGACGGCACCGACAACTTCCAGACGCGCTACCTCGTCAACGATGCCTGCGTGCTCACCGGCAAGCCCAACGCCTACGGCTCCATCTTCCGCTTCGAAGGTCAGGCCTCCGTCTTCGCCACCGAAGAAGGCCCCTGCTACCGCTGCCTCTATCCCGAACCCCCGCCCCCCGGTCTCGTTCCCTCCTGCGCCGAAGGCGGTGTGCTCGGCATTCTTCCGGGCCTCGTCGGCGTCATCCAGGCCACCGAAGTCATCAAGCTCATTCTCGGCATCGGCGAACCGCTCATCGGTCGCCTCCTTTTGGTTGACTCACTCGCCATGAGCTTCCGCACCCTCAAGCTGCGCAAAAATCCCGAGTGCCCCATGTGCGGCACGCATGAAATCAAAGAGCTCATCGACTACGACCAGTTCTGCGGTATCGAAAAACCCAAATCCGTCGGCCCGCTCGAGGTCGCACAACATGCAGCCGTAGGAGACACGCAAATGCAAGACGGCATCCCCCAGGTCTCGGTCGAAACCCTCAAAGCCAAGCGCGATTCAGGCGAAGATTTTCTGCTCCTCGACGTTCGCGAACCGCACGAGTACCAGATTGCCGAGATCAACGGCAAGCTGATTCCGCTCGGCTCTATCGGTCAACGGCTAAGCGAACTCGCCGACTACAAGGACAAGGAAATCCTCGTCCACTGCCGATCCGGCGCCCGCAGCCAGAAAGCCGCTCTCGAACTAAAAGCCGCCGGCTTCAGCAACGTCTCAAACGTCGCCGGAGGCATTCTGGCCTGGGCCGACCGGATCGACCCGTCCGTCGCGAAGTATTAGATCGCGCTCGAATCACAGCGCGCTTAATCCGTGTCCCTGTCATCCACCACAAGAATCTGCAGACACAGCGGCGGCTCAACCATAAACGGCAGCGCTGCCATCTCCTTCACAGCCTCGACAACCGTAGAAATCCTGCACGGCTCTGTCGTAATCACAAACGGTAAGCGCGAGGCCTGATGACCGCGGTGCTGCAAAAGCGAATCGATATTCACTCCGTGTTTCGCCAGCGCTCCCGCGATCGATGCCACAATCCCCGGCTTGTCGCTCACCACAAATCGCAGATAGTGCGGCGCCACGCTGTCGCCGCTCACAGCCATCTTCTTCGCCGGCAGCCGCACCTTGATGCTACCCAGAGAGACCGCGCGCACATCGCTCATCACCGCAACCGCAGTCGGATGTCCACCCGCTCCATGCCCGCTGAAGACCACATCGCCGCCGAACCGGCCGCTCGTCACCACCATGTTCTGGGTCCCGTGCGACCACGCAATGGGAGACGTTTTCGGCACCAGCATCGGCCCCACGCGCGCATGCACTGTCTCGCCTTCTACCTGAGCGCGGCTCACCTGGCGAATGGTGCAGCCCAGTTCCTTCGCATACGCAAAATCAATCGCGCTGACTTCAGAGACCGTCTGCGCCGGCACATCGTCCGGCGAAATCTCCGCGCGCAGTGCCAGCCGCGCCAGAATGCAGAGCTTAGCCCGTGCATCCAGCCCATCGACATCCGCGGATGGATTGGCCTCTGCATAACCCAGCCGCTGCGCCTCCTTCAGCACCGTCGCATAGTCTGCGCCCGATTCCATCGAACTGAGAATGAAGTTGCACGTACCGTTCACAATCCCGCTCACGCGACGGATCTGGTCGCCGCTCAGCCCCTGCGCTACGCCCGGAATCACCGGCACACCGCCCGCGACCGCAGCGCCATAGAGCAGCTGCACATCGCTCTTTGCGGCCAGCGCAAACAATTCTCCACCGCGATACGCAATCAACTGCTTGTTCGCCGTCACAACATGCTTGCCATTGGAGAGCGCAGCCCGCAGCCAGCTCTCCGCGGGGTCAAGCCCTCCCATCAGCTCCACGATGCAGTCCACGTCAGAAGCTTCCAGGACGTCTTCCACGCGCTCGGTCCACTTCGCGTCAGCAGGAACAAACTTTGCGCGCTCATGTACCTTCTTGCGGGCAACACCGCGATTGAAGACGTGCGTGATGCGCACGCCTGCTCCGCTCGCCGCAAGCACCTCGGCAAAGGAGCTTCCCACCGTGCCGAATCCCAATAGGCCTATGCGCAGCATCAGTACTCCACCTTGTCGGGGCTCTCACGCCACACTTCAAACGCCTTCAATGCTTCCTGCTCGCACAGGATGCCCATCGGCATCGTTCGCTCACTCATCGACTTCTTCAGCTCTTCATACAGAAACTGATCGTCGAAGCCGGCCTTGGCCGCATCCTGCGCGCTGCATCCGTAGTAGATCGCCTTGCAATGCGCCCAGTAGATCGCGGCCAGGCACATCGGGCACGGCTCGCAGCTGGTGTAGAGCTCGCAGCCGTCAAGCTTGAATGTACCCAGCTCCTGGCACGCATTGCGGATGGCAATCACCTCCGCATGGGCAGTGGGATCGTTGATTGAAGTCACCTGGTTGGCACCGGTCGCGATGACCTTGCCGTCCTTGACCACGACCGCGCCGAACGGTCCACCGCGCCCGCCGGTCACATTTTCCGTGGCCAGATCGATCGCCTGCAGCATGAATTCTGAATTGCCTTTGTGCATGAATCGACGCCTTTACTGTCTACTCACTACCGTCTACTGTCTAGAATCAACTTTATGGTACATGCTCTGCGTTCGTGCCGCGTAGTCACTCCACAAGGGGAGATCGACGCCACGGTGGTCATCGAAAACGACATCATCACCGCAGTCCATCCCAACTCGCAACTTGCATCTCCTATCTCGCATCTCCCAACAGAAGACCTCGGTTCGCTCGCTCTGCTGCCCGGCCTGGTTGACGCGCACACCCACATCAACGAGCCCGGGCGAATGGAGTGGGAAGGCTTTGCCACGGCTACGCGCGCCGCGGCGGCCGGAGGCTTCACTACCGTCGTCGACATGCCGCTGAACTGTTTGCCGGAGACCACCGACGTGCGTGCGCTGGAACTGAAGCGCGAAGCCGCCCGCAGCCAATGCACCGTGGACTACGCCCTGTGGGGAGGATGCGTAGATGGCAACCAGCATGAGCTCGAGCCGCTGGCTCTTGCCGGCGTTGCAGGCTTCAAAAGTTTTCTGATCTATCCCGGTTGCGATGGCTTTACCGCGATCGACCGTGCCAACCTCGAACTGGCCGCTCCGCACCTCGCTCGCACCGGCCTTCCGCTGCTCGTTCATGCAGAGTTGGAGCCTTCCATCAACGCAGCTGTCGAGCGATTGAACGCGAGCGGAGCAGACTGGCGTAGCTACGCGACGTATCTCGCCTCTCGTCCAGACCAGGCAGAGCTGGATGCGATCGAACTGGTGATTGACCTTTGTCGCACATACCGCTTCCGCCTGCACATCGTGCATCTGGCTACGGCGCAGGCCTTGCCTATGATTCGCGCTGCGAAGGCCGAAGGCCTGCCATTGACCGTGGAAACCTGCCCTCACTACCTGCATGGCGCGGCGGAAGAAATCCCCGATGGAGCAACCCTCTTCAAGTGCGCTCCGCCCATCCGCAACGCGGCCAACCGCGAGCTCTTGTGGAAGGCATTGCAGCAGGGCGACATCGACCTGATCGCCACCGACCACTCCCCTTGCCCGCCGCACATGAAGCACCTCGATCCAACCGAGCCCGGTCAGGAATGTGGCCGCTTCGATGAAGCCTGGGGCGGCATCGCCTCACTCTCAACCGCGCTGCCGGTGCTGTGGACCGAGTGCCATCGCCGCGGCCTCACTCTCTCGCAACTCGCCCAATGGACTGCCGAAGCTCCGGCGCAGCTGGCCGGCCTAAGCACCATGGTGGGCTCCATCGAGCCGGGCAAGCACGCCAACCTGGTCGCCTTCGACCCGGAGACAGAATTCACGGTAACGCCGGACCACCTGCACTATCGCCACAAGATTTCGCCCTACATGGGCGAGCAGCTTCGCGGAGTCGTCCGCTCCACATGGCTGCGCGGCCAGCGCGTGTTTGACAACCGTTACGGCCAAGCACGATTTCCATCGCCGCCGCGCGGCCGTGAGTACGCGTTATCCTGTTCCTTCGCATGAACTCTACGCTCGAACGATGGAACGCCGCGATGCACGAGCAGGCCGTTGAACAGATCCTGCCCTGCAACGGCTCGCGCGCCTGGGCCACGCAGATCGCAGCGCTCCGCCCGTTCGCTACGGCCTTCGAACTCACCTGCACCGCGGACATCATCTGGCGTTCATTGCCCAGGCACGATTGGCAACAGGCCTTCGATTCGCACCCTCGCATCGGAGAGCAGAAGGCGAAGTCGGCCACCGCGCAGAGTCTCAAGTGGTCTGCCGGCGAACAAGCTGCCGCCAACCCAGACGAACGCGCCAAGACCGCTCTGGCCGAGGGCAATCGCGCCTACGAACAGAAATTTGGACGCATCTTTATCGTCTGCGCAACGGGCAAATCCGCAGCCGAGATGCTCGCCATTCTCAACCTGCGCATCTCCAACGACCCCGTCACTGAGTTGCGCGAAGCCGCCGAGCAGCAGCGCCAGATTACCCAGATCCGACTGCGCAAATGGCTGGGCATGGCAATCTAAGTTTCTACGCTCTACACTCTATCCTCTACACTCTGTCTCTATGGGACTTTCAACTCACATCCTGGACACGGCCCTCGGCCGTCCTGCCGCCGGCATTGAGCTGCTGCTGTCTAAAAAACGCGTTGGCGCCGAATGGCGACCGCTAGCCCGTGGAATAACGGACAAAGACGGCCGCTGCAAAACGCTGCTCGGCGAACACGAGATGGAAGCTGCGACCTATCGGATCGCTTTCTTCACACGCGCATATTTCGTGGCACAAAACATCGTCCCGCTTTATCCGATGATCGAAATTACCTTTGAAGTCCACGATCCAGGTGAGCACTATCACATCCCGCTGCTGCTCACCGCGAACGGCTACACCACGTACAGAGGTACTTAATGCCCGCAAAGCTCGCCACAAACCGTTACGGAAAATCGCGCGTTCGCCTGATGCGTGTGACCAAACACGACAACCATCACGATCGCGAAGCCTATCACGATATAGACGAGTGGACCGTGCAGATACTGCTCACCGGTGACTTCGAGACAGCACATACCGAAGGCGACAACTCCAAAATCCTGCCGACCGACACCATGAAGAACACGGTCTACTTCGTCGCGCGCGAATCCACCGCAACCAGCATGGAAGCTTATGCACTCGACCTCATCGATTACATCCTGCCGCGCAATCCGCAGGTCGCGTCCGCCGAGGTGGTCATCGAATCCACGCTCTGGAAGCGCCTCACCGTCGACGGCCAACCCTTCCCTACGGCATTCATGCGTGGCTCTGAAGAGCGCCAGACCACGCGCATCTCAAAAAACAATCTCGGCGAAACCACCATCACCTCCGGCCTCGACCGCCTCACCATCATGAAGACTGCGAACTCCGCGTTCACCGGTTACATTAAGGACTCGCTCACCACGCTGCCTGAGACTACCGATCGCCTCTTCGCCACCGCGCTCAAGGCCGAGTGGCCCTACACTCCCGCCGCGATTGAAGCCGGCATTGACTTCAACAAGGTCCGCCGCCACCTGCGCGAGATCTTGATCTCCACCTTCGCTAAACACGACTCGCTCTCTGTGCAGCAGACGCTCTTTGCCATGGGCGAGGCCGCGCTGGCTCACACCGACATCATCGCTGAGATCTACATGCTGATGCCCAACAAGCACAACCTGCTGGTCGACCTCTCGCGCTTCGGGCAGACCAATCCGAACCACATCTTTGTGCCGACCGATGAGCCGCACGGCACCATTGAAGCCACCGTTCGCCGCGCCTAGGAACAAACTCGCGCACCTTTCGCGGACTGCATACCCCTTACGCAAAACCGTAGAATGTCTTTTGCATGACGAAAGCCGTTACCGCCGAACCAACCACAACCCGAGCCGCCAGGATCATCGCTCGCTGCAGGGAGCTGGCCGGAATCACCGATGTTCCCGGCGAAACCACTCGCCTGTTCCTTTCGCACGCCACGCGCGATGCCCACACGCTGCTCACGTGGTGGATGCGCCAGGCCGGCCTCGAGGCGCGAACCGACGATTCCGGCAGCCTGCGCGCCGTGCGCCGCAGCAGCCATCCCGATGCGCCAACGCTATTGCTGTTCTCGCACATCGATACCGTGCCGGACGCCGGCGCCTTTGATGGTCCGCTGGGCGTGGTGCTTGCGCTCGCCGCCATCGAAGAGCTGCACAGCACGCCACTGCCCTTCAACATCGAGCTCATCGCGTTTGCCGAGGAAGAAGGCGCGCGCTTCGGCTTCCCGTTTCTCTCGTCGCTGGCTGCGACCGGGCAACTCACTGAAGAAAATCTCGCCCGCACTGACGCCGATGGCATCAGCGTCGCGCAAGCCATCCGTAACTTCGGCCTCAACCCTGAACGCATCGCGAAGACGTGCCTGCTGCCGGCCAACGCCTTCGCCGCGCTTGAAGTTCACATCGAGCAGGGGCCAGTGCTCGAAGCCGACGACGCATCGCTCGCCGTCGTCGAAGCCATCGTCGGGCAGTCGCGCTTTCAACTCACGTTTGAAGGCCAGGCCAACCATGCAGGCACCACGCCCATGTCTCTACGCCACGATGCTCTCGCCGCCGCCGCGCAATGGATTGTCGAGGTCGAGCGATACGCCGCAAGCTACACGCAACTCGTCGCCACCGTCGGTCACATCGATGCACTCCCCGGCGCCTCCAACGTCGTTCCCGGCAAGGTGCATGCCACGCTTGACGTCCGCCACCCGCGCGACGAATCCCGCCATGCCGCGGTCGCGCACCTGCTCACCAAGGCGGAGTCCGCCGGAGCGTTGCGCGGAGTTACCGTGCATGCGCGTCTGCAGTCCGAACAGAAAGCTGTGCCCATGGACCACGTGCTGGTGCAGCATCTTCACCAGGCCGCGGGCCGCGCCGGATTTGCGACCCAGTCCATGTTCTCCGGCGCCGGGCACGATGCCATGATCCTCGCACCGCACGTGCCAACGACGATGCTCTTCGTCCGCTCGCCCGGCGGCCTCAGCCATCACCCCGACGAAGCCGTCCGCGAACAGGACGTGGAGGCCGCTCTGGCCACTGTCCTCAATTTCCTGCTCCATCTGCATCCGCACAGCAGTTAGGTCTTAGGTCTTAGGTCTTAGGTCTTAGCTAACACCTAACACCTGAAAGCTGCCTTTCTCCAGTACTCCCGCTACAATCAATCTTCATGCATTCCCTCGGCCAAACCCGCAGCGCCAACCGCCGTGACCACCTTCTACTCACGCCGGATACCTTTATCCGTACACCGCTGCCGGGGCTCTCCGGCGGCTTGGCCATCGTGCATGTCGCACCACAGGCAGGCGCGGCGTTTACCATGATGACGATAGAGCTCGAGCCCATGGGCACGTTGAGCGAAGGCCCAACGCAGCGGCTCATCTACGTGCTGGAAGGCACGCTCACGCTGGGAGAGCCCGGCAGCAAGCAGCCTCACAATCTCTCCGCCGGCGGCTATGCCTATCTGCCCACGGGACATCCACACACGCTGATTGCGCTCTCCAAGGCTCGAGTCGCGGTGATCGACAAACCGTTTCTTCCGCTCGAGTCCGAAGAGAATCCGGCATTCCTCATCGGCAAAGAGGCCGAGCTGCCATCCGTTGCGCTCAACGGCGACGAAGACTTGCAGGTGCGCTCTTTGCTTCCCGCATCGCTCGCCTACGACTTCGCATGCAACACCATGACCTACGCTCCCGGCGCATCGCTCTCGCAGGTAGAGATCCACTACATGGAGCACGGTCTGCTGATGCTCTCGGGCGGCGGAATTTACCGCCTCGGCGACAACTGGTATCCCACCACAGCCGGCGACTTCATCTGGATGGCGCCCTATTGTCCGCAGTGGTTTGGCGCCATCGGCAAACAGCCCGCAAAATATCTCATCTACAAAGATTTCAATCGCCACACTCTTCTCTAAGACATGCCTCTCGCCATCAACACCGACCGCCTTCTGCGCGAACTTCATCATCTCGCGCGCATCACCGACTGCCCACCGACCACCTACACATCACTCCCCGAGCCCACGCAGGCTGTCACGCGCATCGTCTTCACTCCGCGCGATCTTGAAGCCCGCGCGTGGTTAGCCGGTATCGCAGAAGCCGCCGGCTTCAACACGCGCGTCGACGCAGTTGGCAATACTTTCTTCCGCTGGGAAGGCTCGCAGCCTGAGCTCGGCGTGGTCGGCACCGGCTCGCATACGGATGCGATTCCGCATGCCGGCATGTATGACGGAACGGTCGGCGTGGTGGGCGGCCTCGAAGCCATGCGCTCGCTCAAGGAATCCGGCTTCAAGCCCAAACGCACCATCGAGACGCTGATGTTCACCAGCGAGGAGCCCACGCGCTTTGGCATCGGCTGCATCGGCTCGCGGCTGCTCGGTGGCGTCATCGATCCCACCACTGCGGACCAGCTTCGCGATCGCCTGCCCGAAACCGAGCCCGACGCGGCCGCCGGCCTCACGCTGGCGCAGGTGCGCGCGCAGGCAGGATTCACTGGCTCACTCAGCGACGTCAAGCTCGCGCCCGACTACTATCACGCCTGGGTCGAGCTGCACATTGAACAAGGCCCACTCCTCGAGCGCGAAGGCATTCAACTTGGCATCGTGACGAACATCGCCGCTCCAGCAAGCTATCGCTACACCATTGAGGGTTTCGGCGGCCACGCCGGTGCTTTGCTCATGCCTGACCGCCGCGATGCACTGTGTGGAGCCTCAGAAATAATTTTGTCTGTAGAGCAGTTCACGCTCGAAGCCAACGCCAATTCCGGTGGCGTCGATTCCGTAGCCACAGTCGGCATGGTCGCGGTCCATCCCGGCGCGGTCAACTCCGTGCCCTCGCGCGTGCAGATCACGCTCGACATCCGCGACACTGACGTCGCCCGTCGCGACCACACCATGGCGCAACTCCACGCCCGCATCAAAGAGATCGAAACCAGGCGCAGGCTGAAGATTACGGAAGAGACCATCAATGCCGATGTCCCCGCCGAGAGCGATGCGCACATCGTCTCCACGCTCGAAGCGATCTGCCGCGCCGAAAACATCAGCTACAAGAAGATGGTCTCGCGCGCCTACCACGACTCCAGCTTCATGGCGCGGGTTGCGCCTATCGCGATGATCTTCATTCCCTGCCGCAACGGCGTCTCGCACCGGCCGGACGAATACGCCAGGCCCGAAGACATCGCCCGCGGAACGCAGGTGCTGGCCACCGCGCTGGCCAGCCTTTCCAGCGAATAAGCCGCGAAAACTCAATCCCGTCTAAACTTAAGACTGGATACGACGCTTCTACGCTCTACTGTCTGTTTTTATGATTCAGTCTCTCAACCCTGCCACTGGAAAGCTTCTCCGCAGCTACGAGCCGCTCACGCGAGAGGTGCTGGAGAGCAAGCTCTCCCTCGCCGCCGCAGCGGCCAAAACCTACCCCAAAGAGCCTTTGGAGCAGCGCATCTTCTGGATGCGGCGTCTCGCCATCCTGCTGGAAACCGACTCCGAAGAGCTTGCCGTGCTCATGACCACGGAGATGGGCAAGACCCTGGTCTCCGCGCGCCAGGAAGTCGCCAAGTGCGCGAGTGCCTGCCGCTTCTACGCGGAAAACGCCGCGCGCATCCTCGCTCCCGAATCCATCACAACCGAGTATGAACAGTCGTTCGTTCGCTGGGAGCCGCTCGGCGTCATCCTCGCGGTCATGCCGTGGAACTTCCCGCTGTGGCAGGTCTTCCGCTTCCTCGCTCCGGCGCTGATGGCCGGCAACGTGGGCCTGCTCAAACATGCGTCCAACGTGCCGCAGTGTTCCGTTGCGATTGAAGCTTTAGTGCGTCGCGCCGGATTTCCTCGCGGCGCGTTTCAGTCGCTGCTGATTGAAGCGCAGCAGGTGGAAGACGTGCTCGCCGACCCACGCGTTGTAGCTGTGACGGTAACGGGCTCCGAAGCCGCGGGCCGCGCCGTCGCCGCCCAAGCCGGATGGCTGGTGAAGAAGACCGTGCTCGAGCTCGGCGGCTCCGACCCATTCATCGTGATGCCATCGGCCGATCTCCAACACGCAGTCACTACAGCGGTAAAAGCGCGGTGCATCAACAATGGCCAATCGTGCATCGCAGCCAAACGCTTCATCGTGCATAACCAGGTCTATGACATGTTTGAAAAAAAATTCACTGCCGCGATGAATGCCCTGAAGGTCGGCGACCCGATGCAGGACAACACCGACGTTGGTCCGCTCGCCACCAAGCAGGTGCTCGACGATCTGCTGGCGCAGGTGGAGAAGGCGAAGAGCGTGGGCGGCAAGGTGCTAACCGGGGGCAAACGCATCGCCGGTGACGGCAACTACTTCAAGCCTGCGGTGATTGTG